>Ga0209698_10001939_pt1 | contig 23753 bp, 18 predicted proteins | sample LitLauG_LLR_2012_FD_187203 | JGI IMG/M metagenome (GOLD analysis project Ga0209698, IMG submission 187203) | Freshwater sediment microbial communities from Pennsylvania, USA - Little Laurel Run_MetaG_LLR_2012 (SPAdes) (version 2) | ecosystem: Environmental > Aquatic > Freshwater > Creek >... | reverse complement strand
ACTTTAATGCTTAAGCTGCATAATTCCAAAAGCCTGACGACGAGATAGACGACGCTGAAAGCCAGTATGCCAAAGACACTCGAAGATTTTCCCAAACTTGTAGTCACGGCTCTTCGGCGTGGCCCAAAAGCCGAAGAAGGGTACACGTTTTTCGAGCTTGAAGGGCGTTTTGACCAGCACATCAACGTCACGACGGATGGTCCACAATGGTTCTGGCTCTTATTTGGTAAACGCGGCTGTCTTTGCGCGGGTGTGCAGTCGCTCGACAAAAACACAAAAGCGGCCGTTTTGACTTTTGAGGCAACAGAGGAGCCGGATATTGTTGGGCAGACCCTTGCTTACCTGAGTTCGTACTGGCAGGCGTACAACGTGTGGATGGTGCTTGATCCAGACTGGGGTTGGGAAAAGAAGAAGTTTCTTGGAATGGACGCTATTGCGGAGGACTTTGAATCGAAAGACACCTCAATCATAGAAGGCCGGGAAGTGAAAGTCTGGACAAAGCTGTCTCCGGCAAATGTTCAGAGAGGTGAAAGCCGTCACTATCCCGCAACCGACCAAACCTCCACGCCGGGAAGCAAGATTCGCCTCGTTCCTTCGGGTTGGGATCACGAACACTGCGAATTGTGCAACTCTCACGTCGACATCGGCATGTTCGGATACTGCGATCCAGACGACCGCTGGATGTGCGAGAACTGCTACTCACGATATGTCGTGTCCCGCGATTTGGCGTTTGTGGATGAGCTATGAAGTCGCTTAGGTTGACGTAAGCTCGCGATTTCGCGCACTGACCTTGAGAGCAACAGAGTACTTTCAAGAGCTGTCTACTTCTAGCCTGTTGTCCTGAGCAGCGTCCATCCAGACAACAGACTTCCCGCAAAATCTGAGTTGGTTCAGATTACACACGGTTCTTATAATCTGTTGGTTCCAGGTTCAAATCCTGGTGGGCCCACCAGGACTAACGGCCGCCCGGCCTGACTTTGCCGCGAGAAGTTTAGTGGGAAGAGCTCTGAGGAACGACACCCGCAGCCTGATTCTGCTGCGCCTGGATCTGCCGCCGCTGCTCAAACAACCGCTGCATATCGTTGATCCCGAGCGGAAGCGATCCGCTGCCTGCGGTGGATTGGCCCGCAGTCGAGTCCAGCGGTCGAGCGGAAGCCTGGGAACTTCCCATAGTTCCGGCGACAGAACCGGCATCCGCAGCCTCTGAGGGAGGAGTCGAATTGGGATCGGCATCTGTGGAGGCCGGATTCGCCGCATTAGCGGACGAAGTATCCGCTGGGCTCGATTCCGCGGGCGCAGACGGAGACGCGTCGGAGTCAGCCGCATTGCTGTGCGCAACCTCGAAGTCGCGCTTTCCCGGCGCCGCCCATCCCTTCATCATTCGGACGCCCTTTGGCAAGTCGGTGGCCACCACCCCGCCGGCAGTGTCATCCCCGCCCTTGCCACGCTGCGTGAGCACTACGCTGCGGAGCGCGTCGTCATCTGTGTCGGAAGACTGGATGACGTAGTCGAAATCTGTGCCGTACAGAAGCGAGGAAATCACATCCCGCACGGGAGCAGGTCCGAGGTGCACGAACACTCGTTCCCCGACAGCCGTGTCAGGCATATCGATCGAAGCCCCGGTCCGCACCCGGACGGCGACCAGAACATCCGACAGCGTGGAATTGTCGGCGTCAATCGTCAACTGCTTGCCATCCCACGACACGTTCGGAGGTTGCGGAGGCAACTGCTCAGGAGTCAGATGCTTGGGCTGCGGCGGCTCGATGGCGGCAGGAACGGGCGCAGGTGGAAGCACAGGCGCGGCGGCGGGAGGGCTGACAGCAGAGATCGCGGGCTTGTTCTTCCGGATCGCGTTCCTGGCAGGCGAGGACGATGCCTGAGTTTGCGCGTACGACGCATTACCCAGAGACGCCACCGCTAAGGCGCAGGCCAGACCAGACGCCAGCAGGTTTCCCCCTGCCCGACGAAGAGGCTGCCCCGCGAACCGTTTACCAGGGATTTGCTCCACTGCCCTGAACCCCTTTCCCTGAACTCAGATCCGGAACGCCCTGCACGATTGCGTCGGCAGAAACCTCTCGTTCAGCGGGAATCTTAGCATGGACGAGAATTCCGGAACAACCTTGGGGGAGACAAGGGTGTGCAAGTTTTTGCACAATTCCGACACAACTACTACTTTGCCTTTTATCATCCCCCATGTGTCGACATATTTGTTCCAGCGCAAAGTCTGAGGAGTAAATTCCCGCCGCCCAACGGCGGTCCCGCGGTTCCAATTTCTCGACCGCTCTTTGCTCTAGAGCAAAGAGCGCCCCGCACAGATGCGGTATCAAGTGTGTGGGTTCTTTGGATCTCTCTTCTAACTAACCTTCAGATAAGAACGTTCAGACCGGCCTTTCTTGCGGATCTCCCCCCTGCTGAGGCCGAAATTGCTTCGATCTTTAGGATGGCCGAATCCCTGACCTCGGCCTCATCTAGGATCCGAAAAGCAGAAAGACGAGCATCGTTTTCACGGCTCCGGTTGTGGGGAGGAAATGGCACATCCTGACGGCTTTTCCGACGCGCGCTCGTGCCCGCGTCTGGCGTGGGGATGCGCTTGCACGCCGGACGGTCCGTTTCGCTGATCTCGAATCCTCGACGTTCCCCCAAAGTATTCAACTTTGTCTCCAGCCGAGTGCCATGCACTCCAACTGATTCGCTTAACGGAGAAGAAGCAATGGGTCAGCCCGCAGTAACCGGCTTCATTCCGGCTCCAGCGTCCAAGGCGGTCCAGCCGTTCCTGAAAATGCCGCCGCTAAGCGAGCGGACGATCAACCTCGACGCCGGGAACGCATTGCGGCGCAGAGCCGCTTTGGTGGCGCATTTCGAGGCGTTCGCGGATATCCCGGCGGCCGATTGCATTGCCATCGTGGCCAGCGCTCATGAACGGCATTTTCCTCGCCGGCACACTTTGTTCTTTGAGGGCGATCCGGCCCGGCAAGTGGTGCTGCTGACTTCGGGCTTCGCCAAAATCACCCAGCTCGGAAGCAGCGGTCAGGAGGTCATCCTGCGGCTGCACGGACCGGGCGATGTGCTGGGCGGACTTGGAAGATGGGCGAACTGCGATCATTGTTCGAGCGCGCGCACTGTGCAACCAGCGACGGCATTGATCTGGGAAACGGCCCAATTCGAGACGATCTGTGATCGTTTTCCGCTGCTCCGGCGCAACATCGGGCACGTTATCGAGCGGCGTCTCAATGAACTGGACGTGCGCTTTCGCGAAATCTCCACGGAAAAAGTCTCTCCGCGGTTGAGCAGCCAGTTGGTGCGGTTGATGAAGCAGGTGGGGAGAACGGTCGAGGACGGCCACGTGGAAATTGCCCTCTCGCGGCGGGAACTCGCTCAGCTCACCGGTACGACCCTGTTCACCGTGAGCCGGCTCCTCTGCCGCTGGGAAACGCAGGGAATCGTCATCACCCGCAGGGAAGCGGTTCTGGTCCGCGACGTTCCGGCTCTGATGCAGATATCACGTTCGGAATAGCAGATTTCGGGTGCAGGAGCGCGGCATCCCAGTCGCGCCTTCCCGAAATTCCCGGCCGGGAGCATCCCGCACCGCACTAAGATGAGCCGGAGCCTTCCCGAAAAAATCAGGATTTCAACCCAGGCTCATACCCGCGATCGGTGGGAAACCAGTTGCAGCGTGACCAGGTCATTGTGTTCCGCGCCCGTGGCTTCCTGTGCTCCAGTCCGGTCGTCCGTGTCACGCCCCAGGCTTCGCTCGCGCCAGACGGCGTAGATCGCCGGGTACACGACGAGCTCCAGAACAAACGAGGCGAAGATACCGCCCACCATCGGCGCGGCGATGCGCTTCATCACGTCGGACCCGGTCCCGGTACTCCACATGATCGGCAGCAGCCCGATGAACATCGTGGCGAACGTCATGAACTTGGGCCGCAGCCGTTTGGCCGCCCCTTGCACGATGGCCTCGTAAAGGTCAGACAGACTCTGCAGCCGCCCTAACCTTCGAGCTTCCTCGTAGGCCAGATCCAGATACAGAAGCATGTACACGCCGGTCTCAGCATCCACGCCCATGAGCGCGATCAAACCCACCCACACGGCAACGCTCATGTTGTAACCGGCCAGATACAGGAACAGCACCGCTCCGACGGCGGAGAATGGCACGGCCATCAGGATGATCGTCGTTTTGGTGAGCGAGCGCGTGTTCAGATAGAGCAGCAGCACGACGATTCCCAGGGTCAACGGCACGACCCGGGTCAGCCGATGCTTCACCCGTTCCATCGCCTCGTACTGTCCGCTCCACGAGACGTTGTAGCCCGTGGGCAACTTTAACTGGTCGCGCAGCAGAGTACCCGCTTCATTCACGTAGCCGGCCGGATCCCGGTCGGCGACATCGACGTAGACATAGCCCGTCAACAGGCCATTTTCGTCGCGAATCATGGCCGGCCCGCTGCTGGGACGGATCTCTGCCAGTTCCCCCAATGCGATCTGGCGCTGCCCTGGTGCCGGCACCAGGACGCGCTGCAGCGCACTTACATCGCTGCGGAAATCGCGCATGTACCGGACGTTGACCGGATAGCGCTCCCGCCCTTTGACGGCCGTCGTGACATCTTCGCCGCCGATCGCGTTCTCCACCGCCAGTTGCGCATCTTCCAGGCTGATGCCGTAGCGGGCCAGTTGCTCGCGGTTCCAGTGAAAGTCCAGAAAGTACCCGGTCCCGGTGCGCTCGGCGAACACGGCGCGAGTCCCGCGCACCTTGGGCAGAAGAGCCTCGATACGGGTGCCGATCTGTTCGATCGATCCCAGATCGGCTCCCGAGATCTTCAATCCCACCGGAGTGCGCATGCCAGTCGTCAACATGTCGATGCGGCCGCGAATGGGCATGGTCCAGGCATTCGTCAGGCCCGGCACGTGAAGCGCCTCATCCATCTGGTGAACCAGGTCCTCCGAAGAGATCGTGTCAGAGCTGAAGCGGCGCAACACGGATTTGATCGGTCCCGGAGCCCACGCCGAATACCAGGTGTCGACATGCCGCCATTCCGACCTCGGCCTCAGCACGATGACAGTTTCCAACATCGAAAGCGGCGCCGGGTCGGTCGACGTTTCGGCACGGCCCGCCTTGCCCAGGACGTGGTCAACTTCCGGGAAACGCGCCAGGATCCGGTCGGTGTTCTGCAACAGGGTCTGGGCCTGGGTGATGGAAATTCCCGGCATCGTGGAGGGCATGTAGAGGATCACGCCTTCGTCCAGTGGCGGCATGAACTCCGATCCCAGCTGCATAAATACGGGGATGCAAAGCACCACTACTGCCGCCGCTCCGGAAATCACAGCCCACTTCCAGCGCAGCGTCCAGCGCACGACCGGTTCGTAGACGCGCATGAGCCAGCGGCTGATTCGGTGGTCCTCTTCCGAGCGGATCTTGCCGATCATTAGCGCATTGACGAAGCGGCAAAGCCACTCCGGCCGGAACACAAAAGGTTCCACGCGGGTGAGCAGCAGACGCAGCGCCGGATCCAGCGTGATGGCCATTCCCGCTGCGATCAGCATGGCCAGTGTCTTGGTGTAAGCCAGGGGCCTGAACATCCGCCCTTCCTGCGCTTCCAGAGTCAGCACAGGCAGGAAGGAAACAGCAATGACCAGCAGCGCGAAAAAGGTCGGGCCCGCTACTTCTTTGATCGCCGCCAGAACCACGGCCCGATAGTCGCCGCGGCGTCCGCCGCGCTCCCACAGTTCCAGCTTCTTGTGGGTCTGTTCTACGACGACGATCGAGGCGTCGACCAGTTCGCTGAACGCGATCGCGACCCCAGCCAGCGCCATGATATTGGCGCTGATGCCCAGCATGCGGAACGGAATGAAGGAAATCAGCACCACCACCGGCATGGTGACGATCGGAATCGCCGCGCTGGGGAAATGCCACAGGAAAACCAGCACGATCAGGACCACCGTCACTACCACTTCGAAGATCGTCGTCTTTACGTTGCTTATAGCCCGGTGAATCAACTCGGACCGGTCGTAAACCGGAACAATCTTCACGCCTTCCGGGAGGGACGGTGTGATTTCGGCGATCTTCCGCTTGATGCGATCGATCACGGCCAGCGCGTTCTCGCCGCTCCGCATAATCACGATGCCCGACACGACCTCACCTTTGCCGTCCAGATCGGAAATCCCGCGCCTCAGTTCCGGCCCCTCGACGACCTCGCCGATATCCTTGATCCGGATGGGAGTGCCTTCGGCGCTGGATTCGAGCACGATGTTCTTGAATTCATCCAGTGTGGTGGCATAGCCGCGGCCTCGCACCATGTACTCGGTGCCGCCGAATTCGAGCAGGCGTCCGCCAACTTCTTCGTTGCCGCTCCGCACCGCCTCCACCACGCGCCGGATCGGGATACGATAAGCCTGCAGGCGGTTGGGATCGACGTTCACCTGGTACTGGCGCGTGTAGCCACCGACCGGGGCAATTTCCGCCACGCCCGGCACAGCTCGCAGGTAGTAGCGCAGATTCCAGTCCTGGTAAGAGCGCAAGTCCGCCAGGCTATGCTTGCCGGATGTGTCCACCAGCGCGTACTGGTAGATCCAGCCCAGCGCTGTAGCGTCGGGCCCCAATTCAGCCTTGACGCCTTCCGGAAGGTGGGATTGCACGCCCGACAAGTACTCCAGGGCGCGCGAACGCGCCCAGTAAAGATCGGTTCCATCTTCAAAGATGACGTAAACGTAGGAGTACCCGAAATCCGACACGCCGCGGACGGTTTTAACCTTCGGCGCCCCCACCATCGCAGTCACGATGGGATACGTCACTTGATCCTCGATGATGTCGGGGCTGCGGTCCCACCGCGAGTAAATGATGACCTGGGTCTCGCTCAGATCGGGTGTCGCGTCCAGGGGAAGCGCCATCATGGCCCACCAGCCGAAAACACACGCGACCGCTATCCCGGCCAGGACCAGCGCCTTGTACTTGACCGACAGATCGATGATGCGGTTGATCATGAATGATGCCCGGAGGGATTCGCGGCCAGGTAGTGTTCCGGTTGCGAGCTGAATTTCTTCTTGCAGCTTTCGGAGCAGAAGTAGTAGGTCACACCGTTGCGGCTGAGCGTGTGGCCTTCTTTCTCCGCCCTCGCGGCATCGATCATCATGCCGCACGCGGCATCTTTCACCTTGCCGCCGTTGAGGGCAACGCCCGGTACCGCCTGGGACTTGGGAGCCACGGCCGGTTCGGGCTGGCGTTCGGGCTGAGTCTTCACCGATTTCAGCCGGCTTTCCGAATCCACCAGAAACGTTCCGGCGGTCACGACCTGCTCGCCTTCAGAAAGACCCTTGACGATCTCGATGCGATCGCCTAACCGCCAACCGACTTGAACCTGTCGGGGCTCAAACACTCCGCTGCTGCGTTCCACGAAAACTCGCTGCTCTCGCCCCGAATCAATGAGGGCGTCGGCCGGAATCGTCAGTCCCGACGGCAGCGACACCGGCAATTCCACGTTCACAAACATTTCGGGGCGCAGGGCATATCCTGGGTTGTCGACCTCCAGGCGTAGTTTCAAAGTCCGCGTTGCAGGATCGACCTGCGGCAGCACGTTGCTGACGCGTGCCGTGAATGTTCTGCCCGAATCAGGCAGCGAAACCCGAGCTACTGTGCCGGGGCGCACGCTCTCCGCTTCCGCTCCATAGACGTCCGCCACGATCCAGACCTGGCTGAGATCGGCGATCCGATAGAACTCCATCCCTCGGTCAAAATGCACTCCGGGACTGATGTTCCGCGACAGGATGAAACCATCCACCGGAGAGAGGACGTCGATGGTCTCGGGAAGCTGGCGGGTTTCTGCCATTTGCCTGATCTGGGTTTCGCTCACCCCCAGGTTGCGCAGGCGGTCGGTGTAACCCTGGACGCTGCTCACTCCCTGCTTGGACACGGCGCCCGGAAAGGGAACGGTTCGTGATCCGTCTTTGCCTGTCGCCCCGGGCATGGCTGCAGTCGCGGCAAGAAATCCGGACGCGATCGACAAGGCATCGGCCCCATAGCATGTGGCCAGTTTTTCGTCTTTCTTAACCAATTCTCCGACCGAGTCGTGAAGAGTCTCCCGCACAAAGCCGTCCATGCCGGAGTCGACCTTGTACACACGCATGTCTTCCGGAGTCACGCGGCCCAGAACGCGAAGCGTGTGCGCGCCAGACGACTTTTCCACCGCAGCGACGTGAATCCCGAACATCTGCTGCTTCTCGATGTCGATGCCGACCTGTCCCGGCGCCATGGGCTGCGACGACTGGGTGGAAGCTGCATCGGCGTACACCGGTTCCAGTTGCATGCCGCAGTCCGGAGCCACGCCCGCGTGGTCCGACTTGTAGTCGGGATGCATGGGATCGACCCAATAAAGGACACGGCGGGCGCTGGCGCCCGCCGTCGTGGCCCGCGAAACATGCTTGCGTCCCGCCACATAGGACATGAGCATCAGTAGCCCAACCAGCACCGCAGCCAGGACTTTTTTCATCGAATGCTGTCCTCACTTCACAGCGACAAATCTCAACCAGAAAACTAATTCGGGGAAGAGGATGGGGCTGGCGCCGCTGGATTCGTGCTCTCGGCCGGCGTGGCAGGGCCCTGACTCGCTGCGGCGGCCCCCTGCGCGGCCTTCTTGATCTGCTCCGCTCGGGCGGCGGCGGCCTTGTCTTCCGACTGCTTATACATCGCGGCGCGGCGCGCCTCCAGATCTTCCCGGGCATGCAGCTCGTTCCGCATTTGGTCGTACTGCTTGTCCAGATCGTTCAGCATCAACTCCCACAACTCCAGATTCGCTTTGGCGATGGAGTCTTTGGCGGTGCTTGCGGCAGTCTTCGCCTGCATCTGCTTCAGCAGGGTGTGCATCTTCGCCAGCGTGTCCCCCATCTCTTCAATGCGCAAGTGCGCATCATTTTTCGCCTTCTCCTGGGCAGAGACCGCCGCGGCGTTACTGACGGGGAGCACCGGCCGCGAACCGGCCGGCCCGCCCGGAGCCGCGGGGACGGAGGGCGAACTGCTCTGCGCCCACAGGGTCGTCGCCGCCAGAATCACCACAGCGGCCGTGTGTTTCATCGTCATTTTCAATTCTCCTTCGCGAAGATATCCCTGCCTGCCAATCTGGGTTGGCTTCGACCGCGTTTTGATCTGTCGCTCAAACCCCAGGACCGTTAGCGCGGCATCGCGAATCGCGATTCGTCCAGCTTTGGATTCAGGACGATTTCGTCGAACACCATTTTCTCGGAATCCCTCACGCCATCCACTGTCGTTTCCTGCACGTACGGCATCATCAACCCGTTGACTGGGCGATAGTCGCGCATGTAGACCGCGACCGCGTGTTCTTTGCCGTCCAGGCTCCGTGGGGTTCCTTCGACCTTGACCTCAAGGAAGCTCTGGTCGTCTATCCAGACGTGGCGGGTGTAGCCATTCTTATCGGTAACCTTCAGGTTGTATGCGTTCTTGCCTTCGACCTTCTCCACACCCTCGAGCGCGATCTTCTCGCCCTTGGCCGCGTAATCGATCAGCAGACCGTCCAGATCCGTCCAGGTGGAAGCTGTCTTCAATTCTTCGATGCTGAAATTCTCGACCTGGTGACGGTTCAGCTGCGGACGAAGTTTCCAGCCCTGCGTACCGTTGTATACCTGCAGCGCGGTCTGACCTTTGAACTGGATTTCCAGACGCTGTTTGCGTCCCCGCTCCAGATCCATCAGAAATGGCAGTTGGGCTTGTTCTTTCGGCCGCTTGGGAAGCACCATAGTTCCTTTGCTCAAATCGGGGACTGGCATGCCCGCCCGCTCGTTGCCACCCGCATCCAGCTTTCCCTTCAACTCCAGGGTCTTGACGGCCCGCCAGGCGGTCAATCCGCCGCGAGCCGTTACGTTCTTGTCGACGATCTCCGCTGCCGACAGGCGCGGCGCGGTGGCTTTTGTCTGGGCGTCAGCCGCCATGGCCAACGGAAGGCAAGCAAACACCAAAGTGGCGCAAAGCAAAGATCTCTGTCTCATCGAGAAACCTCTTTTTTCAAAATTAGTACTGGCATCGAACCGGTTCGAGCCGATTCGACTTGGAGGAGGTTCAACTGCCGACTACCTTTATTCCCTGCGCGAATGTTCCGGTCTCACACCGTCCACGCGCTTTGCTGGTCGTGCTACCTCGATATCAGCGGTCCAAGCATGCTTCCCAATTCCGGCGAGGCGTATGGCTCGGGCAAAGCGCCACACAGCAAGCTGCCGGTGAAAACTGTGGGACCACGCATGGGGGTAAATTCTGATACGGGGAGGAACTTCAGTTTAACACAGGAAACTAATTTGCACACCACAAAAAATCGGACGATTCAGGTCTCCGTTTCACTTTCCACCCTGCTCTCCGACCTTGCGCCTCGACTGCGAAACGGACCACATTGGCGGTGGGACATAACCTCGAGGCTTGTCGAGGCGAGTGGTAGATACTGCCGGAAACTCGTTGAAATGTAAACTTTGTAACGTCATTTGGAAGGTGGCACAAAGGTGCTATCAGTCCGGCCCGAAGGTGGGTTCTTTGCGCTGGAGCAAATACGGTAAGGTGTCGGTAGTTTATCAGTAAAGCTCGCGGCGTTTCGACCGGCGAGGCGCGCTTGCTGGTCGCGGCTTAATTGTTCCCCCCAATTATTCAACGCACACGATGTTCTTGCAGCGGCAATGCGCGCACGACCGGATTAGGTTTCATCATCCACTTGGGGCTTATTAACTTCCTATGAAGGCTCTGCGAATCCTCTGGGCTGTGCCATTGCTGCTGTCGCTCGCTCTGCCGCTCCAAGCGGATGAAGCGAGCTCCGCATATAAACGGGGCGTTCAGGCGGAAAGTCAAAACAAGGTCGACGAGGCCTTCCAGGCTTACGACCGTGCTCACGCGTTGAAGCCGAGAGACGCTAAGTATTTCACGGCCTACACCCGCCTCCGTTTCTACGCAGCTATGGAGCATATCAAGCAAGGACAGGCGCTGCGCGAAGGCGGAAAACTGCAGGAGGCGGTGATCGAATTCCAGAAGGCCGCTGAAATCGATCATACAAACTTCGTTGCCAAGGAAGAGGCGCGCCGCACCGACGACCTGCTGCGCAAGCAGTCGCGCAAGAAAGAGGAAGCCGCGGCCCCCACAACCCAGCTCGACCAGCTGGCCGCCCAAGCCGACGGGCCGGTTGAACTGACGCCCATCTCCAACACACTGATCAATCTGCGTCTGAGCGAGCAGTCCACGATGGTCTATAAAACCATCGCCAAGCTCGCGGGTATCAACGTCCTCTTCGACCAGGATTACAAGCCTCAGAAGGTCACTGTCGAATTGAACGATGTCACCTTGCGGGAAGCGCTCAACGTGGTCGCGATGCAGACCAAGACGTTCTGGCAGCCCACCTCCAGTAACACGATTCTCGTCGCCGCCGACACTGCGAACAAGCGCAAGGAGATGCAGGACACGGTGATGAAGACGTTCTACCTGCGCAACGTATCCAGCTCGAGCGAATTGCAGGAGGCCGCCAATACTCTGAAGGGAATCCTCGATCTGCAGCGCATGCAGTTGATCCCCAATCAGAATGCGATCATTATCCGCGGCACTCCAGATCAGATGGTGCTGGCGCAAAAGCTGCTGTCCGATATCGACAAGCCCAAGCCCGAAGTGGTCATCGACATTGCGGTGCTGCAGGTCAGCCGCAACCGCATTCACACTATGGGCGTCAACCCGCCGACTTCGGCGAGCATCTCGATGGTCCCGAATGTCGGAGGCATTGGAACGTCGAGCGGCGGCGGGGGCAACACGTTCACTCTGAACAACCTCGGGTCGATCAACGCTACGAACTTCCAGGTCGCCATCCCGGGAGCCTCCATGTCGCTGCTGATGAGCGACAGCGACACGAAGCTGATTCAGAATCCCGAAATTCGCGCTCTCGACAACGAAAAAGCCACACTCAAGATCGGCGACCGCGTGCCCGTGGCCACCGGTTCGTTCGGCGCGGCCGGCGGCATCGGCGGCGTCAGCGCGCTGGTCAATACGCAATTCCAGTATCTCGACGTGGGCGTGAATATCGATATCACTCCGCACATCCACTCCGAGAACGAAGTTACGCTGAAGATGACCCTGGAAGTTTCGTCGGTGAGCGGTACGCAGAATATCGGCGGAATCAGCCAGCCCGTGATTGGCCAGCGCCGCATCGAGCATGAGACCCGCCTGCAGGACGGCGAAGTCAATCTCGTGGGCGGCATTCTCGAGGACACGGAAACTCACTCTCTGAGCGGCCTTCCCTGGCTGACCAAGGTGCCGATTCTGAAGTATCTTTTCGGCCAGGAGGACAAGGAACGCCAGGAGAACGAAATTGTCTTCGCCATCACCCCGCATATCGTGCGCGCGCAGAGCGTGACCGACGAGAACCTGCGCCTGGTGGACGTGGGCCCTGCCAGCTCGATTTCAGTACGCTACAAGGATGCTCGCAAAGCGGCCGCCGCGCACAGCCCCATGGAGCAAACCAATGCGCCTGGCGCTCGTACCCCGGATCAGCACGCTGGCACGCCCAGCCCCATGGCTCCGCCCCGCGCGACCGAGCCTTCGAGGCCGCCCGCAGCTGCAGTTCCGGCACCCGCCCCCCAGGGACCGTCGACGACCAGCAGCGTCCAGGATCCAGCCAAGCCGCCACCACCCCAGAGTCCTCCGGTTCGCCCCGGGCAGCGTCCGGTTCAAAACGCTCCCGCTTCTGCAACACGGGCGACCGCCGATCCTTGTCCGTACGGGCAGCACTACGTTGGCCAGGATAACAATGGCGTGACTACGTGCGCGTTTAACTGACGTCCGATCAAAACGACAGATTCCTAAGAGAGAGCCGCCCATAAAGGGCGGCTTCTTGCTTCCCAGGCTTATTTGATCAAATGGGTCACGGCCAGCCGCGGTGCGAAGGGGGCATTGGGGTGCCGTTAGAACGAGGGAACGCAGCGCCCGCCCAGCATGATTCTGGGCGCTACACTAGGAAAAGCGAGCCCTGATCGAACCAGTCGTGTGATACGTCGGCGTTAGCGGGAATCTACTCGGTTTGCGAGATCTGGGACAGGGCGGCAAAGTCCTGCACCAGGACTGCCTCGCGCCGGATCTTGACGATGCCCAGGGTTTGCCACTGGCACAGCAAGCGGCTCACGGTGAACAGCGTCGTTCCCGTCAGTTGGGCGAGTTCCGCGCGCGACAGCGTGATCTCCAGGTGTCCATCTACGGGACGCCCCAGGCGATTGGTCAACCGCACCAGCTCGCTGCTCAGCCGCGAACCCACACGCTCCGTAGAAACCTCCCGAAACCGCTGCTCCATCTCCTGCAGACGGGTTTCGAGGGCCCGGACCGTGTTGCGGCGGAAGGCCGGGTAGCGCTCCAGCAGTCTCTCAAACGCCGCTGCTTCCCACACCAGGGCGTTAGTCGGCTGGATCGACTGAGCGGTGGAGCAGTGGTTGCAGTCGGCGCAAAGCCGGAAGGCGCCCACTACTTCGCCCGCGCCGTTCAGGCGCAGGATCACCTCACTGCCACTCATCCCGATCTGCGTGACTTTCACGCATCCGGAAAGCAGCAGCGTTACGAACCGAACAGGATCGCCTTCGCTGTAGAGCGTCTGCCGGCGTGCGAAGCGTTTTTCCCGGGCGCTGCCCAGGATGCTGGCGCAATCGGACGAAGACACGTCGGCAAAAAGGCTGAAACCCTGGACCTGGCTTGATTTCGGGCTTAGTAACGTAGTGGCTGTTTCCAAACCGCACGGCTCCTTCACGCAAAAGTAAAGCTCAGGTACCGAATGCGACTCGTACCTGCTCCAAACTGAGAGGGAGGAAGGAAACTCAACTTGCTATCGTGTGAACTTGCGATCGGCACATTCGTGTCTCCGCGCCCCACGGCGCTCATCTGCCGACTTGTGGTGAGTACGAGAATGCCTTGAGGAAGCGCGACGGTCAATAACACGGTTGGGGGGGCGCTTATAGCACTGTTGTGGGGGGCCGAAACCGTGTCTAACAAACTGATGTGCAACGTCTTGCACATCGCTCCTGCCACGTCTCAGCAGCAAAGTAACCACCTTGACACCGGTCGGCCGCAGTCGTTGACAGGCCCCCTGCCCAGTCGTAAAGTTCGCTTCAGAATCAGGAGGCGGCATGCTTTCGAAGTTATTCTGGGGAGGACTGTTGGCGTGCCTGGCCACGGCCTGTTCGGTAGCGCAGGATCCGGTGAAGGTCGAGCCCAAGCATTATGCGTTGAGCTTTGAGAATGACAAAGTCCAGGTCGTTTCGGTGGTCTATGGACCCCACGAAAAGTCGGCGCTCCATGACCATCCGGGCGGAGTCGTCGTCACCATTACCGAGGGCCACCTTCGCTTCACCGACGAGACCGGCAAGACTCGGGAAGTATTCGCCAAGCCGGGGGAAGCGCGCTGGTACCCGCCCTTCAAGCACCGCGTCGAGAATCTCGGCGACACAACCTACCGCGCCGTCTATATCGGACTTAAGGCAAGGATTGCGGCTTCCACGCAGGACCCCGATCCTACCGTTGCCCTGAGCGAACAGGAGCAGGCTTTGATCGCACAGTACCTGCTGACAGCCCTGAAGCCATAAGAAGCCTGTCGTTCTGGCGCCACGTGGGGAAGCCTCGCCGTGAGGGTATACATTGTTCTCTGGAACAATGAGCCCGCTCGCCGAAAATACCTGGCCTTTTCGCAAAGCCGCGCTGCTGCTGGGCGGCGTGATTTTCTTTTCCTTCCTCTACTTCTACGAAGGAGGCGGGTGGAATCAGAACTCCCGCTTTGATCTGCTGCGCGCCATCGTCGAGCGCCACACTCTCCGCATTGACGCCTACCACGAAAACACGCAGGACAAGGCCCATTTCGAGGGCCACTATTATTCCGACAAAGCTCCCGGGCTGGTTTTCCTCGCGGTGCCGGTCGCCCTGGTTGCCCGTCCGCTGATGCGGGGCGCCGGCGTCGATCCGATGTCGGCCCGCGGGTTGGTGATTCTTTCCTACCTCGTAAGTGCGGGGGCCGTCGCTCTGCCGACGGCTCTGGCAGCCGTCTGCCTGTTCTTTCTCGGTCTCCGGTTTGGCGCCGGCCTCGGAGGAGCAGCATTCGGGTCGCTGGCGATGTCTCTGGGCACACCGCTCTGGGCTTACGCCAGCCTGTTCTGGGGACACGCGCTGGCGGCTGCATGTCTTCTATTCGGCCTGGCAGCTGCCATCAAGCTCCGGGATGCGAGAACACCGACCGCTGACTTTCTCTGGGCCCTGACAGTTGGACTTGCAGCGGGATGGGCGACCGTGACGGAATATCCTGCCGCTCCCGCCTCGGCCTTGCTGGCTTTTCTGGCGCTCTCCCAGGCTTGGCCCCGCGGTGCGACGGCGCGTTGGAGAGCGATCGCCGGGGTTGCGCTCGGCGCGGCCATTTGCCTTGCGGTATTGCTGGGATACTTGTACGCGGCCTTTGGTTCCCTCCGGCCGAGCTACTCCTACTACGATTCCAATTCCTTCACATTCATGCAGCAGCGCGGATACATGGGGCTGACCTATCCGCACCCGGACCGGCTGCTGAAACTCCTTTTCGGCTGTTCACGAGGTCTGTTTTTTGCGGCGCCGGTTGCGTTCGCCGCGCCTTTCGGGCTTTGGACCTTGTGGAAGAAAAAGGAATACGCCGTGCCAGCCGCCGTTGCGGCTGCTATTACGTTGTATTACTTCTTGTTCAACGCTTCTTTCTACTGGTGGAAAGCAGGACTCAGCTTCGGTCCACGCTACGCCGGCGCCTGCCTTCCGTTGCTCTGCTGCGGCCTCGCCGTAATCTGGCAGCGCTCCACAACCGCATGGCGGCGCGTGCTGCTTGCCCTCGGCGCTGTCAGTGTTCTCATTACACTCATGGCAGTTTCCACCACGTCGCAACTCTCGATGCAGGACGGCTGTCCGCTGGTGCATACGGTCTGGCCGTCGTTCTGGTCAGGACAGATGGCGCTGAACCACGACTCGATGCTCACGGTGGCCGAAGCCGGATCGAGAGCAGACTATGGTGCTTTCAACCTGGGTCAACTTCTGGGACTCCGCGGCCTGGCCAGCCTGGCGCCCCTGCTAGCGGCATGGGCGGTAGCCACTCTCCTGTGGACTCGTATCAGGCTACGCCTTCAGGCGTAGCGCAAGTGCGTACGAATCCATCGCGCCTTCAGGCGCTGCGCCGTGCAATTCAAAGAACCCCTCCACCCGGCCCAATACCTCTACCGCATCTTTGGATTCATAGATTGCCTTCCGCAAGCCCGCCCCGCCCGGCACGCCGTGCGTGAACCACGACGCAAACTGCTTCATCTTCCCCACCGCGTCAGGCAACTCTTCCTCAATGAGCATCTGGAAGTAAGTGCGAATCATCTGGTAGCGATCAGCCTCCGAAGGCTGGTCGTAGAGGTTCGAACCCCGCATGTTCGTTGAGCCCCCCGCGCTCGTGGAGCCCCGGACGCCCCCGTCCGGGGTGGCCGAAGGCCATGTAGGGACAGCCGCCCCCGGCTGTCCGTCGGGCCGAAGGCCCGAGGTTCTTCCATCGAACTCGCGGGCAGCCTCGGACAAACTCGAGCTTCGCTCGGCCGGACAGCCGGGGGCGGCTGTCCCTGCATTCTCGCGATTCAGAGCTGCGCAGTACTGTTCGATCTGCCGGAAGATCCACGGATTCGACGGCGCGGTCCGCCCGATCATCACCGCGTCACAACCGGTCTGGGTCATCATCGCGCATGCGTCTTCCGGAGAGCGGATATCCCCGTTTCCGATCACCGGAATCTTCACCGCATCCTTCACCGCCGCGATCCACTCCCAGCGTGCGTTCCCGCTGTATCCCATCTCGCGGGTGCGCGCGTGCAGCGCCACCGCCGCCAGCCCGCAAGACTCGGCCATCCGTGCCAGTTCGACGCAGACGATCTCTTCGTCATTCCATCCCGCCCGGAACTTGACCGTGAAAGGGATCTTGACAGCGGCCCGCACCGCTTCAAAGATCCGCCCAATCGCCGGCAGGTCGCGCAACAGCCCGGAGCCGCCGTTACACTTCACAACCTTCTTTGCCGGACACCCCAGGTTCAGATCGACGAGATCGAATCCGAGCCCTTCGACCATGCGCGCGGCCTCGGCCATCACTCGCGGATCGCTGCCGAAAAGCTGCGCCGAAATCGGGTGCTCGTCTTCGTAGAAATGCAGGTAGCGCTTGGCCTTCTGATCTTTCTTTCGGAGCACGCCGTCCGCCGACGTGAACTCGGTCATGATGAGGCCGCACCCGCCCAGGTTGCGAATGAAGCGGCGAAACACGGTGTCGGTGACCCCAGCCATGGGAGCGAGCACGGTAGCCGGCGCAATCGGCACGTCGCCAATCAAAAGCGACGCCGGCACCACCCGTGAACTCGTGGCGCGGGCGCCCCCGCCCGCGTCTGCCGCCAGCCCAGCCGATTTGTCCCAGAACTTGCGCACCGAACGATTTTATCGCCTTTCGCCTCAGAGCCAGATATGTCAGAATTCGGGACAAATGGACTACGCACGGGATGACTCCCCGAAGCAAGTTTTCGACGGAATAAAATTCACGATCTTCCGACGGCGTATAGGCCAAATTGCCCTGGCAGTGGTTCTCGCCGAGGCATGTATTCGTTACATCAGCTCATTGGTGTGGTATCTGATCATTCCCGCGATTGCGAATATCCTGGACACCCATGCTGAGTCGGTGCTGTTCAGTACACGCCGCCACTTTCCATGGGAGCAGTTGATCGGAAACACGCTGGAATTCGCGACGGTAATCGTCTTCGTCTATTACGCCAATCGGTGGATCTACGGGCTAAGTCGACCCAGGCACAGCCTAGAGCAGGAAAAGGACGAGGAACCTCCCGTTCCTGACCTACCCATAACTGATGCGAGTGCTGCTACGACGACGGAAGGCGATGATCCTCTCGGACACTAGCTAAACCAAGAAAAAGCCCCCGCCAAAGCGAGGGCTGACATGTTTTGACTTGATCCGTGCTCCGCGGCTTACTTCTTTGCCGCCTCGGCCTTGGCGTACTTGCGGCGGAAGCGCTCCACGCGTCCGGCGGTATCCATCAGCTTCTGCTTGCCGGTGAAGAAAGGGTGGCAGCTCGAGCAAATTTCCACCGCGATATCGCCCTTGTGGGTGGACCGCGTCATGAACGTGCTTCCGCAGGCACAGTGCACGCGCACTTCGTTGTATGCGGGATGAATGGCTGCTTTCATAGTGGTCCCAAACCTCGATTCGATCATTAGATTCTACCGGATTCACGGGGGATTCAGCAACCTGCTGCGATTGCAGGATGGAAGGAGCTTCAGACCAATTTTCATCAAAACCGGAACAAATAGCTGACTTTCACGAAGAACTGGCGGCTGTCGTTCAGATAGCCTCGCGCCGTGTTGGTGACGTATCCCGGCGACGTCGGAGTTTCCGGCAACACACTCAGGTTCTGCAGGTCGCTGTTGTATCCGAGATAGATCGCCGTGCCCGGATGCACCAGATAGGTGATGAGGAAGTCGGCATTGAACTGCTTCGAGGTCGGCAGGTAGGTGTAAGGCGAGCCCACGCCCGGCGTCCCCGCCAGGAGGGCGTTGTATTGCAGAATCACGCGGAAGGAGAGCTGCGGCGTGAACTGCCAGTTCCACTTGCTGCGCAGGATGTGGTCGTTCAGAATGCCGTGGCCGACGCCCGGATATTGCGGCTGGAGGAAACTGTAGGCTGCTCCCGTTGTGCGCAAACGCTCGAACAGATACGTGTTCTCGATTTTCAACGGCTGGATCGGACGAAGCGTCAATCCGGCCTGGGCCGTATCTTCGCGCGCCACGAACGGCTGGGTGTAGGGCGAACTGACCGGAGTCCCCATGGCCGACACGGATGGAGGCGTCGCCACAAAATTCAAGCCATCGCCCCAAGTGTAGCTGGCCAGGATGGTCGCCTTCTTGAAATACCCGGTCTGGAACGAAGCATTGCTGGCGCGCTCGTGATAGTCCTGGTTGCCCAGGCACAGCGGCGGGCACAAAGACCCGTATCCATAAAAACTGAAATCCTGGGGGCGCAGCCGTTCGCGCTTCTCTTCGTAAGGCCGCAGATAGATGACCGTTTGTCCGCGCCCCTGGATCGCGATGTAGGGCAGGTAATCCGTATCCAGGCGCAGGCCGTTGTGATCAAAGTCGTAACGCACAATAACCGACGGGCCCCAATCGACGATCCAACCCTTCCGCGGGCGAAAGCGGTAGTCGACCGCCTGAACCGTTTCTCGGATGTCCACGCGGTTGACGAATCCGGGGATGGTGACAAAGCCCGGGCTGATGTCGTTGTAGATGCCGTCGTAGGTCAAGTGCAGTCCGTCGCGCCGCAGTTCCAGTCTCTCTGCCGGTCCGGCATAGTAGTTGTTGTTCCCGCGGTTTCCCGAGCTGAACGGGTAGGCGTTTCCCTCGCAGTTGTTGGACGAATAATTCGCGCTGAAAGTGTTGCCCAGGATGTTGCTCGAACTCTCGACGGCCTGGCCATCGACGGTCCAGTTGGTTGTGAGCTTCAGGCGAGTGTCGACCCCGCCAATGCGGTTGAACTCGCCGGTGGTCGGGCACTCCCAGTCGGTATACAACAGGCCGACGCTCGACTGGCGAAAGATGTCTCGGCTGGCGCGGGCGGCCGCGAAGTAAGAGCGCACACCTGAGATGGGGCTGGAGTCCGGTACCGCAAGGCCCGGGCTGCGGTCGTCACTCGCCATCAGCCCAACTGCGTACGGACCATCTTTCCCGGTCAGCCGGATGCCTGCCGAGGGATCGCCAATGCTGCGGGTGAAAAACAAATCCATCGGCGTGCGGAAAAAGTCTTCGTTCTCCAGAAAGAACGGGCGCTTCTCCGGAAAGTAGACGGCGTAGCGCTGGTTCACCGTAATCTGGGGGTCCTCCGATTCGACCTGGCTGAAATCGGGGTTGGCCGTCATGTCCACCGTGAAGTGATCGTGGAAGACGAATTTCGCGTCCATGCCGGGCTGCCCCTGCGCCGTCGCCTTCTGGAAATAGGGATTGGTGGGATCGCGCGTATCCAGCGCCCGGAATCCGCGCATCACTCCGTAGGGAATCAACTCCACATCCCTGCCGGGGGAAATTCCTTCCAGGCCGGAGAGCGTCGCCTCCTGCCCAAGACGACCTTCACTCTTGTAGGTGATGTGAGGCCAGAAGGAGTCTTCGGTCTTGCGCGTGATTCCGCGGTACAGAATGACGCCCCACTCCTGTGCCTTCCGCGCCGGAAAACGCAGGCTCCTGAAGGGAATCGCGATCCAGACCACGAACCCCTGGCTGGTCAGCTTGCCGCGGGAATCCCAGACGGTATCGAAGGAAGTGTCGAAGTGGCCTTGCGTCTGTTCCTCGCGCGAGGCCTCGGTCCAGATCGCGTCCCATTGCACGCCTAGAGGAGTGGTCTGGAAAGCATAGGCACGGCGGCGATCATGAAACGTGTCGAGCATGATCTCGACCTGGTCGTCGTCGAAAATGTCCTCGCGACGCGACAGTCGCGCCCGCACTTTCCGCGGATCGTCGAAGCACACGAACACCACATAAAGATTCTTCTGGTCGTAGCCGAGATAGGCTTCCGTCTTCTCCGAGACGCTCTCCCCATCGTGAGGATTGCGCTGGGTGAAGCCCGTGACCCTGGCCATATGCGGGGCAACGTCCCCCTGCGGCTGCATGCTGAGAAAATCATCGAGCGACGGAGGCCGCTCGAGGCGCGGAATCGTGATCGCCCCGGGCCCCGTACTTGGCCCCGAGGTTTCCGGGCGGGCCTGCCCGGTGACGTGTCCGCGTAAAGCGGCCGCCAGCACCAGGCTTGCTGCCACCGCCCGCGTCCCGGCCCCGAGAAAACGCCTGAGCCCTTGTTGCACTTTCACCCAACCTCACCGCGGTCGGACCCTCGAGCGGTCCGAGGAGGAATCCTGAAAGATACAACATCCAGCGCCAGACAAAACACCGAACTGTTGTTTGTACGGGCATCGGAACACTATTCCCAGAACAGATCCGTTGCTGCACTCACTTGGTGGGGACAGCCGCCCTCGGCTGTCCGGCCGGGCGAAGCCCCGGCAGCTTGCGGATGGACATTGCAACTCTGGAGATGCCTTGACTGCAGACCAGCCATTCTTGCCGTTTCGGGATTACCCGGCGCCACACGATACCCTCCCGGTCCGCACAAAAAAACAGGACCCGCTGGTTGGCTGGGTCCTGTCTTCTGTGGCCACGAACAAACTGTTGGTGATTTTCTAAGGGCTGCCGGTGATCCCTACGCCCGCGGGAGGCTGTCGGCCTCGTTCGTCCAGTATTTGTGGTCGCGCAGGAAGTGGCGTTCGTTCCAGAAATTGATGGCCGTCCAGAGGAATAGCCAGCCGACACGGAGGTGGCCCATCTTCTTGAACCGGCGGTTCGTGGTATATACGCCTCCGCGCACGATGCCAAAGCGGCTACGCTCGACCTGCTGCGTCAGGCGGTAGTCTTCACCGAACTGGATCTGCTCGTGGAAGCCGCCGAGTTCCCAGAACTTCTTGCGGTCGAAAAACATGAACATTCCGGTCGCAAACGGCCGGTGCAGGCGGGACAGGTACTGGAAGAAGTCATTGCCGGCGTAGAATGCCTTGTCAATCCAGCTTCCTTCGCGGCAGACAATGTTGGTGGTGATGCAGTGCAGCTGGTTCTGCTGCGCCTTCTCCACACAGCGGCGGATCAGCGACGTGTCGGCCAGTTCGATATCGGCGTCGAGGAACAGGACGTAGGGGGTGTCGGCCTGGGCGGCGCCGTGATTGCGTCCGACCGCAGGCATGCCGCCGGGGATCACGCTCACGTTCAGGCGGTCGCGGAAGCTGAGGACAATCTCGCGCGTGGCGTCGGTGGAGTTGGCATCAGCGACCAACACTCTCGTACGCGACATTTTCGAATAGTCCTGCTTCGTCAGCGACGTCAACAAATTCGGAATCAGCTTCGCCTCGTTCTTCGCCGGAATCACGATCGTCAGTTCGCCGGTTGTAGTCATGGATTTGTACCCCCTGCTCGTCGATCGTCAGATAAGTGAGCCGGGAATCCACCCAGCCACCCGAGTTGTAGTAGTTGATGCCGTCGCGCTCGACGTGCAACGCTTCGTGGGTGTGGCCGCAGAAAATCCGGTCCGCCCCGCGGTGCCGCGCGTAGGCCAATGCTCCGGATGAAACCTTGGTCGACATGCGCAGCCAGCGCGTGTTCAGGCGGTCGATCATGCGGGCGATCGGCTTGTTCTTGAAATCGAGTTTCTGCAGCTGCAGGTAGAGCGACGTGCCCCAGCGGCTCAGCCGGACTCGATTGACCTGGAAGCCATCGAACTGGTGGCCATGAATGGCGATGTGGCGCAGGCCACGGTAATCCCACTCGTAGTGCTGGTATACGCGAACTCCGACCAGATGCGACATGATGTTCGTCAGACCGTGGTCGTGGTTGCCTTCGACCCAGACCACTTCCACGTTCCGTTTGGGATTGGAGAGTTTGCGGATGTAGCCCAGAAACTTCCAGTGGTCTTTGGTGAGGCGCGCAAAATTGAGGTCGGCGAAGATGTCACCCAGCAGGATCAGCCGCTGGAACACGTTCTCCTTGAGGACCCGCGTGGCCTCACGGGCATGGCTCGTCTCTGCACCCAGGTGCAGGTCGGAGAGGATCAGCGTGTTGTACACGTGCGGATCCATACTCCCCTTCTAGCAGGCGAATGTTACGGGGCGATGAAAGATGCATCAATATTGGTGCATTGAGGTAACTCTCCAGTAATCACCCAAATAGCGCTCCTTCGTCCCGCATAGGATCATTTTAACGCTTTGAACGTGGCACATTCCTGGGCATTCGGCGGAGTCGTGCTGCCCGACGGGTTTGGGTCGGCGCGAATGACATTCTTCTCGCTCGAGCAGAATCGCCGTTTGCCGGTGTGATCGAAAGCTTCGGGCGCGGCCCCTGCGACGAAGCTCGTGTTGCCTCCGCCGGCGGGATTTCCTCCAGTGGCAACGAAGGCGTAACCCGAGTGAACCCCATTGGTCAGGCTGTCATCGAGCAAACATGCGGTTTCCGCCGATTTGTTGCACGGGTCGGCACCGCCCAGGTTGGCCAGGGAATCGGCGAAGCCTCCGTAGACGGCTTCGTATTGCACCTCGGCCTGGTTGATGGCGCGGATGGATTGCACGGCGGAAGTTTCGTCGGCATTCATCTTTGCCTCACGCATGCTGGGGATGACGATGGCGGCGATGATCAGAATCAGGGCCATGACGATCATCAGTTCCATCAGGGTGAATCCGTATTGGTGTCGCATACCTCACCTCAATTGGTCCGGTGAAGGAACGACCGTGTCGGGCAAACTTGCGCGAAAATCACACACTGGCGCGGGGCTTGGCTGGGAATAGCAGGGAAAGGCCATCGTCGGATGACAACCGGAAGGCCCGTGCAATAGCGCGAAATCAAGCCCGCCGGGGATGGGTGGCGCAATACCTTGGTAACGTTGACTCCGCTGTATAGGATTCCTATATTCAGAGCATAGGAATCCTATACTGCCATGGGAAAACGCATTCGATCGAAGATCGCGCGGGGAAGCGGGGAGCTGGCCATTCTTTCGCTGCTCGCCGAGCAGCCGCTCTACGGGTTCGAAATCGCCAAACAGATTGGGGAGCGCACCGGCGGGGTTCTGCAGTTCACGCTCGCGTCCCTGTATCCCTCGCTCTACGAAATGGAAAAACGCGGCTGGGTCGAAGGCCGCTGGCAGGCGAACCAGGCT
>Ga0209698_10001938_pt1 | contig 23754 bp, 16 predicted proteins | sample LitLauG_LLR_2012_FD_187203 | JGI IMG/M metagenome (GOLD analysis project Ga0209698, IMG submission 187203) | Freshwater sediment microbial communities from Pennsylvania, USA - Little Laurel Run_MetaG_LLR_2012 (SPAdes) (version 2) | ecosystem: Environmental > Aquatic > Freshwater > Creek >... | reverse complement strand
TGATTGCGCAATGCGGGTCCGGCGGAAGGCGGGTTATGCCACAAGTTCCGCCGCCACAGGGGCGTAAAACCTTATTTTACACACAGGTGTGGGGAAAGGGAACCTTGCTGCACTGGAAGGAAAAACTTAAACCACAAAGGACACGAAGTCACACGAAGGAATGCAGCGCAAAGCGAAAACCCTTCGTGTGACTTCGTGTCCTTTGTGGTTCATCTGTTTTTGAATTCGCGTCCCGCTACTTCTCCATCTCGGCAGACCAGTTGAGGATGACTGACAACGGCGCGGAATCGAAGGTGTCGACTTTCGTGTTCACCAGGAATTTTTGCCCGTCGGAAGTCACATCATAGGAAAAGAAGTCCATCGCGGATAGCGGTTGCCGCAGGTGAGTCAGAAACAAAGGAACGGGCGACCCGGCTTCGAACCCAGGACTGGTTTTTACGTCCACGGCCATCAGTTTGCTGTCCGGGCCAAGATAGAACAGTTCCTTGCCATCGCCCCGCCAGCGAGGTTCCTCCCCGCCGCCACGCGACACTTGCCACCGGCTCCCGAAGCCCGGAAAGGGGGAAACGTAGACCTCCCAATTTCCGGTTTCGCTGGAAGCATAAGCCACAAACTTCCCGTCCGGCGAGAATTGTGCGTTGCGCACCAGCGTCTTGGATTGCAACAGCGGGTGCGTCTGCATGTCCGGCAAGCTTAGGTACCACAATTCGCGGTCTTTCCGAGCCAGCACGTACTTGCCATCCCGAGACCAATCCCAGGGGCCCTGCTGCGGAGTGTCAAAGTCCACGAGGGTCTCCGCCGAGCCGGATCCGTCGGCGTTCTTGCGATAGAGACTGAAGAACAGTTTTTCGTTTGCGGTGTAAATTACGCGCTTCCCGTCGGGACTCCAGACCGTAACCTGCTCCAGCCACGGTCCGAATCCCAGGCGAGATGCGGCATCGCTGTTCAGATCATGAATCCAGATATTGACGTGGCGTCCGTCAGTATCGATCTGGTCTACGGCCACGCGTTTACCGTCAGGGGAAAGCTTGGGATTGGAAACCAGTTCCGGCGGACCGACCACCCCTACCTGTTTGCCGTGCCGGTCAAACCAGGTGAGCTGGGATTTGTTTGCACCCTTTCCCGCGCGAGTTTGCGCGACCAATGTCTTGCCGGCAGCGTCGAAGACTGCAAAATTCGTCTGCGGGAAATATTGCACCGCATCGCTGACAATGTGGGCCTCGCCGGAAAGGGAATAGCTGTGCAAATCAAAACGTTGGGCGACCAAAGCATTGTCGCGCCAGTACAGCAAATAGCCTGGGTCGGCGTAGACGACATTGGTGCTCGCGTTTACGACTGGACGCTTTTCGTCGGAGTCGAGCGAGCCTACGAAGATCCAGTTTTTGTCGAGATGTCCTGAGAAATTGCAGGCCAGGTAGAGAAAGTGCCGCCCATCGGGTAAGAAGACTGGCCACCGATTGCTCACCTGGAACTGAGGAACTTCTGGCTTGGTGACCTGTACTGGTGTTCCGCCCGAAGAAGGGATGCGGTACAACCCGGCCCACGCGTCCGGCGTAAAAAGGATGACGCCGTCCTTGCTCCATGAGCCTCCGCGACCGAAAGGTGCGTCGGCTAATACTTGTGCTGACCTTCCCGAGGCAACGTCGATGGTCTTCAGCTTGCCGTCCGCGAAAAACCCGATAGAGCGTCCGTTGGGAGCCCAGAAGGGATACACGGCGCCTTCGGTTCCCGGGAGCACGGTTGCTCCCCGGCCTCCGATCTGTTGCAGCCAGATTACATTCTTGTTCGATTGATCCGAATATGCGACCAACGCCAGCCTGCGCCCGTCCGGCGACAAGGCAACATAGTTCGTCGGGAAGGGCACCGAGCTGTTGAAGTACATCGTCGACGGGGGCTCACTGGCTCGCAGCCACCAGGCGACAGCGCCGACGAGCAGAAGCAACAACAGTCCAGCAACCAGCCAGCCCATCCGATCAAGCGGCTTGTGCCTGGCCAGAGCGGGAACGACCAATCGCGAGGAAGACGCACTCTCCTGCATCCACTTCAACTGCAGCTTCACATCGTGCACGGTCTGGATGCGATCGTCAGGATCCTTCGCAAGACAGCTTCTCACCGTGCTTTCCAGGGCAGGCGGTGATAGCGGCTGAATGGAAGAGATAGACGGTGGATCGGCGGCGAGAACTGCTGCGATGGTCGAGGCTGCCGTTTTTCCTTCGAATGCGCGTTTGCCTGTCACCATTTCGTATAGCACTGCGCCCAGCGCGAAAATGTCGCTGCGCGCGTCGGCTTCTTTGCCCTCTACCTGCTCGGGAGCCATGTACTGGAACGTGCCGACGACCGTGCCCTCCATGGTCAAGGGTTGCTGCGGCGAAGCTAATGTTTGCGTGAGGCTGGAAGTGGCGGGAGAAGCCGCGACTTTGGCTAAACCGAAGTCCATCAGCTTGGCGCCGCTCTTGGTCAGCATGATGTTGCCGGGCTTGAGGTCGCGATGGATCAATCCACTTTTGTGGGCAGTTTCGAGGCCGTCGCAGACCTCGATCCCAACTTTCAAGACCTGGTCCAACGGGAGAGGGCCTTTGCCCAGGCGGGAGGCAAGAGTTTCGCCTTCCATGTACTCCATGACCAGGTAGCCGGTTCCATCCTGCGTTCCGACGTCATAGAGGTGGCACACGTTGGGATGGTTGAGGCTCGAGATGGTGCGTGCTTCTCGATCGAAACGCTGGCGCGCCTCAGGATGGGAGGATAGATGCGAGGGCAGGATCTTGATAGCTACAGTGCGGTCGAGGCGTGTGTCGCGGGCGCGATAGACTTCGCCCATGCCGCCGGCACCGAGCGGCGACAGGATCTCGTAAGGCCCCAGCATTGTTCCCGAGCGAAGAGCCATGTGGGTTGGAATTATAGCCCTTATGTTGGTCGTCGCTGATGAGCATTCCTGGAAAGGCAGCCAAGCCCGCTCCGGGACCAATCTTCCCCTAGGTTAAACTCTGGATACGCGTGATTCGCGGGGTAGGACTAGAATCAAAATAGTATCCGCTTGGACGGAGCATCTTGTAAGAAATGAGGTCTTTATCATGCGAATTGGACGCTATGAGTCGTCAGACAGCAGTCACGTTGGGACTGCCATCACTTTCCTGCTGATCGGATTGGGGGCGGGAGCGCTGGCCGGCCTTTTGCTCGCACCCAAAACGGGGAAACAGCTTCGCCGCGATCTGCAGCGCGGCTACGAAGACGCCAAAGACTCGCTCGGCGATTGGGCGGACGAAGCGAAAGACCGGGTGCGCGACGCGAGCGACCGGGTGCGTGAAGTTGCCAGCCGCGGTGCGGATCTCGCCGATGAGATCCGTGAGCGAGTGGAACCTCTGAGGAAAGCCATCAATCGCAGCTAGATTCTCAGTTTCGAGAGACCAGTGGCCAGAGCAGCAAGTTGGCCACTGGCCGCTTCCCCGCATTCGCTTAGTACAGGTGAAACTCCACCTCGATCGCAATTTGTGTTGCGACAGGCTGTCCATTGAGAGTCGCGGCGAGGAACCGCCAGCGATTGACGGCTTCGATGGCTTTCTCGTCGAGGCCCATGCCCAGGCTCTCGCGTACGCGGACGTTGTAAGGCCGGCCGTCCTTTCCCACCACCAGCAGCAGAGTGACCTTCCCCTGAGTTTTTGATTTTCGTGCTTCGTCAGAAAAACTGGGTTCGGGGCTGTAGATGACTTGCGGCACGGTCACGCCGTGAACGCCGCCAGGATAGATTCCTTCGGGGCCGGTGCCGACGTGAGGTCCTGTCGAGGAGCCTATGCCGTCGCAGCAGCCCGATCCCATTCCCCCCGGACCTCCCGGTCCATCGGAAGGGACCTTGAATTTGGAGAGTGGGTCTCCAATCTGTCCCCCTTCGATCATCCTAACGTCCGGAGCGATGACCACTGTCTCAGGCATCGGGAGTCGCGGCATCTCCTTCGGAACCACGACGGTTGGTGGCACGATCTGATAGGCGAGCGAAGCCTTGGGTATGTTGCCCTGGGACGCGGGCAGCGGATCGTGATTGCCTCCGCCACCCCCGCTGTTGCCAGAGAAAATCACGCGAAGAGTTTCTGCGCTAAGAGGATGACGCACCAGTTCGGGAGTTGTTTCAATAACACCCGTTGCGAGATAGATCAGAAGGCCTAGTATGGCGGACTGGCCGAGGAGCGACAGCACAAGCGCTTCAGGATTTTTGCGGAAGAGACCGCTCTGAGTGACAGAAAAAGTCGAAAACAGATGCGGACCCGAGGGCCCGGCGGTGGCAGCAGTCATGGCGCACTCCTGCTGAAGAGTCAGGTAACTTTTGCTAAGACGCGGGAGAAAGAGAAAAGGATATCCGCGCTAGTGAAAGATCGCGCTGAAGAATTTCTTGATGCCGTGAAAGAATCCGCCATGCTCGGGTTTCGGATGCGGTGCAGGCGGCATTTGGATGACTGGATCAAGGCGTACCTGCCGCTCTGACGAATTCTGGGGCGGTAGGTTCATGGCAGTTTGCAACGTGGATGCAGATCCCTTGGCGGCACTGCGATCCTTTGCTGAAAACACAACAGGTGCGTCCACCTGCACGTGCACTTCATTCGGCTGCGATGGAGGAAGTGGGGCGGTCTCCGGGCCGCTCGTCAGGCGAGTGGGCGGAGGATTTTGCGAGGGGAGACCTCCATTTGCCGGCGAGTTGGCGGGCGGTTCGTCGGTTCCGCCGATATGAACTTTGCCTGGCAATTGCGCTGGCGAGACTGGGGGACTATCTACTTCTGTCCGGATCACTTGGGGAGCAGGTGGGCAGCCGCACTCCAGCGGAACATTTGCGTCCACTCGATCGATCTGACCTGCTCGGAAGACTACCTGTTCGGTCGGCTTTACCTGGTAAATGCGTTCCCCCATTAGCTCAGTCACGATGGCGGACGAGGTATTTCCGGTGAGCGCCCGCACGCACGTGTCGCCATGGGAGTCTGCGCTGATGGCGTAATGAAAGTGCCCGGGCCCGGCGAAGAGGATGCGGAAATCAGGTGTGAGGATTGTGTCGGCGGAGGCGTCGAGCGCATAGTGTGCCTCAAGCGCTCCCGTACTAACGCCCAGCATCAGATCGCGTTTATTTTTCGATGGTGTGACTGAGATCATGGTGCCGGGACAAACATGAATTTCTCCGCCGTGCGGGAGGCGGAGGACTTCAGTGTCTGATCCGGCGGTGACGGAGCCGCCGTTGGCCAGAAGAGAAGCTGCAGGTACCAGGGCGCCAGAACCGCCTGTAATCGGTACGGGAGAAGCCCCGGCACTGCCCGAAAGGCTGGCAATAGTCGGCGGCTTGGCGGACTCACTTGCAGTCGTGTCTGTCTCCTCGGGCGGCTTCAAGCGCACCATGAGACGGTTTCCGGTGCCGTCCCAGGAGTAGCCGTACGGGGCAACCAGATCCAGCACGATTCGAGTTATGGGAGGAGTTTGCTGGTACTGATCCGCACGAATGGCAACTATATTTTCTTTGCCAACGGCAATCTGTTTTTGTGTCAGGCCGAGACGTGAGTTGGGCAGATCAATGACGAGTCGAAACGGGGAGTTCAACGTCTGAATCTCAGGGATGACCGGTCCCCCGCGGGTAAGGATCTCGACTGCGGGTACACCTTTTTCACGCACGACGCGAATCGATTTTACGGTGGGTGGCGGGCCGAACGTCTGAGCCCAGGCCAGTGCACCGACGAAAATTGTGCCGAGAACGTGAATTGCACGTCGAGACAAGAAATCCCTCGTTGGAAGCTTGAGAGAAACATATCAGGGGTGAGGGGCTAGCGGCTAGGGGTCAGCGGTGCGGTGGTCAGTACTCAGTGCCCAGTACTCAGTACCCAGTACTCAGTACTCAGTACCCAGTACTGAGTACCCCGAGCTTCGACGGCTGTTGGTGGCTGTGCGTCGCCTTCTCACGTGAACCGGCAAAGGGTTCATTACTGAGTACCGAGTACTGAGTACCGAGTACCGAGTACTGAAGCGCTGGCTTGGCGATCCGAAGTTGCGTGTCCCGGGAAATGCCCGATTCTGTGCGAAAGTTGGAAGAAGAGCTAACCCCTGCCCATTGTTCCCTCATGCTTGTGACAGGAATTCGTATTGCTCAATGATGGCGGCAACGGCGAGTTTGCCGCTGGGGCGGCTATCTTCGACTCGCACGACGCGGCCCTTGCACTGCACGCGGATGCTCTCGGTCAGAGTGATCTCGGGCGGAAGCGTGAGAGTGAACCCGATGGGAGACCCCTGGGCGATTTCGGAGCCCAGGTAGAAACAAATGCCGCGAGCGCTGACGTCGCGCATCTCAGCGATTTCACTTTGCGTTGTGTCTGATCCGTGCTCGACCGTGACAGGTACCCGCAACGCAAAGCGTCGTGCAGCCCGCTTTTCTTGCTGGGGCTCGGCCATGCCTTCCCTCCGAAGTGGCGTCTTACCGAATAAATGATGCGCTGGCGGTCGGGAAAGGGTCAATACCACCCTTGGGTCGAGGAGTGGCCCTTTCAGGGGGCAGGGAGAATCAGGGGCTCGAGACCAGCGACCAGGCGCAAGGGACAAGTGAGTTCGGGCCCTAGCGCCCATCCCCTAGGCCCTTGTAATCTTAATGACAGGTTCCTTGAAGGTCTCCATGATTTTTGTTCTCGACAATTACGATTCGTTTACCTACAACCTGGTCCAGTACATTGGCGAACTGGGGGCCGAGGTCGAGGTGCGGCGCAACGATCAGGTCACCGTGCGCGAGGTGGAAGCGATGCGCCCGGAGCGAATCGTGATTTCTCCCGGGCCCTGCACGCCACATGAGGCGGGAATCAGTATTGATCTCGTCCGGCAACTGGCGGGTAAAATCCCCATTCTCGGAGTTTGCCTTGGGCATCAGGCAATCGGGGAGGCGTTCGGGGGGCATGTTGTACGGGCTCCGCATCTCATGCATGGGAAGACCAGCGCCGTCATGCACGACAACAAGACGGTTTTTCGGGGCCTACCGATCCCGATGACGGCGACGCGCTATCACTCGCTGATTGTGGAAGAGAAAGATCTCCCGATGGAACTCGAAGTCAGCGCCTGGACTACCGAGAAAGATGGTTCGCGAACGATCATGGGGCTCCGCCACAAACGTTACCCGGTGGAAGGTGTGCAGTTTCATCCGGAGAGTGTCTTGACTGAAGCCGGAAAGAAGTTAGTGGAAAATTTCTTAAGGCAATGATCAGTGCTTTCTGGCGAGATCGACGGCCCTGAGCAACGCCTGCGCTTTATTCATTGACTCATGAAACTCGCTGGCCGGGTTCGAGTCTGCCACAATGCCAGCGCCAGCCTGCAGGTACGCCTTCTTACCCTGCATCAACATGGTCCGAATTCCAATGCAGGAGTCGAGGTTACCGGCAAAGTCCGCGTAAAAAACTGAGCCGCCGTAGATCCCTCGTCGGGTTGGCTCCAGTTCCTCAATGATCTGCATGGCTCGCACCTTCGGCGCGCCGCTCAGTGTTCCGGCCGGGAAGCAAGCTGCAAATGCATCGAGCGCTCCGAGTTCTTTGCGCAAAGTGCCTTCGAGCGCCGAGACCAGGTGCATGACGTGCGAGTAGCGCTCCACGTACATGAGGTCTTTGACTTTTACCGAACCGTACTCGCTGACGCGGCCTAGATCGTTGCGACCCAGGTCTACGAGCATGACATGTTCCGCGCGCTCTTTTTCGTCGGAGCGCATCTCCTGCTCCAGCCTTTGGTCCTCGGCCTCGTCGGCTCCGCGGGGGTGCGTGCCGGCGATCGGGCGATATTCGAGCTTGCGCCCGGTGACGCGCACCAGCATCTCGGGCGACGAGCCGAGAATATGGGTGTCGCCCATGCGCAAGAAATAGAGATACGGCGACGGATTCACCTGACGCAGGGCTCGGTAGAGATCGAACGGTGCGACCTCGGGAACGAAGTCCAGCCTCTGCGAGAACACGACCTGAAAGATGTCGCCCGCGGCGATGTATTCCTTGCAGCGCTCGACGCCGCGCTCGAAGTCCTTGCGCTTCGTACGAGCGTGGACTTTCAGTTTACCGTTCTTGCTTTTGCCTGATTTGCGCCACACCGCAGGGCTCAATCCGCCGGCGAGCTTTCGCTCGAGCACTGCAATATCGCGAAGCGCTCGGTCGTAGGCGCGCTTTGGACTTTCACGAGAGACATCCGCTGCGGCCACGATGTGAATCTGGTGCCGCAGGTGATCGAACGCCAGCAGGCGATCGAAGAACATGAGTTGGGCGTCCGGAAGTGACAGGTCGTCGTTCGCGCGGTTGCCGATATTCTCCAGCTGACGGACTACGTCGTACGCGAAGTATCCCACCGCTCCCGCGGTAAACGGAGGAAGGCCAGCGATGTGCGCTGGCCGATGCTCGCGCAAGAGCGTCTTGACGACTTGAAAAACGTTTTCCTTGAGTTTCTCGCGCTTGCGCCCGCGTTCGATTTCGACCGTGCCTTCGTGGGCCGTAACCCGCATATACGGCCGCGCGCCAAGGAACGTATATCGGCCAATCTGTTCGCCACGCTCAACCGATTCGAGCAGAAAAGCGTGCGACTCTTTCTCGGCGATGGCAAGGAAAGCCGAGACTGGCGTGAGCAGGTCGGCGCTGACCGACTTCACGACCGGCACGAGCGTCGCTTCGCGGGCAAGGCTAGAGAACTGTTTGAAATCGGGCTGCAGCATGTTCGTGAATCGCTACAGGGAGCGGATTTTTCATTATAGAGATTCGGGCGGACTTTCGCCGAAGCGCTCAGAGGAATTCACTGAGGGTCGGGATGCAGTCGGGAAATGACGTTGACGCTGCCGAGTCCAAAGCCTCCGCGTTCCTTCCAGCGCTGCTCCTCTTCTGGCATGTTCGCTTCTCTGGCAATCTCTACGGCAAGCGAAGCGAAGTCCTTGGCGTGATAACTAACATTAATCGGATGTAATGTATCGGGCGTAGTGTTCGAGTATTCCCGGTAGAAGTCGTCTGCTTTCGAGAAGGCGGTGTCGAGTTGACCCTCGCGATAATAGGCGATGACGAGATTGTATTCCGACCAATTCTTCACGATGGGCAATCCGCTCCACTGTTGCCTACTGTTAGCGCGGTCGCAGGCATCGATGGTCTCGTGAAGCGCAAATTCGAATCCCCGCCAATCTTGTGCTCTCGCTTTAAGATCGGCCATCGTCATGTAAGCCTGCGCGAAATAAGGATCAGAATCATCGGCTGCTGTATTCAGGAAATCGATGAGCCGTTGCTGCGCCTCGATCGCCTCGGCGTAATGTGTAAGCAGCGTGAGAGAACTGACCTCAAGGTACATCGCGTCCTGCAAGGCGTCGCGCTTACCTTCGGTGAGATGATTGGCGAGTTCCTCGGCGTCTTGGGCTCGAATCGCCGCTTTGTCGTATTCCTTCCTGTCGTAGCGAGCCCAGGACTGGCGAACCGCACAAGCCGACAGGGCGCGATAGACACTATCAGTGGCTGATCGCTCCGATGCCGACTCGTAGATTTGAGCAAGGTGCAGACGGGCCGCCTTGAGCGCGTCGTACTGCGTGTCGGTCAAGAAGGGCTCGGATCGCTCCGCCTCCAGGAAGTGGTCCAAGGCATCGGCGTATTGGCCGTCCCGAATGGTCTGGTTCCCGGCTTCGAGGGCTGCGCGAAATGTGGCATCGTTGGTTGGTTTTTGTTCCGGGGCCTCATGCGGGCCGCTTTGAGGCTTGAGCGACGAGGTCAGATAGAAGCGGATCAGGTAATTCGAGCCCAGACCGACGACAATCAGCAGCAGAAACCCACGCACCAGCCATTGTGCGATTTTCGGGATCTGCATGGAAAATCTCTCCGCGTAGGTTCCAATCAAAAGTATACGGAAGAGAGCATTCGGGCTCGATATCCGGCAAAGCCCCTGTCAGCCAACGGTAACGCCTAGGCGCCGGATTGACCGTATCCCGCCAATTTCCCGGAACTGTGGCTCCTGTCCCGCAGAACTTTGGTCACTTGTAGTCACCTCCTTGGCAAGTAAGAATAAGGGTCATCTTTAGCGTTTTGTGTAGCTTGCGTTCTTTGCCGAAGCCTGAAGGCGAGTAGCGAAAGCTAGTTGGCTGGGAAGAGAAATACATAAGCGAAAAGCGTCGGAATCTATGCTGGTGAAATTCTGGGGCGTGCGCGGTTCCACGCCCACTCCGCAACCCGAGAATCTGCGTTACGGGGGGAATACCTCGTGCGTCGAGGTTCGCCTCGGAGACCAGATTTACGTCTTCGATTGTGGCACGGGATTTCGTGTGCTCGGGCGCGAGTTGGAACGCGAATTTGGGGAACGGCCTTTCAATGCCCACGTGTTCGTATCCCACTTTCATTGGGATCATATCCAGGGCATGCCGTTTTTCCGTCCGCTGTACGACAGCCCGAACAGCCATTTTGTTTTTCATTCCTCCAGCCGGACCAAGCCGCTGGAGCAGATCATGGCGGAGCAGATGGCGTCACCATTCTTCCCGGTGAATCTCGACCAGATGCGAGCCAAGCGCGACTTCTACAACATTGAAAATGGATTCCTACCCATGGGCGATGGAATCCGCATCAAGACAGCTCACCTGAACCATCCACAAGGCTGCATCGGATTTCGAGTGGAGACGAAAGAAGGAATTCTCGTCTACGCAACCGACAACGAGCCCGGCGACGAGAACTTCGATAAAGCTGTGCGCAAGCTGGCTGAAGGCGCGGACCTGCTCATCTACGACGCGCAATATCTTCCGGAGGAATACGAGACGCGACGCCGCGGATGGGGACACAGCCACTGGCGCGAAGCCATCAACATCGTGATGGAGAGTGGCGCGAAGGAATTAGTGCTGTATCATCACGACCCCGACCATACCGACGCCGTCATCGACAAAGTGGTGAAGGACGCGCTCAATTACTACCCGAAAGTGCGCGCCGCCGCCGAAGGCATGCAGATCCGCCTGTAAATGCCCTTATTGGGGCAGGTCCACTCCAGAGAACTTCCTGCACTCTTCGAATAGTTTTTAGCGGGCGAGAAGACAAATCGGAAACCACAAAGGACACTAAGTATCACGAAGGAAACTGGAACCAGGATTTCCTTCGTGATACTTAGTGTCCTTTGTGGTTGCCTTTCAATTCAAATTCATTCCACGTTCCAGCCGCTGACTTCGACCATCGGCTTAGCCGTGCCCAATTCTGCAGCGCGATAGGTCGCCGTAATTTCTCGCTTTTCCCCGGGAAGGAGCGAAATGTAATTGTCCTCCCAAACGACAGGAAGAACCTCTTCGCCCTTAAGACCCTTGTCGACTTTCAGTCGCACGAAGAACGCTAGGTTCTTGCTTGAGTTGACCACCGTGACGTGTGTGACCGCGTCGTCTCCCTTGCGGTCAGTGCGGTCGCTCACCGCGAGCTTCACCTTGGGCAATTGCGAGATTGCAGTGTAGTCGGCGTAGGACTCAGTCGGCGTCATCCACCAATTTGTCTTGGCCCAATCCAGCGTTTCAGGTTTCGTGGACAGCCAGTAGAGATTCGATCCCACCACTTTGCCCGCAGAGTCCTGCAGCTTAAGAACGAGGAAGTATGTGGGGCTCAGTCCTTGCACGTCCGGCAAGGTGAAGATCTTCGCGGTGCTGTCGGCGGCCGCGTCGACGGGGTTGTCCTGCGAGAACTTCTCGGTCATGTCGAGGTTGTAAATTTTGGTCGTGAGTTTCAGGCCCTTGGCGTCCTCATACTGGCTGCTGACAACCCAGATGGAATGGTCGTCGTACCCGTAGATCGGATGCAGCGCCTCCATCGCGCGTTTGGCGCCGAAATATCCGCCGCCCGGACGCAGATAGTAGTCATACAGGTGCCAGATCATCGAAGGCCAGGCGTTGTTGAGCATCCACTGAATCACACCCGTGGCCTGGTACTTGTTGCGGCTGTACGCTTCGTACATGGCGCGGACGCCTTCATAGGTTTGCATCTGGGACTTGATGGCAAAGTCTTCGACGTTGTCAGACTTGCCGTAGCGATTGGCAAGCGCCTCACTGAAAACGTTGATGGTCTTGAATTCTCCGCCGCCGGCGTGGAAGTTCCACACATCGTCGATGGGCCACATATGATCTTTGCCGACCATGGCGCGAATGCTCTCGACGGGAGGAACCGCCGGTCCCATGCTGGTTTCGGTATTGAAACCGTACGCGCCGCCGCAGCCTCCGGGATTGCACTGCTTGCGGCCCGGCTGACCCTCGGGAGTATCGATCTCCCAGTAACTCGGCGCAACGTACTCGTATGGTCCGGTCATCTTGACGCCGCTGTCGCCGGTCACGCTAGTCTTTTTTCCCGTCGCAGACGAAACGACCGGATTAGGCCAGAACAAATCCTTCTCGACGTCCAGATACATTTGCTCGACGTCCGGTGGCGGTGCATTGTCGCTGCCATTGAGCCACATGACCAAGCTCGGATGACTGCGCAGCCGGTAAATCTGGTCGCGCAACGATTGCTTGGCGATTTCAAAGTCCTGCGGCTTCCAGCGTGGCCAGCGCTCCCAGAAATCGCAGCAGCACCAACCCGCCATCACGAGAATGCCCTGGCGATCGGCGAGATCGAAGAACTCGGGTGTCTCGAGTTTTCCTTCCAAGCGGATCGTGTTCAACCCCATGTCGCGCACGTAACGGAATTCATCCTGCAGACGCTGCGAATTCTCGCGCAGCATCATGTCGGGCGACCAGCCACCACCTCGAATCAGAATGTTCTTGCCATTGATATGGAACTGCCGTCCGCCAACCGAGTTGAAATCGGAAGTGATTTCGCGAATGCCGAACTCTGTTTTCGAATGGTCGCTGACCGCGCCGTCAACCTGGAACTCCATGGTCAGTGGGTAAAGATTGGGCTTGCCCATCTGAGTGGGCCACCACAAGCGCGGATTGGAGACGACCAGTTGCGAGAACTTGTCTGGCGTAAATGTCACGTCTTTCGCTTCGTTGGCTGCAAGATCGACGTCCTGCTCGAAGGTGATGTTCTCAATCTGTCCTTTGAGCTTGCCTTTTACCGGCTGGTTCGTGCCGTTCTTTACCTGCGCGGTGACGGTGAGTTGTGCACTGTCGTTCGCGGGAGGGTTTAGTTTCGAAACAACCGTGGGATACCGCATCGCTACCGGCCCACATGCGGTCAGGTACACCTCGCGCCACAGGCCCATATTCTTGTCGGGGGGCGCCGGGTTCCAGTCGACGAACGTGATGGCCAAATCGTGATCGGTGGGAGCGAATGCCTGAACGGCGAGCACGTTTTCTACGCCAGGCTTGGCACTGCCCGTGATGTTGAACTCGTAAGTGCGCCAGGCCCCGGCGACGTCGTCAGAGTTCGCGATCTGCTTCCCATTGAGATAGATATTCGCGCGGTAGTTGATGCCGTTAAATTTCAGCCAGATCGTCTTGCCTTTGTACGAGGCTGGCACTTCGAACGCTTTGCGGTACCACCACGAAACCACGTAGGGGCTGTCGGGCGCCATCGCTATATTTGAAAAATTCGCTCCGATCGGATAGTTGACACCCGGGAAATCGCGCAGGTTCATGGCGAACAGGGGATCGGGCAGGGTCTTATCCTTTACCAGCGCGGCGACCACCGTTGTCGGCACGGTGACCTCGTGCCATCCTTTGGGCGCGAACTGAGTCGTGGAAATCACCTCGCCCTTGGCGTCGACTTTGGCTGAGGTCTGCAAGGTCCAGCCGGAATGAAGAGCGAGCTTGTTTTCAGCGGGATGGCTGGTCGCGGCCTCGGTCTTCTGCTGCGCGGAAAGGAAAGAGACGAAAAGGAATGAAACCAGGACGAACGAAATCGCTGCCCACCGCTTGCCTCTGCTCATAGTGCTCCTGATTAATGCGGTTCGTGCGTATGTTGGATTGGATTGAGACAATCGTGAATTGTCCCATCAAGGGATAACACTTCTATTAATTCGTTTCAATAGCGGGAATTCACATTCTCATTTTCTGCAATGCCCCAGTTCGCTGGGTAGTGTCTTAAATTCATGAACCACTAAGGACACGAAGTTTCACGAAGGACTGGCAGACGCCGCTTCCCTTTGCGGGCCCTTGCAGCCTGTAAGGTGAAGTAGGACGCCCCGCTTGCTGCCCCGCAAGGACCCGGGATCGGCGTCGTTTATAATAATAAATTCGTCTTTCCAGTCTGGAGTTAACAAGAACATGATCCGATTTTTGCAAACGGCAGGGCAGACCACGAAGTTCATCCTCGGCGGGCTTTTGCTCATTATCTGTGCCTCGATGGTGATCACGCTGATCCCGGGCGGGCTCAACAGCGAGATCTTCGGCGGGCAGCCCGGTAAGGGCATCATTGCCAGGGTTGAGGGTAACGAGATTACGGCCGATGAGGTCCGGCAGACCGCGCGCCAGATGCTGCAGCAGCAGATGCCGCAGGGTGGCGCGAACATGTCGATGCTGCTGCCCTTCTTCGCCCAACGTGCGGCTGATCAGCTCATCACCCGCGGCGCCCTTTTGACGGAGGCCGAGCGCATGGGCTTCCATGTGACTCCCGAAGAGATTAAGGACGAGTTGCAGCACGGACGCTACGCCGCCACATTTTTTCCCGGCGGCAGTTTCATCGGCCAGACTGAATATGAAGATATGCTGCAGCGCGCGAACCTGACGCCTGCCAAGTTCGAAGATTCTGTGGGCAAGGACATCCTGCTCACCAAGCTGCAGGCCTTCATCGCCGGCAGTGCGGCCGTCACCGAGTCGGAAATCCGCGACCAGTTCGTCAAGCAGAATACGAAGGTTAAGTTCGACTATGCTGTTCTGAAGCAGGATGACGTCAAGAAGGGCCTGCATCCCACCGACGAAGAACTGAAGGCTTTCTACGAGAGCCACAAAACCAGTTACGCCAACTCCATTCCTGAGAAGCGAAAGGCCAAATACGCGGTCGTTGACACCAGCAAGGTTGAGGGCGAGGTAAAGGTCACGCAGGACGATTTGCGCGCTTACTACGATCAGCATCGCGAAGAATACCGCACGCCCGAGCAAGTGAAAGTCAGCCACATCTGGATCAAGATGCCGCTCCCGGGCGAAGATGGGAAAATTGATGAGAAAAAGACCGCGGAGGCTCAGCATCGCGCTGAGGACATCTCCAAACAGCTCAAGACCGCCGGTAATTTCGAGGAACTGGCAAAGAAATACTCAGAGGATAGCGGCAGCGCCAACGCCGGCGGATCGCTAGGTTGGCTCGGACGCGGTCAATTGCCATCTGAAGTCGAGAAAGCGGCTTTCACTTCCCTTACCAAAGGACAGATCAGTGATGTGATCAAGACCAGCGACGGCTTTCATATCGTTCGTCTGGATGACAAACACGAGGCTGGCCTGAAACCGCTCGATGAAGTCAAAGCCCAGATTGAGCCGATCCTGAAGCGTCAAAGAGCGCAGCAGGTTGCCGAGAACGTGGCTGAGTCGCTGTTGAAGCAAGCCCGCTCGCAAGGCTTCGATGCCGCTGCTGCCGCGGCCAAGGTCCCGGTCATTACCTCCGATTTCTTTGCCCGCAAAGACATGCTGCCGGGACTCGGACCTGCGCCGCAATTTATGGATGCGGTCTTTACGGCAGCCGATAAGGCGCCACCCGATGTAGCGCCCTCGTCGCAGGGGCCCGTCGTCTTCCAATTGTTGGCCATCAAGCCAGCTGCCACGCCGACGTTCGACGAAATCCGCAGCCGGGTCGAAGAGGAATTCAAGAACGAGCGCTCGTCGATTCTGCTTTCGCAGAAGGTCCAGGAACTTTCCGATCGCGCCAAGTCGGAGCATGACTTGAAGCGCGCCGCCAAGGAACTGGGAGCGACCATGAAGACAAGCGACTTCGTTCTTCCGGATGGCCAAGTGCCAGACGTCGGCTCCATGTCGGGCCAGGCGTCGGTCGCCTTCAACATGAAACCGGGGGACATCAGCGGGCCGATCAATAGCGGCTCCAATACCGCAGTGCTTGCCGTTCTCGAAGTGCAGAAGCCTACCGATGCCGACTTTGCCAGCAAGCGCGACCAGATTCGCGATCAACTAGTGCAGACCAAGCAGCAGGAAGTCTTCAGCCTCTTCATTTCCAACCTGCGCGATCAGATGGAGAAATCGGGCAAGATCAAGATCAACCAGGAAGAAATGAAGGCATTGACGCGCAACGGCAGCGAACAGGGAATGTAAGCGGCGTCATGGATTTCGCACGCGCTGCCGGCATACTGCTGCACCCGACTTCTTTGCCGTCTCGCGGCGGTATCGGGGACTTCGGTCCCGCCGCGTACCGCTTTGTTGACGTCCTCGCCGCAGCCCGCATTGGCGTGTGGCAGGTGCTGCCGCTCGGGCCGCTTGGTTACGGCAATTCTCCTTATTCCTCCACTTCTGCATTCGCCGGCAATCCGCTGCTGATCAGCCTGGAACGGCTGGCCGACCACGGATGGATTGACCGTGGCAAGGTCGATGGCCTGACCGACGTGCCCGGAGCCGTCGAATACGAACAGGTCTTCGCTTACAAAATGCCGCTGCTGTTCGAAGCGGGACGCAACTTCTTGCGTTCGGGATCAAGCGACGAAATGCGACGATTTGAACAGTTCAAGAAGGAGAACTACTGGTGGCTCGACGACTTTGTTCTGTTCGACGCGCTGCGGTCGCGCTACAAGTTGGAATGCTGGAACAGGTGGCCGCACGAGATAGCGTTCCGCGAGGCGGCGGCCCTGCAAAAAGCCCGAGAGGAGCTAGCGACCGATATCCAGATTCGCGCGGCCCTGCAATTCGCGTTCTATGAGCAGTGGCGAGCGTTGCGTAGCTACTGCGCGAAAAACTCAATGCGCGTCGTCGGAGATGTCGCCATCTTCGTCAATCATGACAGCGCTGATGTTTGGACACATCGCGAACTGTTTCGCCTGAATGGCGATCTCGATCCGGAAGTTGTGGCCGGAGTCCCTCCCGATTTCTTCAGCAAGACCGGACAACGCTGGGGCAATCCCCTCTACCGCTGGGATGTGATGAAAGAACGCGGCTACGAATGGTGGATTCAGCGCATGCGGTGGGCGACCGAGAATTGCGACTATATCCGGCTCGATCACTTCCGCGGCTTCGACCAGTTCTGGGAGATCCCCGCCGGCGACGAAACCGCAGTCAATGGCCGATGGGTCGACGGCCCGCGCGACGATCTTTTTATCAAGCTGCGCGAGGAACTCGGCGGCCTGCCTTTTTTCGCCGAGGATCTCGGCTTCATTACACCCGAAGTGTATGCCTTACGGGAACGATTGAAGATTCCCGGCATGGCCGTACTGCAGTTCGGTTTCGGCGATGAAGGCGCACACATGTATTTGCCGCACCGCTCAGCCGACAAAGTGATTTACACCGGCACTCACGACAACGACACCGTCGTCGGCTGGTGGCGCTCCGGCGCCACCGAGCACGAGCGCCGCAACGCCGAAGCCTATCTCGGCCGCTGCGACGATGGGATTCAATGGTCCATGATTCGCGCCGCGCTTTGCTCTCCTGCAAGTTTGAGTATTGTTCCCCTGCAGGACGTTCTCGGGCTCGGCAGCGAGGCGCGCATGAATACGCCCAGTCTGCACGGCGGAAACTGGAAATGGCGCTTTAGCGAGGGACAGATTACGCAGGAAGCCATCTCGAAGTTGGCCCTTCTCGCCGAAGTGAGCGACCGCCTCCCGAAGCCATTTACTCAGAAGCCCGACGGCAGTTTCGCGGCCTAGCTCGTGTGGGGACGGACGCATTCGTCCGTCCCAGCCAGTTGGCGTGAGTGGAGACCAACAGGGAGACACTACGCGCCGGTGGACAACATCGAACTCGGCGGACGAATGCGTCCGTCGCCACGTGGTTCGCTCTCAAGTATGAACACAGCGTTACACACGCCGCCCTTTGCGGTTCTACGCAGATCGTGTATAGAAGTTACGGGAGCATTTCGTGAGCGAAGCGATCATCGAAGCCGTCGGGATTGAAAAATCCTACCCGCAACCTGACGGCACGCGGATCCAGGTTGTCGGCTCGACCAACCTGCTGATCGAACCGGGGAAGATTGTTGCCTTGCTGGGCCCTTCAGGTTGCGGCAAATCGACCTTGCTGCGCATGCTTACCGGGCTTTCGGCGCCTACTTCGGGAAGCCTTCTCTGGCATGGCAAGCCGCTGAATGGCCAGACGCCGAATGTTGCCATCGTATTTCAGAGTTTTGCGCTATTCCCGTGGCTCACCGTACTCGACAATGTTGAAGCGCCGCTCGAAGCAAAAGGTGTATCCGCCGTCGAGCGCCACAAGCGAGCGCTGCGCACGCTCGACACGGTTGGCCTTGACGGATTCGAAACAGCCTATCCCAAAGAGCTTTCGGGAGGAATGAAGCAGCGCGTTGGTTTCGCCCGTGCGCTCGTCGTTGAACCCGAGGTGCTGTTCATGGACGAGCCGTTCTCGGCGTTGGATGTGCTCACCGCCGAGAACCTGCGCAACGAACTGATGGAACTCTGGCTCAACAAGAAGATGCCTACCAGCGCGATCTTCATTGTCACGCACAACATTGAAGAGGCAGTGATGCTGGCCGACCGAGTGATGGTGCTCGGCCGGAACCCTGCGCGCGTTCGCTCCGACTTCAATATCCGGCTCAAGCATCCGCGCGATCGCAAGTCCGCGCGGTTTGTCGAACTGGTGGATTATATCTACAAGGTCATGACCGAACCGGAGGTCGAGCATGCGCTGCCGGACGCGGAGACCACGGCGGAGATTATCCTTCCCACTGGAGGCTTGACCAAAGAGGCATTCAAGAAACAAGGGGCTCCGATTCGCACCGCCAAATATCAAATGCTGCCGCACGCCCGTGTCGGCGGCATCGCCGGACTCATCGAACTGCTTCAAGATCGTGGCGGCCACGAAGATTTGTTCCGCCTCTCGGAAGAACTGGTCATGGATGTGGAAGACCTGTTACCCATTCTCGAAGCCTGCGTCCTGCTCGGCTTCGTCTGGCTCAAGGAAGGCGATGTGCAGATTACACCGCAAGGAGCCACATTTGCGCAGGCCGACATTCAGCAGCGCAAGATTCTATTCCGTCAGGCCTGTCTGCAGCACGTGACGATTCTGAAGCAGATCGACAGCATCCTTAAACGCAAGTCAGATCACTCCATCAACGACGAATTTTTTCACGATATTCTCGACGAGCATTTTGCCGAAGAAGAGGTGCTGCGCCAGTTTGAAACTGCCCTGAACTGGGGCCGTTACGCAGAAATCTTCGACTACGATCGGGAAAAGAATCTCCTGACGCAGACCGAGCCTCCGGCAACAACCCCTCCAACAACTCCAGAGAATCACCCATCGGAGCCCGTTCCAAAATTCTGAGCCGACTCCAGCATGACGCACACGCGCAAATCCGGGATCCTACGGGGATTTTCAGCTTATCGCCTCCTGACGCAGTTGCCCACCTTCGAGATCTCGTATCTCCCGGACCTCCTGATGTTCGCGGCGGGCATAGCCACCTTTTATGGGTTGTTGGTGGTCGGCCGCACGTGGCTTGGCCCGTTCACGCCCGAAGTAGAAATCTCGCGTAACCCCCTTGCGCTGCCCGCGTATGCCGGCTACTCGCTGCTGCGTATCACGATCGCCTACGTTCTGAGTCTGGCCTTCACCCTGGTCTACGGATACATCGCCGCCTACAATCCGCGAGCGGAACGATTCATGATTCCGCTGCTTGATGTTCTGCAATCAATTCCTGTTCTGAGTTTTCTTCCGGGTGTCATGCTCGCCATGGTCGCGCTATTCCCTGGACGCCAGCTAGGCGTGGAAGCGGGTGCAATCCTGCTCATATTTACTGGCCAAGTCTGGAACATGGCCTTCAGTTTTTATGCCTCGTTGAAAAGCATTCCGAAAGAGATGCGGGAAGCGGCGAAGGTCTACGGCTTCAGTTGGTGGCAGCGGTTTATCCAGATGGAATTGCCGTTCGCTGCAATCGGTCTCGTCTGGAACTCGATGATGTCCGTTGCGGGCGGATGGTTTTTCCTGATGGCGTGCGAGATGTTCGTGCTGGGTTCGCGGGACTTTCGCCTTCCGGGTCTCGGTTCGTATCTGCAAACCGCTGCGAGCGCGGGCGACACGACTTCCATTTTGTGGGGCGTCGCCACCATGATCGCGGTCATTGTGCTGCTCGATCAATTTATCTGGCGGCCTGTGATCGCGTGGGCAGAAAAGTTCAAAGTCGAACAAGTCGAAAGTACCGACACTTCGCGCTCGTGGGTGCTCGACCTGATCCGCCACTCGCGCAGTCTGGCCAAGCTTCGGGAGAACACGTTTCAGCCTCTTGGCGAGAAGCTGATGCTGTACTTCTCGCGTCCGCGCACCGAGCCAGGCGAACAGCACCGCTCCGCATGGAAATTGTGGCTCGGTCGCCTGGTAGCACTCGCTGTGCTGACAGGCATGGGCTATGGAGTTGTGCGCGTGGCCATGATTCTGTCAGGCCTGCAGAAAGCGGAACTTCACGAGGCCGGACTGGGCCTGGTCGCCACGTTTGTGCGTGTCAATCTCGCACTATTGATCGGTGCGCTATGGACCATACCTGCTGGCGTTGCGATCGGCTTCAATCCGCGTCTGGCACGAATTGCACAACCGCTCGCACAGATCGCGGCCTCCGTGCCCGCGACCGCGTTGTTTCCGGTCGTGTTGCTGTTGTTGATCCGCGTCGGTGGCGGCTTGGGCGTCGGCTCGATCGTGCTCCTGCTGCTCGGCACGCAATGGTATATCCTCTTCAACGTCATCGCCGGCGCTATCGCAATTCCCACCGATCTGAAGGAATGTTGTTCGGTCTTCCGCCTCGAAGGACTACAGCGCTGGAAGAAGCTGATTCTGCCCGGAATCTTTCCCTACCTCGTTACTGGCCTCGTCACCGCATCCGGCGGCGCGTGGAACGTTAGCATCGTCGCCGAGTACTTCCACTTCAAGGGACACATCTATACCACTACTGGCCTCGGCGCCACGATCTCGCAGGCTACCGACGCCGGCAACTTTGATTTGCTGCTGGCTGCGACAATGATGATGGCGGCGACGGTGGTGACCATCAATCGCCTCGTCTGGCGCAGACTCTATGCGCTCGCTGAGACGCGTTTTCGCCTCGAGACATAGCCCTTTTCCTGTTTCACGTTCTCCACGATCGGTTACTTTGCGGTTACCTTCGCTCGCCGATTCATCAGCTTTTAACTTGCCCTTCACGTCGCTGCAAGATGGCTGCGCTATTTGTTTAACATGCCATTCAATCAGGCACACGAGCATCAGGTTCATGCTGGCGTATTGTCGCGGATCGCCGCCCTGCCCGGCATCGCGTCGAAATTTGCTCCAGTTGGCAAAGTGCGCGAGCTTTATCGTCGCGTGCGGCGGTCTCCGGAAGGATTTCAGCTAGAGAGTTTGCTCGAAGCGATGCGCGTGAGCATCCGCATCGATTCCTCCGATGAGGCGCGCATTCCGACAAGCGGTCCAGTCGTGGTGGTGGCCAACCACCCGTATGGCATGCTCGACGGCGCCATCCTTGCTGTGCTTCTCACCCGCGTTCGTCCGGATGTCAAGGTGCTGACAAATTTCTTCTTGGGCGACGTTCCGGAGTTGCAGCGGCACTGCATCTTCGTGGATCCCTTTCATACCGATCGATCGGCGGAGTCGAATCGCCGGGCGTTACGTCAGGCACTGTCGTGGCTCGAGGGCGGAGGCATGCTGGCTGTATTTCCCGCTGGCGAGGTGTCGCACTGGCAGATGCCTGCGGCACAGGTCGCCGATCCCGCATGGAACCACACCGCAGTGCGCCTGATTCGCCGCACCGAAGCCGTCGCTGTCCCCGTTTATTTCTGCGGTCACAACAGTGTTGGCTTTCAGTTGCTCAGCCTGGTTCACCCCTCTGTGCGCACTGCGTTTCTCTTGAATGAATTCTTACAGCAGGAAGGGAAAACCATCGAGGTTCGCGTCGGGACCGAAGTTCCCAGTGCAACGCTTGGCTCGCTGCCCAACGACCTGGAAGCGACGGAATATCTGCGTTGGCGAACCTACCTGCTCGCACGGCGCAGCAGGCCTGATCCCGCGCATCCATTCGTGTTTGGGTCGCGCGTTTTGTTTAACGCTCGGGAAGACGTTGCCGCACCAGAATCTCCACAGAGCCTGTCGGCGGAACTCTCTGGACTGCCCGAAGGCCGCACTTTAGCGGAGAATGCTGATTACGCTGTGTACCTCGCCAAGGCTGATGAAGTACCGCAGATGCTCCGCGAGGTCGGTCGCCTGCGCGAAGTTACGTTTCGTAAAGCGGGGGAGGGAACCGGCAAGGCTCTCGACCTCGACCGCTTCGACGAATACTACTGGCACCTGCTGCTCTGGCAGAAGGAGAAGCGCGAACTCGTTGGGTCCTACCGCGCCGGTTACACGGATGAGATTCTGCCCAAATTTGGAGTACGCGGGCTCTACACCAGCACCCTGTTTCGATTCGACAACGATTTGTTCGACAAACTGGGTCCCGCGCTTGAGTTGGGGCGCTCGTTCGTTCGCCCGGAGTATCAGCGTCAGTACGCTCCGTTACTCCTGCTGTGGAAGGGCATTGCCCGGCTGGTCACATTACGATCCGACGTTCCCGTTCTGTTTGGCGCAGTGAGCATCAGCAACGATTACAGCCAGGCATCCCGCGAAATGATTTATCGCTTCTTCGAAGCCCGGATGCAAGGCGATGAACTCGCTGATCACATCGAGCCCCGGCGGCCCTTCCGTCCAGCACGTCTTCGTCCCTGGGACTGCCGTACGATGTGTCACGCGCTGCGCGACGTCGAAGAACTCTCGCAGCCCATAAACGACGTGGAGGCAGACGGCAAAGGGCTGCCGATTCTCCTCCGCCAGTACGCGAAAATCGGCGGAAAGATGCTTGCGTTTAATGTGGACCGGAAATTCTCGAATGTTCTCGATGGCCTGGTTGTTGTCGATCTGCGGCAAACCGAGCCCGCCGTATTGGAGCGGTACATGGGGCGGGAGGGCGCGGCTCGGTTCCGCCAGGCGCGAGCATCGATGTAGGAAAAGCCGCCTCGGCTGAGCGCGGAGCGAAGCTCCGCTACTTCGCCGGGCGCAATTTCGTGGCGTCGTTAGGAATCACGCAACTCTGAGAAGCATCTGTGAGCGACTCTGCAAGTTCCTGTCCCATCCTGTCGAGTTCCTCGCTGCTCAATAATTCCTGCAGGCGCTCAAATAACTGGCGCTCTTCTTTTCTGATGTGTACCGACAGTCCCTGCGAGAATTTCAGTAAATCGATCTCCGACAGAATCCGAGCCTCCGCGCGAGCGAACTCCTTTCGCAGATTGTGATGATCCGTCACTAATTCATCTACGAGTGAATTCAGTTCGGCAAAACGGCGCGCGGCCGGAAATACAACTCTCTCTTCTGCATTGAAGTGAATCGCGATCTCTGACCGACAGAGCAGCGTAATCTCATCTTGCCACGCACTGAGATCGCTCTCCGGAATCGGCGAAGCCCGTTCAATGCGCACGCACAGCGCCAGGGCATGCTGATGCTGGTGCGAAAGCGGAATGAGATTCTTGTCGCGCAGCATGGAAAAGCAGACCTCGGACCGTGGACCTCGGACTTCAGATTACAGGCTCCGGCGACGCCGATAAAACGTAAGTCAGAAGTCCAAGGTCTGAGGTCCGTTTCTAAGCCATTTCTGGCGCTTCCGTGTCCACGGTCGGCCGCAGCGTGAGCCAATCCGTACGCACGCGCTCCCATTCCTGGATCAGCATGCCGTTGGCTTCGAAGAAGCTGCGAATGCGATAACGCTCCCA
>Ga0209698_10001937_pt1 | contig 23762 bp, 14 predicted proteins | sample LitLauG_LLR_2012_FD_187203 | JGI IMG/M metagenome (GOLD analysis project Ga0209698, IMG submission 187203) | Freshwater sediment microbial communities from Pennsylvania, USA - Little Laurel Run_MetaG_LLR_2012 (SPAdes) (version 2) | ecosystem: Environmental > Aquatic > Freshwater > Creek >... | reverse complement strand
CCCCTTGATCCGCTCACTTATTTGGGCGTCATCTTGCTGCTCGCGGCCGTTTCCATAATCGCGTGCAGTTTGCCGGCATGGCGAGCGGCGAAGATCGATCCGATGTTGGCGCTGCGCTACGAGTGAGGACTTTATGGAGAGTTTATTTCAGGATATTCGATACGCGCTCCGTCAATTGCGCAAGAACGTGGGATTCACCGCCGTTGCGGTGCTAACGCTCGCATTGGGTATCGGAGCCACTACGGCGATCTTCAGCGTGGTGTACGGCGTGTTGCTGCGGCGTCTGCCCTATGCCGACGCGAGCCGTATCATGGCCATCTTCGAGGTCAACACGAAAGGCACGTGGTCCCGGCTCGCCGATCCGAACTTCGACGACTTTCGCGACCAAAGTCACAGCTTCCAAGCAATCGCAAAATACAGTGCTAACATCGCTTCGGTTTCTGGTGGTTCGCAGCCCACCCGGTCGACGGTGGTCAGCGCCTCACCGGATTTCTTCAAGGTCTTTCGGGTTCAGCCCTTCATCGGCCGCGATTTCAGTGCCGCCGACGCAAGGCACGGGGCCGCTCCAACCGTTCTGGTCAGCTACGGGTATTGGAAAGAGGAACTCGGATCCTCTCTCGACCTTTCAAGCTTCCACCTCAAAGTTGACAACACAATCTTCTCCGTAGTGGGTGTGCTCCCGGAGGGCTTTCAATTTCCGCAAGACGCAGCTCTGTGGGTGCCGGCTGATCTTGACGGCGAAAATCCCAGTAGGACCTCGCACAACTACAGCGCGATCGGTCGTCTCCGGGACGGTATCACCATCGAGCAAGCGAATGGCGACATCAGCCTGATCGCTCGCCGGATTCATGAAAGCTCGAGCGAGCAAGGTGATTACCTGCTCAAAGATGGAATTGTGGTGCCGCTTCAGGAGTCGATCACCGGAGCAACTCGGCCAGCACTCTTGGTATTGCTCGGAGCGGTTGGATTTCTTCTCCTGGTGGCCTGCGCGAACGTCGCGAATCTGCTGCTCGCTCAAGCCTCCGCGCGCCAGCGTGAACTGGCGGTTCGCACAGCGCTCGGCGCAGCCCGTCATCGTCTGGTTCGCCAGATTCTCACCGAGGCATTCCTCCTTTCGCTGCTCAGTGGTGGCCTCGGCATTCTGGGAGCGTATCTCGGCGTGAACGGCCTGATTACGCTGGCACCGGCAGATCTTCCAAGGCTCGACAGCGTTTCCATCAGCGTACCGGTCCTGGGGTTTGCATTACTGCTCTGCAGTGCGGTTGCTGTGGGACTCGGAGCGTTCACCGCCATGCGCGCAACCTCTGGCAACCTGCGCGATGCATTGGGAGAAGGTGGGCGCAGCCAAGCCGGTTCTCAAGGCAGCCAGCGCATCGGTCGAGGAATTGCCTCGGCACAAATCGCCATCACGCTTGTGCTCGTGGTCGGAGCCGGACTGCTGGGGCGCAGCCTAATGAAAGTGCTCGAAGTGAACCCCGGGTTTCGTGTGGAGAAGATTGTCACCATGGATGTTTCGCTTCCGTGGACTGAGGGGAACGATCAGAAAGGAAAGACACGCGAGGCGATTTTCTTCTCCAGCCTGATTGACCGGCTCAAACAGATACCGGGCGTGGGCAAGGTAGGTGCGACCAGCGGCCTTCCCATGGATGGCGGTCTTCCGGACGGCATGTTTCTGTTGATGACGCAAGATGAAGTTCCCAAAAGTACCGATAGTCCAGATTCCATATCTCGCCAATTGGACATCCTGGGTGCCCAAAAGGAGCGAATCGGCAACGCAGATTTCTGCGTCGCCACGGAAGGGTACTTCCAGGCTCTCGCAATCCCCTTGCTTCGAGGGCGCCTGTTCGATGAGCGCGATTGGGTCGATTCTGCGCACGCCGCCGTGATCACCGATTCGCTGGCTCGTGAGCGCTGGCCTGGCCAGGATCCAATCGGCCACACCATTGAGTTCGGAAACATGGATGGCGACTTGCGCCTGCTTACGATTGTCGGGGTCGTCGGTGACGTTCATGAATATGGCCTCGATGCGCCGCCGCATCCTACCGTCTATGTAAATCTGTTTCAACGCCCGCGCTCCGCGATCACCGTCACGATGCTGAGCGATGCCAACCCGCAAATGGTGACTTCGGCAGCCCGCGGAATCCTGCATGATCTCAATCCGGAAATTCCGCCGAGATTCCGCACCTTCTCCCAGGTCTATTCCGATTCGCTGGGTTCGCGCCGGTTCAACCTGATTCTTCTTGGTTTCTTCGGAATTGTCGCGCTCCTGCTTGCGACCACCGGAGTGTTTGGCGTATTCGCCTATTCGGTGAGCCGACGGACGCGCGAGATTGGCGTTCGGGTGGCTCTCGGCGCGCGCTCCACTGACGTTTTGGCGATGATCCTGGGACAGGGATTGCGCACTGTCCTGACTGGTGTACTCATCGGCGTTGCCGGTTCGCTGGCGCTCACGCGCGCCGTGGGATCGCTGCTTTTTGGTGTGACGCCTACCGATCCGCTGACACTTGCAGCAGCAATACTGCTTCTGGTGGCGGCCGCGCTGCTGGCCTGTTACATCCCGGCCCGCCGCGCCGCCGACGTCGATCCCATAGTGGCATTGCGCTATGAGTAAAAGAAGGGAACTATGAATCGGCTGATGATGGATCTCCGTTACGCGCTGCGGCAGCTGCGCAAGAGCCCGGGGTTTGCCGCGATTGCCACCCTCACGCTCGCACTCGGAATCGGCGCGAATACCACGATCTTCAGCCTGGTCAATGCGTTCCTTCTCCGGCCCCTGCCATACCCCGAGCCCGATCGTCTGGCAGTGGTCATTCGCCACGTCGAAGGCATTTCGCCACGGACCGGTCAATTCGTGCAGGACGACGATCCGACGCAGGATGGCAAAACCTGGGAACAAGTGCGCGACCAGATGCCATCAGTGCGTGCCGCAGTGTTTGGCGGGACCAGCGGCGTGAATCTGGTGGCGGGTTCCGGATCAGGTGCCGACCTTCGCTACGTGCGGGACATGCGGGTTTCAGCAAAATACTTCAACGTTCTCGGCATCGCGCCCTCTCTTGGTCGCAGCTTTACGGAGGAGGAGGATCGGCCGAATGGTCCCAATGCCGTGATCCTGAGTTATTCGCTGTGGCAGTCGGCGTTGCACGGCGATCGCGAGATCGTTGGCAAGACAGTAACCCTCAAGGGTGAGCCGTACACCGTGGTCGGTGTTCTTCCGCGCGATGCCCAGGTTACGGGGATCGCTGACCTCTGGACTCCGCTCCAGCCTCACCAGAGCGGAGAATGCGGAGGCCAGAACTGCGAAATCATCGTCCGGCTGGCGCCAGGAGCCTCGTGGCAGCAAGTGGCTACGGAGCTGTCGCACGTTCGAAAAGACTGGCTCGATGAGACTGCAAAAGAGAAGGCCCACGGTTGGTTTTACACCTCGCCTCTCGCAGAGAATCTCGACAATGGAATGAGACAGCCGGTTCTGCTGTTGATGGTTTCGGTCGGGCTCATTCTGCTCATCGCCTGCACTAATCTCGCGGGGCTGACTCTTGTCCGCATGGCGCAACGAATTCCGGAACTGGCAACCCGTCTGGCCTTGGGAGCCACGCGCTGGGAGATTCTGCGGCAACTGTGGACGGAAGGGCTCGTCATCGCGCTGCTGGGCGCTCTCGCGGGATTGTTGCTCGCAGTGCTTACGCTTTCGCTGCTGCAGGGATTCCTTCCCGACTTCATGATGCCGGTCGGCGGCATCACGATCGACGGGCGCGTGCTTGCATTTACGTTCACCGCTTCGCTGATATCCAGTCTGCTCTTCGCGGCTCTGCCGGCATTACAGGTTCGCCGCGTGGATCTGCGTTCGTCGATTGCAGCCGGCGCTCATACCGTGGTGCAAGGCTCCAGCCGGTTGCGGCAGGTTCTGGTCAGCGCCGAAGTCGCCCTGACTATCGTTCTTCTCGGAGGAGCAGGACTGCTTATCCGCACGCTGATTCATCTCGAAACGCTGCCAAAAGGCTTCGATCCGACCAATGTTGTGACCGCGCAACTGTCGCTCGACGATGCGCGCTACCGCAACGCCGCCGCCTTTCAGGCTCTTCTGGATCGCAGCGTGGCTGAAATGCGCAAGATTCCCGGAGTGGAGGATGCTGCCGTGGGCTTGAGCCTGCCCTACGAGCGCGGGCTGAACGATGGCGTAAAGATTCCCGACGGAAAGTTCGCGGGAAAGGATGACGGATCAAGCATGGCCTATGTCACGCCGGGATATTTTGGTGCGCTGAAGATCCCGGTCCTCGCTGGACGCGGCGTCTCCGATTCAGACATGCCAAATTCTCTGCCCGTTGCCGTGATCAATGCCGACTTCGCCCGCGATTTCTATGGCGAGCCTTACCCGATTGGGCGCCACGTTGAGACTTCGGGACTCACTTACACCATCGTCGGAGTTGTCGAAAACGTCGCCAAGTCGCCCGGCATGAGTTCAAACCAGCCGATCACAACCGAGCCCGTCCTCTATCTGCCCGCAACCCAGACCTCCCAAGGGTTGATCAACGTCGCCCACGTCTGGTTCCAGCCCAGCTGGATTGTACGTACCCGTCAGCCACTTGAAGGAACTCCGCACGCGATGCAGGAGGCACTGGCCCGCGTCGATTCGCAGCTGCCGTTTTCCGGATTTCGCTCCATGCAAGAGGTGCTGGCAAAGACTCTCGTTCAACAGAGAATCGAAGTCGCGCTGATCGCGACTCTTGCCGGTCTGGCTTTGTTGCTTTCGGCAGTGGGCGTCTATGGACTCGTATCGAATCTCGTGGTGCAGCGCAGGCGTGAGTTCGGCATACGCATTGCCTTTGGCTCCTCAATCCAGCAAGCAATGTATGACGTCGGTTCCGACGGTGTGAGGGCCGCCCTCTACGGACTTCTGCTGGGCATCGTCGCTTCGCTGTTCGTGCTGCGAGTTTTGCGGAGCGTGCTCTATGGCATCCGCTATTACGACCCGCTAACGCTCGTGATCGTGGGGATTTCACTGGTCGCAATCGCGGTCATCGCCAGCATGTTGCCGGCGCGGCGGCTTGCAAGTCTGGATCCGGCTGAGACTCTGCGAACCGAGTAGGTGATACATGACAAACGCGCTCCTCGATTGCGATATGGACTGCGGCAATTGGCCAAGAATCCCAGTTTCAAAAGTCGAGCCCATGGGGGCGTTGCGCTACGAGTAGGAGATATATGGAAACGCTCTTTCAGGATGTCCGCTACGCTCTGCGCCAGCTTCGAAAGAATCCGGGATTCACTGCCGTTGCTCTAGTGACGCTTGCTCTGGGTATCGGCGCCAACACCGCCGTCTTCAGCGTCGTCGACGCGGTCATGCTGCGTCCGCTGCCCTACCATCAACCGGAGCGGCTCATTGAGGCGCAATCCGTCAATTCTCGCAATCCGGAGACTACAGGATTCAACATCTCCTATCCCGATTTCCTCGACTGGCGCGCGCAGACTCATACGATCGATAACCTCGTCTCGTATCACGACTCGATGTTTGTGCTGACGGGATTGCAGCGCCCGGTACAAGTTGACGCCGAGATCGTGTCCTGGGACCTGCTGCCAGCACTCGGAATCCAGCCGGAGCTAGGACGTGGATTTACTGCCGACGAAGAAAAAGCCGGGACAAAAGTCGTCTTGATCAGCCACGCGCTCTGGACGTCGCAATTCGGTGCCGACAAATCGATCATCGGGCGAGCGATTCATCTCAGCGGTGACCCCTATACCGTGATCGGGGTGATGCCTCCGAAATTCCGCTTCCCCATCGGGAGGTCTACAAACGATATTTGGACCACGCTGGCAGTCGACGACGATCTAACCGACCCACACTCCAATATGCGCAATCGCGGGGCGCACTTCCTGAATGTGTTCGGACGGTTGAGGCCCGGACGCTCTGTGGTGGAAGCGGATCAGGATCTAAGGGGCATTGCGCTCAATCTCGCAAAAGCTTATCCGAATACGAATACGAGGCATGACTCGGCCCGCGCGCTCCCGGAGGTCGAAGCCTTGCTCGGCGATACCAGAACGGCATTGCTGGTTGTTCTCGGTTCGGTCGCGCTTGTGCTTTTGATCGCGTGCGGTAATATTGCAAACCTGCTCCTGGCCCGGATGCGCGAGCGGCAGCGCGAGATTGCCTTGCGGTCGGCCCTGGGAGCAGGCAAGCGCCGCATCGTGCGTCAACTACTCGCGGAGAGCCTGGTACTTAGCGTATGCGGCGGAATTGCCGGTTGTGGTCTTGCTTATCTCTGCACTCCCGCCATCCTCTCGTTGATCGGTGACAGCGTGCCGCGTGCAGCCGATGCCGGCGTGGATCTGCGCGTGCTCGCGTTTGCGGTTTTCCTTTCCTGCGTGGCGGGCATGATTTTCGGGGTAATTCCCGCGTGGGCTGGGTCACGGACCGATCTGGTATCGACCCTGAAACAAGGGGGCAAGAGCGAAATCTTTGGCCGCGACTGGTTGCGCTGTTCACTCATCGTGGGTCAGGTCGCGATCGGGCTGGTCCTTACCGCGGCAGCTGGCTTGCTCATCACCAGCTTCAACAGGCTTCTCCATGCAGATCAAGGTTTTAATCCGCGCCACTTGACCACGATGTTTTTCGACATGCCCGACGCGCAATACAAAACCAGGCGCACGCAGTTTTATCGCGAATACTTCGAGAGAGTCCGGGCCTTGCCCGGTGTCGAGTCGGCGGCCGGCGTGATGATTCTACCCATGACGAACGATGGAGTGGTCCTCAGTTTCGAAGATCCCGAGCATCCGACAGCTGAAGGCCAGCGCCCAAGCGCGAACATGACGCCGGTTACGCCCCAATATTTCTCTGTCATGGAAATCAGTTTGCTGAAGGGCCGGGATTTTTCTGACCGTGACGACATGCAGGCACCGCAGGTAATGATCGTAAACCAGGCATTCGCCCAGAAATATTTTCCCGGCGAAGACGTGCTCGGCAAGAAGCTAAAGCCCGGCGCCGGCAACGGCACCCCGAGCGGACCGCCCTGGCGTGAAATTGTCGGTGTGGTGGGCAACATCAGGCTGGGCGCTACCGACCGGGAACGGGACGCCGCCATGTATGTGCCCTCAAGCCAACTTAACAATTGGTGCTGCCTTCATACTGTGATTCGCACGTCACTGGATTCGACCAGTATGACTGCAAGCGTCCAGCGAATCGTGTCGTCCATGGACAAAGACATTCCCATTACTCAGGTTCGCACCATGGACGAACTCATGTACTTGCAACTGGCTCAGCCACGATTTGCGATGGTCCTGCTTAGTACGTTCGCGGGTCTTGCGCTCGCTCTGACCATCGTTGGGCTCTATGGCGTCATGATGTATTCCGTTTCGCGGCGCACCCGGGAAATCGGTGTGCGCATGGCGTTGGGTGCGCGACGCGGTGACATGCTCACGATGGTGCTGCGCGGTGCCGCTATTTTGTTGGCTGCAGGGATCGCCATGGGCACAGCCGCATCGCTGGCCTCCGCGTCGATCCTGCAAGGCATGCTCTACGGAATCGGATCACGCGATCCATGGGTGATGACAGGTGTCTGTTCTGTGGTCGCGGTGGTCGGATTACTGGCCGCGGCGATTCCCGCCTGGCGTGCTGCAAAGGTCGATCCTATGGTGGCGCTGCGTTACGAATGAGGAATTATTGAGAATGAGGCAGATTCTAGAAGATCTTCTTTACGGCGTCCGTCTTCTCCGCAAATCGCCAAGGTTCACAGTGGTGACCATCATCACGCTTGCGCTGGGCATCGGCGCAAATACCGCGATCTTCTCGCTTCTCGATCAAGCGTTGTTACGCAGCCTGCCCGTGAAGGAACCAAAGCGGCTCGTGCTGCTTCGACATTCCGGTCGCAACAGTGGGTACTCCCATACGCGTTCGGATGATTCCCTGTATTTTTCGTACCCCATGTATCGGGATCTCCGGGATCACAACTCGGTTTTCAGCGGCCTGATTGCGACGGCTTGGGCCCAGGTCGGTGTGCAATGGCACAACGAGGCCGGCCTGGCGGACGCGGAGATGGTTTCTGGCAATTACTTCGACACCCTCGGAGTGCAACCGGCATTGGGACGCTTATTCGTGCCTGCCGAAGATGTCGCGCCAGAGGCCAATCCCGTCGTCGTGCTCAGTTTCTCGTATTGGCAGCGCCGCTTTGGTGCAGACCCGCGCATTTTGAACCAAAGCATATCGATCAACGGCCATCCGTTTACCGTAGTGGGCGTCGCTGCCCCCGGCTTTCACAGCGTCGTATCAGGCGACACCCCTGTGCTCTTCGTTCCGATGATGATGAAACCGCAGATCACGCCGGGTTGGAACGATCTCGACGCTCGACGCTCGGCGTGGCTTAACATCATCGGACGACTACAGCCCGGCCTTACCGGTGAGCAGGGCCAGGCCAGGATCGACCCGCTTTGGCACTCTATCCGAGCCCAAGAGTTCAGCGAGATGGGCCACAGTTCACAACGCTTCAAGGATGACTTTCTCACGAACTCGCATTTGTTCCTCGCCGATGGCTCGAAAGGTGTCTGGACGAGCAGAAGTGCTTCGACACCTCTCCTGGTCGTGATGGCAATGGCGGCTCTGATGGCGTTCATCGCCTGTGCGAACGTTGGTTGCCTTCTACTGGTGCGCGTCGCAACGCGGACTCGTGAAATGTCTGTGCGCTACGCCCTTGGCGCCAAACGAAGCCGGATTATTCAACAACTTCTCGCGGAAGGCCTTTTGCTGGGCCTTGCCGGTGGGATGGCTGGGATTGCCCTGGCCCCGCAGATCTCTACGCTCTTAACGCGGATATTATGGTCGAGAAGCGCCGGGGAACTTGCCTTCTCATCTCTGCCCGACTTGCGCGTCCTCACGTTCAATTTTGCCCTTACCCTTGTGGTAAGCCTTCTTTTCAGCTTAGTGCCCGCACTTCAATTCTGGCGGCCAGATACTTCTCTTGCTCTTAAGCAACAGATTGCAACTATGGCGCGGGGGCCTCTCTGGTTGCGTCGCACACTGGTCATCGCTCAGATCAGCCTGAGCGTGCTACTGCTGGTCGGAGCTGGGTTATTTGTTCGGACTCTCCGCAATCTGAAATCGCTGGACGTGGGTTTCACTACCAGCAACCTGGTCACCTTCGGCATCGATCCGCGACTGGCCGGATATGAGCGGCGTCAGACGGCTGAACTTTATCAGCGAGTGTTGGATAAACTCGCTGGACTTCCTGGTGTGCGCTTCGTGGCCGCGACGTCGGACCCCGAATTGGCCAATAACAACACGGGCAGCAATATCACGGTCGCTGGATATCGCGCTGCCGAAAACGAGGACATGAACGTCGAGGCGGCCGGGGTTAGTTCCGCGTACTTCTCCACCCTGCAGATGCCTCTACTGGCTGGCCGCGGATTTTCCGATCAGGATCGTGCGGGCTCGCAGAAAGTAGCCGTCGTCAACGAGAGTTTCGCGCGCAAATATTTTGGAACGCCGCAAAACGCTGTTGGTCACTACTTCTGCTGGGGCGCCGGAGACGTAACGCCCGATATCGAGATCGTTGGAGTCGTGAAGGACGCCAGACACACCACGGTTCGAGAGAATGTCCGCAGTTCGGTATTCACTCCTTTTTTGCAGGGAAAGGAAGCGGGCACAAATACATCAGGGATGACCTTCTATGTTCGCACGTGGCAGATGCCAGAAAGTACGGAAGCCACGATCCGTCAATTCATGCGCACGTTTGACTCCAGATTCGTGCTCAAGAATTTTCACACCATGGCGGAACAAATCGATGAAAACCTGACTGCGGAACGAGCAATCGCGTTTTTGGCATCAAGTTTTGGCATGCTCGCCGCGCTTATGGCCGCGATCGGCATCTATGGCGTGCTGGCTTACTCGATGGCACAGCGAATTCGCGAAATCGGCATCCGCATCGCGGTCGGCGCCACGCGCGCCACTGTCACCCGGATGGTGCTGGCGGAAGTCCTTTGGCTGGCCGCCCTCGGTATCGCGGTGGGATTGCCACTGTCTTCACTGCTCGCCCGCGTGGTTCGCAGCCAGTTGTTCGGCGTGTCGGGCAACGACCCCCTGACACTTTGCGTGGTGTGCGTCGTCATCGCGGTTGTCTCCATTGCCTCCGCCGCCTTGCCAGCACGGCGTGCCGCCAAGGTCGATCCCATGGTCGCGCTAAGGTACGAATAGAGATTGGAGACAACAATGATTCAGTTGAAGAACCTGGAACGCAGTTACAAAACTCCCGCCGGACAGACTTGGGTTCTGCGCCGCGTCAGCATGGACATTCGCGAAGGCGAGTTCATCACCATCATGGGACCTTCCGGCGCGGGGAAGTCCTCCTTATTAAATGTTCTCGCGCTGCTCGATGACGGATGGGAGGGCGAATACTGGTTTCGCGCCGAGGCCGCCCACGCGATGAAGCGCAAGCAGCGTGCCGATCTGGCAAAGCGCAACGTCGGCATGGTCTTTCAGAGCTATCACTTGCTCGATGATCTGACCGTGCAGGAAAACATTGACCTTCCGCTTTCTTATAAGGACATTCCTCGCCGCGAGAGGCAGAGCCTGGTTGCCGACACGCTGGATCGTTTTCAGATTGTCGCTAAAAAGGATCTGTATCCCAGTCAACTCTCCGGCGGCCAGCAGCAGTTGGTCGGAATTGCCCGCGCCGTCATTCACAAGCCACCGCTGTTGCTCGCCGATGAGCCAACCGGGAATCTTCACTCCGTCCAGGCAAAGGAGATCATGGAACTATTTCGAAACCTGAACCAGCAAGGCACGACGATCGTGCAAGTCACGCACTCCGAGGTCAATGCCAGCTACGGAACGCGCACCATTCAACTGCGTGACGGGTGGATGGTCGGTGACACTTCCAACCCCTCCCTCGCTCCCTCGATGGAGGTCAGCGCATCGTGAATCCGGTCCCTCGAAGAATCCGAGAATGTCTGTTGCTCTTCCTCGGGGCTCCGTTTCTCGCGACGAGCCTGGTCGCTCAGAGCGGACCAGTCGCTGATGCCCCACAAGCGCAATCCGCTGGACCACAACCTGCACGCCTGCAGTTTGATATGCCGAAGTCGCGCAATCCGCTGCATGCCTATACGCCTGATGCAGTTCCCGAGCCCGTGCTGACGAACTCGCCTCGCCTCGATCAACTCATCCGCGATGGCAAACTCTACATTTCTTTGAAAGATGCGATTGATCTGGCACTTGAGGACAATCTCGATCTGGCCATCGCTCGCTACAATCTTCCCATCGCAAATACCGACATTGTGCGCACCGAGGCTGGCGGATTCTTTCGCGGAGTCAATACCGGCGTCGTGCAGGGAACTCCGGGCGGGGGCGTTGGCGGTTTCGGCACGGGCGCGCCAGGCGCTGGCGCCGGCGGCACGACCAGCGGCGCTGGTGGTGCAGGGGCGGGCGCTTCCGGACTTGTGCAATCGACGCTCGGAACCGGAACCGCGGTTTCTTCCTATGATCCGTTTCTCAACGCCAACGTCGGCGATGAGCATCAAACTCTTCCGCTTTCAAACCTGACACTTAATGGTGTGCCAACGTTGCAGACCAACACCGGACAGTTCAACCTCAACTATTCTCAGGCGTTTCCCACAGGTACTTCTCTTTCGTTTGGATTTAACAACTTCCGCCAAACCACCAACAGTATTTTCACCAACCTCTCGCCCGTGCTGAATTCGCAGTACCGGATCGAAATTCAACAACAACTGCTGGCCGGATTCGGGTTCGGTCCGAACCTGCGCTACCTGCGCATTGCCCGCAACAACAGAAAGATTTCCGACATCGCTTTCAGAGACCAAGTCACCGCTACCATCACCCAGATCGAGAACATCTATTGGGATCTCGTGAGCGCCTACGAGCAGACGCAGGTCAACGAGCAGTCGGACGCCTTTGCACGGCAGACACTGGAGAACGCCAAGAAGCAGCTACAACTGGAAGCCGTCCCGGAGATGGACGTGATGCGCGCCGAAGCCGAAGTTTCCAAGCGCGATCAGGAGTTGACCGTCGCCCGCACAAGTCTCCAGCTGCAGGAAACGCTGATGAAGAACGCGATCACCAAAAGTTTGGATGATCCGACCCTGGAGGCCATGCCGGTCGTGCCTACGGACCGCATGGAATCTGTGCAAACTTCCGCAGTTGTCCCGATCCAGGATCTGATCTCAACTGCTCTGAAAGATCGTCCCGAACTGGCGGAGTCTGACGTCGATCTCGTCAACCGCCGCATCAGTCGAAGCGCGGCACGCAATGCTCTTTTGCCATCATTATCATTGGTCGGTTTCTATGGTGGATCGGGGCTCGCTGGCCTGTTGAATCCGGCGTTCTCCGGGAAAAACAGTTCGTCGGTGCCCACCGATTTCGGGGGCGCACTGCTGAATGCACTTAACGGCACCGCTCCTGATTATTATGTCGGATTGAACCTAAACATTCCGATCCGAAACAGAGTGGCGAAGGCGGACCAATACCGCTCGGAACTCGAGTATCGTCAAGCCGAACTGCGACTGGAACAGTTGAGGAAGCAAGTCCGCATCGAGGTGCGCAACGCCCAGTTCGCTCTTGACCAGACCGGAGCGCGGGTCGAAGCAGCCCGCAAGGCGCGCGATCTCGCCCAACGCACCTTCGACATCACGAAAAAAGAGCAGGAACTGGGAGCCGGGTCCAGCTATCAGACTCTTTCTGCGCAACGCGACTTGGCCCTGGCCGAACTGGATCTGGTCAGCGCCATGACGATTCATGAAAAGGCGAAAGTGGAATTAGATCGAGCAACCGGTACGACCCTGGGACATAATGGCATACTGATTCAGGACGCAATCAGTGGGGTGGTCAGGCAACACTGACCTAATGCCAACGTGCCAACCTCGGCCAAACTCGCAGACATAGAGTTGAAACGCCAGGAGTCTGCTGCGCAGGCCCTCATTTTGGCGGCAGACGATCAAGAGCATATTCTCGAGGCGATCGACCTGCTATTACGGCCTCAAGGATATCGTGTCGACCAAGTGCGCTCGCCCGCTTCCGTGCGCGAATCGATTGCCTGTAATTCCTACGATGCCATCCTCATCGACCTGAATTACACCCGCGATACAACTTCCGGTCAGGAAGGACTTGACCTGCTTTCTCAAATTGTGGCGGTCGATGCCACCGTTCCGGTCATTGTGATGACAGCATGGGCAAACGTGGAACTCGCCGTCGAGGCTATGCGCCGCGGAGCCCGCGATTTTGTGCAGAAGCCATGGGAGAACGAACGGCTTGTCTCCATCCTGCGCACACAGGTCGAACTGCATCGCGCATTGCAGCATGCCGCCCGCCTTGAGGCGGAAAACCGGTTGCTGCGAGCAGAAGGCCGGCCTACTTTCCTGGCTACTGCGCCTGCGATGCAATCGGTCCTCGAGACCATAACGCGCGTCGGACCATCGGATGCGAATGTACTGATCACCGGTGAACATGGAACCGGAAAAGAAGTCGTGGCACAGACGCTCCACGCTCTCAGTGCACGCGCTTCGCGCCCGCTGGTAGCAGTGAACACAGGGGCGATCCCCGATGGTGTTTTCGAAAGCGAGTTGTTTGGCCACGTGAAGGGCGCCTTTACTGACGCGCGCACCGATCGCATCGGCCGCTTTGAACTTGCCGACGGCGGAACAATTTTCCTCGACGAGATCGGCAACGTTCCCCTTCGCCAGCAAGCCAAGCTTTTGCGCGTGCTGGAGTCGGGAGAGATCGAGCGGGTTGGATCGTCGCGTTCGCGGAGAGTGAACGTGCGCGTGCTGTCCGCCACCAATACCGATCTGCCGGCTGCTTGTACAGCCGGACAGTTCCGCGAGGACCTTCTCTTCCGGCTGAATACTGTGGAGATTCACGTTCCCGCGCTCCGTGAGCGCCGCGAAGACATCCCGGTTCTGGCTGCTCACTTCCTGGCGCGCTACGCGGGACGTTACCGGCGGCCGGTGCAGGCTTTTGATGCCTCCGCGATCCAGGCATTGAAGCAATACTCCTGGCCCGGTAACGTGCGTGAACTGGAACACACGATCGAACGCGCCGTCCTGATGTGCCGCACAGAAGAGATTCAGCCCGCTGACCTGTCGTTGAGCTCGCAGCGCGCTCAAACGCAGAATCTCGAGGATATGAGTCTCGAAGCGGTCGAGGCTGTGCTCGTCCGCAAGGCTTTGCAGCGTTTTCAGGGTAATGTGAGCCAGGCGGCCGAAGCCCTGGGACTAAGCCGAGGCGCGCTTTACCGCCGGATGGAGAAATATGGGGTCTAGCTTCACTGCCCCGAAGCCACAGCGTCCGCAAAAAAAACGAACCCGCCTCTTGTACGAACGTCGAATCAGCCTCTACTCTTTTCTGGTTGCGCTGCCAGGTCTGCTGGTCAGCGGCGTCGTGGTGTGGATGCAGCCGTGGAGTACCGAATCTCGTGTCGGCTTAATCCTTGCCGAACTGTTCATCTGGTGGCTTCTCGCCCTCTCCCTTCAGGAACAAACGATCCGCCCGTTGCAGACTCTTGCCAATGTGATCGGATCGCTTCGCGAAGAAGATTTTTCTTTCCGGGCACGCAACGCCGTAGTGGGAGATTCTTTGGGCGAACTGTCGCTGGAAGTCAATGCCCTCGCTGACCTCCTTTCTGGTCAAAAGGTGCACGCGATCGAGGCGACCGCTCTGTTGCAGCGCGTGGTCGATGAAATTGACGCTCCTTTGTTTGCGTTCGACCCCTCCGGCTCGCTGCGCCTGGTAAATCCCGCCGGAGAGCATTTGCTGCGCCAGAACAAGGCTCGCATGCTTGGACGCGGGGCCGCCGAACTCGGATTGCAGCCGTGTTTGACAGTCGTAAACGAAAGCCTGGTGGAAATCGGTCCGAGCGACTCTCAGGCTCGATGGCTGCTACGACGGAGTTCGTTTCGGCAGCATGGGGTGCCACACACGCTCGTCGTCCTCTCGGATGTCAGCCGCGCATTGCGCGAAGAGGAGCGTCGCGCCTGGCGCCGATTAATCCGTGTCCTGGGCCACGAACTCAGTAATTCGCTGGCTCCCATCAAGTCGATTGCAGGTAGTCTTAGTTCGAGAGTCTCAGCCACGGCGATGGACCCCGAGGTCCGTAGCGATCTGCAACGCGGTTTGGAAATCATCGAATTGAGATCTGCATCTCTGCATCGCTTTTTGGAAGCTTATCGCCGTCTGGCACAAATGCCGCCTCCAGTTTTGCGGGACGTCCGATTGGCGCCACTCGTCGCGCGCGTCGCGGGTCTGGAGACGAGAATCAAAGTGTGCGTGCAACCTGGTCCCGACGTGGCTTTCCAGGCGGATCCTGATCAGTTGGAGCAGATGCTCATCAACCTGGTTCGCAACGCGGCGGATGCAGTTCTCGAAACCAATAGCGCCGCAAGTTCGCAAAACCCTCCCGCCACGTCCTCCAATGGGGTTGTCGTACGATGGGAAGCTGACACTGAGGAAGTAACTTTGGCGATCGAGGACGAGGGAGCCGGTCTTCTAAATCCAGCGAACGTATTCACTCCGTTCTATACCACCAAGCCAAGCGGAAGCGGAGTGGGGCTGGTTCTCTCCCGTCAAATAGCGGAGGCCCATGGCGGAACCATCGAGATCAACAATCGCCCCAACACTCGAGGGTGCCTGGTAAAGGTCACCCTGCCGCGATCTGCGTCAAGTTTTGCGCCGCCCCAAACTCAAATTTGACACGCTCGTTCGGAGAGGCTCTGGGTCTCGTGCGTTCAGCGGCAAGACGCCTCTGCAGCTCGAGGCCACTGAGGCCGGGAAGAGAAACTTCCAGGATCTCGAGTCATCGCTCATGACCGGCGAGGCCACGGGCGCTCCACCCAAACGTGGGATGGTAACGAGATGGATACTTACGCCGACGATCTCGCAGCTCTGACTGAAAAGCTCGACCTGAAGAACGCAATCCATGTCGGCCACTCCACCGGCGGCGGAGAGGTTGCCCGCTACATCGGGCGGCATGGCTCGAAGCGTGTTGGCATGGCCGTGCTCATCAGCGCAGTGCCACCGTTGATGGTGAAGACGGAGAAGAATCCCGCGGGCGCACCGATCGAGGTGTTCGACGGCCTGCGAGCCGCATATGTGGAGAACCGGGCGCAGTTTTACAAGGACATCACCTTTCCGTTCTACGGCTACAACCGGCCGGGCGCCAAGATCTCGGATGGCATTCGGGAGAAGTGGTGGCTCCAAGGCATGATGGGCGGCATGAAGGCGGGCTACGACTGTATCAAGGCTTTCTCGGAGACGGACTTTACCGAGGATTTAAAGAAATTCGACGTGCCCACTCTCATTCTTCACGGCGACGATGACCAGATAGTGCCGATCGCCGCGGCGGCCCTGCAGTCCGCGAAACTCGTGAAGGGCGCAACGCTTAAGGTGTATCCCGGTTTTCCCCACGGCATGCCCACCACCAACGCAGACCAGATCAATGCCGACCTGCTGGCGTTCATCAAGCAGAGCAAGCAAGCTGCTGCGTAAGCCAATAGTTCAAAGTCCTGCCCTTGTCCTTCCAACATCGAAACAAGGGGAGACAAGGGCAGGAAATGAACCCCTGGAACGCGTGCAACTGACTGTCGATCAGACCGACGCCGACCCTTTGCGATCAGCCGGAACATACAATCGAAGGATCTATGCGAAGAGATGCTTCGAGATCATGCTTTTCGAAGCATTGCATCTTGGTTCTCGGCAATTGCCACCAGCGGGAGTTCCACGCGAAAGCAACTCCCTCGGCCTTCCTCACTCGAAACACGAATATCGCCGCCGTGAGCTACACAAATCGCTTTCGCAATCGACAGGCCTAGCCCGGCTCCGCCGGAAGCGCGGGAGCGCGCTTTGTCGACTCGATAGAAACGTTCAAAGACATGGGGGATCGCGTGCTCCGGGATGCCAACTCCGTTATCCGCGACTTCAAGAATGGCGGTAGGGCCGTTGACTTCGACTCGGACTTCGACAGACCCACCCTCGGGCGTGTACTTGATGGCATTGTCGATGAGATTGACGACAACCTGCTGCAGTCGCGTGCGGTCGCCTTCGATCCAGATGTCGTGCTCGGAAAGGGTGCGCAGAGCGAGAGATTTATCCTGCGCGAGGATCTTCATCTCGGAGGCAGTAGCAGTGACCAGATCGCCGACGTTGAGCGGAAGTTTCTCCACCTTGGCCTCTCCGGCGTCAAGGCGAGAGATGGCCAGCAGACTCTCGACAATCTTCGACATGCTGTTGGTCTCTTCCAGCGCGCTGCCGATCTGCTCGTAGAGGGACGGGCTCAGAGCATGGGTGTTCACTACCCCTTCCAATTCCAGCTGAAGAATCGTCAGGGGCGTGCGCAGTTCATGGGAGGCATCGGCGGAAAAGCGATTGATGTGGCGGAAGGCCTCGTCGAGCCGGCTGATCATCCGATTCAAAGCCTCCGATAGTCGCTCCAATTCGTCGCCTGTGCGAATCACCGGAAGACGTTCACTCAGATTGGTGGAGGTGATGCCCTCGGCGCGCTCGGTGATCTCGTCTACGGGGCGCAGTGAGCGCCTCATTAGCCAGTACCCGCCCGCGAACGCCAAGAAGACGGTTAATGGCGTATAGATGCCGAGGGTCAACAACAAGCCATGAAGTACAACCCGCGTTTGCTGGTTCGGCATGCCGCTTTCCACCAGGAAGCGGCTTCCGTCAGGCGCGGTAAAACTCATGGTGTTGATGATCAGTTGTTGCCCAGTGGAAGTACGCAGCTGACGGACGGCGTCTCTTTGGCCCCCATTCGGGAAAGGAATGTCGGAAGGATTGAAGATGCCATCCTTGGGCGCACCCGAGAGATAGATAACGCCGCTTCCTTCCCGGGATACTCGAATGAAGCGAGCGTTCACTTCCGGAGCGTACGCTTCGTCAATCTCAGTCTTAAGCCAACTCGTGTTCTTGCCCGGCAGTTGCGAGAGCAACTCGGTTCCAATGGTGCGGCACTCGGAAGCAAGAGCGTCCTGCAGAGTCCAGTTCAGATAGCGCTCGAGCCCCAGATAAACGGAGACTCCAAAAAGCAGCAGCGCGCCCATTAAAAGCCCGGCGTACCACGCGGTCATGCGGAAGCGCAGCGAGTGGATGTTCAAGACGGCGCTCCCTGGGTGACCGTGTAGCCGACACCGCGTACGGTCTGAATCAGTTTGTGTTCGAAGGGATCATCGACTTTCATCCGCAGGTGGCGGACATAGACGTCGACAATGTTGGTAGCGCCGTTGAAGCTCTGGTCCCACACGTGCTCGACGATCATGGTCCGGGAAAGAACGCGCCCCGCGTTGGAGAGGAGGTACTCCAAAAGCGAATATTCCTTGGAGGTCAGATCGATGCGCTTACCCGATCGCCTGACCTGTTGGGAGAGACGATCCAATTCCAGATCGGAGACGCGAACCACGCTGCTGCGGCTTACCGGCCCGCGGCGGAGCAAAGCCTTCACTCGAACCAGGAGCTCGGCGAAGGCGAAAGGCTTTGTCAGATAGTCGTCGGCACCGGCTTCGAAATTGCCAACCTTATCCTCGACCGTATCGCGCGCGGTGAGGACGAGGACGGGAACATTCGCGTTCTGCTTGCGGATGCGCCGAAGCACTTCGCTGCCATCGAGCTTGGGCAGCATTAGATCGAGAATCACCAGGTCGTAGTGATAGGTGGTGGCCAAGTCGAGTCCGGATTGGCCGTCCCCAGCGACATCTACGGCAAATCGCTCTTCCACTAGCCCGCGAGCAACAAAGCTGGATACTTTCCTCTCGTCCTCAACCAGAAGAATGCGCATGGATGTTCCGCTGCGTAAGTATATTGCGGTTTGGGCAGAAATCGTAGGGGACTTGAAAATGAAAACTTGTTCAGAATTCACAGCGAAATTCCAGCCGCGAGACCTTAAGGGGATATACCTTGCTTCCAGATACGTCGAATCCTGAATAACATTTCATTCGGTGTTCATGAGGTCTTAATGTTGACCAGCCAGCATCAGTGTCCCGCCATGATGAAGAACGTCTTTGCTTCGATGCTATTGGTCTGCGCGCTCGCCGGAGCCCAGAACACTGTCTCGCAGGATCACTGGATTGCGGTGCGCGCCGGCCGGCTCTTCGACGGAACGGGCAAGCTTGCGACGAACCAGGTTGTGCTGATCAAGGGCGACAGGATCGCGGAGGTCGGGCCGGCGGAGAAGGTCAAAATTCCCGATGGAGCCGAGGTTGTGGACTTAAGCACCGCAACGGTGCTACCCGGGCTCATCGACGCCCACACTCACGTCTTCGGAAATGGTCCTGACTTCGAAACACAAATCCTGCGCGATTCCTACCAATACCGCACATTGGTCGCGCTGGCGAATGCCCAGAAGGATCTGATGGCCGGCTTTACTACCCTTCGTGATCTGAAGACGCTCGGAGCCATGTATAGCGACGTCGATCTGCGCAACGCAATCGACCGCGGGATCGTGCAAGGCCCTCGCATGCAAGTGGCGACGCGGGGCATTCAGGCGACTGGCGGATTCATCATGCGGGGATATTCCAGCGATGTGCCGCTGCCTTCGGCGCTCGAGGTCGTGGACTCGCCATGGGCCGCACGGCAGGCTGTGCGCGACCAGATTTCCCATGGAGCCGACCTAATCAAAGTATATGCAGCGTATGATTTCTCTTTCACTGCGGACGGCAAGATGGTGAGTCCACCGACATTTACCGCCGAGGAAGTGAGCGCGATCGTGGAGGAAGCTCACAAGAAGGGACGAAAAGTTGCCTGCCATGCCTTTGGCGGAGAGGGTCTGCGGAATTGCTTGAATGCCGGCGTAGATTCTCTGGAACACGGAGTAGACCTCGATGATGCCGACATCCAGATGATGGTGCAAAAGCGTATCTATCTCGTGCCCACGCTTTACCACTATCAGGACGATCGCGAGAAGGACATGAAGAAGTATGGCGGACACAGCGTCGCGGAAGTTTCCGAGCGGAGTTTTCGCAAGGCGGTGGCACAAGGCGTGAAGATTGCGTTCGGATCAGGCGTAGGTCCTTTTCCTCACGGATCTCAAAATAAAGAGTTCGAATACCTGGTGAGATTTGGCATGACGCCTGTGCAAGCCATTCAAGCGGCAACCCTCGAAGATGCCAGACTTATGGGCTGGCAAGACCGAGTGGGTTCACTTGATGCGGGGAAGTTTGCCGACCTCGTGGCAGTGCAAGGGGATCCGACCACCGACATCACGGAAATGGAGCGCGTGAAGTTCGTGATGAAGGGCGGCCATGTATTCAAGAACGAGTTCAAGTGAGGGCGTGTATTGCAGCATGCGCTTCTGCGACGTGCAGCCCGCCGACTCGCTGAAAAGAAAGATCATGAAACGAAGAGATTTCCTGAAGAGTGCCAGTAGTGTTGCAGCCGGTGTAGGGTTTGCGAACTCTGCTGCGGTTGGGCTCGCCACACCGCAAAGCGATCAGGCATGCAAAGCAGCGAGTTTTCCGAAAGTGGATAAACTCACAGCGCATGTCACGGAGTTCGTGGTCAGCACACAGCTTTCCGAGATTCCCGGCGAGACCATCGAACTGGGAAAGAAATCGATCCTCGATGGCCTAGGCCTTGCCCTCAGTGGCTCGAAAGCAGAGACGGCGGGGCTGATTCAGCAGTACGTCAGTTCCCTCGGCTGCGGAACGGGTGGCGCCACAGTCCTCGGTTCAGCAACGAAATACCCGGCCCGCTTTGCGGCGTTGGTCAATGGAATCGGCATACACGTGGATGACTATGACGACACCCAGCTTGCTGCGGCCAAGGATCGCGTGTATGGACTGCTGGTACATCCCACGGTTTGCGTCATGCCGGCCGCGCTGGCGACGGCCGAGGTCAGCGGGAAAAGCGGAAGAGAATTGCTCACGGCGTATCAGGTTGGCGTAGAGGTCGAGTGTAAGGTGGCGGAGGCGATCTCGCCGCGTCATTATGAAGACGGATTTCACTCTACCGGCACATGCGGCGTCTTTGGTGGCACGTCCGCGTGCGCGAGGCTTAAAGGCCTGGATATGGTTCACACGGCGCGCGCGTTTGCGATTGCGGCCAGCCAGGCCGCAGGTCTGCGTGAGAACTTCGGCACCATGATGAAGCCATTTCAGGCCGGTCATGCGACCGAGAGCGGAGTGGTAGCTGCCGACTTGGCCGCTCTCGGCTGGACGGGTGCGGAGCAGATTCTGGAAGCGCAACGCGGCTTCTTTCATGCCTACGGTGGAACCTATGATCCGGCGGTCATCATGGATCGGCTCGGCAGGCCTTGGACATTCCAGGACCCGGGGGTTTCGATCAAGCCGTTTCCCTCGGGATCTCTGACTCATCCTGGAATGACCGAACTTGAACGTTTGATTCGAACCAATTCGATTCGCGCCGCCGACGTGGCGCAGGTGGAAGTTGGCACGAATCACAACATGCTGAACACGCTGATTCATCACCACCCGACGACGGGTTTGCAGGCGAAGTTCAGCATGGAGTTCTGCATGGCGATCCTGCTGCTCGATGGCAAGGCAGATCAGACGAAGTTTACCGACTCGGTCGTAAACCGCGCCGATGTGCAGGGAATGATCGGTCGGGTGCGTTTCTATACCGACCCTGAGGCGGAAAAGGCGGGATATGACAAGATGACAACCATTCTCAAGATCACGTTGAAAGACGGACGTGTGATCTCGGGCCGGGCTGATTTTGGCAAAGGCAGTCCGACAAATCCGATGAGCTACGACGAAGTCGCCGACAAGTTTCTTGGCTGTGCTGCGTTCGCGGAGTGGCCGACGGCGAAGGCGAAGCAGGTCATCGGGATCGTGCGCAAGCTCGAAGACCTGCCCGATGTGCGAACTCTGACCGCGCTGTTGAGCAAGTGATCTAAAGCGAGTCGTAACTGCGAGGGAACTTGAAAACCTATCGAATAGCGGTGATTGCGGGAGATGGAATCGGGCGTGAGGTCGTACCCGAAGGCATTCGGGTGCTGGAGGCGGCGGCGCGCCGTTTTGATTTTTCATTCTCGTGGCAGCACTTCGGATGGAGTTGCGAAACATACATGAAGACGGGACGCATGATGCCGGAAGACGGCCTGGACCAACTGCGCCCGCACGACGCAATTTTCCTCGGCGCGATTGGTTATCCCGGTGTACCCGACCATATCTCACTCTGGGGATTGCTCATCCCGATCCGTCGTGTTTTCAAGGAGTACGTCAACCTGCGTCCTGCGCGGCTGTTGGAGGGGATCAAGAGCCCTTTGGCAGGGCGCAAGGCCGGGGATATTGATTTCGTGATCGTTCGGGAAAACAGCGAGGGAGAATACTCCGAGGTGGGCGGACGGGTCAATCGGAATACCGAGTCAGATATGGCCATCCAGGAGGTCATCTTCACGCGGAAGGCGGTGGATCGCATCATCACGTACGCCTTCGAGTTGGCTCGGACCCGAAAAAAGCATGTGACTTCTGCGACCAAATCCAATGGCATCGTGTATGCCATGCCGTTCTGGGATGAACGATTCGCCGCGATCTCTAAAAAGTATCCGGATGTGAAAGCCGATCAGTTTCACATTGACATCCTGACCGCGCACTTCGTGGCGCACCCCGATTGGTTCGATGTGGTCGTGGGATCGAATCTGTTTGGCGACATCCTGTCGGATTTGGGCGCGGCAGTGGTCGGTTCGATGGGGTTAGCGCCTTCAGGCAACTTGAATCCGGAACGCGAATATCCGTCGCTGTTCGAACCGGTGCATGGATCGGCGCCAGACATCGCGGGGAAGGGAATCGCCAACCCGGTCGCGCAGATCTGGTCGGGCGCTATGATGCTGGATCATTTGGGAGAGAAAGAAGCCGCGCGCGCCGTCGAGCAGGCGATCTTCAATGTGCTGGCCAGTGCGAGTGTTCGGACGCGAGACATTGGCGGCACCGCGAGCACGCAGGACATGGGCGAAGCGATCATGGCGGAAGTAAGCGCAGCCGTACCCGCACGCTAGTTCTCTTTTATTTCAATTCGAGGAAAACCCAGCAGGGAGGGGAAGGTCCCGCCGCTCCAGTCAGCGGGACCTTCGTGCGTGCTAGGGGAGGACATCGTAGACCCGAAGTTCCGCCACCTGTTTTTCGTGGTGCGGAACCGCCAGATAATACTTGTTCAGTTCAGGAATGAAGATTGCAGTCTTCGCCCGGAATGAAGTGGGGATATGCCCGATGTGGTCATAGTGGTCGGCATCGATCTGCTTGAATACGTCGAGGAATTCGCTTCCCGCAAAATAAAGACGCTTGTGCGGGTCATCGAAAGCCATGTCGTCGACCATTGAAGCGGCGGGATAGCTGGCCACGACCTTGCCGGACTGGGAATCCATCACGACCAGTTTGGCTGGGTCGCGCGTTCCCACGAAGATGCGGTGCGAGGCCTCATCGAAGGCGATGGCCGTCGGCTTTTTTGCCGCTTCCGAAACTGGCCAGGTCGCAAGTAAAGACCGGCTATTGCGATCGAAGACTTCGACCGTACCATTGCCCCGGACGTTTACGAACATGCGCGGGCCCGATTTCTCGAACACTATGCCCTCGACGTCGTTGGAGTCTATCTTCATTTCAGCGACGGTCTTTCCGCCGTCGACATCCACCACACTGATGTAGGCGTTGGGCAGTTTGGCATCTTTGCCGCCGTTTACGACGTAGAGCAACTTGCTGGATGCATCGTAAGAGCTGGCATCTGCGCCCTCGCGAAGCTTGATGCTTCCCACAGGCTTATACGACTCGGTTTCATAGACTTTGATTTCGCCCAGATCGCCGTCAACGACAAACAACTTCTTCAGGTCGGA
>Ga0209698_10001934_pt1 | contig 23791 bp, 16 predicted proteins | sample LitLauG_LLR_2012_FD_187203 | JGI IMG/M metagenome (GOLD analysis project Ga0209698, IMG submission 187203) | Freshwater sediment microbial communities from Pennsylvania, USA - Little Laurel Run_MetaG_LLR_2012 (SPAdes) (version 2) | ecosystem: Environmental > Aquatic > Freshwater > Creek >... | reverse complement strand
CCATTCCCACAGTACCGTGGAAGAAATCGAAAAAGCTGTCGTAGAACCATTTGAGATCCGTGACGGATCGCGGGGGCAGCGGCATGAAATTGCCGGTCCAGTAATCGAGCAGCGATCGATCCTGACTCAGGCGGCGAAGGAAGGCCAAGTAAGAGACGGCAAGGCTGGCGGTCCACACCACAAACACGGGACTGAATCGGGCAAGCCTGCGCCAATCGCGGCGACTGACCAGGTCGGCGGTGATGGTCATGCCCGCACCGGCCAGAACAAAAACCGAGGGGTGAGAAAACCAGATAGCAACCGCCCCGACAAGTGCCAGCAATGCCAGGCGCATGCCGCTCCATTCACGCCGGGCCGTGAGAACGACGAGCAAAAGAATCGCCAGGGTGGCGTCGCTCGAGTACTGCTTGACCTCCGACGAGTAGTAAATCAACGATGGGCACAGCGCGAAAAGCCCTGTGGCGATCACGACTGCCCAACGGTCGAGAACACTCTTCGCCAGGGCGCAAAAAAGCAGAACGGACGCCACGCCGGCGATGAGGGGAAGAAAACGCAATCCGTATTCACTCGTGCCCAGGATCGAGAGGATCCATTTCTCCGTTAAGAGAAACCCCACCGGCGCGCCTTGGTGATAGTCGAGAGGCTGCAGCAATCCGCGAAAGGTGCGGTGCATGAGATTCAGCGCCACGTAGGACTCGTCCAACCAGAGCGAGCGGTTGACGGCGTACTGAGCGATCCGCAGCAAGACTCCCAGTGTGACCGCCAACCACGTGAGGCGAGTCGCGAGCGTGCTGGCCGCTTCTGTTGTTGGCTCAGGCGGGCTTCCGGCAAAGGTTTTCATTTGCGGCATCGATGGTGCGCTGTCTGTTAATACCACGGTCTGTTTGCGGGTTTCCATGAGGTTTTTTCGCGTTGATTTGGACTCATTGTCCGGCAGCTTTGAATGTGGCGAGTTGCATCACCCAGGGTCCGCTCGCGGTCAGGGTCGCGGAAGCGCTGTAACTGCCCGTCGCCGTGACAATGCGGTCTTCGGCTAAGTCGGAATCGGGCGAGGTGATGATTCTGGCGGTGAAGCCCGAGCCAGGCGCTTTGTTGCCCGTCCAGACGATGTCAGCGCCGAGAATCAGCTCGCTGGCGAACTTGGTAGTGACGGGACCGGTGCTCGCGGTTGCGCTCTTGCCGCTGGAGCCGGCGCTTGCGTCCAACGGACTCGTCGTGTCGAGACCGCTGTACTCCAGCACGCGAACGTCGGGGAACGACGCTGCCTGGTTGAACTTAACGGTGACCGTGTTGCTTCCTGCTTTGATGTTTTTAGCGTAGTAAATCGACTGCTGCAGGGCCGTGCCTGCCGTCGGTCCCACAGCCAGCGTATAGATGTTTCCCAGGCTGTCAGTCACGGACTGAATTGACGACGTAGTGTCATTCCAGCCGATCGCGACTAGGTTCAAGTTGCCGAGCGTCTGTATTTGGGTATAGGGGACGGTGACCGTCGAAATCGAAGACTGCGGTGTAGCGGCCGCGACCTGTACAAACTTGATCGTGGCGACACCGGAAGTATAGGTGAACCCGTTCGCCAAGGTGCCGCTTTGCTGATTCGGATTGGTGACGACCACGCTGACTGCGCCGGCGTTGTGAGCGGGCGTAGTACCAGTGAGAGTCGTACTGCTCACGAATGCGACATTGGTGGCGGCATTTCCGCCGAAGGTCACGGTGGCGCCAGAGGTGAAGTTGGTGCCGTTGATGGTCACCGAAGTGCCGCCGTTGATAGAACCGGACGAAGGTGACACGGAGAGAACCGTGGGCGGGTTGGGAGAACTGTTCAGGGCCTTGAACGCGGCCATCTGCATGACCCAGGGCCCGGCAGCGGTGAGCGGAGCCGTGGCGCTGTAACTGCCGGCCGTCGCTACTACCTCATCCTCGGCAAGATCGGAATCCGGAGTCGTGATGATCCTCGCGGTGAAACCGCTGGCGGCGGACTTATTGCCGGTCGCTACCGTGTTGGCGCCAAAGATGAGATCGTTGGCAAAGGTTGTCGTCGCGGTTCCGCTGCTTGCGGTCGCACTGTTACCGCTGGTGCCGGCGTTTACATCCAGCGGGTTGGCGGTATCGAGTCCGCTGTACTCAAGAATGCGGACATCAGGGTAGACCGCAGCCTGTGTGAAGGCAACCGTGACTGTGTTACTGCCTCCTGCAATGCTTTTTGCGTAATAGATGGATTGACGCAATCCGGTGCCGCTCGTGGGACCGATCGCGAGCGCGTAGGTGTTCCCCGCGCTGTCCTTGACGGACTGAACGGACGACGTGGTGTCGTTCCATCCCACAACGACAATATTCAAATCGCCCTGCACCTGCGCAGACGGGTAGGTTGCAGCGACGGAAGTTTGCGAGGACTGGGGAGTCGCTGCTGCTACCTGAATAAAATTGATGCCGGTTGGAGGGGGCGGATTGAGTCCGTAGACCAATAGCTGATTGGAGAAGGTGGCGAGATACACCTTGCCATTGGCAATGGTGGGCGCGGCAAACTTCGCGTAGTTGCCAACATCGTCGCGTGCAGGATTCTGTTTGCTGTCCCACAACTCATGCGTCAGGTCGGAAGCATCGAAAGCGTAGAGAATCCCAGGTTGAGTCTGCTCATTGGGATTTCCTGTAAACGCCCTGGCTGCCCAGACGACGCCCGTTCCGGCCTGATTGCCGTTAGCTGAGACTGCTAGGGCCGCCAGATCAGATTCCCCGGCCGGACTGGTCAAAGTGCCCTGAGAAGCCGGGGTGGTCTGGAAGGTCGTGCCTGTGAATTTCCATGCCTTGATCACATCGGACGGGCCCCACAGATAAATGACGGGACCGAAGCTGGGAGAATTCCAGTAAACGGGAGCGCCCATGATCATCCCATTGGGATAGGCATTGGCCGCCTGGAAGTTTTGCAGGTTGTTGTTCGTGACGGCGTTGAACTCGCCCATACTGCCGGTATTCATCACACGCAGGATGCCGTCCTTACCGCCGCCAACGATGATGTTGGTTGCGGGCAGAAGAATGGGGCCGCCCGCACCCAAGTCCGCGTTGCTGCCGTTGAGGAATGATTGATCGGAAGGCGCGAAAAAGTCCGTCAGGGCGAGGGACTGCGAAGTACTCAGTTTTAAGACGCTCGACGCATAGTCCGAGCCTCCGGTGTTGAAGTCGAACGTACCGTTGCTGGTGGAGACATAGATACTATCTGTGTCAGCCAAAAGCCCCGTGCCACCGCCCCATACTCCGCCTCCGTTTCCCTTCGGAGTGGTGTCAGCCACGGCAGTCTGGGTGAGAGTCTGAGCGTTGTAGCCCATAACGTAGCCGTGCCAGGTAAAGAAGTCGCCCTTGGATCCGAAACCGACATAGACCGTGCCGTTCAACAAGAGCAGGCCAGGCCGGTTCAACTGATAAAAGGGGTTGAATCCTGAGGTCGTGACTTCCACCGGCCCACCAAATTTTTCGACGCCACTGGTGACATCAATGGCGTGCAGGCGGTAATGGTAGGTTGCGTTGCTGTCTTTGTTGTAAGCGACGACGTACAGCGTGCCCGTAGAAGGATCGATCACCGGGGTCGCCGTTACTCCAATCAGCGGAGTCAAGTCGTTATAGGGACAACCGGATACGGGCGGGTTACAGATGTCCGAACTCGGTACTGCCGGCCCTAAGTTGACTGTCCAGAGTGTGGGCGTGCTGCCGTTGTCCGCGTCAAAGGCGTACACACTGTTGTTTTCGGTAGCAACAAATACTACGTTGTGCAAGTTCCCTTTAATCGTGACCGCTGGCATGTAGAGCGGCTGTGCGTAGATGTAACCGTCCACCGTCAGAGCGAATAGTTTTCCAAAATTGCTCACGTTGACATTGGAAGTAGTCAAGACGGTTTCGTTCAGATTTTGCCCGGTGCGTCCGTTATCGTTGTGCTGGGTGAGTACCGACACTTGTGCGCTCGCGGTCATGGCGGCGTAGACACAAACGGCGATCACAAAACGGGTGCGACTACCAGGAATGGGCAAACAACCTCCAACTACAGGAAAAATCTGGGATTTTTTGCAGGAACCAGGGAAGGGCCTGCGAGAGCAGGAACGGCCGACGGACGAGCCGCTCCTGGAGCGGGAATGACCTAGCGTATCGGGCAGCGGGGGAGGCGCTGCCCGACATACTTTCTGTTGGGGACGGTGAAGGTTACTGAACCGTGAACGTGAGGGACGAACTCACCTGGTGCGATAAGGCTCCCTGCGTACCCGTGACTGTCACGGTATAGGTCCCGGGGGGTGTTCCGGAAGTTCCGCCACCTCCGCCGCCTCCGCCCGAAGTCGTCGATCCACCTCCGCAGCCTGCGAGCAAAAGAATGAGGGTGATCATCATCACGCAGAGCAACCCGGTGCAGAGTTTACGGCGACGCGCGCCTAAGCCAAGGCCGGCCAGCGCCATTGCTGGGATGGGCAGCCACACAGCGTAGAGCGGCGCCGCAGGACTCTGGCGCGGCGAGAGGGAAGCGGCTTTTGCGGCGGTTGTAGTGATGGTCAAGGTTGAAGTTGCAGGGTTGGCGCCAGGAGTAACGCTCGCCGGGCTGAGCGAGCAAGTCGGAGGCGCCGTGGTGACGACTGGAGTAATGCTGCAAGCCAGCGCGACGGCAGAGTTAAAGCCATTCACCGCTGTAACCGTGATGTTAGCGGTTGCGGTTGAACCGGCCGACCCGGAAGATGGCGAAAGGGTCGAACTTGCCAGTGTGAAGTCCTTGGCTGGTTGAACGAGCAGTCCGTACGCAACCAACTGGGGAGTAAAGCTGGCCACATAAACCTTGCCGTTCGCGATCGTCGGGGATGTGAACTTGCCCCAGAGTCCAAGATCATCACGGCTCAGATTCTGGGTGCTGTCCCAGAGTTCCTTGGCCAGGTCCGTGGCGTCGAAGGCATATACCGCCCCGGGTTGAACGTCTTCGTTGGCATCGCCCGAGCGTGGTGCGGTCGCCCAGAAAATGGCCGTTCCGGGCGTGGTTCCGTTTGTCGAAATCGACATCGCCGCTTCGTTCGAATTGCCCGCAGCGTTACCGATAGTTCCCTGAGACGCCGGAACCGTTGTTATCGCATTGCCGCCGTTGGTTTTGCCGTTGTACCCCCATGCCTTAGGTACATCACCTGGGCCCCAGAGATAGATAGCGCCCATTCCGAAGGCGGGATTGTTCCAGAAAACTGGCCCACCCATGATCATGCCGTTGGGATATACGTTGTTCGCCTGCAGGTTTTGCACATTCTGGTCGTTCAGGGAATCAAAACCACCCATCTTTCCTGGGGCGATATCCATTACATGCAGGATGCCATCTTTCCCACCTCCCACAAGCGCGCCGTCGGGCAGGAGAAGGGGACCGCCCGAGCCCAGGTCACCGTTCTGCAGGTTCAGGAAGGACTGGGTGTTCGGAGCGTAGTAGTCGGTCGCCGACAAGCTGGGAGTCGAGAGTTGGATGAAGCTGCTGCCGAAATTGGCGCCGTTAGGCTTGTCGAAGTCTCCGTTGCTGGTGGCGAAGTAGATGTTGTTGGAGCTATCGGCAACCAGACCCATGCCGCCTTGCCAAATGCCGCTGCCGTTCCCACCGGTTTCCGGCGTGGTGTTGAAAACGGCATTCTGCTGCAGGGTCTGTGAGTCGTAGCCCATGACGTAGCCGTGCCAGCTATCAAAGTCGCCCTTGGAGCCGAATGCGATGTAGACGGTTCCATGCAGCAAAAGCAGACCGGGGCGCTGCAGTTGAGAGAGTGGAGTGAATCCCGGAGTGGTGAGTACAGCGGGCCCTCCGAACTTCTCGCCTCCGCTAGTCACGTCCAGCGCGTGCAGCCGGAAATTGTAATTACTGGCGCTGTCTTTGTTGTAGGCGACCACGTAAAGCGTATTAGTGGACGGATCAATGACGGGAGTAGAGACGATGCCGATGATATCGGAGGTCAAATCGGGATAGGGGCGACCGGTTGTATTGCAGCCAGTCTGAAAGGGCGTGCAAATGTCGATGGCGGGAACGCTGGGTCCTAACGAAACCTGCCAGAGTGAAGCCCCGGTGTCGCCGTCAACGGCGTAGACGCTGTTGTTTAGTGTAGCTACGAAAACAACGTTGTGGGTGCCGCCGTTGATGGTCAGATTCGGCAAGTAAAGTGGCTGCGCGTAGATCAGTCCATCCACGGGCAGGGTAAACAACTTACCGAAATTGGCCACCGACACGTTGGAAGTCGTAAGAATGGTTTCGTTCAGGTTCTGCCCCGTGCGGGCGATGTCGTTGTGCTGGGTCAATACCTGGACCTGCGCCGTCGCGATGAAGGACGATAGAAGAATCGCAGCTATAAGTAACTGTGGTCTAACAGCCTTGGAATAGTTCACTGAGCACCTCTGTAGTCTGTATATCTTCATGTCGCCGGTTTGTGGGAACACGGGCGACCTTACCTAATCAACAGCTGGTTTTGTAGCTTACGGCCAGGGGAGAAGGAACTCGGGCTGGTGGTCCACTGTTGCTGGTGCTGCGGACCGAGGCGAGTCATGATTACCTCGGCGATGCGGCGAACCAGAATCTCCCAATCGTGGGACTGGGCGGTTCTTTGCCGCTCGAAACGCTTGGACGGCGTGTCCTCTGCGGAGGACAGAGCCTGATTGAGAGACGCGCTCCACTCCTCGGCAGTGCGAGCGATGAGAACAAGGTCGCTGTACTGCAGAAGGGAGCGTATTGCCGATCCCACCACGGGTCTTCCCGTGGCGAGATACTCGTGCAGTTTCAAGGGGTAGATATATTTCGTATAGCCGTCGATGGCGTACGGCATGATGCAGACTTGAAAGTGTTGCGGATATCGAGCGAGCTCTTCCGTCGACTTCGCCCCCAAGAAGTAAACATTAGGACGACGAGACAAGTTCTGGATAGCTTCAGCAGTTTTCAGGTGAGGACTAGCTTTCCCGGCAAATACAAAAGACCATTCGGGATGGAGGGAGCTCATCTGATCGAGCAACGCCCAGTCCAACTGGTCTTTGAGAACACCCGTGTATCCGATCCGGGGTTGGGGGATCTGAGCCAAATCCGCGGGCACGGGGGTCTCGACAGCAAAACTTGCGTAATCCACGCCGTTGGGGGCGAACTCCGTGTGGGGATTGAGGGCCCCTTTCTTTTCCATCATGGCGGAGGAATGGATGAACACTTGTCCAGCCGCGCGCAGAAGCGCAGCCTCCACCCCGTCAGTTTCATGCTCCACGGGAGAAAAGGAGTATTCGTCATCGACGTGATAACAACTTAGCTGGTGGGGCACCAGTTGCAAGGCGGGCGCGAAATCAGGGCGCCACAGATACAGGACGATTTCCTTCACGCCGCGCCGAAACAGGAGTTGAGAGGCCTGCTGCAATTGGTTGCGGAACGTTACGTCCGCCAACCAACGGGGGCGCCCTATCTTGGGCAGCCACAGCGGAGCATCGTAGACCTGGAAGCCAGACGGAGTAGCTATCGGCTCGCCCCAGACCGCCAGGGACTGACTGCGCCAGTCTGTCGACAAATCGCGCCAGCCAGGAGGATCGTTGACCCAGACGACCTCAAAATAGGAAGCCAAGCGCGTCAGGATGTGATGACGGGACTGCCACCGGGAGCCCCAGCGGTCGGGGACCACGGCCAAGATACCAACATCCGAAAACAAGGGTGACTGGCGTTCCGGCATGACCGGTTTATTGAAATCGAAATGAGATGCGCGGGCTGCCAATGTTCTACCACTCATGCGAACGGAATTCGGTATTTGTTTCTATAGCTTGAACTACCACCGCACTGTTGACGTTACCGTTAATGATCGTGGGGGTTTGAGGGTCTGACTTACGGAACCAGCCGAGACGGGTGTTCAGCCGGTGCCGCAGCTCTTTCCAATAAACAATGCCCAGGCCAATCGCAAACAGAGGTAGCAGCAGAATGCTCTGCAACAGGAAGAAGGCCAGGTTGCCGGCAGGCCAGTACCGTTCGGCGAGGTAACAAGCGGCGGCAAACGGCAGGATGGCGATGCCGGTTCTGATCCAAGTTTGCCAAACGTACTCCCACAATTCGATATTAACCAACTTGCAAATATAAGGAGGCCACAACACGACCTCGACAAACAGACTGGGAAGGGTTGTGCCCCAGGCTACGCCGATGATGCCCATGCGCCGAATCAGAATTACGCTCAAAATGAGGTTAGACGCGCCCTCCAGGATTGCCCACAAGGCGACGCGGCGGTGCTTTTCCGTCCCATACACGATGCCGCCGCTGGCGGAACTGCCTGCGCTCACAATCAGAGAGATCAAGAGCACTTGAAGGACCGTTCCGGATGGTTCGGCATATTGTTTTCCCATCCACAAACCGATAAATGTGTGACCGCGAAAGAACAGCGCCAACTCGATCGGCAGCGATACCAGCAACGTCGCTCGCGTGCCCTGGATCAGCAACGAACGCAGGTGGTTTTGTTGGCCCTGAGCTTCGAAGGTGCTGGCCAGGGGCATGAACGTGGTGGTCATCGACCCGATGATCGATCGAGCGTAACCGATCAGCGATCCGCCAATGGCGTAGAGCGTAACTGACGCCGCCGAAGCGAACGCGCCTACGACGAGGTTATCGGTGTAGTAGACGAGCTGAATCGCCACGTTGATGACGAAGGCATAAAAACTGTAACCCCAGAGATCCTGTAGAGTTTCGCGGCTGGGACGGCGAAAAAAGACCTTCAGTTCCGGGTAACTGCGCAAACAGAAGATCAACTGCAGGAAATTAGCGATGCTGACGGCAACCAACTCGCAAAGTGCCAAGGCCAGGATGCCGTGGCCATGGGTGAGCAGCCAAAGGACTCCGCCCGCCCGCACCAGGGTCTGGAGAATGTTAGCGCCGCTCAAGGCATCGTAGCGATGCAGCGCGGCCAGTGTGCCGCCGAAGACTCCGAAGGAGAGCGTGATGGCCATGCTGGCGGCCGTGACGAGGATTGCCAGCCGGGCATCGTGCAATAGCGCAGGGGGAACGCTGAAGAACCGGTGAAACCCGGCGGAGAATCCTATTCCGACGAAGACGATGGCGGCGCTCAACCAGATCCGAATCCAGAGCGCCCCCGAAACGGCCGCGCTCGACCGGGCGTGGTCGCCCTGGGCGTAGCCCTTGGAAACAAAGCGCGTGACTGCCCCGCGCATGCCGAGATCGAGCAGGCCCATGTAGGAGTTCAGCGACGCCACCAGGACCCAGACGCCATAGGCGACGTTTCCCAGGCGATGGACCACGAACGGGGCCAGGAAAAACCCGGTCAGGGTCACCACGGCGAGGGAGATCCAGTTGAAGATTACGTTTCCGGCGATGCGTCGAACTTTGGGCATGATCGGTTACAACGGAGAATCAGTCGGATTTATTCCGCTCCAGCAGAAGCGCGGACAGATCTCTAGAAACTCAGTTTGCGGCAATAGAAACCCTCGGCAAAATTCTCGGGGGCGTTCGATTCCAGGCCGCGCAAGCGCATGAGAGCCTGAAAGGTATCGGGCGTAAACCAGTGCTTGGATCGCTGCGTCTTGAACGCTTCCATCAGATAGTTGATTTTGCGGACGCAGAGTTTCTCGCTCAAGGGCATAAAGCAGTGGGGCGCTGCGAGGTCGCCGTCGTATTTCGGAATCTCGTACTCCAGGATCGTGTGATTGCGAAACGCGTTCCAAGTCAGTTCCCAGAGAATACGATGATCCTGATGCAGATCGTGACGGGTGTGCGTGAAGATCAGATCAGGATCGAAGTCTGCCTTTAATTCCTCGAAAAATTCCTTGATTTCGGGGCCGACATAGGGGAAATAGCTCTCTCGGAAATTCTTGACGATGAGTTCCTGCTTCTTTGCACCCCTCAGGAACAGCCGCGCGCTCTTGCGCGCCTCGCGTTCTCGCTCCGGGCTGGCACTGAAAACGACCCAGCGAATGTCCAACTGAGGGTAAGAGTGGACCAGGTGCAGCATGGTGCCGCCACAGCCGATCTCGATGTCATCGGAATGAGCACCCAGGCAAAGAATCTTGAACCGAGACCGGGAGAACGGAATCAGAGGCAGCCTGAGCATAGGAGAATCGGGAACTAGACTTCGGACTTCTTCCAGACCTCCCAGGGAGCTTTCCCGCGCGAGTACAGTTCTTCGAGTTCCTGCTTGTCCTTGAATGTGTCCATGCTAGCCCAGAAGCCGTCGTAGACGTACGCCAAGAGCTGCTGCTCCTTCACGAGGCGCTGGAAGGGCTCCATCACCAGCTCTTCCTTCTCGTGAAGGTATTGGAAGATCTCATTCCTGAAGATGAAGTAGCCCCCGTTGATGCGAAGGTCGGACTGGTTGATGGGGTGAATGCTCGAAACCAGGTTGCCGTTCTGCACCGATACCAGGTGATAGCTGAGGTGCGGACGCACACACACAAAACTGCCGATCTTCCGTTGGCGGATAAAGTCGTCGAGTTGATTGGGCAGAGGCACGTCAGTCAGACCGTCGCTGTAATTAGCTAAGAACATCTCCTCACCGTCGAGATGTTTTTGGACCGCCTTCAGGCGCTGTCCGATGTTCGACTGCACGCCGGTGTCGACGAATGTGATCTTCCAGTCGTGGATATCGCTGTTCAGCAGTTCCGGATTGTGGCCGTTGCCAGAGAGAATGAAATCGTTCGAGAGGCATTCGTTGTAGTTGAGGAAGTAATTCTTGATAGCGTCGGCACGGTAGCCAAGGCAGAGTATGAAATCCTTGTGGCCGAAATGGGCATAGTACTTCATGACGTGCCACAGGATGGGACGATAGCCGATGTGGACCATCGGTTTGGGAAGGTCCTCGGCCTGAGTGCGAATCCTCATCCCCAGTCCGCCGCAAAACAGCACGACCTTCATATTTCCCTCGTCCTCCTAGAAACTAAACGCTTCAGACTCGCGCCGGCTTTCCAGCCTCGTGCAGCTCGCTGCCGCGCGAAGTGGTATCGGTCCAGCGCAAGCTGTTGTCAAGCAATCCCTGGTTCATCAGGCCCTGAATGTGCTTGATGCGCTGAAAGCGAGTCCCCTGGAAGTCTTGTGCGGTCAACCCATATTTCTTGAATGCCGCATAGATTTCTTCCATCCCCTTGCGCACATTCCACTGCGGCTTAAAATCGGGAAGGGTAGCGGCGATCTTGCTGCAGTCCACTTTGTAACAGCGCGGGTCGGGCCCGCCACCTGGCGCGTAGCGAACGCGGCTGCCCGGGACGACTTGGCTGACGAAATCCGCCAATTCACGGACCTGATAGTTTTCCTTGTTCTGACCCACGTTGAAAGCCTGATTCTGTACCAGTTCGCGGGGCGCCTTGAGCACGGCAACAAAGGCACGGCAGATGTCTTCGACGTGGACGAGCGGCCGCCACGGCGTGCCGTCGCTCTGCACCAGAACGTCACCGGAGGTGAACGCGGCCGCCACAAGATTATTCACCACAACGTCGCCACGGAGGCGTGGCGAAAGTCCGTATGCAGTCGCATTTCTCAGATAGGTAGGGCAGAAGTCCGGGCTAGCCAGCTGGGAAACGGATTGCTCGACGTGAACCTTCGACGCGCCATAGGGAGTAATGGGATTGAACGCCGCGTCCTCGGCCAGCATCTTGTCACCGGCGACACCATAAAGACTGCAAGACGATGCGAAGAGGTATCGCGGGACGCCCGCTTCCTTCGCGGCGCGCGCCAGTCTTACCGAGGCAAGGTGGTTGATGTCCTCGGTGATGCCCGGGTTGAGATTTCCCAGCGGATCGTTACACAGTGCCGCCAAATGAATGACGGCGTCAAAACCTTTGAGGTGTTCGGCCTGCACATCGCGGATGTCAACATGGAGCGCGGGCACGTCTGCAGGTTTCGGCCCGAGGGTGCACTCGTCGAAGAGATACGTGTCCATGCCGACGACTTCGTACCCCTGCTTTTGCAGGTAAGGCGTCATCACCGAGCCGATGTAGCCGTTATGACCTGTGACCAATAATTTCATTTAAGCCTCAAAGAATCTCTATTGTTTTGTATAACATCGAACACAGACCCCAACCAAAGCACCGAAGTAATCGCGTCACGCTCGGGCGATGGATGCGCTCGCTTCCTGATACCAGCGCACCGTGGCGAGCAGACCGTCTCGCAGCGAAGTCCGCGGAGCCCATGACAGGCGCGTAGTGGCGAAGGTCGTATCGGCAGGGCGTTGCTGCTCGAGGGGGCGGTCGGGGAAGCTGCCAAAATCAAGTTCGACTCCGGCGGCAGCGATCTCTCCAATGACTTGGGCCACCTCTCGCACCGATGTGAGAGTGCCGGTGCCGAGATCGAATGCAGAACCTTCCAGCCCGGGGACGAGTGCCGAGCGAACAAGTCCCTCCACGACGTCCTCGACGTAAATCCAGTCTGCCAGACGGCTGCCGCTGGTTAATTTCGGAGCTTGCCCACGCAAAAGCGCCAGGGTAACGTACGGTACGAGTTTGTTCAGATCCTTCTGGTCGGGGCCGTAGGTCATGAAAATCCGCGGCATTACCACCGGAGTCTGGAACAGGGCGTGAAACATACGTCCGTATGCGCTGCCCGCCCATTTTGCAGCAGCGTAGGGAGAGCAGGGGATAGTGGCTCCGTCGAGCTGCAGCGGCTCTTCCGACGATTGCGCGATGACGATTCGGCGGCATTTCTGTTCCGTGGCCGAGGTGAGGAGATGGACTGTGCTTGCCAGATTGTCATGGAATGTGGGCAGCACCTTGCTGAGTTCGCGAGCTCCTGCCACGTGACTGGCCAGGTGGAAAATGATCTGAGGACGGGCGGACTGGACGAGATCCCGCACTTCGCAGGCGTTTCCGAGATCGGCCTTCCACCAATGAAGCCCTTCGGTGCGGGATTGGCGGAATTCTCGCGACACCCCGTGGACACTCGCGCCTTCAATCAACAGACGCCGGCACAAGTGCGACCCAATGAATCCGCTGGCGCCGGTCACCAAAACTGGCGCGCCTAAGAGTTCGTTTCGCGGGTTCACTCTTTGCTCCCCACGGAAGCTTTGTTCACTGTCGTGGCACTGGCGCACTCGCGCAGAAGCTTGTTCTGCCGCAACAGAGTGGCGGCCTGATGAATCGTATCGAATGCGACTCCAGACCGTTCAGCGATATCGAGGAGACTGAAGGCGCCGTCCGACAGATTCAGGACCCATAACATAGCCATCTCCAGCTGCTTGATGTGGGTGCCTCCCATGACGCTGTAGAGGCCGCGCGTGCCCAACTGCGGCTCGCACTTTGGGTTCAGGTTCATGTAAGTGCGATTATTTTCGAGGACCTGAAAAACGCCGAGAATTTTCGCGAAGGAGTCCGCGAGGCTGGCGGGAGTGACGAAATCCAGATTATCGGCAGAAGTGTGGTACTCAGGGAACGTGCCGTGCTGGCTACGCATCAGGCAGCCAACTGGGAGATTGAATCCCGGCGAGCAGTACTGGCGTTCGTCGTAGCCATAGGGCGAAAAATCAGCTACCGAGTGATCGTGCCCGGTGTGCTTCAAAATGTGCTCGACGGCCCGGTCAATCTCCGTGTTTCCCCGGCGGCTTCTCTTGTACGTGAAGTTTCCGCGGTCACCGATACAAGTCAGAACCAGACCATGCTTGATGGCCTGAGCACGCTCTTCGTTGCGTGAGAGCCAGGTGATGGAACCGATGGTCCCAGGGATGAACAGGAAGCGGTACGAATAGCGGAGATCCTGCTGCTGCCCGAGGTGGCGGGCGAGAAAAGCCGCCACCGTGACGCCGCTGAGATTGTCATTACAAAGAGAAGGATGGCAGCTGTGACAGGAGATCAGGACTTCGTCGGCAGTCTGTCCTTTGATCAGCAACTCACCGTAAGTAAGGTGACCGTTCTCCAGTGTGGAATCAATGCAGACTTCGTAATCGCCCTCGGGCAACTGCTCCAATTCGCGATGCGACAGGCAGAAGCCCCAGTCGTCCTTGTAATAAGAAGTGCGATACGGGATCCAGTCGGGTCGGTCAGGCATCGAGTGAAGGTGCGGCCTGAGGCTGGCGAGGGGCATCGTACGACGAACAGGAATGCTGTAATTCACTACGTGCAGATTGTGCTTGCGAAAGTCGATCACGCGTTCGCCGCGGGAGTTCTTCACATAGGCGTCGCGGATATTCCATTCCCGGGGCACGGTCCAATCAAAGACCCGGGTACCCGACGCGACTTCATACAGCGAGAGCGGAACCTCCCGTTTGAGTCGTCGCATGGTCTGGCGGAAGCCGTCTCCCGTGATGCTGCGGCAGATGGGGTACAGGTCTTCGACGAGCATGTAGATTTCGCGGCCCAGTCGCTCAGGATCGAGAAGAGCGACATCTGTAACAGTGGTTGTAGTGGTGGCAGTAGTCATCAGCGTGATGAATTCAATCCTGGGCCTGGCCTAGGCGGCCGTACCCCGGCCGAAAAAAGGGGCGTAGCAGATCCGCCGCCGCATACCGAATGTCGGCGTACAGGCGGCTGGCGTTATCGCGCATCCAGCGCAACATTTCGAAATAGCAATCGAAGCGATCCCGCCACCGCAGCGGAGCCCGACGGATCGATGAAATGTACTCCCAGAACTGCCGGAAGTGCGGGAAGACCACGCGAAGATGCCGGTCAGGGTTGAGCCGCCTCATGCGTTCCTGACGGGTAGGAAATTGGTTTGTGACGCGCTGTTTGTGTTCGCGATGGAAGAAGTAGTACTCCGGCAACTTGTGGAAGGTTCCGTACAGCGCGAGTTCGGCCAGGACACAACGGTCGGAATCGGGGAAATTGCCGTGGATCGAGGTTTTCTTAAGCACATCGGCACGGATCATGCCGAAGATCGATTCGCAGTTATGGTCCATACGGATCAATGCGCGGAAGCGTAGATGCGGGCTCGGGGAGTCGGCCTCAAGCACTTGCTCCTTTCGGCCCAGATGAGTGCCATCTTCGTCGATTTCGATTGCCTTCGAGTAACACAGGATGACACCGGGATTCTGCTGCAGAACTTCGACGCAGCGCTCCACGTACTCCGGGGCGAACTTGTCGTCGTGGGCGGTCCAGAGGAAATACTCGCCGGAGGAGAGCAATGCCACCTGTTTGTAATTGAAGGTGACGCCACGATTCCGGTCGTTGCGATGATACTTCACGCGGGGATCGCGCGCGGCATAGCGGCGGCAGATCTCTTCCGTACGATCGGTGGACGCATTGTCGGAAATAATCAGTTCCCAATTCTTGTACGTCTGAGACACGATCGAGTCGAGATTCTGCTCGAGATACTGCTCAGCGTTAAAAACGGGAAGCCCGATGCTGACTTGTGTTTTGTGGTGCAATTGGCCCTGCGTCATCTTGCTCAATGCTACTGCGAGTTTAACTTCTCCGATGTTTGGTACTGAGAGTCCGGAAACCTACCCCGCGAAATCAGGATAGTTTCTGTCCCGCTCCAGCATGATCGGCTCAGCGATCGGCCACTGGATAGCGAACGCCGGATCGTTCCAGCGCACGCCTCGTGCATATTGGGGAGCGTAGAACTCCGACATCTGATAGAAGACTTCGCTGTCGTCTTGGAGCGACTGGAAGCCGTGTGCAAAGCCCTCCGGCACGTGAAGCATCCTGTGGTTTTCGGGGGTGAGTTCCTCGCCAAACCATTTCTTGAAGGTTGGCGAGGCGGGCCTCAGGTCGATGACCACGTCGTAAATTGCTCCACGCGTACAGCGCACGACCTTCGCCTCCGCGCTCGGTGCCACCTGGTAGTGCATACCTCGCAGCGTCCCCTTCTTTTTGTTGAATGAAATGTTGCACTGCACAGTTCGCGGATTCAAACCGCGGTCTGCGAATTCCTTTTCGCACCAGGACCGGGCAAAAAAGCCGCGATCGTCTTCCCGCTTTTCGAGTTCGATGATGAACGCGCCCTTGAGCCTGGTCTCGGTGAAGATCACGAAAGGACCTCGACCTCCGGGATCGGCACGACGAGTTTCCCTCCCCACTCGCGAACGTAGGACAACTGCTGCTTGATCTCATTCTTGAGGTTCCAGGGAAGAATCAGCACATAGTCCGGCTTGGTCTCCTGCAGTCTGTCGGGATGAAGGATCGGAATGTGCGTGCCCGGAAGAAATTTCCCCTGCTTATAGGGGTTGCGATCGACCGTGTAGTCGAGGAAGTCGGTGCGAATACCACAATAGTTGAGCAGTGTGTTGCCCTTGCCGGGTGCGCCATAGCCAGCGACGGTCTTGCCCTCACGGCGGACGCGAATCAGGAACTCCAGCAACTTGCGTTTTGTCTCCTTCACGCGCTCGGCAAAGTCGGCATAGGTTTCCAGGCGGTCAAAGCCGGCAGCGAGTTCACGATCGCGCAATTCGATGGCGCGTGCCGTCACCGGTTTAGAGGTGTCCTCTTTGTGGCGCGCATAGATGCGCAGTGAACCGCCGTGAGTCGGCAGTTCCTCCACGTCGAAAAGGGTCAGCCCGTGTGCGGCAAAGATCTTTTCCGCGGTAAGGAAAGAAAAATAGGAAAAGTGTTCGTGATAGATGGTGTCGAACTGATTTTCCTCCATCAGGCGCATCAGATGAGGGAACTCAACCGTGACCACGCCTTTGGGGGCAAGCAGGATGCGCATGCCTTCGACAAAATCATTCACGTCAGGAACCTGGGCCAGAGCATTATTCGCCAACATGAGGTCCGCATACTTGCCTTCGGCTGCAAGTTCGCGTGCGGTCTTCTCGCCAAAGAACTTGGTCAGGGTCGGAACACCCTTTTCGACCGCCACCTTGGCCACGTTAACCGCGGGCTCGATCCCGAGGCAGGGAATGCCTTTTTTCACGAAATACTGGAGCAGGTACCCATCATTGCTCGCCAGTTCGACGACAAAACTGTTCTCGTTGTAGCCGAAGCGCGACACCATCTGATCGGTGTAGTTGCTGGCATGACGCAGCCAACTCTCCGAGTAGGAAGAGAAGTAGGCATATTCGGTGAAGATGGATTCCGCGCTGACGTATTGCTGAAGCTGGACCAGGAAGCACTTTTCGCAGACGTACACATGCAGGGGGTAGAACGGTTCCATCTGGTTGGCCTGTTCGGCGCTCACATAGCTCTCGCACAACGGCGACATTCCCAGATCGACGAATGTATGGTGCAATCCCGCGCCGCAAAACAGGCACTTCGCAACGTTCTTGTCCTGCTTTGTAGTTTGCTTTTCTTTTTCGTGCACAACGGCCTGCTGCATGTTCTTCGATCCCCCGGTAAATCCAGAATTTACGACGACAATCCTTGCCTTACAGCCCCATCCATCAGCAACGCACCAAGTTTTCGGATTGTATTCCGCGTGTGGCGTTACGCGTATCCACGACCAGCTGCGATTCACGAACAATCCGTTCGTAGTCGTAGTCTGAGTGATCGGTGAGGATCACGACGCAATCGTACTCGCGAAGGTTGTCAAGTGGCGTGCAGGTCATGTTGAGATCGTACTTGCGTCCTTTGCCAACCTTGGGGAAGTAAGGATCGTTGTAACTCACGGCCGCGCCTTGCTTCTGCAAGAGTTCGATGACGGTCAGGGAAGGAGATTCCCGGAGATCGTCGATGTCTTTTTTGTATGCCACCCCGAGGACAAGAATACGGGAGCCATTAATGCTCTTCTTGTGGCTACTGAGTGCGGACACGATCGAGGACACGACGTGATAGGGCATGTTGGCGTTGATTTCGCCGGCCAGTTCAATGAAACGAGTGTGGAAGTCCCATTCTTTCGCCTTCCAGGACAGGTAGAAGGGATCGACGGGAATGCAATGTCCGCCCAGTCCGGGTCCGGGATAGAAAGGATGGAAGCCGAACGGCTTGGTCGACGCGGCGGCAATCACTTCCCAGATATCGATGCCCATACGAAGTGACAGTAGCTTGAGCTCATTCACAAGTGCGATATTCACACAGCGGTAGATATTTTCGAGCAGCTTGGTCATTTCCGCGGCCGCCGGCGTTGAGACGGGCACGATCCGACCGAAGATGCAACGATACAGTTCCGAGGCTAAATCCTTTGCCACTGGGCCAAGCCCGCCCACTACCTTGGGAATGTCGCGACGCGCGACGCTGTCATTTCCGGGATCCTCCCGCTCAGGGGAGAAAGCCACGTAGAACGTATGGTCGTCGATCTCTCCGTTGCGTTCGGCCTTTAGTCCCAGGCGGTTGCCGGATTCAAGAATGGGAACCATGACTTCCTCGGTGGTTCCGGGATAAGTAGTGCTTTCGAGGACCACGAGTTGACCCGCGCGCAGATGCGGCGCGATCGACTTTGCCGTGCCAGTGATGAAGCTAAGGTCGGGCTCATGGTGATCGTCGAGGGGGGTCGGCACACAAATGATGACCGCGTCCATTTCGGAAATGACGGAATAATCTGACACTGCCCGGAATCCGCGCTCTGCCGCCGCCTGAATCTCGCTGGCTGGAATGCGATGGATATACGAACCGCCGCGGTTCAGGGCGTCGACCTTGGACTGATCGATGTCGAAGCCGGTGATCTTCAGGCGTTGCTCGCTGAACAGCAGTGCCAGTGGTAGCCCTACGTACCCCAGACCTATTATCCCTATCCGGGCGGTACGGTCCTGCAGCTTGGCTAGGAGGTCTCGATCGTTCGCAATGGATGTGGCAGTTGTGGACATGACTATTTCCTCTCCTGACTCAGGAAAATGATGCGTGCCTCGCGTTTTATTCGATCACTCCGACATCGAAACCATGGCGAGATCAGGGGAGGTTTTTTTTTGATTGTGTGAATGAAAGTTTGCGATCTGGTTCAGAACCTTAGCGAACTTGCGAGCCATCTCCGGATGGCTGTATTGCGCCATCGCCTGCTTGTTGCCCTGGTATCGAACCTCTCCGAAGCGTTTGTAGTCTTCATAGGACCTTACAACGAAGCCGCGTAACTGTTCCTTAGAAAATACATGGGTTCCGGCCTGGGTTTCTTCAAGGGCTTCCGTCAAGACGCTTCGGGTTCCTCCTACGGCGAGAATGGGCCGGCTCGCACCGAAATATTCGAACAACTTCCCCGAATGCTGACCGATTTCCCTGGGATCGCTCCAGCCGAGCAAGAGAAGAAGTTGAGATTCGGCTTCGCACTGGATGGCTTCCCGGTGGGGTATCACGCCGTTCAACTCAACCACACGCTCCACGCCATACCTCGCAATCACGTGCGAAAGCCAGGGTTCCGATGGGCCGTAGAAGCGCAAGCGCAAGTCGTCCGCCGAAACGGCACCTTCCTTAAGGAGATCCCGCACGACCTCGAAGAGAGGCGAAGGGTCCCGTCGCCCCTCGTAGAGTCGACCCGCGTAGGTGATCGTAAACTGACGCGTGAGAGCCGGTTTCTGAGGGAAATCGTCGGGGTCAAAGCCATTCGTGATGGGATAGACGGTCTTGTCGGAGTAACGCTCGCGCAGCTTATCTGCCCAGGGTACGGACACACTCACCAGGGCATCCGCAAAGCCCAGCGTTCGTTTTTCTAGTCGGGTTTCGAAGACCTGTAGTGCGCGACTATCTCCGGCCAGATTTTGTGTCCACAGGTCGCGGAGGTCGGCAATCCACGGGCTGCTCAAAATCCTCTTCGCCTGATATCCGATAAGATGGGCGGATATCGGTGGAGACGTCGTAATGATGGCGTCGATACCCGGTCCGTGCTGCTTGATTTGCTTTAACGAATCTACGGCGTGCGAAACCCATCCTTTGGTTGGGTCCGGATAGGTCAGGACGTACCTTGCCAGTTCGAACGCTTTCGTGTGCAAACGTTTCGTGCGCGGCTTGGAAGATAAGGACAGGCCGAGTTGTTCATGCAGAGTGCGCTTTCGGTCAAGATGTAGTCTCGATTTCCAGCGCTGGAGAACATCGCTGTAGCCAGTCTCGGTGATCGATTCGGCGCTTCGGAAAACTCCATCGCGCCGCACCGTCAAAACCTGGACGTCCCAACCGTTCTGGGGTAAGTACTTGGCCAGTGCGGCCGGGCGAATCGAGCCGATCACCTCGATGGGCGGATAACAGAACGTGATGAGTAGTGCGCGTGGCATGTTATAGCGGCTTCCCGAGCTACGCTTGACCCACGGCCATTTCAGCCTCGTGGTCTTCTGTCTGCAATTGTTCGACCTCGGCTTCCTGGACAAGGCGTTCCAGCAATCCCGCTTGCGGCCTCCAGCCAATCTGCTGGAACAAGAGGGAGCTGTCGGCACCAACATTGCGATATAGCGAAAGCAACCGACGACGATTCACGTTCGGCCCGATTCCGGTGAGCTTTCTCACCGCGGTTGCCGATACCGCCATAAGCCTGGCCACAAAATAGGGAACGAAGAGCACACGAACGTCTCTGAACTTACTGCGGCGAACGCAATTCGTAACGTAGTCTCTGGTTGTGATCGTCTCAGGGTCCGAAATGGTGAAGACCTTGCCCTTGGTATTTTCATTATCGATCAGCTTAACGATTGCGTTTGCCAGATCCTGAACGTGAATGAGCAAAAGTTGTTTGCTTGGGGCGCCAGTAGAGACAACATAATCTCCAAGCTTGGATCCCACCGGGCCCAGCATGTCGGAGCTGCCGCCCACCACCAGTGAGGGCCGCAGGATCGTCCAGGCCGTGCCATCGTCATGCAGATGAGCCAGTGCAATCTGCTCCGCTCGCGTTTTTCCGATCGTGTATGAGCCGCGGGTCTCGGGCTGATCTTCCAGAGGACTGTTCTCGTCGATGATCCCGCGGTTCTTCATGGCGGAATAGTTATAGACGGAGAAAGAACTGATATAGATCACGCGTTTCACGCGCTGCTCGGTTGCGGCCAGAGCTATGTTTTCGGTCCCCCGAACGCACGTGTCGACCATGGCATCCCCGTCGCCCTTCATGCCTGCTGCGGCATGGACGATGATATCCATGCCGGCAGCGGCGGCAGTCAGGTCGGACGCACGTCGTACATCCCCGAGGAAAATTTCAACTCCCAGGCGTTGCAGGCGCTCCGTTCTCCCCGTCGGGCGAACCAACGCGCGCACATAGTAGCCGCTCTCCACCAGCGCTTTCACGGTTTCGAATCCCACATAACCGCTGGCGCCGGTCACGGCCACGCGCGGTTGCTGGCGAATATGAGACTGCGAAGAAGGTACATAACGACCGCTCACGACGGGTTCAGTCCATGTCGAAAAAAGTGCTTCTTCAGTAGTGGTCACGGCCACTGCCAATTCGCGGGAGACGGGAGGTAATTGTGCCTTCAGAATGCTTTCGTACAGGCGGGGAATCAAAGTTTGGAGGCCGCTGTAAGGAACCAGACGACCGCGCAGATAGTTCCAGACATTTCCCACGGTCTGGGTCGAAAGACTCCAGGATTCGCTAAAGTTTTTCGTGATCGACCTGATTCGACGCGGTAGAGACCCCTGACGATTGACGATGAGTGTCTGCGTGTCGAAGTCGATGGCAGCCGAACCCTGTTCGCAGAATACGCGAATGCCATAGCTCGAAGGTCTTGCCTGGCAGGTAAGCAGAACGTTTGCCGAGCAGCGATCACCGTCGATCTGGATCAAAAGCTGATCGGTCATTCCCTGGGGCAGATTACCCATCGACTTACGGTTTACGCGGATGTCAGTTGGTCGACCTGCAAAGTACAACGCCTGATAAAGCACGTGGCTGCTGTAGTCGCGCAGCAGTCCACCGGGAAGACGATAGCCCCAATGCAATCCTTCACCCGGACGAACCTCCTCATCCAGATTAAGGCACCAGTGACTGTCGACGTGAACCACGCGCCCAAGTTTTCCTGAATCGATCAGTCCCAACAACTGTTGCATCTTCGGATGAAACAACTGGATGTAGTCAGGGCAGAGAATCAGATCCCGAGCTGCGGCGAGCTCATAGAGCTCATTCACTTCTCGCAGTGAAAAGGCGATTGGTTTCTCAATAAAAACGTGAACGCCTCGCTCGAGTGCGGTTTTGGCACAGTCGTAATGAAACGCGGGAGGCGTGGTGACATGCAGGACGTCAAGTTCCATGCTGTCGAGAAGTCCGGCCACGGATGCATGGACGGTTGGAATCCCGTGTTTCTCCGCGAACGCGCGGGCTGCCTGCTCGTTGATATCCACGACGGCGAGTAACTGTGCCTGATCGAGGCTCTTGACAAAGCGAGCATGATGCTCGGCAACATTGCCGCAACCCACAATTCCGACGCGCAAGCGCGAGCTACTTGTGACTGCTGCTTTCATCTAGTTGCTCAAGCCTTGAAGAGTCTTCTCAGGAATGCCTGCGGTAAGCAAACAGCCTACCTGACCGCGATGATGGATGGTGTAACTATCGACGCGAGTCCTGCGCTTTGGGTCTAAGACCCACGTAATCTCGCGTTCCGTCGTTACCTTCGGCAGAATCAAGCTGCCACTCGTCAACTTTGTGCGAATTCCCTGAGGTAACGAAATGACGATATCCTTCCCCGGACCAAGGCCAGTAAGAAATCTGTCTCTTCCACAAGCGTTGGTTCTTCTACTTTCCTGTCTTAGCTTACTGCTCCTTGTTTCCTGCGGCGGGATGAGTCCTGTCTCGTCGTCGCAGACCGGCAGCGCTTCGAATCTATTGTCTGTCTCGCCTAGCAGCATCGACTTTGGCGCAAGCTCTAACCCGGCGCTCCGAGTGGTTAACGTAACTAACATTGCGGGCGTCAGCATGAGAGTTGAGTCTGCCGCCATTGTGCCCAGCAGCGCTTTTTCAATATCGAATTGGGCCGGGCCCATCACCTTGGGGCCATCGCAATCGTTCCAGTTGAAAATTGTTTTTGCTCCGCCGACCCCGGCCCCTTATGCGGGAGCGCTAACGATGGTGGCTACTCCAGATACTTCGGCATCGGGAAATTCCCTTGTCCCGGTGTCCTGGGAAGGAGGCGAAGGCCAGCCGACTCCGCACCCAAAACCGAAGCCTGTGCGAGTCACCATTCCAGTTTCTGGCAACGGAAATAGCGGGAGTGGCGGCGGCAACAACGGGGGAGGTGGCAATGGCGGCGGAGGAGGAGGAACAAAGAACACAGTTAGCGTTTCGATCTCACCCACTTCCGACGTTCTGCAAGCGGGTCAGTCTCTACAATTCAGCGCTAGCGTAACCGGTACGGGCAATACCGCCGTGACGTGGACCGCTACGCTTGGTTCCATAACCTCTTCCGGTCTTTACACCGCGCCCGCGACCGGCCCGACCGTTGACTCGGTGTCGGCTATCAGCGTGGCTGATCCGACCCAATATGCCAATGCATCACTGGTTGTACAAGGCCAGGGTGGCAATGGCTCCGGCCCTTATAGTGTTGCGAACCAGGAAGCAATCACGAATGTGGCGAGTCCGAACAGTCTGTTTGCCAAGCGTCTGCCGGCCGATGTGATGAATCACCGGATGGCCGACGACGCCGCGATTGCGGTGTCTGCCCTCAACGCCGACGCCGGGGGCAGTACCAACGAGATGATCTGGGCACATTCGGGCAGCCGGAACGACATTAACGGTATTCCCACCTACTATGGCCAGGCGACCGACCCCGCCTATGTGATCACGGGAGGCTCGAGCGCGAACGGACAGTACAATGCCATCAATAAACCGTTCCATGCTCCCAACCAGGCCTTCACCAATGGTGCGGAAAGCGAATCTTTCCTCATGGTGTGGGACCAGGTGCAGGACAAATACATTTATCTCTACCGCTTCGGAGCCGGGCATCAAAGCTTTGCCAACTGTACGTCCACCGATCTGAACAACCCCTGTCCGATTGGTTTTGATCCTTCCACGTCCATCATGAACGATCGCAACGAACCGGATGGATACGGGGTGAGCAATAGTCCGGAGAGTACGGGATTTGTGGCGCCGGTGACGCATATTCGGGTAAAC
>Ga0209698_10001933_pt1 | contig 23793 bp, 23 predicted proteins | sample LitLauG_LLR_2012_FD_187203 | JGI IMG/M metagenome (GOLD analysis project Ga0209698, IMG submission 187203) | Freshwater sediment microbial communities from Pennsylvania, USA - Little Laurel Run_MetaG_LLR_2012 (SPAdes) (version 2) | ecosystem: Environmental > Aquatic > Freshwater > Creek >... | reverse complement strand
GCTCACTACACTTCGCCCATGGCCGAAACGACGACCACGCCGAGCGGACCCATCCTGGGCGTCGATATCGGCGCCACCAGCATCAAGTTCTGCGCCGTCGACGAGCGGGGACAGTTGAGCGGTGGGGTGACGCGCATCGCGACACCGTTCCCGTGCCTCCCCACCACACTGATCGACGTCGTCGCCGAGGTGATCAACGACAGCGGTTACTCGCGCGCGGGCGTCGGTTTCCCCGGCGACATGCTCGAGGGCCGCGTGATCGAGCCTGGGAACCTGTCACGCGCTGGCGGCATCACCACGCCCATCGATCCGGCGATCGAGAAACTGTGGCTGGACTTCGACGTGCAAGCGGCCCTGGCGGCGCGCTGTCGTGCACGTGTTCTGGTGGTGAATGACGCGACCTTGGCGGCGCACGGCTACGCCGAGGGCCGGGGCCGCGAGTTGGTCTTCACGTTGGGCACGGGACTGGGTATCTCCCTGGTGGTCGACGGCGAGTGGCAGAAGATTCGCGACGTCGGTTCAGAGATGTACCTCGACATCGGCACCTACGACGAGGTGTTCGGCGAACCCTCACGAGCGCGTGACATGGATCTCTGGCGCCGTCGACTCGGTGCGGCGCTGCGCGAATTCGTCCAGGAGTTCCGAGCTGACCTGGTGCACGTGGGCGGCGGCAACGCGCGCTTCGTGCGCGGTGAGGACCTCGCTGACCTCGGTGTTCGCGTCGTCTTCAACGACAACGAGGGGACGTTGCGCGGGGCCGCGCACCTCTTCGCGCGACACTGAACGCCTTCGAGGGGGTGGGCCGCTCCCACTACGCTACGGGGCATACGGCCACGGGCCACGACTCCAGTGAGGTCTCATCATGACGGTTTTCGAAGAGGAGATTCGCTCCCAGGGCGCCCTGTTGCGCGCGCGCAGCCTCGACGGGGCTCGCGACGCAGGAGTGGCGGCGCAGGAGTGGCGCGACGTCACCCACTTGGTGGTGGCGGCGCGCGGCTCCTCGGACCACGCCGCGATCTTCTTCCAGTACTTGGCGGGCCAGGAACTCGGATTGCTGGTGGCGCTCGCCGCCCCCTCGCTCTATGAAGGGTCGCGCCAGGTGGGCCTCGCGGGAGCGGGAGTCCTGGCCATCTCCCAGTCCGGGCGCTCGCCGGGCATGGTCGACGTCGTCGCCCAAGCGAGGCGACAGGGTTGCGCGAGTGCGGCGATCACCAACGACGCGACGTCGCCCCTAGCGCTGGCCAGTGACCACGTGATCGAACTGCGGGCCGGTCACGAGCGGGCCATCGCCTCGACCAAGACGTTCTCAACCACGTGGCACGCGCTGGCCCAATTGGTCGAGGCCCTAGGGTCCGAGCCATTAGCGGGAATGGACGTACTGGCTGACGCGGTGGAGCGCACGGCGCACTGGGCGCTGGAGCAGTCGTTGCCACTCGAGTTGCTCGACGTGCGCGGACTGACCATGGTGGGGCGCGGCGTCGGTTACGCCGTCGCCGCCGAGATCGCCCTCAAGGTTCGCGAGGTCACCGGCGTGCGCGCCGAGGCCTACGCCGCGCCCGATTTCCTGCACGGTCCCATCGGCGCCGACGGTGAGGGATGCACTGCCGTTCTCGTCGTCACCGACGAAATGAGCGACGACGTGGTGAGCGAATTGCTCCAGGGTTGCGCCGAGGCCGGCATGGCCACACTGGTGATCCGCCCCTCGACGCGCGTGGAGTTCGCCTGCGATGCGCAGATCGTGCTGCCCGAGGTCGCGCCCAACTGGGTCACTGGACTCTGTGCCGTGGTGGTCGGTCAGGTCATCGCCCTTCGCCTGGGCACGGTGCGAGGCCGCCCGATCGACACCTCGCCGCGTCTGTCCAAGGTCACGCTCTCGGCGTGACGGTGCGAGTGTGAGCGATATTGGAAGGCGTCAATGCCCACGCACATGGTTTCAAGGTGATTAATTCTCTCAAAATGTGAGAATTTCTCACAATAACGTTTGCCGGATGTTAAAAATTCACATAATGTGACCACGTGAGTCCGAAAACGGGACGTCGATGCGCATGCGCGTATCGTCGTTGCGGAATGCGGTGACACATTGATACGGGGACTCAGGCGGTTCCCCTTGGGAGGAGTTGTTGTGATGAAAAAGTTCAAGGTAGGTCTAGCGACCTCGGCCCTGGCGCTCGTGGCATCCACGATCACCGTCGTGGGACCGTCGGTCGTCGGTGTGGCCGTCGCGAGCGCGGCACCCACCACGCAGGCGCCCCTCAATCTCGCGAACGAACAGGGTTCACTCTGGTCGTGCGCGTTCAACCCGTTCGTACCGGCGTCGCTGCCCTATTCGTTCGGCTTGACGTACGAGTCGCTCGACTTCGTCAACGCGCTGCAGAGCGCTAAGACCAGTCCGTGGCTCGCGTCGTCGTACGCGTGGTCCAACGCCAACAAGACGCTGTCCTTCACGGTTCGTTCCGGCGTCAAGTGGAGCGACGGCGTGCCCTTCAGCGCGGCCGACGTCCTCTATACCTTCGACCTCTTGAAGAAGTACCCCTCGCTCGACCTCAACGCGGTGTGGTCGGTGCTCTCGAGTGTGAGCTCGGCCGGCAACAAGGTCACCTTCAACTTCAAGTCGGCGGCCGTCCCGTACTTCTACTACATCGCCGACCAGGTGCCGATCGTGCCCCAGCACCTCTGGAGCAAGATCGCCAACCCGGTGACCGCGACCATCCCCAACCCCGTCGGCACTGGTGGCTACATCATGTCCAAGTGCTCGGGTCAGAACATCCAGTGGAAGTCCAACCCGAACTACTGGCAGAAGGGCATGGCCCAGATCAAGACCGTCAACATGCCGGCGTTCTTGTCGAACAACACGTGCAACGAGTACCTGGCCTCGGGCCAGTCGCAGTGGGGCTCGCAGTTCATCCCGAACATCCAGAGCTACTACGTGGCCAAGAAGGCGGGTAACACCTACTGGTTCCCGCCGGTCGCCAACGTGTCACTGTTCCCGAACCTGACGGTACCGGGACTCAACGACGCCAAGGTGCGCCAGGCGATCAGCTACGCGATCAATCGCAGCCTGATCTCCAAGATCGGCGAGTACGGCTACGAGCCTCCCGCCAGTCAGACCGGCATCGTGAGCCCGACGTTCTCGTCGTGGACCTCACCGTCCGCGTCGGCGGGCCTGTCCTCCACGGCCAACACCGCCAAGGCGGCGGCGTTGCTCGCGTCGGACGGCTACAAGCTGGTCAATGGTGTCTACACCAAGGGTTCGACCAAGTTGGCGTTCACCTTGACCACCAACGGTGGCTACTCCGACTGGATCGCCTCGATGCAGGTGGTGAGCCAGGAGTTGACCAAGTTCGGTATCAAGATCACGCTGCTGACCCCGGCCCAGGCCACGTTCTACTCGAACCTGTTCGCCGGCAAGTACCAGTTGGCCTACGACGCCGAGACCGGCGGCCCGACGCCGTTCTACGAACTGCGCCAGATGCTGTTCTCGGGGAACTCCGCGCCCATCGGCACGGCGGCTTCGTCGAACTGGGAGCGCTACTCCAACCCGGCGACTGACGCCCTGTTGGCCCAGTACGGCACGACCACCAGCGCCGCGACGCAGAAGTCGATCGTCGCGAAGTTGGAGAATGTCATGGTGACCCAGGCACCGGTCATCCCGGTCCTTGAGGAAGTCGACTGGTTCCAGTACAACGCGACGACGATCAACAACTTCCCGACGTCGACCAACCCGTACGCACAGCCCGGCCTGTACAACCAGCCGGACTGGGGCTACGTGCTGGACAAGTTGGCGCCCAAGGCCTAGTCGGGTAATCGGAGCAGAGTCGGGGAATGAGGTTCTTAGTTCGGCGTGTGGGTTTCTTGCTCGTAACACTATGGGCGGCCCTCACGGTGAACTTCTTCATTCCCCGGCTCATGCCCGGCAACCCCGCCGAGGCGATCCTCGCCCAATTCCACGGGCGCCTCAATCCGAGCGCGCTCAAGGCCATCGAAGTCGCTCTGGGCATCGGTGGGCACCAGAACCTCTTCACGTCCTACGTGGATTACCTGCGCAATACGCTCACCGGTAACTTCGGCATCTCGTTCTCCCAAGGCAATGTCAGCGTCGCGAGCCTGATCTCGCGGGCGCTGCCCTGGTCGCTCGGACTCGTCGGCATCAGCACGATCATCGGCTTCGTCTTCGGCACGGTGATCGGCGCCGTCGTCGCGTGGCGCCGTGGCGGAACGATGGATAATGTTCTGCCGCCGACGTTCATCATCGTCTCGGCCTTTCCCTACTTCTGGGTGGGACTGTTGTCCATCTGGCTGTTCTCACTCACGCTCAACTGGTTCCCCACGCTCGGCGGCTACACCGCGACCTCGACGCTCTCGTGGTCCTGGAGCTCCTTCACCGACATTTTGTCGCACGCGGTCTTGCCGGCCTTCACCATCGTGATCACCTCGGTGGGCGGGTGGATCTTGACGATGCGCAACAACATGATCACCGTGGTCGCCGAGGACTACGTGAAGATGGCGCGGGCCAAGGGCCTCACGCCGCGGCGCATCCTGTGGCAGTACGCGGGGCGAAACGCCCTGCTGCCCAATCTCACCGGCTTCGCGATGTCGCTCGGTTTCGTGATCTCCGGCGCCATCCTGGTCGAGTACGTCTTCAATTATCCCGGCGTGGGCTTCTTGCTCCTGCAGGCGGTGAACAATGAGGACTACCCGCTCATGCAAGCCCTCTTCTTCCTCATCGCGGTGGTGGTGATCGTGGCCATCTTCATCTCGGACATCGCCACCGCGTTGCTCGACCCGCGCACGAGGAACAACCGATGAAACGCCCCCACCTCCTCAGGTCCGCGGCCTCCGCGGGTCGCTTCCTGCGTCGCGACAAGAAAGCGCTGATCGGTTCCATCATCTTGTTCGTGCTGCTCGTGATCGCCGCCTTCCCGAGCTGGTTCACCCCCGACGATCCCGCGGCCGAGGTCTACAACCCCGGGGCGGGTTTGTCGTGGGCCCATCCCCTCGGCACCACTTCTTTCGGCCAGGACGTGTTCTCCCAGGTCATGGCCGGCACGCGTCAATCGGTGATGATCGCACTGGTCGTCGGGTTCCTCTGCACGATCTTGTCGGTGGCCGTCGGCGTCACGGCCGCGTACGCCGGAGGCCTCATCGACGACACGCTCTCCTTGGTGACCGACGTCATCTTGGTCATCCCGACCTTTCCGCTGATCATCGTGATCGCCGCCTATACCAAGAGCGCCTCGTTCTGGACCATCGTCTTCGTCTTGGTGGTCACCGGTTGGAGTTACGGCGCGCGACAATTGCGCGTGCAGGCGCTGTCGCTGCGAAATCGCGACTACCTGCTCGCCGCGCGAGCGCGTGGTGAGTCGAGTTGGTACATCATCAGCGTGGAGCTCATCCCACCCATGACCTCGCTCATCGTCGCCAACTTCCTCGGGGCCGCCCTCTACGCGGTACTGGCCGCGGCGGGTCTGCAGTTCGTGGGACTGGGCAACGTGAACACCGAGTCGTGGGGCACGATGCTGTACTGGGCGCAGAACAACGAGGCGCTCTCGGCGGGTCTGCCGCTGTGGGCCCTGGCCCCGGGCATCATGATCGCCATCTTGGGCAGTGCGCTGGCCCTGCTCAACTACGCCTTCGACGAGGTGTCGAACCCGGCGTTGCGCCCGGTGGCGGGCCGCCGGCGTCGAAAGGCCGTGGCGTGAGTACCCCCGTTCTCGAGGTGCGCGACCTCCGGGTCGAATACTCGACGCCCGCGGGTCCCGCCGAAGCGGTGGCCGGCGTCTCCTTCGACCTCGCGCCGGGTGAGTTCCTCGCCATCGTGGGCGAATCGGGGTGCGGCAAGTCCACCCTGCTGTTCTCCATCGCGCAGCTCTTGACCTACCCGGCCGAGACCGTGGGTGGCAGCGTCAAATTCGACGGTGTCGACCTGACCACGCTCTCGCCCGAGGAGTTGCGCCAGCACCGTTGGCGCGACATCTCCGTGGTGATGCAGAGCGCGATGAACGCGCTCAATCCCACCTTGTCCATCGGAGCGCAACTGGCGGACGCGTGCCGCGCCCACACCGACTGGGACGACGAGAAGATCGCTCAGCGGTCCGCCGAGGTCCTCGAGATGGTCTCGATCGACGTGACCCACCTCAAGAGCTTCCCCTTCCAGCTCTCGGGCGGCATGCGCCAGCGCGCGATGATCGCGATGGCCCTACTGCTCGAGCCGAAGTTGATCATCATGGACGAGCCCACCTCCGCGCTCGACGTCGTGGCGCAGCGATCGCTGATGCGTCAGGTGGAGAACCTGCGGCGTGAACTGGGCTTCGCGGTCTTGTTCGTGACCCACGACATGTCGGTGGTCTCGCATTTCTCGGACCGCTTGGCCGTCATGTACGCCGGGGAGATCGTCGAACTCGGCACCACGCGCGAGGTCTTCGATCGTCCGCGACACCCGTATTCCAGCGGACTCATGGACGCGTTCCCCTCGATCGTGGGCGCGATGAAGGAGCTGACCGGCATCGCCGGGAATCCTCCTTCGTTGGTCGATCCGCCCCAGGGCTGCCTGTTCGCGCCACGGTGCCACTTCGCCACCGACGAATGTCGCGAGTTCCGCCCCGAGCTGATCAGCGTCGAGGGTCACGCCGTGCGCTGTCACCTCGTCAATCCCCGGGTGGTGACATGACTGACGCCGTCTTGAAGGTCGACAAGATGAGCCGGTACTTCCGGGTGGGAGGCTTTCGCTCGTCGGGTACCCTGCACGCCACCGACGAGGTGTCCTTCGAGGTCGCTCCCAGCGAGATCGTGGCCCTGGTGGGTGAATCGGGTTCGGGCAAGTCCACCATCGCGCGCGTGCTGGCCGGTCTCTACCCGCCCACGTCGGGGACCATCACCTTCGAGGGCGAGGTCCAGGGTCGTCGAACGAGTCGCAAGGTCCGCGGGCGGATGCCGATGGTGTTCCAGGACCCCTTCGGCTCGATCAATCCGGTGCTGCGGGTGGGTCACAGTCTTCAGCGCTCACTCAAACTGCACCGGCCCGAACTCGACCGCGCCGCGCGCGACGTCGAGGCCGTAGCGCTGGTGGAGCGCGTCGGACTCCTGCCCGGCGCCGAGGTGCTGCATCGTTACCCCCACGAACTCTCCGGAGGGCAGCGTCAGCGCCTGGGGTTCGCGCAGGCCCTGGCGTCACGCCCGTCGTTGATCCTGGCCGACGAGCCCGTGTCCATGCTCGACGTGTCGATCCGTATCGGTCTGCTCAACGTGATGAAGGGACTGCGCGACCAAGAACACGTCTCGCTGCTCTACATCACCCACGACCTCGCGAGCGCCCGGTACGTGGCCGACCGCATGATCGTGCTCTACGCCGGGCGGATCGTCGAAGAGGGGACCACCGAGGAGGTGATCGCCAACCCTTCGCATCCCTATACCCGGCTCTTGATGGCCACCGCCCCCGATCCTCGCCTGCCGCTCTCGCACGACACCGACGTCGAGGACCTGGGCGAGCCACCCAAGGTCATCAACCCGGGCCCCGGTTGTCGGTTCGCACCGCGTTGCCCGCTGGCCATGGACCAGTGCCGCACCTCGACTCCCGCCATGGTGAGCTTGTCGCCCACCAAGCGTGTCGCGTGTTACGCCGTCGATACGTCGTGAACCCGTCCCTGCTGCCCCGGCCCCGCTGGGGTGAGGGGCGACAGGGCCGCTTGACGTTGACGTCGCCATTGCGCGTGAGTTGCGACGATGACTTGCTCGACGCCCTCGACGTCTTCGGTGACGACATGGCCGCATCGGTCGGCTGGGACGTCGTGCGGGTCCACGACGGGCAGTGCGATATCCGTCTGGCCGCCACCGCCACGTTCGCCGAGGAGGAGTACAGCCTCGACGTCCACGACCGGGTCGACATCGCGGCGTCGAGTGCGGCCGGCGCCGCGCACGCCCTGACCACCCTTCGTCAACTGGGACCCGCGCGTTTGTGGGGTCGCGGTGGCGAGGTGCTCGAGCGCTGGACGATCCAACGCCAATCGATCGTCGACCGGCCCACGTTCGCGTGGCGCGGGGCCCACCTCGACGTGGCGCGCCACTTCTTCGACGTCGAGGTCGTGCTGCGACTCATCGACCTGTTGGCCGCGCACCGCCTCAATCGGTTGCACCTGCACCTCAATGACGACCAGGGGTGGCGCATCGAGGTGCCGGCGTGGCCCCGACTCACGGGTATCGGATCACGGCGACGGTCGTCGCCGATCGGCCACGAGAGCGACGGTCGCAGCGATGAGACGCCCCACGAGGGCTACTACAGCGCCAAGGACGTGGCGCGTATCGTCGACCACGCCCGGCGCCGCCACATCGTGGTGGTGCCTGAGATCGACCTCCCGGGCCACGCCCAAGCGGTGTTGGCGGCCTATCCGCAGTTCGCCAACACTGACGAGCCCCTCGAGGTGTGGACCCGATGGGGCATCTCGACGAACGTGCTCAACGTCGAGCCCGCCACCTTGGACTTCGCCGAGGACGTGGTGCGCCACGTGGCCGCACTCTTCGGGCGAAGCCCGGTGCACATCGGGGGCGACGAGTGTCCGAGCGACCAGTGGGACGCGAGTCCAGCGGCGCGCGCCGTGATGGAGGGCTGCGGTTTCGAGCGCGCCGGTCAGTTGCAGGGTCTCTTCACCGATCGTCTGGCCCGGATGTTGATGTCCGAGGGACACGAGGTGCTCGCCTGGGACGAGGTGCTCGACGCCGCGCTCACGCCGGGCACGACGATCGTCGCCTGGCGCAGTGTGGACAAGGGGATCGAGGCGGCGCGACGTGGCTGTGACGTGATCATGGCCCCGATGCAGTACCTCTACCTCGATTGGCTGAGCAGCGACGCTCCCGACGAACCAGTCGCCGTCGCGCCCGTGCCCTTCGTCACCACGTGGGAGAAGGTGTACGGCTTTGACGTGATCCCCGACGAACTCGACGCGACCTTGCATCACCACGTGCGCGGCGCCCAGGTGCAGTTGTGGACCGAGTACATCGACTCGGTCGCTCGACTCGACTACATGGCCTTTCCCCGCCTCAGTGCCTTCGCCGAGGTCGCGTGGGGGACCGCGGGCGAGCTCGGGGAGTTCCGCCACCGGCTCGAGGACCACCTCGAGCGCCTCGACGCCATGGGCGTGTCGTATCGTCCGCTCGACGTGGCGGATGACGCGTGAGCACGACCCTCGAGTCGATGGATGCGTTCTTGGGCGCCCCCTCCGACGAGGCCGTGGCGCGGGTGCGCGACGTCGACACCGCCGCGATGACGTCGCTCCTGGGCGAACTCTTCTTGAGCGGGCAGGTCGTCGACGAGCTTCGTCAGCACTGGGACTCGACGCGTGCGTCACCGCGGTGGTCCGCGTTGCTCGCGGCACTCGTCACGCGCGTCGAGCGAGACCGCGGCGATATCGACGCGCCGATCGCGATCTGGCGTGACCTCGACGAGTACGGGGCCAGCGGTCGGCTCCTGTACTACTACCTGTTCGCGTTACAGGTACGAGACTTGCGCGAGTATCACCGCGCCCACGACGTGCCCCGGGACGTGAGCGACGCCACCGTGAGGGCCCTGGGCCGACACGGCGAGACCCACTACATCAAACACGCCACCACGGGTGTGGACGCGGGTTGGTGGATGCTGCCCATCTTGCGCGGCGAGATCCTGCAGGTCGAGAGTCTCAAGTTCCACCTCGTGCACCTCGAGGTCGGCACGCTCGCCCCGCGCCCGTGGCTCGACGCCGCCAGCGTCGAGGCCTACGGAGAAGGATTCCGTCCCGGGGACCTGTCGCTGGGCGTGCACATCCCCGCGAGGATCGACTTGTCCCCGGCGACGTTGGATTCGACCTTCGAGCGAGCCCGCGACGTGCTCTCGGTGGTCTGGCCCTGTCCCACGCGACGTCTGGCCACCTGCCAGTCCTGGATGCTCGACGAGCGCCTGGTGGCGGCGCTGGGCGAGGAGAGCAATATCGTGCGGTTCCAACGCCGCTTCCACTTGATCGAGCCCTACGAGGACGACGTCGAGACGGTGGCCTACTTCGTCTTCGGGCGCGACGACGCCGAGGTGGGCGAACTGCGGGCGACGACCCGCGCGCAACGAGCGGTCCTCGAGGTCTTGTCGGCGGGGGAGCGATGGCACTCGCGCACCGGTTGGATCGACTTCGACTGAAGCGCCGAGGCCTGTGCGCGTCGAGTCGTTGCTCCTAGGGCGTCGCCCGGTTCCCGGCCAGCGTCCAGCCAACGAGCGCGTTGGCGTGACCGTGTCCCATCGCGTATTCGGATTTGAGATGAGTGACGATGGCCATGTGCTTGTCGAGACCGCACGAGTCGATGATGCCCTGCCACTCGGCGATCGAGCGACCGTACTTCTTCTCGATCGACGTGAAATAGGACGCCGGACCCTGCGTCGGCCACGGTGGCGAGTGGTCGCCCATGATTCCTCCCCTCGACGGGCGCTCGACGCCGTCTCGTCAAGATTATGTGGCTGACACCATTCTGTATTGGGGCCGAACCGCCCCATCCCACTGGCAACTGCGGCCATCCCTCGCGAGGCCTTCGACATCGTCAGGATGTTGCTTTGGTGCGCGAATCTACCAATTCATGTGATTTACATACCAATGAGTGTTAAATAATCTCAAGAGTTGATTGATTGGTGTTAAAAATTCACATACTATGTGACTCGTGGATTCCAAGACCCGCCGATCGACCATCGCCGAGCGCTTGCGGACCCAGGGTGAGGCGTCCATCGTGGAACTCGCCGCCCTCTTTGGCACCTCAGAGATGACGATTCGCCGCGACCTCGACCAACTCGAGGTGGAGGGTCTGGCGCGGCGCGCCCGCGGAGGAGCGATCTCGGTGCAGAGCCGGTCCTTCGAGCCGCCGATCCTGCAACGAGCGGCGCACTCCTCTGACGCCAAGCGCGCGATCGGCGCGGCCGCCGCGAAGATGCTGCGCGAGAACGAGACGGTCTTCCTCGACGTGGGGACCACCACCCACGAGATGGCCAAGGCGATCCCGGCCGACCTGCCCATCACCGCCATCACCAGTTCGCTGCTCATCGCGATGGAACTCTCGACGAAGCCGGCCGTCAAGACGATCGTCACCGGGGGCGTCATCCGCCAGGGCGAGATGAGTCTGATCGGCCCGCGGGCCCAGGTCTCCTTCGCCGACCTCAATTTCGACGCCGTTTTCATGGGGGTGGCGGGCATCAGCGACACCAAGGGCTTGACCGAGTACAACCTCGACGACGCCGACGTGAAGCGCGCGGCGATGGCGACCGGACGACGAGCCATCGTGTTGGCCGACGAAACCAAGATCGGCCGCGTCGCCCTGGTCACCTTCGCCCACATCTCCGCCGTCGACGTCGTCATCACCGATGCGCCGCCGTCGCACGCCGGGGTGCGACGAATCCGCGAACAGGACGTTGAGGTCCTGCACGTGCAGTCCCAAGTAAAGGAGCAATGACAATGTCGCGTTTCCGCACCATCTTCCCGGGGGTCGACAAGCCCCTGATCGCCATGGCGCACGTGCCACCGTTGCCGGGCACCCCGCTGTACGACGCCGCGTCCGGCGTCGAGGGCCTCATCGACCAGGTCAAGCGCGACACCGCACTCTTGCTCGAGGGCGGATTCGACGCCGTGCTCTTCTGCAACGAGGGCGACCGCCCCTACCAGTTACACGCCGGTCTCGAGGCGTCGGCCGTGATGACGCGCGTGGCCACCGAGTGCAAGCCCGACGACCGTCCTTTCGGAGTGGACTACCTGTGGGACGCCCAATGCGCGATGGCCATCGCCGTCGGTTCGGGGGCGTCGTTCATGCGCGAGGTCATCAACGGTGCCTGGGAGTCGGACATGGGTCCCTGGCACCCCGACGCCGCCAAGCTGCTGCGCGACCGTCGCAATTTCGGGCGTGACGACCTCGCCATCTTCGCCAACATCACCCCGGAATTCGCCTCGCCCATCGGCAAGCGCACGCCGGCGCAGATGGCGCGTTCGACGGTGGTCTCGAGCCTGGCCGACGTCATCTTGGTGTCGGGTCCGATGGCCGGTGCCGAGCCGGACGTGCAGACGGTCGCCGAGGTGCGCGAGGCGGTGGACCCCGACGTGCCGGTACTGCTCAACACGGGGGCCAAGGCCGCGACCATCGCGCAGTACCTCAAGTTCGCCGACGGCTGCATCGTGGGCTCGGACCTCAAACGCGACGGCTACACCTGGAACGAGGTCGACTCCGAACGCGTGAAGCGCTTCATCGACGCCGCTCGTAGTGCCTGAGCTCGGCACCCTCCTTCTGGGCATCGACCTGGGGTCCTCGGGTGTGAAGGGCACGCTCGTGAGCCCCGAACGCGGCATCGTCGCGAGCACCTCGCACGACGTCGCCCTCTACAGCGACCACCCGGGCTGGGCCGAGGCCGACCCCGCCGAGTGGTGGAGCGCGACGTGCGACGTCATCGCGAGATTGCTGAGCGAGACCGGGGCCTCGGGCGACGACGTCGCGGCCCTGGCGGTCTCGGGCATGGTGCCGGCCGTGGTGATCTGCGACGCCGACGGCGTCCCTCTGCGGCGAGCGATCCTGCAGAACGACGCGCGCGCCGCTGACGAGATCCGTGAACTCCAGCGTGCCCTCGAGCACCTGGACCTCCTGCGACTGACCGGTTCGGTCCTGTCGCAACAATCCGTCTCCCCGACGGTGCTGTGGCTGGCGAGGAGCGAGCCAGCGTTGTGGTCCCGCACGGTCTCCGTGCAGGGCTCCTACGACTGGCTCGCCCGTCAGTTCGGTGCCGTCGCTCACGTGGAGCAGAACTGGGCCCTCGAGAGCGGCCTCTACGACCTCGACCTGCGGCCACTCGATTCCGTGCCCGAGGCCACCCAGATCACCTGGCCGGCATTCCTACCCGTGATGCGACCGGGAACCATCGCGGGCGAGGTCACGTCCGATGCCGCAGCCGCGACCGGCCTGCGCGCGGGCACCGCCATCGTCGTCGGCGGCGCCGACCACGTGTTGTCGGCCTTCGGGGCGGGACTGACCAAGTCCGGCGACACCCTAATCAAGCTCGGTGGCGCGGGTGACATCCTGGCGGTCTCGAAGAAGGTCTTCCTGGACCGGCGTCTCTACCTCGACGCGCACCCGATCCCGGGTTCGTGGTTGCCCAACGGGTGCATGGCCACCAGCGGCTCGGTGCTGCGCTGGGAGCAGGCCCTCTTCTCGGGCGAATCACTCCAACACCTGGACCACGAGGCGCGAGCGTCACGTCCCGGCGCCCTGGTGGCGCTGCCGTACTTCTTGGGCGAGAAGACGCCGCTGCACGATCCGGACCTGCGCGGAGTGATCGCCGGTCTGCACCTGGGAACGACGCGCGGCGACCTGCATCGTTCGTTCCTCGAAGGGATCGCCTACGGCTTCAAGGCGCACGTCGACGTCTTTGCCGAGGGCGGCCTGGTGCTCGGCGACGTGCGGGTCACCAACGGGGGTTCGCGTTCGCGCCTCTGGCGTGAGATCCTGGCTGACGTCCTGCACCGCGACCTCATCTCGATCATCAATCACCCCGGTGCGTCTTATGGCGCCGCGGTCATCGCGGGCATCGGCACCGGGCACATCCACGACTGGTCCTACGTCAACGGGGCGCTGGAGAAGGGCGAAGTGATCTCGCCCAACCCCGAGAACGTCGCGGTCTACGAGGAGCGCTACCAGCAGTTCCTCCAACTCGGCGCCGCCACCGCCTCCATCTCGCATTCACTAGCAAGGAGTTCCCTATGAGTTTGCCAGTCGCCGTCGTCACCGGAGCCGGATCGGGTATCGGGGCCGCCATCGCGCGCGAACTCGGCCGTCGGGGTCACCACGTGGTGGTCACCGACATCGACCCGGCGGCCGCCCAAGGTGTCGCGCGGGCCCTCGACAGTGCGGAGTTCCACCGACTCGACGTGACCGATCCGCTCGAGTGCGACGAACTCGTCGCCGACGTCGTCGCCGCGCACGGACGACTCGACGTGTGGGTGTCGAACGCGGGCATCTCCAAGATGCAGCGATTCGTCGATATCTCCGCGGCCGACCTGGCGAGGAACTTCGAGGTCAACACCTACGGCGTCTTCTACTGTGGACAGTCCGCCGCGCGCGCGATGATCGCCCTGGGCACGCCGGGGCGCATCATCAACACCGCGTCGATGGCGGCCAAGCAGGGCGGGGTCCCGTTCCTGGCCGACTACGTGGCGAGCAAGTTCGCCGTCATGGGGCTGACCCAGGCGATGGCCTGTGAACTCGCGCCGCACGGCATCCGCGTCAACGCGGTGTGTCCCGGATTCGTCGCGACGCCGATGCAGACGCGCGAGCTCGCCTGGGAGGCCGAATTGCGCGGCATCGACGCGGACACGGTGAAGCAGATGTGGATCGACGACACCCCGTTGGCGCGCTTGCAGACGCCCGAGGACGTGGCCAAGGTCGTAGCGTTCCTGGCGTCGGACGACGCCGAGTTCATCACCGGCGAGTCCATCTCGGTCAATGGCGGAGCCTTCATGGACTAGGCCGGCGTCGTCTCGTCGCCCCGGGATCAAAGGACCCGTAGCGCGATGGCCACCCCGACCACCATCAGCATCGCGGCGCCGATCTCGGCACTACCGTGTTCGATCCTCGTGCCCAGACGCCCACCCAACTCGAGGCCGACGAGGGACATGCCCACGCTCACCACGGCGATGGTCACGGCGGCCAGGACCACGTTCACCCGGTAGGCGCCGAGCGCGAAGCCCACCACGAGATTGTCGATGCTCAGTGCGGCGCCCGTGAGCACGAGGCCTCCGCGCGTGCCCACGGGCGTCGGTGCGTCGCGTCGGGCTTGGATCATCGCGTAGACCCCGATGACGATCAGGAGGACCCCGCCGAGGTAGGAGGCGAAGGCTCCCAGGGACCTGGCCAGACTCCGTCCCAGCACGAGCCCGACGAGGGGCATCACCGCCTCGAAGAATCCGAAGGTCACGGCGATCCGTCGGCGCAGGCGATTGTCGACACCGGACATCCCCAGGCCGATCGAGGCGGCGACGTTCGACAGTCCCAGTGCCACGGCGATGAGGACGATGGCGAGCACGACGACAGGCTAGGTCCGCCGGTGGGCGCCGGGCGACACCGGGCGACTCGCCCCGGCGTCATCGTTCATGCTCCATTCATCGGCCGTGACGAGGGTTACACCGCCGTTACCGACGTGAAATACTCCGTACACATTGGCGACCTAGGTTGGGACAATGGGAGTCGTATTCGAAGGTGACGCGTCGGGCGCCTGGAACGAAATGTTCTCCGCTCCTGGTCAGCCCCGGCCCATCTACGAGCGCCTGCTAGCGGACCTGAATGCGTACCAACCCCAGGAGTTGCGGCTGCGCTCGGACCAGTTGGCGCGAACCTTCATCGACCGCGGCGTCACCTTCGCGCACAGTGGCGAGGAGCGCCCCTTCCCGCTCGACCTGGTCCCGCGCATCCTCGGCGCCCTCGAGTGGGACCGCCTGGCCCGCGGCATCGCCCAGCGGGTGCAGGCGCTCGAGGCGTTCCTGGCCGACGTCTACAGCGCGGGGCGCATCTTCGACGAGGGTCTCATGCCGCGCGCGGTGGTCACGTCGAGCCCACACTTCTGTCGCGCGGCCTTCGGCATCTCTCCGCCCAACGGCGTGCGCATCGCGGTGGCCGGCATCGACCTGATCCGTGACGAGCACGGCAACTTCTGCGTGCTCGAGGACAACGTGCGCATCCCCTCGGGCGTCAGTTACGTCATCGAGAACCGTCGGGCCATGACCCAGGCGTTCTCGGCGCTGTTCTCCGACCACCGCGTGCACCCGGTGGACGGCTACCCGTCACGGCTCTTCTCGGCGCTGTTGGCGGCCGCTCCACGCAAGGCGCTGGATCCGGTGATCGTGGTGCTGAGCCCCGGCGTGCACAACGCCGCTTACTTCGAACACGTGTTGCTCGCGCGCATGATGGGGGTGGAGCTCGTCGAGGGCCGCGACCTGGTGTGCCGGTCGAACCACGTCTACATGCGCACGACCAACGGGGAGCGCGCGGTGCACGTGATCTATCGTCGCGTGGACGACGACTGGCTCGACCCGTTGCAGTTCCGACCCGACACGGTGATCGGCGTGGCCGGGCTCGTGAACGCGGCGCGGGCGGGCAACGTGGTGATCTCCAACGGCATCGGCAACGGCATCGCCGACGACAAGTTGATCTACACCTACGTGCCCGAGTTCATCCGTTTCTACCTGGGCGAGAAGCCGCTACTGGACAACGTGCAGACCTATCGCCTCGAGGATGAGGAGTCCCGCGCCGAGGTGCTCGGCGCCCTCGCCAACTACGTGATCAAGCCGGTCGACGGTTCCGGCGGCAAGGGTATCGTCATCGGTCCTCGCGCGACCAAGACCGAACTCAAATCCCTGCACAAGGCGATCCTCGCCTCGCCGCGCAGCTACATCGCCCAACGCCCCGTCGCACTGTCGACGCACCCGACGTTCGTCGGCGATTCGATCTCACCTCGCCACATCGACCTGCGCCCCTTCGCGGTGAACGACGGCGAGGACGTGTGGGTGTTGCCCGGCGGACTGACCCGCGTCGCGCTGGGCGAGGGGGAGCTCATCGTCAACTCGTCGCGCGGCGGCGGATCGAAGGACACGTGGGTGTTGAACGATGACTCGATCCCCTTTCGCGGTGCGGTCCCCCCGGCGAGTCACCGCTCGCGACGCTACCCGGCGCCGCCGCGCCAGAACGACGAATTCGTCACGCAGCAGGGCGAGCAGTGAGCGAGCGCGGCATGCTCTCTCGACTGGCCGAGTCGCTCTTTTGGATCGGTCGCTACATCGAACGCGCCGACGACACCGCGCGCATCGTTGATTCCTACGTGCACCGCATGGTCGAGGACCCCTTCAATGACGAGAGCGCGACGTGTCGGTCGTTGTTCTCGATCCTGGGTATCGAGGTCGAGTCCGAGCGGCTGCGCACCGTCGAGACCCTTCAGACCATCGTCTACGACATCGAGAACCCCAATTCGATCGCCGGCGCCCTCAACGGCGCCTACGAGAACGCGCGGCGCAGTCGCGACTACATCTCCTCTGAGATGTGGGTGGCGCTCAACACGACGCGCAACGAGCTCCCTCGACGTGAGGCCCGCGCTCGCGATTTCGGTCCCTCCACGTACCTGCAGTACGTGCGCGAGCGAACGTCGCTGCTGGCCGGACTCACCGACGCCACCTTGAGCCACGACGACGGCTGGCGATTCCTGGTGCTCGGGCGCAACCTCGAGCGCATCGACATGACCGCTCGACTGTTGCGCGGGCGCGTCGTCAGCGACGACAACGCGCCCGACTGGATGGCGTTCCTTCGCGCGTCGGGGGCCATGGAGGCGTTCATGCGCAACACGCGCGAGATCAACGACGCCAACGGCGTGGCGGCGTTCTTGATGCTGGACCGGTTGTTCCCCCGTTCGGTCCTCTATTCGCTCAACCTCGCCGACGAATGCTTGGTCGAGATCCAGCCGGCCAGCCAACGCATCAGTGCGGGTGACGCCGCGCGCCAGGCCTTGGCGCGGGCGCGCGGGACGCTCGAGTTCATCGATCCGCGACAGTTGATCGACCAGTTGCCCGAACTGCTCGAGATGCTCGAGAACACGTGCTTTCGCATCACCGACGCCGTCACCGATCGCTACTTCCGTCACGAGGACGCCGTGGCCTGGAACATGGAGGAGGGGTTGTGAGCGAGCGCCTCGGACTCTCGATCCGCCACCACACGGGGTTCACCTACGACGGCGTCGCCAAAGCGTCCTACAACGAGGCGCGCATGACGCCGCGCTCGTTGGGCACCCAGCAGGTGCAGACCTCCAAGATCGCGGTGCGGCCAGTGATCCCGCTGAGCACGCACGTGGACTACTTCGGCACCATCGTGACGACCTTCGACATCCAAGAGACGCACCCCCGACTCGAGGTCGAGGCGGTGAGCCAGGTCGAGAGCTGGGCCGCGACCTTGGACACGCCCCTGGGCTGGAGCGACCTGCGCAGCGAGCGCCTGACCGACCGCTTCTCGGAGTTCCTGCTGCCCACGCACCGGACCACGCTGGTGGGGGCGGTACTGGACGACATCGCGGCCTGGCAGCGACTCGCCGACGTGCACCAATGCGTCGAGGCCGCCTCGGACTTCGTTCGTGACCAGGTGTCCTACGTTCCGGGAGCGACCTCGGTCTCGGCCACCGCTCAGGAGGCCTGGGACCGCCGCAAGGGAGTCTGTCAGGACATCACCCACGTCACCGTCGGGTTGCTTCGCGCGATGGGTATCCCCTCGCGCTACGTGTCGGGGTACCTCTATCCGGCGACCGAGCCGGCGATCGACGACGTCGTCGAAGGGCAGAGCCACGCGTGGGTCGAATACTTCTCGGGCTCGTGGACCGGCATCGACCCGACCAACGGCGTGCGCGAGACCGAGCGGCACATCATCGTCGGCCACGGACGCGACTACGACGACGTGGCACCCCTCAAGGGCATCTATCAGGGGGCCGAGTCGACCCAGCTCGGTGTCGTCGTCGAGATGCGCCGCACCCACTAACGAGAGCGGGCGCACCCTTCGTAGGATGTCGGCATGGACCTAGAACTCACCAATCGCACGTTTGCCATCACCGGGGGGACCGACGGCCTGGGCCTGGCCCTCGCCCAACGCCTGGTGGCTGAGGGGGCGAACGTCGCGGTGTGTGGGCGCGACGTCGAACGACTGGCGAGGGCGCAGGAATTACTCGGTGGGCGCGCGTTGTGCGTGCAGGCCGACGTCACCAGTGCCAGCGACTGCGAGATGTTGATCGACGCGACCATCGCTCGCTTCGAGGGCCTCGACGGTGTGGTGAACAACGCGGGCAAGGCCGTGTCCTCGGGCATCGCCACCTCGTCCGATGACGCGTGGCGCGAGGATTACGAACTCAAGGTGATGGCGGCCTTGCGCATCTCGCGCAGCGCCCTGGCGCACCTGGGTGCGGGCGGCGCGATCCTCAACGTCTTGTCGGTCTCGGCGCGCACCCCGCCGGCGGGGTCGATGCCCACCTCGGTGTCGCGGGCGGCGGGCCTCGCCTTCACCAAGTCGCTGGCCACTGAGGTCGCGCCGCTGGGCGTGCGGGTGAACGCGGTCCTCATCGGTCTGATCGAGTCGGGTCAGTGGGTGCGTCGCGCCGCGGCCACCGGTCAGTCCCTCGACGAGTTCTACGCGGAGTCGGCCAAGAACGCCAACATCCCGCTGGGTCGATTCGGTCGGGCCGAAGAATTCGCCGATGTCGCGGCGTTCCTCCTCTCGCCGCGCGCGAGTTTCGTGACCGGCGTGGGCATCAGCGTCGACGGCGGCATGTCGCCGGTCATCTGAGAGCCCCTGCCCGCCACGGCGATGGAGACGTCGCCGTGCGAGATAGTTGATAGATCATCGACATCCCACTATGATCGTGGATATATCAACTAACTGGTCGCGATCCCTGCGTCGACCTGATGAAGAACGGATGGTCGACGTGAGTGACGTCAGTGACGTGAATGTCGTGTGGAGCGGGTCGCTCAGTGACGGCGCCCCCGTGGTCGTCCTGCTGCACGGGCGCGGGTCGAACGAGCACGAGATGGCGGCGGTGGCGGCGCAGTTGCCCTCGCACGTCGCGGTCGCCGCGCTGCGTGGACCCGTGGTACTGGGTCCGTCTAAGTTCACGTGGTTCGAGAATCGCGGCATCGGTCGCCCGATCCCCGAGTCCTTGCGCTCGTCGCTCGACTGGTTCCGACGATGGCTCGACGACGCCGTCGCCCATCGACCGGTGGCGCTGGTGGGCTTCAGTGGGGGAACGGCCTTCGCCGGCGCCTGTGTCCTCGACGATCCCTCACGCTTCGCCGGTGCGGCACTGCTCTACGGGACCATCCCCTTCGACGCCGGCGTCGCCACGACGCCGGGGCGCCTGGCGGGGGTGAACATCCTGCACGCGCAGGGCATCGACGATCCGGTCATGCCCCCCGCCCTGATGGAGCGGACCTGGGAGTACCTCACCGAGGAGTCCGGCGCGCTCCTCGAGACCTACCGTACGACCGGGGGTCACGCCATCGCACCCGAGGTGCTCGTGGCGCTCACTGACTGGCTCGAGAGAGTGCTCGTCGTCTCGTGAGCACGGGAATGGAGATCGGACTCTTCACGTTCGCCGAAGTGACCCGCTCGCCGTCGGGCGACGCCGTCAGCCCCGCGGTGCGACTTCGCGAATTCATCGAACTCGCGAAGATCGCCGACGAGGCTGGCCTGGACGTGTTCGGCGTCGGCGAGCACCACCGACCCGACTTCGCCATCTCCTCGCCGGCGGTCGTCCTGGCCGCGATCGCGGAGTCGACGTCGCGCATCCGCTTGACCAGTGCGGTCACGGTGCTGTCCACCGCGGACCCCGTGCGGGTCTACGAGGATTTCGCCACGCTCGACCTCATCTCGGGCGGACGCGCGGAGATCACCGCGGGACGCGGTGCGTACGTCGAGTCCTTCGCGCTCTTCGGCTACGACCTCGAGGACTATGACGCCCTCTTCGACGAGAAGCTCGAACTGCTGTTGCGCGTCGACGCGAACGAGCACGTCACGTGGTCGGGCCGTCATCGCGCGTCCCTGCACGGCGCCGGGGTCTATCCGCGAGCGCTCCAGCACCGGATCCCCGTGTGGATCGCCGTGGGGGGCACCCCCGCCAGCGTCGTACGTGCCGCGCGCCATGGTCTGCCCACGTATTTCGCCATCCTCGGCCAACCTGAGCGATTCGTGGACCTGGCCACCCTGTATCGCCACCACGGACGTGAGGCTGGCTTCGCGAGTGGCGACCTCCAGGTGGGAGTGACGAGTCACTTCTACGTCGCGGACACCTCCCAGGGCGCTCGCGACACGTTCTACCCCTACTACTCGCGCTACATCGGTGACAACATGCCCCACGCCAAAGGTCAGCCCTTGGGGCGTGACGCGTTCGAGGCGTGGGCCTCTCCCCATGGGGCGCTGTTGTGTGGCAGCCCCAGCGAGGTCATCGACAAGATCCTCTGGGAGTACGAACTTCTCGGCCATACGCGCTTCCTCGCGCAGATCGGACTCGGGGGATTGCCCTTCAAGGAGACCGCGCGATCGATCGAAATGTTGGCCAGCGAGGTGCTGCCGGCGGTGCGGCGCGCGACGGCGCGAGGCGAGGGCTGACCCGTCGGCGAATCTGGCGACAACGACTAGGCCAACGTCAAGAACCCGTACGTGATGCACAGTCCGAGCGCGTTGATGAGGACGAAGCTCGCGATGATCACCCCGATGGCCACCTTGGCGCCCGTTCCGCGTCGGCTGCCCGCCGGCAGGGGCATGTACCACTCCGGTAACAGTCCGGTGACGCTGTCGGCAAACGGCCGCCACGGCGCGGAGTGCGGATCGATCTGGGGATGCGGGTCGGCGCCGAGCGCGAGTTCGGTCAACTCCTCGTCACTCAGCCGGGTCGTCGTTTCTTCGTCCATCGTTCGTCGCCACCTTTCCACCGTCGAACTTAACTGTCGCGCGAACGAGTGCGGCGTTACTCAGTCGGTGATATCGCGCAGACCGGCGTCGAGGAACTTCTGGCGTAGCCCGAGCAGATCGAGGGTCCCTTCGCCGCCAGCCAGAAGCTTTCGTTGGACCTGTTCCTTGGCCTCGCGAACCCGGCACTCGGCGATCACGTCGAGGGCGTCCTCACGAGCGACCACGACGACGCCGTCGTCATCAGCGATGACGACGTCACCGGGAGTGATGGCGACGCCCGCGCACACGATGGGGACCTGCACGTTGCCGGGCGTCTCCTTGACGGTGCCGCGCGCGCTGATGGCGCTCGACCAGACGGGGAATGCCATGCCGGTGAGATCGGCCACGTCACGCACGCCCGCATCGATCACCAGGCCGACGACGCCGCGGGCCACCATGTGGGTGGCGAGTAGTTCGCCGAAGTAGCCGTCGTCGCAGGGGCTCGTGGGTGTCACGACCAAGAGGTCGCCCGCGCGCGCGACGTCGCCGGCGACGTGGATCGACGAATTGTCACCGGGCGCGACCTCGCACGTCAACGCCGTTCCGGCCACTCGCACGCCGCGAAACAGCGGGCGAAGTCGCGAGTGCATGAGACCGGTCCTCCCCATCGCCTCGTGGATGGTGGCGACAGCGAATGTCGCGAGCGTGTGGACGTGCGAGGGGTCGGCCCGCTGGGTGGTGCGATCGACGACGGCCACGACGCTCCTTTGGATCGGCTCGCACCGCCGTCGTCGCCCCCACGTGCGTCGCGAGGCGCCTCGTGTCGGCGCGTTGGTGGCGATGCTACCCCAGGGTTCGTCGTGTGGTGTAGTTGCTCTACAGTGAAGGACCGAGGGGGTGGCGCAGTGAGCGCACAACAGTCACGCGCACGAGTCCTGGTGATCTCCCTGGGCGGGACCATCGCGTCGACGGCGACCCCGTCGCACGGTGGCGTCGTACCCCAACTCACCGCGGCGGACCTCGTGGCGGCCGTTCCCTCGCTCGACGACGTGGCGCGCGTCGACGCGCAATCCTTCCGACAAGTCCCCTCGGGCGACCTGGTCCTGGCGGATCTCTGCGCGCTGGCGCGATTCATCGCGGCCCGGGTCGTCGACGGCGTCGACGGCGTCGACGGCGTCGTGATCACTCAGGGGACCGACACCATCGAAGAGACCGCATTCGCCCTCGACGTGCTCCTCGACCTCGACGTCCCCGTGGTCGTCACGGGGGCGATGAGGAATCCGACCCTCGCCAGTCCCGACGGTCCGGGCAACGTGCTGGCGGCGGTGAGAGTCGCCGCGTCCCCCGCGGCGCGCGCTCTGGGTTGTCTGGTGGTGATGAACGACGAGATCCACGCCGCGCGATTCGTGCGAAAGACCCATTCGTCGAGTCTGGCCACGTTCCAGTCGCCGAGTGCTGGTCCCCTGGGGTGGGTCAGCGAAGACCGCGTGCGGATCGCCCTGCGATGTAGCACCATGCGCCATGTCGCGGTCGACGTCGAGGGCGAGGTGCCGGCGGTCGCCTTGATCAGTTGTGCGCTGGGCGACGACGGCCGACTGCTCGGGGCGCTACCCACGCTCGGGTATCGCGGCGCGGTGATTGACGCCTTCGGGGGAGGACACGTTCCTTCGACGATGGTCGAGGGCATCGAGACGTTGGCCCGGGCCATGCCGGTGGTGCTGTGTTCGCGCGCGGGGTCGGGCGAGGTCCTCGAACACACCTACGGATTCCCCGGTTCGGAATCCGATCTCCTCTCGCGCGGCGTCATCTCGGGTGGCATACTCGACGCACGAAAGGCACGCGTGGTGTTGACCCTCGCGCTGGCGGCCTCCACGCACGCCCGCGACGCCGTGGAACTCTTCATCGAGGTGCGTGATTCGCTCCTGGGTTGAGGGCTGATTAGCTCTGCGCGGCCTTCTGCAAGTTCGACTCGACGGAACTGAGGTGGCGCAACATGGCCTCACGAGCGGCGCGTCCGTCACGGTTGGCCAGGGCCTGAGCGATCTCGCGGTGCTGGTGGCGGTAGTGCTCGCGGCGTTCGTCGGAGTCGCTACGCCTCTTGAGGCTTCCCCAGGTCACCGAGAGCCGGGCCTCGGCGATGAAGTGGTACATGTTCTCGATGAGCGGATTGTGCGAAGCGCGAACGAATGCCTGATGCAGGGCCAGGTCCCAGCGCTCGAACTCGTCGAAGGTGGACGCGTTGTCGCCGCCCACCAAGCATCGCTCGATCTCCTCGAAGTCGCTCGAGGTGGCGTTCTCCACGGTGGCGGCCAAGGCCGCGGGCTCGATCAAGAGTCGCGCGGACATCACGTCGGCCGG
>Ga0209698_10001932_pt1 | contig 23803 bp, 21 predicted proteins | sample LitLauG_LLR_2012_FD_187203 | JGI IMG/M metagenome (GOLD analysis project Ga0209698, IMG submission 187203) | Freshwater sediment microbial communities from Pennsylvania, USA - Little Laurel Run_MetaG_LLR_2012 (SPAdes) (version 2) | ecosystem: Environmental > Aquatic > Freshwater > Creek >... | reverse complement strand
CGCGCATTGGGACCATTTCGGGTGGAACCCCAAGCTGCCCGGGAACAAGCACGACCAGATCTTCCATGGCGCGATCGACAATGCCTCGGGGGTTGCCGCGCTGCTGCAGTTGGCGGCGGCGTACCGGGCGCTGCCGGTGGCCCCGCGCCGATCGATACTGTTCATCGCCACCTGCGCCGAGGAGCGCGGCCTGCTGGGCGCAAAGTTCTACGCCACCCACCCCCTGTACCCGCTGCGCGACACCGTCGCCGACATCAACATGGACGGCATGAACCTCTGGGGCCGGACGCACGATGTCGAGGTCGTGGGCTACGGAAACTCCGACCTCGACGACGTACTGGCACGCGCGGCCCAGACACAAGGGCGCATCCTCCAGGCCGACCTGGAGCCTGAGCGCGGGCACTACTATCGCGCCGACCAGTTCGAATTCGCCAAGGTGGGCTTGCCCTCCCTCTACATCGGCAGCGGCGATGATTTTCTCGGCAAGCCGTCCGGCTTCGGCAAGCAAAAGCGCGATGAATACGTGAACGAGTCCTACCACAAGGTGACGGACGTCGTGCGTCCCGAATGGGACCCCTCCGGCGCGGTGGAAGACATCCAGTTGCTGTTCGACGTCGGCTACGAGGTGGCGCAGCAGGACCGGTTTGTGCAGTGGAAGCCTGGCGTGGAATTCAAGGCCAGGCGCGATGCGATGCTGCGCGAGGGCCAGTGAGTACGGCCGGGTAGGACACTGGAAATTCCGCTACGATTGCCCCAAACCGGGAGGCCCAGGCCTCGAACCGATAGAGGAGTGCGTGACGCCATGAAACCGACCGCCGATTCCCTACGGGTTCTTGCCCGGCGCCCCAGCGCCTACCTGCCGATTGCCATGTCGACGGCGGCCTTGCTGCTGCTGGGTGGCGTGGCGCTGTCGTCCGGCCTGGCCCCGCAGCCCGACGAAGGAGCCGCCGCCCATGTGTATCAACTGCTCATGGCGGGGCAGATCCCGGTCGTGGCCTATTACCTGGCCCGATGGATGGGACGGGAGCCACGGGCGAGCCTGCGCATGTTTGCGGTGCAGGTGGCGGCGGCGTTTGCAGCCCTCGCGCCGGTTTATTTTCTCGGTCTCTGAGGCCCGCTGCGCTGGGTAAATCCGCGCCGAAGCGCGCGCCTCGACCGCGGCCGCATGGGGCGGCACCGTGCCCGCAGGGCGGCGATCTATCTGGCTTGCAGCCGTTGGGCCGAACGTTCAGTTGACCGGCAGCAGGTAATTGCGCAGCGCGTGTTCGGCCAGGCTGCGCCCGATCGCGCTCCCCACCTCGACGGATGAGCGATAGTGGGCTCCGGCCCAGATGCGCGAAACCGAGATCCGCTCTGCCATCTCGCGGTACGACCCCACGTGCATCACCACGTTTGGGAAGGCCTCGCTGTCGATGTCGACGCCGCCGGGCGCCGGACCTTCGGCGTCGAGGATGGTGGCGATGGCATTGCTGTCCACGCAGTGTCCGCAGGGATACTCGGGGTGCGCCGGGGTGGGGATCAGCGGCAGCCAGTCGGCCTGCAGCACGGTGGCGTCGTTGCCGTCCTGGTCGCCGTTGCGGATTGCCGTTATCGGGCGCCAACGAAGGTAGTGGAATTTCCCATCGACGACCGTGACACCGACGTCTTCCGAAACCATCGCCACCATCGCGTACAGCCGTGCGTTCTGCGCCAGGCTTCGCCCCGGCCGGTCGGCGATCTGGCGCAGGGTGCGGGTCCAGCGGTGCAGGTACCAGAAGCGTGCTTCCCGTGCCTGGTCCGGCGTGCGCGTGGTGCTGTCGACCCCGCCGATGGCCTTGACCTCGTTGTAATCCGCTGCCCAGGCGGCGCTCTTGAGCTCGGGCGGAGGTCCGGGCCGGAACTGATCGGCACTGGCCAGGGTCCAGGGCTGCATCGCGAAGTAAAACGGCGACACGCTCGATACGTTCGCGGGCACCCAGGTTCCCGGCGGCGCCAGCGGTCGTTGCGGCGGCACCTTGCCCGGGTGCACGGCGTTGCGCCACTCGATGACTTGCGCGGCCGCACGTTCGCCCACCTCGACCCCGCGTTGACGCTCCTCGCCGGGCGGGATCGAGCCGAGCGAAATGGCATAGGCGTCGTCCAAGGCCCCCTTCGCGCCGGGAAACAGCGTGAGCAGCGCGGCGTGGGCGGCGGCCACCGCGGCGGCCGGTGCCGAGGCCGGGCCGGCGGGCGCCACTAGGCCCTGGCGGTACGGCGCATAGCGGCGCTCGATCGTGTTGACCGCCTGGAAGACCGCGACCGCCACGACCGTATCCGACTCGGATGTCAGGGTCCAGGGCGACTCGGCCTGGTCAGGGCGGGTCGGGGACGGCGGCGGATTCTGGGCCTGGCCGAGCTCGATCCAATCGGCGACCACATCGGCGTAGGCGGGCGGCGCCAAGAGGGCGAGTAAAGCCGTCGACAGCACAAGTGCGCGGTGGCGAGGGTGCATTTTTGACCTCCCGGGGCCAGGAGAGACATTCAAGCGCCCGCCATTATCGAAAAGCTCTTGCGGCTCGTCTATCGCGGCATGCGCAACTGGGCGCGGATCGCGGCCTCCAACTGGGTCAGATCCACCTCGCCCTTGTAACGCGCGACGACGAACCCGCCCCGGTCTATCAGGAAGAATTGGGGAAGCCCAAGCACCTTGCCGTAGCGCTCGGCCAGCGCCACGTCGCCCAGGCCGACCGGGTAATCGACGGGGTGCTTTGCCAGCAAACGCCTTACCGGCGCGAGTTGGTCGTCCATCGAAACTCCGATCACGCGCAATCCACCCACCCCATAATCGCGTTGCCATGCCGACAGGCGCGGCATCTCCTCCACGCAGGGCGCGCACCAGCTGGCCCAAAAATTCAGCAGCACCACCTTGCCGCGAAAATCGGCCAGGCGCAGCGTCTTGCCTGCGACATCGTCCAGCGAAAATTCCGGCGCGCGATCGCCGGCCCCGATGGGCCACGCGGCGCCCGTCAGCAGCAAGCCCAGTGCGCAGGCCGCCAGCCGAAGGTAGGCCACGATCTCAGGAGCCCGTCGCGGTCGGGAAGCCCTTGTCCACCCAGTCGGTTCCGAAATCTTCTGTGATATGGATGACCCGGACCTTCTTGAACCCCAGCTGCTGCAGCGCTTCGAACGCCGCGGCGATGTTCGGGCATTTGCGCCACGGGCAGCAGCCGCAATAGATCACGATCGCCGTATCGCGCGGCAGCGCGGTCACACGATCCCGCAGGCTCTTCAAGCCATCGTCGTCGCTTGCCGCCCCCACGTATTCCGAGCCCGGGATGTGCGCCTGCGCATAGGCTTTGCGAAAGCCCACCTGCAGCACCAAGGGCTTGGGCGCCGTCGACGCCGCCAGGCTGGCGGCAAAGTCCGCCGGCTGGATCAGCGCCTCGGCGGGAATCGAGGAGGCCGGCTTGTGGTCGGCCCACGCGGGCCGGGCCGCAACAACGAGCAAGGCAAAGCCGGTTAAGAACACCTTGACGAAGCGCGAACGCTTGACCATGACGCTACTCCCATTCGATAAAACGGATGCGCAAGTCTAGACCCGGTGTAGCGCCCTGGCGGAATCGCGCAAAATCGCCGCTTGCGCATTACCGGCAAACCTCCAGGGCGCCGCGCCTGTATTCAGGCGGCCGCGCCAGCGGGCGGAATGGTCAGGCGAAACATCGCTCCACCCAGCCCGGAGTCGTCCAGGTCTATCCGTCCTCCATGCAATAGCGCCGCCTTCTGCGCTATAGCCAGCCCCAGTCCATAGCCACCGGTGCTGCGGTCGCGGCTGCGGTCCAGGCGAAAGAAGGGTTCGAAGACCCGCGCGCGCGCCTCGACCGGCACGCCCGGCCCGTCGTCCTCGACGCTCACCTGCAGTGCGCCGTCCTCCGCCCGGCGGGCGGACAGCAGGATGCGCCGGGCGCTGTATTTGATGGCGTTCGAAAGCAGGTTGCCGATGGCGCGCGCCAGCAATCGGCGGTCGCCGACGATCCCGCCCAGGTCCCCGGAAAACGCGCTTGCAAGCTCCTTGCCGGCCGCCAGGTCCCTGGTGGCACGCAGGCACTCGTGCAAAAGCTCGACCACCGCGAAGCGCTCGCCGGGCAGGGACCGCGCATGCTCCAGCGCGGAGAGGGTCAGCAACTCGTTGACCAGCTGGCCAAGTTCGAGCAGATCGGCGTTCATGGCGTCGATCCGGGGCTGGACCGGGCGCCCTTTGGAATCCTCGCGCAAAAGCTCCAGGCCGAATTCGAGCCGGGCGATCGGCGTACGCAACTCGTGCGAGACCGAATGGAGCAGGGCTCTTTGGTCATCGAGCAGTCTGCGGATGCGCTGCGCCATGTCGTGCATGCAGCGCGCCAGCGGATAGATGCTTGCCTTGGAATCGACCGCGATCGTGCGGTCCAGCTGCCCTGCGCCAAAGTCCTCGGCAGCCCGGGACAGCTCCTGCAGGCCCCGCCAATGCGAACGCGACCAGAAGGCGATCGGCACCAGCAGGCACAAGGCGACCACCACGTAGCGCAGGGCCTCCATTTCCAGCGCGAAGCCGATGTCGATGGGCAGCCCCACGATCTGGATCACATCCTCGTCGCTGCCGACATAGCGCTCGCCGCGCAGGTCGACCCGGCGCAGCAGCGCCTTCCCCGGGATGTCGATCACGAGCTCGCCGCGCCGCAGGCGTGCCAATTTTTCCTGCGACAGCGCGTCCTCGAGCGACTTCAGGGGTATCACGTCCATCCCGACGTGCGACACGCTGCGCGCCTTGTTGAGCCGCGCCAGCCACTCCTCGGCCGGCCCCTTGTCGATGTACTGTTCCAGCAGGAAGATCTGCGCGGTTGCCTGGCTGCGCGCGATCTGCTCCAGCGGATCGCCGAACAGGCCGGCGACCGCGATATACACGGCGACGCTGGCCACCGTCACCGACACCATGATGAGGAGGAACAGCCGGCTGAATAGACGATTCATCGCTGCCGCCGCCCTTAATCCTCCACACGCCAGGTGGAGGGACTGAACAGGTAGCCCTCGCCGCGCACGGTCTTGATGCGTTCGCCAGCCGCGTCGTCGAAGGCGCGGCGCAGGCGCGAGATGCCGTTGTCGATGCTGCGGTCCAGCCCGTCGAACTCGATGCCGCGCATCTTCACCAGGAGGTGATTGCGCGTCAGCACCTGGCCCGGCGCCTCGGCCAGCAGCAGGAGCAGCTTGTAGTCGACGCTGTTGAGCGCTACCGGCGCCCCGCGCCAGAAGACCGCGCGGTTGCTGCGCGACACGCGCAGGGCGCCGAAGCACAGGTCGTCGATCGCCCCGCCGGGCGGCTCCTGCGCGCGCCGCAGCAGGGCGCGCATGCGCGCCACCAGGATGCGCGGTTGCACCGGCTTGTTGACATAGTCGTCGGCGCCTTGTTCCAGACCGGAGATTTCGTCGAACGAGTCCTCCCGCGCGGTCAGGATCAGGATCGGCACGCTGCTGGCTTCGCGGATCTTGCGGCAGACGTCCATCCCTTCCATGCCCGGCAGCATGAGATCCAGGATGACGATGTCCGGCGCTCCCTCGCGAAAGCGGGCCAGCGCAAGATCGCCGCGGTTGACGACGTCAACGCGAAAGCCGTAGCGGCCCAGATACTCGGAAACGAGGGCCGCCAGCTTGGCGTCGTCCTCGATCATCAACACGCGCTGCACGCCGCCCCTCCTTTTGCGGGCATTCTAGGCGAAGCCCGGTGTGCGGACCGGCGCCCCGGGCGCACCGGCGACCGGCAATACATTTCTCCGACACCGCGTACAAATCCACGACAAACGGACCACCAAGCCAGGCGGATCCGGCGCGGGAAGTTCTCTAGCCTTGGCAAAGCGATGGCGCCCTGCCGTGACAGCGGGTTCGCGTTTGCGCCGCGTGCCGCGCCCATTGCACTTCGACCATGCCGGATGAAATTTCAGGAAAGGAAAACCATGAATCGCCAAAAGACGCTGCTTGCGTTTACGTTCGCCGGGGCACTCGCGCTGGGCGCCTGCACCACCGTCGGCAATGAAGCCCTGCGGGATCAAAGCGCGGAAACCTTGCACCAGAAGATCACCGAGGGCAAATCGACGCGCGACGAGGTCGTCGCCTTGCTGGGCAAACCCAATTCCGTGCTGGAACAAGATTCGGGAGGCGCCATCTGGATCTACCGCTACCAGCGCGCCAAGCCCTGGCCGACCGAATTCATTCCCCTGGTTCCCGCGGTGTATGGCCGGCTGGACTTGCAATCCAAGGAACTGGTCGTGAACTTCGACAGTTCCAATGTTGTGACCCGCTACCGGCTGCGCGAAAGCACGGACCTCATCAAGCACGGCGCGTTCGAGTAGGCAAGCGCATCGCGCCTCTGGACGATCCCCTATGCGGGTCCAGGGGCGCGCTGGGCCTGGCGCGGCAGACCGGCGTCCCGCAAGGGGCGAAGGGTGCTCGTCCAGCCACTAAAATCCAGCGCAATCATGGAAATCACGATGTCGATCCGCTCTAGGAATTGCTGCATTTGGCCGGCGCTACTGGCCCTGATGCCAGCCGTGTGCTGCGCGCAGACGCCCTCGGCGGATCCCATGCCGGAGGGCAGTCACGACAGGTTTTGGGGCATTGGCGTTTCCGTGACGCCGACCTTCGAAGGTTCACGGGAGTCGGTGACCCGGCCGGTTGTCGACGGCTCTGCCCAATGGAGCAACGGGATCTTCCTCAACGGAGCCTTGTTGCCGTCCCGCTACGATCCGCTGCACCCCTTGCAACTGGGCTATCGCATCAGCCCGTCGCCGGCCATCGACTTCGGGCCGATGGTGGCAATCCGCGAAGGGTGGCCCGTCTTCGTGGCGCGCCAGCTCAACACCAAGGACAACGCCTGGGCCGGATCGGCCGGCGGGTTCATCGAATTCAATCTGACGGACGACATGAAGTTGACGGGCAATCTTCTCGCCGACCTGTGGTCTTCGAAAGGCGCCGGCAGTCTTATCGGCAATCTCGATCTGCGCCAGACCGCCAACGTTGCCGCCCACCACAGCGTCGCGTTTTGGGGCGGGTTGCGCTGGGGCGATAGCCTCGCGGTCCGTAACCAATTTGGCGTGACTGCAGAACAAGCGCCCGTCACGGGTTTCCCGGTATACGGTGCCAAGGGCGGAATCGAGGACCTGCACCTGGGCGCCGATTGGCGCTGGGACCTGAGCAATGCCTGGCGCCTGAGCACTGCGCTATACCTGACACGTCTCACGGGCAGCGCAGCGGGCAGCCCCGAGGTACAAACGCGAAACAACGCGAGCGCTTCGGTCACGTTGCTGCGGCGGTTTTGATCCGAGGAGCATTTCCCGCCATGCGGCCCAGTGCCCTCTGTCTTTTGGTCGCGCTGCTGCTGCTTGCAACGCGCAGCCCAGCGTCGGACGCGGCCGTGGTCGCCCCGCGTGGCGCGAGCGCACCGCCGGCCGATGTCGCCGACGCTTACGAAGGCGCCTGGTTCAGCTACCGCGACCTCTATCGCAGGATGATACGGTTTGAAAAATACGGCGGACCCAAGCAGTTCATCCAAAGCCAACTGCAGCTCGCCCCGGCAGACAAGACTGCAGCGATCGGCGGGGCGCAGTTGAGTCTGCGTTCCCACTCCGTCCGCCTCGATCTGCCGCTGGACGCCCTGGGCCGCGCCAGCTTCCCGTTCCTCAAGCAGGCCTACGACGAGAATGCGGAGTTGCGCGTGAACCGCCCGGCGGGAACCGTTGCGCTGGAGCAGCAGCTCTCGATACTCACCCGAGCCGATGGCGTCTACGCCCTGGGCGATCTGCGCGCCGCCTGCGAGGAGGTCCTGCAATACCAACGCTACGCCAGCCTGCTGGCGCACCGGCTGACCCGCTGCGTCGGCCTTGCGTTCATCTTCCCGAAGGAGGCGCCGGCGACGGTGGCCGGGGTCAGAAGGCGGGACCAGGAACGCAGCAGCCTTTCCGCGATGGACGGGGATGCGTGGGGCGGCAATTCCGCCAAGACGCACAAACTCGTCGTCTTGCGTTTTTCGCAATGGCCGGGCGAGGGGCAGGTCCTGTGCGAGATGGCGCCCTTGGCGATCACACCGATACTTGAATGAGCTAGTGGCGCATACCTTCGCGCGAGGCGGTCGGCACAAACTGCAGCTGCGATGAGCCGAAAACCGCGACCACCAGGCTAGAACCATCGGGAAGAAAAACCAGGTCGCGGGGGAAGCGCCCGGTCGGCAAGACGCCGCGCGCATCGTCCAGAAGGGCCATGCGCTCCACCGTGCCTGGCTCGGCGGATGCAAAACGGTTCGAATTCGCAACCCAGAGCGCATCGCCGTCCGGGGCAAGCGCCAGGCCTACGGGCGCAGGCCCGACATCGAACCTGCGTCGCAGCGCTCGCCGGTCGGCGCCATCGAGGGCGCTGAGGTCAAAGCGATAGACGGCATCTTCATTGCGTGCGCTGATCCACGCCACACTATCGTCGGCCTGCACGACCACGCGCACCGGGCTGCAACCCGCCAGCCAGCTTGCCAGGGTTGCCGATCTCGGATTGCTGCGGGCGCGGTCAACGTCGATCACGGAGAGCAGGCCTTCGGGGACCATCCTGCCACCGCCGCGTTTGCCCTCGGCGGGGCAATGCGCCGTCAGTCCCAGGGAGTCCGGCGCGCGTTCGCTGGTGGCAAACAATTTGTCACCCTTGCTGCTCAAGGCAAGGCCTACGGGCCTGAGCCCGGTCGGGATCCGGCCCAGGACCGCACTGGAACCGAATTCCCCATTGCGGCCTCGTTCCAGGTCGATGACCGCAACCCGCGCCGCCCCCTCTTCACTGGCGAAAGCCGTCCGGTCGTCCTTGCTTATCACGATGTAAATCGTACCGGCACCCACGGTGATCCGCCCCGCCTCCGGGTTCTTCGCGCCCCGCTGCAGGGCCGCGGCATCGAATGCGGCAATACCGTCGCCATCGGCAAGAAGCAACAGCTTGCCGTCGTGAGTGAGCCGAAGGCCAGCCGGGTCCCCATCCACGGCCAGGGTACGCCGCACGACGAAAGCACCATTATCGTTTTGCAAGACGGCCACTGCACCGCCGGCGCCGGATTGGCCACGGCTCAAGGACACGTAGAGCCAGCATCCATCCGCCGAAGGCTCCGCCGCAAAAGGAGACCCTGGCAAAGCGATCGTGGCCGCCCCCGCCCGATAGAGGCAGGCCGGCTCGGCCATTGCGTCCGTGCTCGCGATTCCAGCGCCGATAAGCAGCAGGATCCGCGAACCCGACCGCAATCGCCTGATGATGGAATTGGTCAGCAAGACGATAAGCTTCCACGCGAACGCACACGCAACGCCGCATTGCGCGAATTCCCTCCGCGCTGGCGACAGAGAATTGGTGGTCTTCGATGGGAATGTACGCTTGCGCTCTTGATGCCCATGCCGCCTTCGCGCCCGGGAGCTAGGAGCCGAGGAAAATGGCCTGCCAGCCGGCCGTGGGCACCAGCACCGTTTCTGCCGCAAGACCCTTCTCGTGATCCGTAAAATCGGCACAGTGCACTTTACGATCGAGCTCATCGGTCTCGCTTTGCTCCGCAGGTCGACGCGCCGCACCCGCGCCGGAAATTTCCACGCCCGCTCCGGGTTCGGCATAGCAGATACCGACCCCATTGACGCTTCCCACGAACAGCCGGATATACCAGGGCAGGATTTCCCGTATCGCCCGGCGCGCCGCGGCAACGGCGTCGACGATCATCGCGTAGCGCAATCCTTCGGACGGCAACTGGGGCTTGAGTGTTATGCCCAGCTCCAGAGATCCCTTTTTCTGGTTGGTGACGAACTCCGCGTTGTCGCCCAGCGCCGCGTCGTCGAGCGGGATCGAAAAGAAACCCTCGGGGGAAATTTCCAGCGTTCCATAGGACTTGCTGCCTTCGATGGCGATCTGCAGCCCCGCGACCGGCTGCTTCGTCTTGGCCGACCGTACCCGAAACAGGAGCTGCACGCTTCCCCCCGCGACGTCGTGGACCCGGCGCGTCAGTTCGTATCCCTTGCGATACGGGACCATGGCCGGATCGCGCACGCGTTCGACCACGATGCTCGGAGCGTCCTCGACAGCAGGCTCGTCGGCCCGCGCAACGGTGCGGACGCCCCAAAGCGCCAGCGCAAGGCATGCAATCGATACGAACCTGCTCGGCGCTTTCACGCATAAGCCTCGTTGAAATCGACCTGCCCGCGGCTTACGCCCGGCGGGCCGAACCGCAGACCATGTTGATACTCACGAGGACGCGCCCGCCAGCTTGTCTTGCGTTTTGGTGTGAAAATCATCGGCATCATGGCGCTCGTGGAGTTGTTCCGACGGATCGCCGCTCGTGCGGTTGACCATCCGCCCGCGCTTTACCGCCGGCCGCGCCAAAATGCGGTCGGCCCAACGCTGGACGTGGTGGTACTCCTGCACGCTCAGAAACTCGGCCGCGCCATATACCCAACCCTTGGCCAGGGCACCGTACCAGGGGAACACGGCGATGTCCGCGATCGTGTAGTCGTCCCCGGCAAGGTATGGGCTTTCGGCCAGGCGCCGGTCGAGCACGTCGAGCTGGCGCTTGACCTCCATGGCGTAGCGGTCGATGGCGTATTCGATTTTGGTCGGCGCATACGCAAAGAAATGGCCGAACCCGCCACCCAGGTAGGGCGCGCTGCCCATCTGCCAGAACAGCCAGTTCAGCGTTTCGGTGCGGGCCGCGCGATCCTGGGGCAAGAAGGCCCCGAATTTCTCCGCCAGATACAGCAGGATAGAGCCCGACTCGAATACGCGGATGGGCCTGGGCCCGCTGCGGTCGAGGAGAGCCGGGATCTTGGAGTTGGGGTTGACTTGCACGAAGCCCGAGCCGAACTGATCGCCGTCGCCGATCTTGATCAGCCAAGCATCGTATTCGGCACCCGCATGGCCGAGCGCCAGCAACTCTTCGAGCAGGATCGTGACCTTGACCCCGTTGGGTGTGGCCAGCGAATAGAGCTGGAGCGGATGCCGGCCCAGCGGCAGCTCCTTGTCGTGCGTGGGCCCGGCAATCGGCCGGTTGATGCTCGCAAAGGTGCCGCCATTGGGCTTGACCCAGGTCCAGACCTTCGGGGGCGTGTATTCCAGCGGTTCGGTCATGATTTTCCCGGAAGATGATTCGTTGGTGTTGCGCCCGACAGCGGGTCGGGGCTTGGCGTGACTATAAATCGTAGTGCGCTACAGTTGCCGCTCATTCCCATCCTGCAGCCCGCCCCGAAACCATGACCTCGTCGATACTCATGCCCCGGATTCGGCGGGTGACAAACCGCGCCGCCATTGCGCTGATTTGCGCTCTTTCGGCATGCCTTGCCCATGCCACCGATACGCCGGTGGTCGTCAAAGGCGAACTCAAGGGATCGTGGACGGTTCCCGATGGCCCTTGGGATGGCCGGGCGGTTCTCGTGCTGCACGGATTTGCCGACGACATGGATGGCGCCGGCGACCTGAACAAGCATCTGGCAGCGGTGCTCGCAAGCGAGGGCATAGCGAGCTTGCGCATCAATTTTCGCGGCGAGGGCGATCGACATCGCACGGTGATCGAGTCCACCTTCCTGACCCGCATCGCCGACACCGAAAGCGCCTACGAATTCCTGATCCGGCAGCCGGGGGTCAAGCCCGAGCACCTGGGCTGCATGGGCTGGAGCCTGGGCGGTGCCACGGAACTCGAAATCCTGGGCAGGCATCCGACCTGGTTTCGCACCGGAGTCGTCTGGTCTACCCCAACCGGAGACCTGGGGAAATTCATCATGACGATGCCCGGTGCCGATGAGGCGGTGCGCAAGGGCGTTTCCACCTATGACGCGGGGTGGAAGAAGATCACCACCTTTCGCGCTTTTTACGAAAGCTTCCAAGGCGTTGATCTGAATCGCTCGGTTGCAAAATACCCCGGGGCCCTGCTGGCGGTCCGTGGCTCGGAGGACTTCGTGCCCAACGGCGATGCCGATTTGATCAAACATGCGCCGGGGTTGCCACGGGAAGCGATCCTGATCGGCGGTGCGGACCACATCTTCAACCTGTTCGAGCCCCAGAAGGGTCTGGCCGAACGCGCCGTGCAAGTGACGGCGGATTGGCTGGGGCGAACGCTTTAGCGGGCGGGCGCCGGCCAAGAATTACCGTCCGTGGGCAACATCGCCGCACCCTCACTTCCCGCGCAACTGCGTCCCGGTGTAGATGAGGCGATCGCCTTGCGAGGAAGCGTCGCCGGGATAGAAGCTTGCGTGGTTGTAGAGAAATCCGCGCGGCAAGGGCACCATCTTGCGGTCGCTCCCCTCCGGTGTCATGGTGTAGAGGCCGGTCTCCTCCGGCTTTTTCAGGTCGATATGCCGGTACAGCAGCCGCTTGCCGTCGCTGGACCAGGTGGGCAATCCTTCGATCACCCCACCGGTCGTCAAGTCGCGTTCCGTTCCGGTATTCAGATCCAGCACCATGACCTGCCATGCGCTTCCAGAATATATGCGCATGAACGCCACCCGCGAGCCATCGGGCGAGAGCTTCGGGTCGAAGTCTCCGTAAGGCTCCGCCGATCCCGGTTTGCGCGCGTTCGCCGGATGTGTGACCTGGTGCGCCCGGCTTCCGTCCGCCTTCATCGTCCAAAGCGCATCGGATCGCTCGCCCTTTACCGGGAATACCAGCTCGTCGCCTACCCAATGCGGGTCGCTGACACTGAGCCCCGGCGGCGTCGGCATCCGCGAGATCCTTCTGGTTTCGAGGTCGACCAGTCGTATCTCCGGCCGTCGATCAGGCGTATCGGTCGATATGTAGATCAGCCCCTTTCCATCCGGGGTCCAGCACCCGTTGGAGGCTATGACCCCCGGCTTGGGCGCGATGACGGTCTCGAGGCCCGAGCCGTCGAGGTTCAGGATCATGATCTCGGTATTCTCGTAACCCTGCGCTTCGGTCGCCTTTCCATCGGCGCCCCGGTTGTTGTAGCGCGTCAGCACGATGCGCGACCCGTCGGGCGACACGCGCGGATGGGTCAACTCGCGGTCCGCACTGGTCATGATGGTCTGAACGTCGCTGCCGTCCAGCCGTGCGGTATAGATGCCGAACAGCGCTGGCGTCTTGCTGGCCTCGGACCGTGCAGCGCGCGGGGCGATTGCGGCAGGGGCGGCGGACTGCGCCAACGCAGGCGCGTGGTCAGTGCTGATGTCCTTGAAGGCGGCGAAGGCGGGCTTCTCCTTGCCGTCCGGGCTGATCAGCCCGTTACGTACCGTGAAGATCAGGATTTTCACGTCGTGGAGAAAAGTCCATGCCAGCATCGCCGGTTGAACGCTGCCCAGCAGGGCGGGAAGGGAGCGCACGAACCTTGCCTGCTCCGCTTCGCCGTCCGCGCCGTCCGAGGGCCAGCTCACTTCCAGGAACAGCGGGCGCCTGGTCGATTGATACTGGGATAGGCGCGCGTAATAATCCGCCGGCACGCCGCTCGGCCCGGGCCGCCCGAACAGCTTGTTCGGCTCGGACCGTAGCGCGAGGAGCTCCAGATCGCTGCCGAACGCGGCAAGCAGATCGCGGTTCGCGGCCGCGCTCTGCGCTTGCATCGCGTCCCATTGAAAGGTCACGAACACCTTCGTTTCCGGCGAGACGCGTTTGATCTTGGTGTAGATCGCGTGATACAGGGTCGCAAACGCGGCAAACCCGGCAGGGTCCGATTGCGCGAGAAGATTCACGTCCGTCGCCACGGCCAGAAAGGCGGGCTGGAGCTGCGCAAGCTCCACGACGGATTGGGAAAACGCATCCGCAAGCGCCGGGTTAGCGAAGGACCGCGGACCTCCGAGATTCGGCAGGGCCTTGCCGGGATCCAAGGCCGCGCCTTTTAGTTCGTCGGCCTTGAATGGGCTCAATTCGATGACGGGGGTCAGCCCGTGCGTGGTGGCCATGGCCGACAGTGCCCGAGCGGCTTCGAATCGGTTGCCATCGTTCCAGTCCACACGGATGACCGCGAGGCTGCCAAGTTGGGCGTTCACCCGGAACATGTCGTTCAAGTCGTCGACGGTGTGCTTGGGGAAGTTGCGTGGCGTGACGACGGTGCCGGTTCTGGCCGACAAGGTGCCGGGCGCAGGGTCCGCCGCCAACGTTGTGGTGGCAAGCATGCTCATGGCCAGAGCGGTAGCGAATTTGAGGATCTTCAAAGTGCCTCCGAGCTATTCGGTTCCCCAAGGTTTTGATGCTCTACAAATCGGCATATCGGGTAAATCACGTCGGTGTCCGGGCAATCGCTTCTACCCTCCCGATAAAACCACTTGATTACCGAGGCAGTGGTTCCTGTAAGCGCCGACAGGAGGCCGCCCACGCCTGCCAGAACGAATCGACCCGCCTAAGGATCGTCGGCTCGCGCCCAGGCCAACGCTTCTTCGGCGGGCCAGCGCTGGCCCTTCTGCGGATCCTCGACGAAACCGCCGGTGATGACCGCCAGCGTGGAGGAAGCGGCGCGCGCGGCACGCATATCCTCGTCGCCGTGGACGGTGAAGAGGGCGCAGGAATCGACGCCAGCGGCAAGACCGGCCCCATCCCGTTCCGATTCGTCCACGTCCAGCAGGAAGTATTCAAACCCGCCCGGCCTTCCATCGACAAGGCAGGGCACGAACCCGGAATCCGCCGCAGGATCGAAGTCGCTGTCGAGTTCGACCGCAAATGCGGCGGAACGAATCGCGTCGCGCCAGGCGGCGGCCGACGGAAGGCTCTCTCGCCCCAGGTAGACCAGAAGGTCGTAGGACACCGCGCGAATCCCGGTCTAGCGCCGCCAAAGAGGCGGCCCCTCAAGCGCGTCGTACTCGGAACACGGCCGGTCCTGCTCGACCACAATCGCGCCCATGTCGGAAAAGCAGACCCGCGGCGCCTGGAAGCGGTACGTCGGATCGGACTTCGCGCTGTCCCAGGCAAGAAGCGATTCCTCGGCAATTTCGTGCAAGGATGTGAAGTACCTCGCAAACACCTGACCCAGGTTCTGTGCCCTCAGGTTCAGACTCGACGGGCCGGCGGTCCGCGAAACCCTGTTCACGCCGAGTTCCGCCACAAGGGTCCGCGAGAATTCCTCCTCGGCAAGGCGCAGGAGCTCACGCAGGGTGCCGGTATCCTCGCGCTGTACGTACCGCCGATACAGTCGATCCGTTACCACGGACCAGTCGGGCCGCGGCCGACCGCGAACGGCGAACACCTCGATGCAGTCGAAAAAGAGCTGCATGTCCGCAACCGGCCCCATTTCCGCCATGCTGCCGCCACCAAAAACCCCCACCTTCCTGGCCGCCAATTTGAGCCTCCCCTAGAACCCGATTGTCATATTCGCATGCGTCATGTTTCCATATAACGACGGTCGGAAAGGCGAACCCGAAGCGCGCGCCGGTCTAAGGAAAGACCAGTTCCGCCGAAGAGGGTGCAAAGGTATCGTTGCCCGCGAAATTGGCTCGAACGCGCGTGGAACCGACGCCAAGGGCGTTAAGGGAGACCACTCCATCCGACTGTGTTATCAACGCGACCTCGCCTTGATAGGGTGTATCCAGAGGCCTGCAACCCCTGCGCACTTCCTTGGAGTCCTGGTTTTGAAAAACCAGGCAAATCACTCCGAAATTGGCGTGTCGGTTCTGGGAAAACAAGATCCCGGATAGCCCAAAGGGTGCCCCTTCTGTAACGGGGAAGCTTTGCCCGTTCCGCAGAAATGGCGTCGTGCCGCTTACATGCACCTGCGTGCATCCGCTTCCAAGATCACCGCAACTTGTGAAAGCGGACGGCAGTGATCCGGGAAGAAATGAGCTGCGCCTTATCGTAGTTCCAGCAGATCCGGCCGCCCCCGTCTCCTTGAACTGCAGGTCGGACAGATACAGTTCCGATTCTGCAGTGTCCGGGCAATCGCATTCCGCATGAATGCGCAATGCGACGAGCGCTTTCATCGCTCCGCGCGGCACGATTCCGCCAAGAAGCTCCGTCATCTGACTTGATTGCACTGAATCCGGCTTCGAGGAAATCGAAATTTTTGCCGAGCCAATCCCGGAACCGGAAGCCCCAAGGAGTTGTAGCTTCCCCGTACCGGCTTTGACGATGCGGGACCCGGGCTTGAGGTAGCTATATACCAGGCCAAAAAGACTGTCCGGGTCGGACTCCGGAAGCGCACGGTCCGGATACTGGAACCAGGATTGAAATATCGCGTGGTCCGGAAGAGGGGAGATGCGATCGCGAACTTCCGTTGCGTGCTTCAAGGTCGCGACGGCGGCCGCGTGGCTCGAAAGCTCGGTTCCATCCGTGTTCAACACCACGCCAAAAGGAATGCCTTGGGAAAGCGCCAGCTTGCGCACGAACTGGACATCCGGAACCCAATCGTGTGGCCAGCCCACATCAAGATGCAGAAAGGATATCTTCTGATCGTGTTCCCGCAGCGCATCGAGCCAGGCAGAGTATTCCGTCCATATCTGATGAGTATTCGGATAACCGACGGGCTCGGTCTCGCCGATCCTGGCGTTCGGCCATACGCTCGAAATCACCGCTGATATCTCAGTGAAGTGGGTGGCAAGGTCGCCAAGACCTGCGTGGCACGCATGCGCCGCCGTACCGACTCGACCGTCCACCAGAACCCCGACGATCGACGCGTAGTCAATTTCAATCCCGGCGTCCTTTGCTCGCCTCAATGCGCTTCTGAAATGCGCTGGCGGAGGTTCCGCGGCACACGCCGCTGAATTCCAATAATTCGGGATTTCAATTGCCAAGGGGATTTTGGTGCGAGTTTGAAATTGGGAAACCGCCGACAATTTCTCGCCCGTTGAACGATTGAGAAGATCAAAATAAAGCTGGAACACGGCAGTCCTGCCGGCGACGCTCGGCCAGCGCGCGCTTGATGAAAGCGCCTCGAAGTAATCCTTATAACCCGTCGCAATCCCGATATCGTTGGGTTGCAGAGGGCCCAGCCAGATCGATTGCTCGGACGCATGACACGGCGACAAGGCGCAGGCTAGGAGCAGTAGCAAGCCATACCACTTCGCGGACACCGCACAGCGCATAGAGGGCGGCTTCAATTAGACGAATGGTTCGAAAATAACGCGCCTCGTGAGCGTGGGGACTGCTGACGAATGTTCGCAAGTTGTATCGAAATGACAATCCCTTCAAGCAGGATCGCGGCATTCGGCGCTTCGTTAGCGACTCCCCTCTTGGCGAAAGCGCGCGACGCAAGTAGCAGTGGCCTTATCACGGGCCCCAAGCGTTTTTTCGCAGGCGATTACGGATTTGGTCCGGATTTGGCGCTGCACTTCGTATTGACCCCAGGAGGCCATTTCGGGCCCGATCGGGGAGATCCGGATGAACAGGTATCGATTGGCAACGGTTCTAGCGTGTATTGCCCTGGCAGCCTTGGACGCGCGCGGACAGGCGCCAGGCAATGCGCCCGCGGGGCTTGTGACAATCGACGTGCAAACGGCGACGCCGGCAACGGTACGGGCTCTGAGCTCCGAGTTCGCGTCCCTGGATGTTCCTATCGCGGGGGTGGCCGCCGACGAGACCGTGGTCTTTGTCGGCGAACCCTTGAGCGCAAAGGTGATTGCGCTTTCCCGGTTCAATGCGCAAATCATCGGAGAACTGCCGCCTCCTGCCGCCGGATTCGCAGTGCCCTTCATCATGCACTCCATCGGCAGCGGTCGTGTCGCCGTGCTCGATGCGGGTGGGCTGCCCGCCCCCAATCCCTTCGTGCCGGTCAACCCGGTCATTTACGAATATCGCTACGAATACAGCCCGGCCGCCGGCTTCACCGCAAGCCTTGCGAGGACGATAAGCTTTGCCAGCGTCGTGGTCGGTTTTCCGGAGGATTTTGTTCGACTCGACGACGGGCGCTATCTGCTTTCGGATTCCGTGCTGGGAAGCGTCTGGGTTGCCAATGTCGACGGTTCGATAACACCCGGAATCGTGCCCAAAAGCTTCAATCCGCAGGACTTGATTCCCGCCCTGGCCCTGTGCCTGACGATGCCGGAAGTGACGGTCAACGGCCTGCCTTTCCTGTTCACCGGATCGACGCTGCCGGGAATATCCCCGATGGCGGTTCGCGACGGCACCGTTTATTACTACTCACCCTGCGCGCGGGGAATCTATACGTTTCCGCTGGCGATCCTGAGCGACCGGCGCGCGCCGTACCAACGTGCCGGCGATATTCGCCTGCTGGCGCCGACCCCGGCCGATCTGCCGGTTGAGGAACTCCTGGACTTCGGATTCAACCCGTATAACGAGAAGGACCGCTATCTTTACGCGGCGGAGCCGGTACAGCTCAAGGTGATACGCATCGACCCGGAAAACGGCCAGCGACAGATCCTTGCCGACGACGCAAGCCTCCTCGATTTCCCCTCGTCACTGGCATTCCTGCCTTCGGCCGGCCCACTGACCGAGCTCCTGGTGGTTTCCAATCAGCAGGAAAGGTCGCCGCTCACGAACGACGCGGCAACGCAGACCGCCTTCAAGCTGCCGTTCCTGGTCGCGCGTATCGTGGCGCGACCGTAGCGCTACGACCCCCGTGGCGCGGGTGCAGCCGCGCCACGGGTGACGCGTTCCGGGTTGCACGCAGGCAGGTAAACGGCAGGGTCCGGGCGCAGGTTCTGCCTGCCCGCGCAACAGCTGGCAGGCGGCGCGGGATGGTTTGACGTCGGGGGGTGCGGACGATTTCTTGGACAGTCCTACGTTGCGAATCCCAGGCTTTCGCAGGACTTGCGACGGCCATTGCGCCAACACCTTCCCGCGGTGAAGGGTGCGTCGACGAGAGCACGAACGTGCTGGCGCGGCGGAATGGCATCGAGGCAATTGTCGTTGGCGTCGAACACGGTGGACTAATGCGTGCGCAGGAATTCGTGACGTGGCCGGACCCGCGCTTTCCCGTATCGGAAGGTGCGTCGTACCTTGCCTTCGCCATGCATACCGTCAATCCATGGATTGACCAGCACTATCGAACCCTGCCGGATCGGGCGCACACGGCGCCCGCAAAACCGCATTCACGATCCTGAGCCGTCCTTCGGGTAGGCCCTCTTCCGGGAGGTGTCCGTCAAAGCCGGGAAGCTCAATACTTCCACGCAGGCTGCCGACTTGGTAGATTGCGGCCATCGCCCAATGCCGAATCTCCGTTCCATGGAAGGCATGACCAACGCACGATGAATAACAATCTCTTGGGAGCCGCGCTGGCTGCCGCCGGATTTTTGCTTGCTGGCAGCGCCGCATCGCAGGAACTGTCTAACCTGGGGGGGCCGCTGGGCCCCGTCTACTATGACCTGCACCACCAGGCCTTCCTCTTTGATGTGGATGCCTACGATGCGGTAGGGAGTTGCAGGGGAAGCTGGTCGGGGCTTGTATCCATGAAAGGCGACGCGCAAGAGGCTCTGTACCCGTATTGCGCGGAAGGGGCAGAAAGCGAGATTTCGGAACCGAATCCCCGGCACAGCATCTACTCTCTGAATTCCACACCAATGAAGCAGCTCGCCGCGGCAAGTGCACACAATGGCCCTGGCAGCGGGATGCGGCCGCTTGACATGGCAGTGGTATTGGCCGACGCGCTACAGGCGGAAAAGGACTTTATCCGTCTCACGCCGGGGGCGTGCGATCCGATGGACGAGTCGGAAGCTCGCAAACTTGTAGGGGGAGCCTGCTACCGGGCGCCCAACGGTGATGAACTCGTGCGCGGAAAGGTGGGAGGCGGAATCTGGGAAGGCGGGCCAACGTGGTCAACCGAGGCATACGTTCATTCCCATGACTTCCTTGAATCCAGACACTGGAATAACCGGGCCTTTGCCTCCTACAAAGCCGGCAATTATGCCAAGGCGATTGAAGGTTTCGAGAAATCCAAGGCATTCGATCCAAAGAACACCAATGCCGTGATCAACGTGGCCTCCGTTTACGCGCTGATGGGGCACCGTGAGCGGGCGCTGAAGAATCTTCGGTCCGCATTTCAGATGGATCCGGCATTGACCAGAAAGAGGATTCTTTCGGACAAGGACTTCGAGTCGATTCTGCTGGACCCCGCCGTGCTGGATTTGCTCCACGAGGACACGGTGCTGCAACCACCCGGGTACAGTATGGGTATAAGTTTGGTCACGGGTCCGACCTCTGTCTTTTACGACGCACGCAAGGCAAGCTTCATATTTTTGGCGAACGGCAAGGCGCCATGCGAGCAGGGGTATCTGTCGATCAAAGACGGATCCGCGGAGACTATCTTTCCAGACTGTATCGCCGGGGTAGAAAGACAAGATACCAATCACGCCAACCGCTTATATCCGCCCGACTCCGTGCTGATGAAGCGGCTGGGAGAGATCCTGGCAACGGGTCAACAGACCCCGGCAGACCAGCAATCCGTGATGTACGAGGCCATCGACAAGGCCCTCGCGCAGCAGCCGGACATGCAACGCCTGGAATTTTCCGCATGCGATAGTGCCATCGAAATCGAAGTCGAAAGCCGGCGCGATCCGCTTACGAGACTTTGGCAAGGCGCCTGCTACGTTTCCGCGAGCGGAGACACCCTGTTCATTGGGACAGAAGTCGGCCCACAGTATCCTTATGACGCAGAATTGGGTGACATCTTCTATTATTTTTCAAAAGATATCCTTGCATCGCGGCACGCGAACAGCCAGGCTATCGAGATCTACAAGTCCGGACGCGTGGAAGATGCCATCAAACTGTTCGAACACGCCAAGGATCTGGACCCGCGCTATTTCGATGCTGTTCTAAATCTCGCCACACTGGACGCGCACGCTGGCCGCGCTCCTGAGGCGGTCGCGAACCTTTTGGCAGCGAACGACCTCAATCCCAGCGAGACCAGAAGGCAAGTTCTTTCACGCGACGAATTCCATGCAGTCCTTTCCAGTCCAGAGCTCCGCAAGATACTTCTAACTCACAACGCTGCGGCATTGGCGGGCGGATCGCAACTCGCTGCAGCGCCCACGGCCGACGCGTTCAAGCCTGCGATGATTGTCTCGGCCGATACCGCTTGCGCTTTGAGCGTGGACGACGAAAAGGTGGCGGACCTCGTCGCGGATTCGCCGGCGACATTTCACGTCGATCCGGGCACATACGTTATAGCGTGCGTGAGTCCGAACGCACCCGATGCCGCCTTTCGGGGTGTACAGACTATCAACGCCGGGCAGGAGCTGAGCTTCCGGGTAGAGCTTGCCAAGAGGGTCCGAATAGCCGTGGCGGAGCACGGCGAAGCAGAAGCAACCCGCAGGGAAGAGGCCGCCATTTCGGCCGAACGTGCGGCGATACGTGCCGCGCAGGAGATGAAGGACGCCGGTGGCGGCTTGCTTCTGGACCCGCGCACCGGACTCTTGTGGACCAAGACAGACAGCGGCGTCGGACTTAAGTGGACCAACGCGAAAGAATTTTGCCAGAAAAAATCCATGCAACTACCCGGCACGGATCAGCTACGGATGCTGCGCGAACACCTTTTCGAACATTGCGACGCCTCAGGGTGCGAACCGTTTGCTCAATTCAAACTGCTATCGAACGATGTCTGGACCAGGGACCTTCTGAAACCCGACTCGGCGCGCGTTTTCTCATTTTATGGGGCGGAGCGTGATTTCGGTATCGACTGGGACACTACAGTGATAACCGCAATCTGCGTGCGCGGCCCTTGACGGAACAAACAAGTTTTCGCCAAATATAGTCGTGAACACCCGGCATAAATAAACAACCGCTCACAGCCCAATGGATTTACTAAGCGCCTTCGAATAATCGCATACACCAGCTGTCGCGCGTTCGGTATTCGTCGCCCGCCGCCCTCATGTTGCGCCGGCAGTCCGCGCCGGCGCGGGAGCGGATTGCCCGTGCGATCGACAGCGCCGGGGAAGCGAGGCGACCGGGTGGCAAGATCGCCGTGCGCTTCGCCGCGCTGCAGTAGACGGAGATCGCGTCCTGATCAGCGCGCGGTCTCGCTGCCTTGCTGCTGGCTTGGGGTGCGCACCTGAAAGCCGCCGTACAGGAGCGTACCGCCGATTGTCGGCATGTTGCCAGGGCCGACCGTGTCGGAGATCGTCACCGTCTGGAAGGACACCAGCTTGAGGACGAGTTCCAGGGTGACGCGGCCGCTGGAGTCCTTGAAGTCGATCCGCACTTGATCGTAGGGTGTCGAGGACGCCGCGCCCAGCATCAGCGCACTGGCGGCCGCATCGCCTGCCGCGGTGAAGTTCATCGGGTTGAACGTAACCTTGCCCGGACCCGACCCGGTCGCGCCCGAGCCAAGGTTGAGCAGGATGTTTTCCGTGACGCTGGCCGACAGAAGGGTCAGCTGCGGATTGCACGCAGGTTCGGCAACCTGAGTGTCCGATTCGCTGCTTAACAAGGTCCCGTAAGGGATGAAACAGGCCGAAATGCTGTTCGATGGGACGGGCGCTGGCGAACCCCCTTCTTCGCCGGCGCTTGCCGTGCCGGCGATCGAGATGCCGATCGAGGCGACCAAAGCCAGTCCGCCGAAGCGGTGCACGATTGCGTTTCTTTGCATTTTTTTTGCCCCCCCAGGATGACGGCGGCGAGTATAGGAGCGCGGCGCGCCTCCGTCCATAGGGACTGCTCCGGCGGCCCGACCAACGCCCGGCGGGCGACCCGCGCTGCACCGCCACGATGCGCCGGTGCAAAAATCACCTGCTGGAATCGAGAAAACGCAAGGCTTTGACAGCAAGCAGCTGTCGTGTGCGATGGAACTAAGACGACACAACGCGAGCCTTCATGTCCGTGTACGCGCATAGGATCAGATTGCTCAGAGCAAATTCGTCAATTGGTTGCGATGGATCGATCTTGACGTGGCGCATAAAGCGCCCTGTGCCTTCCAGGAGGCATGAGGGATCCGCCAAACTGGTGCCGAGGAAAAATCCCACGTTAACGTGCCTCCTAAACGAGTTAACGTACCCGAATGCAAGTTCCCCGACACAGGCAGTGGGATGACCGTCGTGAAGGAGATCAACTACGTCTGATCCGGACTGGCGCATTTCCTCGAACCAACGCCGCGCCAAGGAGCCGAGTTCGATCGGCTGCGAATCGAACCATCGATCGACTTGTGGATGATGTCGTTGGCCGCCGGCTAGCGGAAATAGTCGGGTTGCGATCACGACGGTCACGAATCCGGGTGCAAATTCGTCATGTGCTGTTTGACAAGGCAAACGGATTAAACGCCAATTGCACTCGCACGATGCTCGATTGCAAACATACACGATCTTCTGCAATTGGCCGACAGCAGCGAAATTCCCCTGTCGATTTCCGGCGTTGAAATTATGCCCCCGGTCGCATTCCACGCCTAGCCAAACGCAACGTTGGTAGCGCCCACCGCCTGCTGGTCGACATAATTCCTGCTGATTGACCCAGCTCCAAAGCACAACACTGCGCGTCTGCATGGCTGTGCCAGCGGCATGCCGCACTCACGGCCATGCGCCAGCTTCCCTTCGCTTGACCGCAGCATCCAGGGTTAGCGTTGCCGCACTGCATGCGCCCTTGACCCTGCCTCTGGCGCCCGGCCCGAGTCGCACCCGCCAGCCTCCAGGCCCCCGCCATTTCTCGATCAAAACCGCTGCCGCCAGGCCGTTAATCGCAATCCGCCATGCGGAAAATTCGCGACAGACTTTATTTCCTTCCGACAGATTCTAATTTTGGCGATCACGGCCAGCAGGGATACCGCGAAGGCCAGGCCAAGCGACCGGTGAGTTGTTGCTGCAAACATTTAGCTTGGATTTGCACGACCGAACCAGTAGTTCGGCTGGCGATGGTTGTGGGCAACGGCAATGACGTAGATATGGTCCGCCTCAACGGCGTACAAAATCTTGTACGGGAAGCGGCTCAGGGTCAGACGCCGAATGTCACCGCGCTC
>Ga0209698_10001931_pt1 | contig 23805 bp, 14 predicted proteins | sample LitLauG_LLR_2012_FD_187203 | JGI IMG/M metagenome (GOLD analysis project Ga0209698, IMG submission 187203) | Freshwater sediment microbial communities from Pennsylvania, USA - Little Laurel Run_MetaG_LLR_2012 (SPAdes) (version 2) | ecosystem: Environmental > Aquatic > Freshwater > Creek >... | reverse complement strand
GAATTATCTTCATATGTTAAGCCGCTCAACCGCGCTGGAACGTTACTTTGAGAGCAACTTCGCCCCTTGGTTTTTGCGTCAAGAGTTGCTCCAGAAGGACTGGATGCTGCCGGCCGATGGCGCCTACTTGGTTCGTTTGCTTGCGGGCTTTTTACTTCCTGACAATGCTGACTTGCTCTCTCAGGCGCTCTTCTTCGAAACGACACAGAATCTAGCCGGTGATATGCTGGTGAAAGTCGACCGCATGTCAATGGCGAATTCGTTGGAGGTGCGTTGCCCTTTGCTCGATCATGAACTAGGAGAGCTTGCCGCTACGATCCCCCACGGGTGGAAGATCAAGGACGGCAAGGGCAAATATATTTTATTGCGCGCGCTGGGAGATCGCCTGCCACTTCCGCTCTTGAGGCGCGGCAAAATGGGCTTCGGTGTGCCCCTATCGTTGTGGTTCCGCAGGGTCCTGCGGGATTTTCTCTGGGACCATCTACGAAGTGGGTCGTTTACCGGGCGAGGGATCGTCTCGCCGGCTTTCGTTGATCGGATGCTTCGAGAACACGATTCCGGGCGCCGCGACAACGCTACTTGGCTATGGTCGTTGCTCATGCTGGAGTTGTGGTTTCGCCAGTTGGATGCGCAGCGAACAGTAGCAACACGTTGTTATGATTAAACCCACGGTTATCGTCTTTGGATGTGAGTTTGATCATAAAGTTTACCCACCAGGCACGTGCTCCGGCGTAAACCGCGCCAGCTCAGTATGTGCCTGAGCGTAACCGAATGCACCCACCTGTGTGTTTCAGCGTAAATATGAGTCGAACTGCTCGCCTATTGGCCTCTTAAGCTTATGAAAATACGCAGCTTCCTTAATTACGCTCAAGCACACAGTGGGATCTATTGTGTTTTGAGCAGCTTACAATCCCCTTACGGCGAGACACACGAGCCTTACGATCAAGCCCATAGCTCTTACGATCAAACACGTGCTTTGGAATCGCTACAATTCTTTCGTAACTAGTTCATTTATAAATCTTTATCGATTCCTCTAGACAACCACGAACGCCCTATATGGAGTGGTTTATGGTTTGGACAACCATGACCAAACATAGCGCAGCGACGCACATAACCAGGTATTCTGGTTGGGTTGGTATGTGCTTCCCAATAAAAACCGCCCCGACATGCGGGCTTCATCGTAAATCGCTAGAACAAAATGTCTGCCGAATGTTACAAAAACAAAAGATGCACTGCGTGTTCCAAAAGGCCTACACGTGACCAAAGCCAATCCGAAGCCTGCACTTGTTAACCTTTCCGTCGAAGAAGAGAACCTCGCTGCTATCCCGTTCGCTGTGTTGGAACGTAGGGTTGGCAAGCGCATCGGCAAGATCGAGATCAAGGGCACGAAGGTGCTTCCCAATGGCAGCGAGATGGAGGTGGTCTGGCAAATTCAGGGTAACAATGAACTGGGTCTGCCTACCGAACAAGACCTCGATATTTTTGTCGTACTAGGCGTCCTCACGTTCCGTAACAACTTCGCAAAGACCGTGACTTTCAGCGGCCGCGAAATCGCCCGTATGCTGAATATCAACTCGGTTCATGGCAAATTTTACCAACGTCTAAAGCTAGCTATGGACCGCTTCATTCCATTGCGCTTCCGGGCGCTAACCGCCACCGACCAGCAGGAAGAGGTGAAGTGGAGTAATGTGTTCCAGGAAGCGAGTTTTCTGTTAGATCGCGAGACCGGCCGTTGTACTGGCAGCATCACGTGGACTGACAAATTGATCCAATCCATCAACAATGGCTTCTTCCGTGTTCTGGATGCCGGACGGTACATGGAGCTTGATGGGATCACTGCCAAGCATTTATATCGATTTTTCGCCGTGGCCTTCGAGAAAACCGACCTCATCGTCATGGATGCCCGCAAACTAGCCATGGAGCACGTCGGCATTGTAAATCCGCCGCACTACTTTTCACGGCTTATGCAAACCCTAGAGCCGGCGTTCGACCAGTTAATGAAGATCCAGGTGCTCGGGTCGTATAACGTAATTTCCGCAGAGGACTGGCGCATTGCCATGCACCGCCATCCCTCCTATGTGCCTGAGCGTAAGAGCTTAATGTTACAGAGCACAACCTGCCCCGAGTTGAGCCGAGCACACTGTCAAGGCATCCTCGAGAAGGCCGGCTTTAGTTATAAACAAGTAACAGCATGGGGCGCCGCAGCCGAGACTTCGGAGCAGTTATACGCTTTGGAGCGAGCCGCTCAGCTCGTGCTTGCCATGAAGCAGGAAGGCGTACTGCCGCACGTGGCCGCAAGTTACGTATCGCGCGCGCTCGAGATGGGAGCAGCCGGCGGGGAAGGCCAAGAGCTACTTGACTGGTGCGAGATGGCAGTAGATATATGCAGACAGAAGCAGCGGACGGGCCAGAACTTGAAGAACGCAGCCGGATTACTGGTCAAAATCGTGAAGGATCCGGCATCCCGCCGCCGTTATCTGGATCAACACATGGAGGCTGCTGCCAAGGAGCGCTATCGGCAGCGTGAGCGAGCCATCCTCCGGCAGAATCAGGAGGTCGAGGAACGCGCGCTAATTCTCGAATACGAGCAGTTCCGTCAGATAACGGCTCAAGAATTGTTTGAACAGCTTAGCGACTCCTCCAAACAGGCGCTTGCAAAGGAGAAGGCGGAGTTCCTTCGCCGCGAAGGCCGATTAGAAAGAATGGCGCCGGAGGTGCGGGATCGTGAAGTGCTGGAGCTGATCTTGCAGGATCTGGCAAGGAACGACGTGCCGCCTTACAGCAAATGGCTCTTACGCAAACGAGCGGGGCAGGCCGTACTACCGTTTGCGCCGATGGATAATATCGTATAGACACGTGCGCTACAGTGAGGTTGATGCCCGCTACCTCGCAGCAAGAGATCGCCGGTGGTGAGCGCTTCGCGTTCGGAGAAAACTGGCGGCGCTTCCTTTCCGTTCTTGACGAAAGCCGCATCATAAGCGCGGAAGATTCGCTGCGACGCATGTTGGAGGTTTCCGATTTACGCGGCAAGACGTTCCTCGACATTGGCTGCGGCAGTGGTCTGTTCAGTCTGGCGGCGCGCCGTCTGCGAGCCCGTGTGCTCAGCTTCGATTACGATCCGCAATCGGTCGCTTGTGCCCAGGAGTTGCGGAGGCGTTACTTCCCGGAAGACCCGGATTGGCGGATAGAAGAAGGCTCGGCGTTGGATGCCGGTTATCTTGCGGGCCTGGGATCGTTCGACGTGGTGTACTCATGGGGGGTCCTGCACCATACCGGCGCAATGTGGCAGGCTCTCGACAATGCCGCCGGAGTCGTAGCGCCGGCCGGGGAGTTGTTTATCGCCATTTACAACGATCAAGGCAAGATCAGCGACCGTTGGCGGGCGATCAAGCGGACCTATAATCGATTGCCTGGCGGTCTACGTTTCCTCGTTACGGTTCCCGCACTGGTGCACTTGTATTGGCGTAGGACCCTAAGGGACCTTCTGCGCGGACGGCCGTTTGAAACATGGCGCAACGAGGGCAAAGAGCGCGGCATGTCTCCCTGGCGGGACTTGATCGATTGGGTAGGAGGCTATCCCTTTGAGGTCGCCAAGCCGGAGGCTATTCTGGATTTCTATTTGCGCCGCGGCTTCACATTGACGCGGTTAGCCACCTGCGGCGGATCGTTGGGCTGCAACGAATACGTCTTCATCCGAGCCGCAACCGGGAAGCCTTGAGCGGCCGCAAAACGAGCTTCCTAACCGCGCCGCTTGGTTTGCTGTGCGAGCACGCGCAATAGTAGAGTAGGGTTGGCTATGAAGGCGCTGATCACTGGATCCGGCGGGCTGATCGGCTCGGAATGCGTCCGCCAACTTTCGGCCGAAGGCTGGGAGGTTGTGGGGATCGACAACGATATGCGCCGGCAGTTCTTTGGTGAGCAGGGCACGACTCAGCCGGTGGTGCAGGAACTGCGGGCGACACTACCACATTACCGGCACTTGCCTATCGATATACGCGACCGGCAGGCGGTCCGGCAGGTCTTCCACGCCGAACGGCCGCAGTTCATCATTCACACCGCGGCGCAGCCTTCACATGACAAGGCGGCGGCCATCCCCTACGACGATTTCGACGTGAATGCCGTGGGCACCATGAACTTGCTGGTGGCGACTCGGGATTTGTGCCGGGAATCGCCGTTCTGCTTTACGAGCACGAATAAGGTCTATGGCGACCGGCCAAATTACTTGCCGCTCATCGAACTCGACAAGCGCTACGACTACGCCGGCGGCCTGGATGGCGTGGACGAGAATATGTCCATCGACCAGTGCCTGCATTCCGTCTTCGGCGCTTCCAAAGTGGCCGCCGATGTCATGTGCCAGGAATTCGGGCGCTATTTTCAGATGCCCGTAGGCGTCTTTCGCGGCGGATGTCTTACCGGACCGCAGCATGCCGCCGTTGAATTGCACGGCTACCTGGCTTACATCGTTCACTGCGCCGCGGCCGGGAAAGAATACACCATCTACGGTTACAAAGGGAAGCAGGTGCGCGACCAGATCCACAGTTCCGATGTGGCCCATCTTTTTCTGGAATTCTTCCGTTCCCCGCGTTGCGGCGAAGTATATAACTTGGGCGGCGGCCGAGCGAACAGTCTCTCTATTCTGGAGACGGTCGACGCACTGGCAGCCATGGGACTAAAGCTGCGGTACAGTTACAAGGACGCGAACCGTATCGGCGATCACATCTGTTATATTTCGGACCTGAGCAAGGTGCGGGCGCATTTCCCAAACTGGAAAATGCAGTACGATCTGCCGCATATTCTGGACGAAATCGCGGCCCGGCACGCGCGCCACGCCGATGCGTCGCCGGGCACACGGAATTAGGCGGATGAAGCTATCGGTTGTCATTCCGGCCCGCGACGAGGAGGGGTCGATCGAGCAGACGGTCGCCGAAATCGCCGCCGCCCTGGTGGGAGAGCGCATTCCGTTTGAGATCGTGGTGGTGGATGACGGCAGCACCGATCAAACTGTAGCCCGAGTGCGGCAGTCGATGGAGCATTATCCTGGTGTCCGGTTGGTGAGCAATACTGGCCGGCACGGCTTTGGGATGGCAGTACGCGCTGGGTTGGCACAAAGCAGCGGCGAGGCCATTGCGATCATGATGGCCGACAGATCCGACAGCCCCGAAGATCTGGTTCGATATTATCGGAAGGTGCAAGAGGGATACGATTGCGCTTTTGGTTCGCGATTTATTCATGGCAGCAAGATCGTGGATTATCCGGTGCACAAGTTGGCCATCAACCGGATGGCCAACTGGTTCATCCGGATGTTGTTCCGGCTGCGATACAACGACATCACGAATGCGTTCAAGTGTTACCGCCGGCAGGCGATCGACGGCATGCAGCCGCTGATCTCGCCGCACTTCAATCTGACCGTGGAGATGCCCTTGAAAGCGATCGTGCGCGGATATTCCTACGCGGTAGTGCCAATTTCGTGGACCAATCGCAAGTCGGGCATCTCGAAATTGAAGATCAAGGAGATGGGAAGCCGCTACTTGTTCATCGTGCTGCACGTGTGGCTCGAGCATCACCTTTCGCGTGGCGATTACTTGCGTCGGGAGGAGGCAGAAGACCACGCCGCGACGCGGCACGCGTAGGCGGCTCTACCAAGCTATCGGGTGAACGAGTCATTACCAGAGCTGATTCCTTTCATTCAGCAAGTACATAGACCCAGCTTGAGATCCCCGGGCAGAGGCCCAGGTAACAACGTTACAGCGTCCTGCCAAGCCGCTTGCAGATTTGGTTTGTCGGGAGCGCCATCCGGTCATGGCGGGCAAAAATGGCGGTACACACGCCGGTGGCCCATGATGTCCTGCAAGGCGGCCGTCTAAGGCGAGCCAAGTCATGAGAACTAGTACACCTATCGCTGGCCTGCGTCGAAAAACCGGGTGGAAGCGCGATATACTTCAATCTTTGGACAAATTATGAGCTTACGAAACATTACGAGCCTGTCTGTGATGCTCCTCGTTTCGCTGGGTATGCTATCGATTGCGGCGAATCGCATTAGCACCGGCCGGGTAGCCGAGAAGATAAAGGCGCAGGCGCTGGTAAACTACGGTAAACTGCCTTTGAGTTTTGAAGAAAATCACGGGCAGACCGACGCCCGCGTGAAGTTTCTGTCCCACGGAAGCTATTACGAGATTCTGTTGGCCCCATCCGAAGTGTTTTTGAACCTGCGGTCGGCGGGCAAGGCGCGGCGAGAGTCCACTGTACAGATGAGTTTTCCGGGCGCGAAATCAGCGCCGGTTATGGTCGGCGGCGAGCGGCAAGGCGCTATCAGTAGCTACTTTATTGGAAACGATCCGGCAAAGTGGGTGACGGGCGCTCCAAATTTCGCCCGCGTGCGTTATGGCGAGCTTTACCCCGGGGTCGACGCAGCCTTCTACGGAAACCAAGGGCAGCTTGAGTACGATTTGGTGGTCGCCCCGGGCGCCAACCCGAGAGCCATTCGGCTGCAGTTCGACGGCGTGGATGGAATGCACCTGGATCGTGCCGGTGACCTGGTACTGAGCGCGGCCAACGGCGAGATCCGCCAGCACAAGCCCATCGTTTATCAGGAGGGCGCCGGCGGACGGCAAACCGTGGAGGGACGGTACGTCATCCAGGCGCACAACCGCGTCGCATTTGAAATCGCCAGGTATAACAAACGCAAACGCCTGGTCATCGATCCCGTCCTAAGTTTTGGCACCTATCTGGGTTCTCCCGGTGAGGAGGTGTTCAACGTCTCGGCGGCCGCATCTACCGCGACCTATCCGGCCGTAGCGGCGGATTTGCAAGGAAACGTCTACGTGACGGGCTACAACGGGGGAAGCGCCGCTAACTTTACCGGTCACCCCGGATCGCCGCTGGCCGGCGGCGGCTCGGATGTGTTTGTGGTCAAAATGAATCCCTCTGGGACCGCGCTGCTCTATTCCGTGGTTTTCGGTGGCGAGCTCACCGACATCGCCAGCGGTATCGCGGTGGACACCGTGGGGAATGCCTACATTACGGGTTCTACCGATTCGGCCCATTTTCCCGTTACCGCGGGTGCGCCGCAAAGCAGCCTCAACGGCGGGACCAACGCGTTTGTGACCGAGGTGAATGCCACGGGAACCGCACTGGTCTACTCCACTTATCTGGGTGGCAGCGGTTATTTCTCGGGAGGCGCCATTGCGGTCGATCATTCCGGAAACGCGTATGTGACGGGAACGGCGGCGCAATCGGGCCCCACGCCATTCCCTCTGGTCAGTCCCATTTCAAGCGCGCAGTCATCATCTGGGTTCTTGACCGAAATCAGAGCCGGCGGCACTACGGGATTTGCGTATTCGACATACCTGACAGCGGGCATCGGATACGGCATCGCCGTTGATTCTAGCGGCTACGCTTACGTCACCGGTTCGACAGGCACCCAGGTGGCCCCCTCGCCGGCGCAAGGATATGTTCTGAAACTAAACGCTGGGGGTACGGGCGTGACTTGGGGGCCGGTTCTTTTGGGAAATTCCGGCGCCATGCTGCAGACCATAGGTTTCGGAATCGCTCTGGATGCGCAAAACGATGTGTATGTGGCTGGAATGACGAATGATCCGAGTTTTCCTCAGATCCTGTCAGCCGCGCAAACTACTTACGGCGGTGGATTGACCGACGGATTTGCTCTGAAGTTGAACTCCAGTGGCAGTCTTGTGTATGGCACCTATATCGGAGGGCTGGGCAGCAGCCTTCTCCCGGAGCGCGGGTCGGGCATCGGCGTGGATGCGGCGGGGAACGCCTACGTGTCCGGAACCACCCAATGTATCGGTTTTCCGACGCCGAGTCCGATTTCCGGCGCCCGGATTGGCGCGCCGGCCGTTTTAATGAAAGGCACTGTCAGCGGCTCGAGCTCCAATTGGTCGTCCACAAACCTGGCGGGGAGTTTCGACCAGGTGAACGCGTTAGCCTTCGATCCAAGTGGCAATCTCTACGCCGGAGCCAGCGCGCTCAAGGCCTCGGGCGGTGGAGTCTACAAGCTGCCGAGCGGCGGCAGCACGTGGTCGTCCGCGAATAGCGGCATCACCTCGACCACCATCGACTCGATCGCGGTGGATCCGAATGCAGCGTCCACCGTTTATTCAGCCGGCAGCGGGCACCTCTATCAGACTACGAATGGCGGCACGAGCTGGACGCCACTGGCCCAAACGGTAGGTGCCTCCGCCGTGGTAGCGGTCGCCAAGACCAGCCCTTCCACGGTGTATGTAGGATCCAGCACTGGCTTGATTTACAGCACAAATGCAGGCTCATCCTGGAACAACCCTGCGACAGCGCCGGGGGCGGGGGCCGTCAACGCCCTGGTTGTGGATCCGAACAGTGCGGTGACAGCCTACGCGGGCACGCCCACCGGTGTGTACAAGACCGTCGACGGCGGCGCCCATTGGACTGCAGTCAACACCGGATTACCGTCGGGTGCATCGGGGGTTGTCACCAGTCTGGCTATTAACGGCTTGACGAGCACAATCTACGCCGCGACACCGAGTGGATTGTTTTACACGACGAGCGCCGGCGGCAGTTGGACGATTCTGGGAGGAGTTCCTAGCACGCCGTTGCTGGTGGCCGTCGATGCCGGCAACAACGTCTATGTCGCCTTTGTAGGCGCCGGCATGGCCACCGGGACGAGCGGCGGCACCTCAACAAGCAACTGGAGTCCGCTCACGTACAACGGCCTGACGCAGAACCAGATCGTGGCTCTGGCTGTGCCGCCTGTCGGCTCCGGCACCGCCTACGCCGGCATCGTTGCGGCTACCACCGCCTTCCTGACCGAGATCAGCCCGAACGGCCAATCGTTCTCGTCCTCCACCTGCATAGGCGGCTCGGACAACAACCTCGGCCAAAGCATCGCCGTCACGCCGAGTGGCGCAGTGTATGTCTCCGGCGCCACCACCGCGACGAATTTCCCCGCCACCCCCGGGGCTGTGCAGACCGTCAACGCGGGGCTGTACGACGCGTTCGTGGTGGGAGTCGATGTTCCCCCGGCTCAGATTGGCAGCCCCATGCCAGGAATCACGCTTTCAGGAAGCTTGGCCACGTTCTCGTGGAATACAGTCAGCGGCGCTACGCAGTATCAATTGACGGTCGGCACCACTCCGGGAGGCACGAATATCTTCTCCGGTACCACCGCTGGGACATCGCAAATCGTGGGTTCCATCCCCTGCACAGCCACCGGTGCAACCATTTATGTGCAGTTAAGCGCCCAAGTGGGCGGCAGCTTCCAGCCGCCGGCCGATTACACCTATAAGTGCAAGTCCGGTCTGGGCGATTTCAATGGAGACGGCTACCAGGACTTGGTTTGGATGAACAACAGCACCCAGCAGGTAACCGTGCATTACTTCGACGGGACACAAGGCGCGACGGATATTGGCTGGGCGTGGCTGAACAAGGTCGGCGAGCCGAGCGGCTGGATACTGGTGGGAGCGGCGGACTTCGATGGAAACGGCGTGCCGGATCTGGTCTGGGAATACATGCCGACCGGCCGAGTCTCGGTCAACTACTATGGCGGACTGGGCGGGGCCACGTACCTCGGTTGGAACTGGCTCGGCAGCGCGCATCCGGGGTGGACGGTAGTGGCCGTGGCCGATATGAACAACGACGGGGTACCCGACCTGATATGGCAAAACAACACGACGAACCAGGTGACGGTCAACTATTACGGAGGTACGGGCGGGGCGGTTTACCAAGGCTGGAATTGGCTCAACCAAGGGGGCGAGCCGGCGGGCTGGCGGGTAGTAGGGGCCGCCGATTTTGACGGCAACGGGACACCGGATCTGGTCTGGCAATATGGTCCGACGCGGCAAGTTTCGGTGAACTATTACGGTGGCGCCGGGGGGGCGACCTATCAGGGCTGGGCTTGGCTCAATGCTGCCGGGGTTGCGGGGTGGACGGTAGTAGGGGCCAGCGACTTCAATGGAGACGGCGTGCCCGACTTGGTCTGGCAGAAAGATGCGACCGCCCAGGTGACCGTAAATTATTATGGCGGACCTGGCGGAGCGAGCTATCAGGGCTGGAACTGGCTGGCGGCTTCCGGCTACCCCGGGTGGAAGGCCGTGGTTCCCAGATAGATGGGTGCGCGGCATCGCGGTCCAGCCGGGATTGGCAGATCGTTCAACGAAGATTGCCCGGGCTGGAACTTTATTCCGAAGGCTCGGCTAGGCTCCCGTGGGCAGGCGCCGGACCTTAGATCGCCGAGGGTGTAGCCCTAAAGCGGACGGGCAGAAGTACCGATCTAGTGGGGCATGAGTTCGAGTTCTCGGGTCTGCCCACTTGCGGTTTTCTTCACCGGCTTGGCCCAAGCTTTCGTCGCGGGGAATGGCGGGGCGCTCAACGCAGCGGCTTACGGGAAAATGCCGCTGACATTTGAATGGCGCGGGGCGGAAGGCGGTGGGCCACGCTTCACCACGCACGTGTCCCGGCATACAGTGGCGTTCGCCGCTTCGGGAGCGGTTATCGAACGTACGGGCCAGGACGGTTCTCATCAGCCTAAGGCCACGCTCCGGTTTGTTGGCACGCGTCCGAATGTACAGCCCAGGACAGTCGGACCGCGAGCGGGAATTGCCAATTACCTTACAGGCTCGGATCCGGAGCAGTGGCGCACCGGCGTGCCGTTGTTCAAGGCAATCGAGTACGCTAATCTCTATCCTGGCATTGACCTGATCTACTATGGAAAAGAAAACCGGCTGGAGTACGATCTCGTCGTGGCGCCTGGCGTATCCTGGCGATCCATCCGCCTCGCGTTTGGCGGTGCCAAGAAAATCGAAATCGACACGGAAGGCAATCTGAGAATACAGACTAGCGCCGGGCGAATAACCCACGGTCGGCCCCTGGTTTACCAGAGCGTGCAGGGCGGTCGGCGCGAAGTCTCCGGACGGTATGTCCTCAAAGGTGGGCAGGAGGTTGGGTTCGACATCGGCGCGCATGACCCAAGCCGTCCGCTGATCATCGACCCAACGCTGGCATTTGCGAGCTATCTGGGTGGCAGCGGCAGCGACTATGGGCATGCAGTCGCCATAGATAGCGCCGGCTGTGCTTACGTAGTTGGAGAAACCGGATCGCCGAACTTTCCGAAGGATGGTCCGGAACAGGCCTCCATGGCCGGCAACACTGACGTGTTCGTTACCAAATGGAACGCGGCCGGGACTGGCGTAGTGTACTCCACCTACATCGGGGGCAGTAACCGGGATGTGGCGCTTGGCGTGGCAGCCGATGCGGCAGGTAACGCTTACGTGACCGGCTTTACATATTCAGGAGATTTTCCCATTACCAGCGGCGCGTTGCGAGCCAGCTTCGTGGGTGACAGCAAGGCCTTCGTCCTCAAATTGAATTCGGGTGGCAACGGGTTGATTTACTCGACTTTCCTGGGAGGACGCGGCGATGATTACGGGTCCGGAATCGCGGTGGATTCGGCCGGTGAAGCGTATATTGCCGGCTACACGGCTTCCATCGACTTCCCCACCAGCCCGGGCGCATTTCAGTCGCTTTATGGCGGCGGTTCATATGACGGGTTTCTGGCCAGGTTGAACGCCGCAGGTTCCGCCTTGGTGTATGCGACCTATCTTGGTGGCGTCGCGAACGATACAGCCGCCGGCGTCGCGCTGGACCCGTCCGGGAACATTTACGTGACCGGCCAGACGCAATCGACAGATTTTCCAACCTTGAACCCGCTCCAGGCCACCGGTAGTGAAAGTGACGCCTTTGTGGTGAAAATGAACGCCTCCGGCCAGGTTATGTACTCCACCTACCTGGGCGGCACAGGGCTGAACAACGGAACGGCAATCGCAGCGGACGCCGCTGGGAATGCTTATGTCACAGGCTTCACCAATGCGACGGATTTCCCGGTGACTTCTAATGCATATCAGAGCGTCAACAATGGTTCGTACGAGGCTTTCGTAGCCACGCTCAACGCCTATGGAAGCAATATCCTGAACGCAACCTATCTAGGCGGCTGCGGGTCGGATATCGGTTATGGGATTGCGCTGGACGGCTCCGGCAACGTCTTCATCGCCGGCTCGACGAGTTCGATCAATTTCCCGACATTTGGGGCCGCACAGCAGTCATACAATGGCGGCGTCGATGCGTTTGTTGCCGAGTTCAACAACCAGTTGACCGGCTTGGTGTACGCGACTTATTTCGGCGGAAGCGGAAAGGACTTGGCGGCAGGCGTCGCGGCGGACTCCGCGGGAGATGCCTACATAACGGGGTGGACCAGCAGCGGGGCATCGCCTTTAGGGCTTCCTATTACGGCGGGCGCATTTCAACCCACGGGCATGGGTGGTATAGACTCTTTTCTGGCGAAGTTCGCCTCGGCCAGTGCCGCTCTGATTGGCAGCCCTTTGCCGGGAACGACGCTTTCAGGAAGTTTGGCGAACTTCTCGTGGAGTGCCATTAGCGGAGCCACTGAGTATCAACTTTCCGTCGGCACTACTCCAGGGGGCACGAATGTCTTCTCCGGTACCACGGCTGGGACATCGCAAACGGTGGGTTCCCTTCCGTGCACCAACGCCGGTAGTGGGACTATCTATGTCCAGTTAGCCGCCGAAGTGAGCGGCAGCTTCCAGCCGGCGTCGAACTACGCCTACAAGTGCAAATCCGCCCTGGGCGATTTCAATGGAGACGGCTACCAGGATCTGATTTGGATGAACAACGCCACCCGGCAGGTAACCGTGGCTTACTACGAGGGCACGCCGGACGGGACGGATATCGGCTGGAATTGGCTGAACCAATCCGGCGAGCCAAGCGGCTGGGTACTGGTGGGAGCGGCGGACTTTGATGGCAACGGCGTGCCGGATCTGGTCTGGGAGTACATGCCAACCGGCCAAGTCTCGGTGAACTACTATGGCGGACTGGGCGGCGCTACGTACCTGGGTTGGAATTGGCTCGGTAGCGCGCATCCGGGGTGGACGGTAGTGGCGGTGGCGGATATGGACGGCAACGGGGCGCCCGATCTGATATGGCAAAACAACACGACCAATCAGGTGACCGTCCACTATTTTGGAGGTGCGGGCGGCGCGGTGGACCAAGGATGGAACTGGCTCAACCAATGGGGCGAGCCGGCGGGCTGGCGGGTAGTGGCGGCAGCCGATTTTGACGGCAACGGGACGCCGGATCTGGTCTGGCAATATGCTCCGACACGGCAAGTTTCGGTGAACTATTACGGCGGCAACGGAGGCGCGACGTATCAGGGCTGGAACTGGCTGAATGCGGCCGGGGTACCGGGGTGGACGGTGGTGGGGGCCAACGACTTCAATGGAGACGGGGTCCCCGACCTCGTCTGGCAGAACAATGCGACCGCACAAGTGACCGTGAATTATTACGGTGGCACGAAGGGCGCGACGTATGAGGGCTGGAACTGGCTGGCGGCTTCCGGCAACCCCGGCTGGACGCCGGTAGTCCCCAGATAATAATCTTAGCTATAGCTAGCCAAGCTAACCACACACGCCAAGCCGACTATACGGTTAATCCGTCCATGCAAATAACGTCATATCCGCCTAACTGTGAAACGCAGGATGACGCCCACGACCTCGGCCTGCTCCGATTCGGAAAGGTCGTTATAAAAAGGCAGGCGGAGCAAACAATCGCTCACGCGTTCGGTGACCGGACACTGGCCTGGGCGGCCGCCAGCCAGCCCGCCCATGGCAGACAGATGTAACGGAGGATAGTGAAAGACGCTCAAGATACCACGCTCCTTTAGGTTGTCGATGAGCGCTTTCCGTGCTTCCAGCGTCGGCATGATCAGGTAAAACATATGATAGGGCTGTCCGCAGTGGACCGGAACGTGCGGCACTTGTACGCCATTCACACATGCCCAGTCGTGAAGGTGCGTGTAGTAATATGTCCAGATCCGCTTTCGGACGGCGGTGATGTGTTCGCGCTTCTCAAGCTGCGCGCACAGAAATGCCGCTAAGATATCGGAAGGCAGATAACTGGAACCGATATCGACCCAAGTGTATTTGTCGACCTGTCCACGAAAAAAGCGGCTCCTATCAGTGCCTTTTTCGCGGAGAATCTCCGCGCGCTCCAAATATTTGCGGTCGTTGATTACCAAAGCGCCGCCCTCGCCGCAGATGATATTCTTGGTTTCATGGAAGCTCTGGGCAGCCAGGCAGCCGAATGTGCCGAGATACTTTTTCTTGTATTGGCCGAAGAGCCCGTGCGCGTTATCTTCCACGACCGCTATACCGTGCTGCGTGGCGATGGCCAGGATACGATCCATCTCACAGCCGACGCCCGCGTAATGCATCGGAAGGATGACTCGCGTGCGCGGCGTGATGAGGGATTCCAATTGTGCCTCATCCAGATTCAGGGTGTCCGGGCGGATGTCGATGAACACAGGCGTGGCGCCCCGCAGCACGAATGCGTTGACTGTCGACACGAATGTGAAGGAAGGGGCGATCACCTCGTCTCCCGGTTGAATGTTTAAAAGGAGAGATGCCATCTCGAGAGCGTGGGTGCATGATGTGGTCAGCAAGACACGTGCGGCGCGGAAGCTCTGTTCCAATATGGCGTGGCAGCGGCGGGTATAATCTCCGTCGCCTGCGGTGTGACCTCGCGTGATCGCATCGGCCACGTAGAGCAGTTCATTTCCGGAAAGACCGGGCTTGTTGAACGGAATCCGGTATGGCAAGGAACGGGCAGTCATCGCTTTCGGAAAACAAATAGCTTCTGTGTCCCATAATCGCCCCAGGCCGGCAAGTAAGACAGCCAGCGATTCCAGTCCATATTCGGATTCGCCACTGCGACGAGGCCACCGATGGCTTGGTTGAGCAAGGGCTTCAGGACACGCGTTCCGACATAATAGGTACTTGCAAAATTCACTATGTCAACCAAGTCCAGGTCAGCGGAGACAGCCTCGACGACCTGCCGTTCATCCAGATACTGGTTAAAAGGCGGCATGGGAATATCAGGCAACCCCCACTCAGTGCGAAATTGATTCAGCCGTTGCCAGCCTTGTATGGTCGCTTCCGACAACAGGAGCGTTCCACCCGTCTTCAGCACGCGAGAGCATTCTTGCAAAGCCCGTGCCTGGCGCGGCCACTCGCCGAGATTGATGATCACGCGAATCGCGACCACCTTGTCATAAGATTCCGGGGGTTCTGGCAAAGCAGTGATATCGCCCTGGGCAAACTGCAGCGCACCCCGCAGACGGCCCGCAAAGGAGGACAAGCGGCGTTGCGCCTGGTCGATCATCTCGGGTATGTAGTCTAGACCCCTAATTTGCAGGCGGCGCTGTGCGGCGAACCGGATCGTGGAGAATCCATTGCCGCAGCCTACGTCGAGCACATGGTCGCCGTCGGCCAGGTATCCGGATATCTCGCGGATTTCGAGTTCGATGAGCATCTGATCGGACCATGACGCGGCGGGCGCCAGCCCATGTTCCCGCGCCTGCCGCTCCCAAAATTCGCGAATCTCTTCTAGGGTAAACTTATCTGGCATAAGATGGTTACAACAGTTATTTCCACCTGGACGAACATAGTAGCAAACAGTCTCGGAAGCAGTCAAGGCTGCGAGTTACTGTCTATTTCCGTATTCGCCGTACCGTGACCAAATGTCTCCCTATCCAGGGAGACGTTATTGATCACGGCTGGGCGAACGCCTACCGAAGAAGCACGAATCGGGCCAAAGCACAAGTGCATCCCTGCCGGGAGATCAGCGGCCATTCATTACGGCAATGGGCAAACTGGGAAAAGAGTTGTGAGCGGAATACCACATGACGGACTCCTCGACCAAGTCAGGCTGCAAAAAGTAATCGCCGGGTTCGCGCGGTGTCTTCACTACGAGGAAGTCTTCTACCGACTCTCCTGGCGCGAGAGGTCCTGGCAGATTCCGGCGCTCACCGTCCCATTCGTACAGAACCGGGGGAGTACCGGCCCGATACCAATGATAAGAAAGCAAAACAGTCGCGGGGCGAACCATATTTGAGGCCGGACGCAATATTCGCTCGGAGTAGTTGCTAAGTTGAATGAAGATGCTATCAGTCTCACAAGCATACATACGATCAGGAGCATCAAGTGCCCGAATAGTTATGGCGAATGGGTCAAGCGAGTTCGCGGCCTCTGCCAGTTGAGGGCGAGCTGGGATATAGTCTAAGGGTTTTGTTTGGTAGTCGCATCCCTCGTAAAGATATACTTCCTCTCCCGTATACGGCGAAAAGCCCTTGTAAAACAGAACTTTTGCCTCCCGCGCGCTGCGGTCGTGCCATACAAAATCCCAATGGTTAATCCAGGCCCGCGTAAGCTTACGGGACTCACCCGCAATTACCGGTGGCTCATGGGCCAAACGATTGAACCGGATTAGAGACGGAACATTCCGAAAGAGCCGCAGTTGGTAGGCTGGATGCCAGACACGGTTTGAGATGAACCGGTCTCCGGGTGGCAGCACCCATCTCCTGGGAATCCAGTAATGAGTGGCATAGCGATCGTGTAGCAGGGAGCTCAGGTATCGCGGATCGCTCCACAATGGGGAAAGGGTTTCATCGTGATCGATCCGGAACACCCAATCGCCGCTGCAATGGGGGAGCATATCTTGCACCGAATTTGGGTGATCTGGTTTGCCGCCGCCACAAAAGCCTGCGTGGCGAACAGGGTAGACCTTATCGGTATACTGGCGCGCGATGGCTGCGCTGTCGTCGAGGGTAGTGTCATCGATGCCAATTACCAGCTCACCCCCGATCCCGTGAAGGCCAGGAAGAATTCGCGGAAGATTATCCCGGCCGTTTATGGTCATAACAAGGATTGTCAAATCCATATGTGCGCCGAAGTGGGTACGTGGTTACTGAGTATCGGAGGCAAGCAACGAGTACGGGCTTGAAGTAAGGTTCGTGAACGCCAGGGAATCAAAAACAGCCGTGGCAGCCCGGTTACATATATTGTAATAACGGATCGCGGGCTCCGTTGTGAACAGGTTGGATAAAGGCACATGGTTGGTGCGTTGGAAGTGTAGTATAGCACGCGCCAAGCCTTCAGGTTTCCCAGGGCAAGGGGTCTGGGGTGATCGGATCGTTGGATGGCTCCGGTTGTGCGGCCATCCGGCGGAGTGCTGGTATGTTCGGTGTATCAGTGGAGCAAGGTTGACATAAAGAGCAGAGCAGAGGTGAAGGGTATGGAGCGATGAGATGATGGCTTGGGCCGATTGGCGCGCGCAGGCGCAGAATTGGTGTTCGTTCAAGCGGCGCGGGAGAGGTGGGGGACTGGGTCATGACAGTTTCAACTCGTGTATGCCGACGCCAAGCCTTCTGGGATCGCCGGTGTGCAGATACCTGGAGGGCTGCCAGAGGTACGGCACTCGAAAGGCGATTTGGCAACGTCCCTGTATGCCGGTTGGCAGCGTGAATTGTGAACGGGCAGATCCGGGCTGCGACCAACGTAATGCCCCGAGAGTTTGGCCGTTCAGTAAGACCTCCGTCCAGTAGGCGCCGGGAAAACTGCTTGATGCTGTAATGGCCAGTGTTCTTTCCCCCGGATTGACGACTATCGCGATACGAGATGTGCGCGCGGCCGTCCAACGGTGAGTTGTTTCGCCGAGATGCCATTCCGACGCAAACAGCGCGTCTCCGTTTTCGCCGGTAAGGTAGATGTTTCCAGGTTCCAGGGGATTGTACTCGCCATAGAAGCAGTCCGCGTGGAAAGGCTCGCACGCGGCGATGGCACTTACAGCGAGATCCACCGGCAGAATTGCCAGGACCATCCCGACGCTGGGCAGAACGTAATCGGCAGCATGATGCCACTGTGGCGTAAAGCGCCGGATAAAGCCCGACGTCGCATGACGAAGGGGCCGCTGGGCTATTTGTGAGAGGCCAACCAGGATAGTGTCGTCGCGGCAGGCGACGCCTCTGGGGAATGCGCCGGTACGCAGCCTCCATCCTGTGCTGGCGACCAGCATCCCGTCCGCTGAACTGCACGTTGCGACGCCGCCATCGGCCGGGAAAATGTCGTGAGCCTGACGCCCCAACTCGCGGACAGCGGTGAGGTCCAACGAGGTGCGGTCGTAATAGAGCAAATGGCTCGGCCCATTGTTATGAGCGAGGACGCATACGCTCTGTCCCTCGGAGACTATGGTGTTGAAATGGTTCACGTCGCGATCGCGCGCCGAAAGGTCAGTGGCGGGATACCACTTCGTCCAGCAGCGTGCGGTAGTATCAAACACAGCCACAAGGTTGTCGAAAGAACTGGTAACCCATAGCTTGCCGTCGAAATGTGCGATTCCATGCACATCGCGTAAGGGAAAGTCGTTGGGGCGCAAGTCGGCGATCGGAAGCAGAGAGGCTGAGTCCAATATCAGTATACTTCCGCGTTCTTCGGCGCGCGCCGTTGTGTCGACCGGTCCTTGGGTCTGGTTACGGCACGAAATGTAGATGTGGGGGCCGTCTTGGGCGATCCCGTAATAGAGCCCCTTACCGGAATGGACTCGGAAAAAGCGGTCCTGGTCATCGAAGGCAAGCAGGTGATGTGTGGTGGTGAGCAGAAATCCGGGTATCCGGCCGTCCGGCCGTCCGGCGTTAGCGTCCGTAGAAGTGTGGGCCGGCCGCAAGATGTGCGTCAATCGCTTCTTACCGCGGCGTTTGCGGCGATGTTCCCGTCAGCGGTCCCACCGTAACGTCAGAAGCTGATCCTCGCGTCGCGGAATCCGTTCTTCGATTGCAGGAAGCCGATCCGGCAGAGTCGGGACCGTTAGCCGGCGCCAAGAGAGTCCATCTTAACAGGAACATGATCCAGAATGTTCCAACGCAGCCGCTAAGGTCCTTGTTGTGGTTAGGCTTCCCGACGGCCCAGTAGCGGCCGAGACCGCAACGGATCGCCTTATGAAGTATAGCCCAACGCCGGCCGGAGAATCGCCTTGCGAAGCGTGCGTAACGTTATCCGGCAAGCTAGCGCCGGGGAGGTTGGCGAAGGGAACGATTTGATTGGTCTGGCTGTCGCGTATAATGGTGAGTTCAGTTTTCCGAATGCCGGTTGAAACTCGGCAAATGGACCCGCCGTTTCCGTGTGCGGCGGGGACGTATTCGATTATGGGCAAGCGTGCGTTGATCACCGGAATTACCGGACAAGATGGGTCTTATCTTGCCGAGTTCCTTCTTTCGCAAGGCTACGACGTCCACGGCGCGGTCCGGCGCGTGGCCTTGGAGGATCCTGAGCATCGTCTGGTACGCTTGAATGCCGTCCGTGGCCAAGTGGCCCTGCATGCCGCTTCGCTAGAGAGCTTCGCGAGTGTATATCATATGGTCGCAAAGGTGGCGCCCAACGAATGCTACCATCTCGCAGCGCAGAGTTTTGTCAGCTACTCGTTCGACGACGAGTTCTCGACTCTCAATACCAACATCAACGGCACACATTTCTTGCTCTCCGCGGTCAGGGACCTGGCTCCGAAGTGCCGGTTCTATTTCGCCGGCTCGAGCGAAATGTTTGGCAAAGCGGAGGAGTTGCCACAAACCGAGCGGACACGCTTCCACCCGCGCTCTAGCTACGGCATTAGCAAGGTCTGCGGCTTCGAGTTGACTCGGAACTATCGTGAGGCGTACGGACTGCATGCCAGCAGCGGGATCCTGTTCAATCATGAGTCGCCGCGGCGCGGTTTCGAATTTGTTACGCGAAAAATCACCTCCGGCGTTGCTCGTATCCTGGCGGGGCAGACCCGGAACGTACAGTTAGGGAATCTGGAAGCAAGGCGGGACTGGGGACATGCGCGTGAATATGTAAAAGCAATGTGGCTGATGCTGCAGCAGCCCGAGCCGGACGATTATGTGATAGCAACCGGCGAAACTCACTCCGTCCGGGAATTCGTGGAACTCGCGTTCTCTCACGCCGGTCTGGATTACAGAGATTATGTCACCACCGATCCGACGCTCTTCCGTCCCGCGGAAGTGAATCTTCTGCTTGGCGATTGCACCAAAGCGCAGACGAAATTGGGATGGACGCCCAGTATCACCTTCGAAGCCTTAGTCCGCGAAATGGTCGAGGCGGACTGCCGGGCGCTTGGAGTGGAGCGCCAGGTCCTGCCAAGCCAAGCCGGGCAGCACGCGTAAGACCGCGCCGCACGTATGGGGAAGGAGGTCCTACAGCAGATTCGAGACGAACTGGAGCGGGCGTACCGCCCTCTGGAAGCAGACAAACGCGTCGAGCCTGCCGAAGCCGAGGAGCCGCTCTCCGTTGATTCCGCGGCTCTGCGGTCAGCGCTCTCTGCGCTGCATGCCAGCTACGCAATGGTGGGCCGGTTACCTCCGGAGCCGCCGACCGTTCGCGGCCGTGTCGGCGCCCGACTGATCAAGCTCGTTCAGCGGATGCTCTTCTGGTACACACCACAGATCGTCTATTTCCAGTATTCCGCCCTGCGCGTCCTGGAAGAGCAGGCTAAGATTCTGGAGCGCGCCGAAAGACGTATCCGCCAGCTCGAAAGCGAACTTGGCGAAGAGCGTGCGCAGAACGAGAATCTACGCCGCTGGTGGGAAGATCTGAAAATTGCCATTGCCGCTAACGCGTCGAATTCCCAGATGCTTGCCTGTACTGATTTCGTCCGCTGTATAAAGGCCTTCGAAACCGGAGGTGGCGACACGAGCGCAACGGAGCGCGGACGGTGATTTGTCGTACAAATGAATTCCCCATTGTCCCGCTCGGGTGCGTTCTGGTCGAGGGCCGCGGTTTTCGGCGACGCGCGTGGTAGCCCGCTACAACGAATCGCTTACGGACCATGGGATTTCGCTATTATCGACTTAAGAGTTCCAACCCGATGTTGCGGGAAGCCGCGGATTGCGAATACTGATTGTCACAGTGCGAATTCCGTTTGTGCGCGGAGGCGCCGAGGTCCTCGCCAAGGAACTGCGCCGGGTGCTGGTTGAAGCCGGCCATCAAGCTGAAATCGTCGCCATACCTTTCAAACCGTATCCTCCGGAGCGTATTTTGGATCACATGCTTGCATGCCGGCTCCTAGACTTGAGTGAAACGGCCTGTATGCCCGTTGATCGCCTGATCGGACTGAAATTTCCCGCTTACCTGATACCGCATCGAGACAAGGTAATCTGGATGCTCCATCAACACCGGCAGGCGTACGACTTGTGGCAAAACCCGCTCAGCGATCTGCACACATACGCGAATGGCGCCGAAGTGCGTGCGGCCATTCATGCCGCGGACACGAAGTTGCTTCCGCAGAGTCGCGCCCTCTTCACGATTTCGCGCAATGTCGCCCTCCGCCTGAAGACCTATTGCGGGCTGCATGCCACTCCGCTCTACCATCCCCCGCAGGATGCCGGCCGCTTCTACACTCGCCCGGCGGAGAACTTCTTGTATTTCCCGAGCCGGATCGACCCGCTCAAGCGGCAGAGTCTGGTTCTAGAGGCGCTGGCCCAGACGCGCTCCCAGGTGCGCATATGTCTTTCCGGGCCGATCGAGGAACCCGGTTTCGAGGGGAAGTGCGCAAAACTGGCGCATAAAAATGGCCTTGAGAACCGCGTGCAGTGGTTGGGGGCGGTCTCCGAAGAGGAGAAGCGCGATCTGTACGCCCGCAGCCTGGGAGTGCTCTTTCCGCCGCTGGATGAGGATTACGGCTATATCACCCTAGAAGCCATGCTGGCCCAAAAGCCCGTCATCACCTGTACGGATTCTGGCGGTCCCCTGGAGTTCGTCATGCACCACCAGACCGGCATTGTGGCGGAACCCACACCGGAAGCGCTGGCGGCGGCTATGGACAGCTTATGGGATGATCGTGAACGGGCCCGGCAGTGGGGCGATGCGGCCCGGCAGCGTTACGATGACTTGCACATCGATTGGGAAAACGTGCTGGAGAAGTTGCTGGCATGAAAGTCCTGGTGGTCACCTCGGGAGTGCCCTTTATCAGGGGTGGCGCGGAGATCCTCGCCGATAGTCTTTGCCAGGCTCTCTCCGTGGCCGGGCATGAGGCCGAACTGATTTGTATTCCTTTCAAGCATTACCCGCCCAGCCGCATCCCGGACCATATACTGGCTTGCCGGCTGCTGGATCTGTCCGAAACCTCTGGAGTGCGAATCGATAGGGTGATCGGTCTGAGATTTCCCGCCTACTTGACTCCCCATCCCAACAAGGTCATCTGGCTGCTGCATCAGCATCGCACGGCTTATGAACTCTGGGACCATCCGATGGCTGGAGATCTGATTCACTACCCTGATGGCCCCGTCATCCGGGAAGCGATTCGCCAAGCCGACCGCGGACTAATCCCAGAGGCCAAGGCGGTGTACACGTTATCCGAAAGTATATCGGACCGCCTGCGCCGGTTCTGCGGCATAACCGCGGAGCCTCTGTATAGTCCCCCCGCTCACGCTTCACTGTTTTATGACGGTTCCCCTGGCGATTACTTTTTCTTTCCTAGCCGCGTAACGAGGATGAAGCGCCAGTTGCTGGTCATCGAAGGGCTGGCGAGATGCCGAGAGAGAACGCGGGTCCGTTTCGCCGGCGAGGCGGACAACCCTGGGGAACTGGCTGCCTGTGTTGACGCGATACGGCATCTTAAGGTGGAAAACCGGGTCGAGTGGCTCGGCTTGGTCTCTGAAGAACAAAAGTGTGATTTGTACGCCAACTGCCTGGGGGTGATTTTTCCACCCGTGGCTGAGGATTACGGTTACGTGACGTTGGAAGCCATGTTGTCTTCCAAGCCGGTGATCACCTGCACGGATTCGGGCGGTCCCCTGGGGTTTGTCGTGGATCGTCAGACGGGATTGGTAGCGGACCCCACTCCGGAGTCGCTTGGGCAGGCTATGGACGCGCTGTGGGTTGACCGCCGGTGCGCTTCTGCTATGGGCGAGGCTGGACGCGCACGCTATGAGGACCTCAAGATCTCCTGGGAGCACGTAGTGGAGAAGCTGTTGTGTTGAAAATCAACTGGTTCTCGCCGTTGCCACCAGCGCGAAGCGGCATCGCCCAGAATTTTGCGATGCAGCTCTTACCCGCGCTGGTGCGGCGTTACGAGGTGGTGCTATGGACTGATCAAGACCACGTATCGCCGAAAGTACAAGACATGGCGCATGTCGCACGCTATGCCCCTGGCGCTCCTCCCTGGCGCGAGATCAACAACGGTGCGATCTCCATTTACCACATGGGAAACCAACCAGACCTTCACGCCGGCATCTGGCAGGTGAGCATGCGCCATCCAGGCATCGTAGTGCTACACGACCTTCGCCTTCACGATTTTTTCTTCACTTTTTGGGTCCAACACAGGAGGGATCGGGCCAGCTATCTTGCCGCGCTGGAACGATGGTATGGCGGGGAGGGCCGGCGCGCCGGGGAGGCGTTCTGTACAGGCGGAATCAGCGCCGAATCCATGGCGCAAGAGTTTCCGCTTACCCGGGAGGCTATACGCGGCGCGCTGGGGGCCATCAGCCACTCGAGCCGGGTGCTCGCAGAACTCAAGGAAACGCCGGCGTGTCCCATAACGGCTCTAGACCACCCGTATGTGGCTGCCGGGGAGTCGCGTTATCGGCAATGGCTGGCTGCACGGAAGGCGGCGCCACATCCGCCATACCGGCTGGTCGTTTTCGGTTATCTCAGCCGGAACCGGCGCCTGGAAGCGGTACTCGAAGCACTAGCCGGAATTCCCGAGCGGGAGCAGTTCCGGTTGGACGTGTGCGGGGAGCTTTGGGACGAGGGCCATATCCAAAAACAGATCGAACTGCTGGGGTTGGACTCGGTGGTGAAGCTGCTGGGCTTTCTGCCGGAGAACTTGGTAGAGCAAAAGCTGAGCACCGCGGATCTGGCGATCAATCTTCGCTACCCCTCCATGGGAGAAGCTTCCCTGAGCCAGATGCAGTTCTGGGAC
>Ga0209698_10001930_pt1 | contig 23807 bp, 25 predicted proteins | sample LitLauG_LLR_2012_FD_187203 | JGI IMG/M metagenome (GOLD analysis project Ga0209698, IMG submission 187203) | Freshwater sediment microbial communities from Pennsylvania, USA - Little Laurel Run_MetaG_LLR_2012 (SPAdes) (version 2) | ecosystem: Environmental > Aquatic > Freshwater > Creek >... | reverse complement strand
TCGCACGACCAGCGCGAGCCCGTAGGCCTCCATCCCGTAGGCGAGGCCGTAGCTCACGGCCTTCGCACGCTCGCGCTGGTCGTGCGAGACGTCCTCGGGCGCCACAGAGAACACCACGCCCGCGATGAAGCGGTGGACGTCTTGGTCCGACGCAAACGCGGCACACAGCCCCTCGTCGCCGGAGAGGTGCGCGATCACCCGGAGCTCGATCTGGTCGTAGTCCGCGACGAGCAGGGACCAGCCGCTCGTCGGGAGGAACGCCTTGCGGAACCGCCGGCCGTCCTCTGTCCGCGTGGGGATGTTGTGCAGGTTCGGCTGCTCGGAGCTGAGCCTGCCGGTGCGCGCCACGGTCTGGCGGAACCGGGCGTGGATGCGCCCGTCGGCGCGCACCTCCGCGGCGAGGCTTTCCCCGTAGGTGCTGCGCAGCTTGTCGACCTCTCGGAACCGAAGGAGCATGTCGACGACCACGTGCTCGCCGCGGAGCCCCTCGAGCGTCGCCGCGTCGGTCGAGTAGCCCGTCTTGGTCTTCCTGCCGCGCGTGAGCCCCAGCTCCTCGTACAGCACGGTCTGGAGCTGCTGGGTGGAGTTGACCTTGAACTCGTGGCCGACGGCGGCGTGGATGGCCGCTTCGAGAGAGGCCGCCTCGGCGCGGAGCTCCTCGGCGATCGAGCGCAGCACGTCGGCGTCGACGCGGATCCCGCGGTCCTCCATCCGCGCGAGGACGCGCAGCAAGGGCAGCTCCATCCCCTCGTAGAGCGCCCGCTGCGAGGGATCCTCGAGTCGCGGGGCCAGCGCCTCTCTCACGGACGCGATCGCCGCCGCCCGCTCGAGCAGCACGTCGTCGCCCGCGGCGTCATCGAGCAGGGTCGCCGCCTTGGCACCCGCCCACGGCGCGCGCTCGCCGGTGGTGTCGGCGAGCACCTCTTCGAGCGCGTAGCGCCCGCTCGACGAGTCGAGCAGGTACGCCGCGATCGCCGTGTCGTCGTGCGGCACGCCGAGGTCGATGCCCCTGCCGAGCGCGGCTCGCCACAGCTCCTTGACGTCGTGGCCGCACAGCGCCACGCCGCCGCCGAGCGCCGAGAGGACCTCGTCGGCACCGTCGCCGTCGACCTCGAGCGTCGCCGCGGCGCGTGTCGCGGGGTCGGCGACGACGAGTCGGACGATCCGGTCGTCCGCGAGCACCGCGTCGACCACGACGACGCGCCCCGCCGCCGCAGCCGCGGCCGCGATCGCCGCGACGTCGCCGGAGTCGGCGAACGCCTCGGGCGACGCGGCCTGCTCGACGATCGCCTCGCCGGTGTCCGCGCTCGGGCCGAGCAGCCCCTGGTCGAGCAGCGCCTCGAGCCGCTTCCACTGGTTGTGCATGTCCACGGCCTCGAACGCCGCGCGCGCGGGCTCGCGACGCCACCCGCCCGCGTGCAGGTCCGCAGGATCGAGGTCGAGCTCGGCGTCGCGCACGAGGCGCATCACCTCGGCATTGCGTCGCGCCAGTTCCTCGTTCGCCGCGAGGTTCTCGCGCAGCTTGGGCGTGAGTGCGTCGAGGTGGGCGTACAGGTCGTCGAGATCGGCGTACTGGGCGAACAGCTTCGCCGCGGTCTTCTCTCCGACACCGGGCACGCCGGGGAGGTTGTCGGAGGGGTCGCCGCGCAGCGCGGCGAGCAGCGGGTAGCGGCGAGGCTCGATGCCGGTGCGCTCGATGATCCCCGCCTCGTCGTACAGCGAGTAGTCGCTCACCCCGCGCCGGTTGTACAGCACGCGCACGTGGGGGTCCTCGACGAGCTGGAAGCAGTCGCGGTCCCCGGTGACCACGATCGCGTCGCGGCCCTCGTCGCGCGCCCTCGTCGCGATCGTCGCGAGCACGTCGTCTGCCTCGAACCCCTCCTTGGTCACCACGGGGATCGACAGTGCGCCGAGCAGGTCGATGATGATCCCGAACTGCGGCTCGAGCTCCGGCGGGGTCGCGTCGCGGCCACCTTTGTAGTCCTCGACCATCTCGTCGCGGAAGGTCCCTCCCGGCAGGTCGAAGGCCACGAGCACGGCGCTCGGACGGTGGTCCTTGACGAGCAGGGCGAGCATGGAGAAGAAGCCGTAGACCGCGTTGGTCACCACGCCGTCTCTCGTCGACATGTCCGGGGGGAGCGCGAAGAAGGCGCGAAACGCGAGGGACATCCCGTCGAGCAGCAGCAGCGGGCCCTCGTCCATGCCTAGGGCCGCAGGGTGCCGTCGAGGACCGCCGAGGCCACGTCGCGCATCCGGGTCCGCTGGCGCATGGCCGTGCGCTGGATGAACTCGAACGCGGTCGGCTCGTCGAGGCCGCAGCCCGACATGAGCAGCTCCTTGGCCTCGTCGACGAGCCGGCGGGTCTCGATCTTGTCGTCGGCTGCGGCGTCGCGGGCCGCCTCGGGGGCCGGCGGCGCCGGCGTGCCCTCGACGACCTCCTCGACGACGCGCAGGAGCTCGGGCGATCGGAAGGGCTTGACGAGGTAGGCCGCCACGCCCGCATCGCGGGCCGACTCGATGAGGTGCCGCTGGCTGAACGCCGTGAGCAAGATGACCTTCGTCGACGAGCCGGCCACCCGGCGCGCGACGTCGACCCCGTCGGCGCCGGGCATCTTGACGTCCAGGATCGCCACGTCAGGCTGCTCGCGCTCGATGGCCTCGAGCGCGTCGATGCCGTCGGCGGCCTCGCCAACGACGTCGAAGCCCGCCGAGGTGAGCAGCTCTTTGAGGTCCAGGCGGATGATGGCCTCGTCGTCGGCGATGACGACGCGCAGCGGCCCGCTCACCGGCGCGTCGCGACGGGCAGGTCGCGCAGGAGCTGGTCGCGCTCCGCCTCGCACTGGCGGATCTCCTCGCGGAGCCCCGCGGCCGCGCGCTCGGCGAGGTCGAGGTGGCGCCTCGCCTCGGCCGCCTCGCGGCCGGCCAGCGGCGTCTCGGCGACCAGGCCGCGCACTCGCGCGTCCTCGGCCTCCTCTGCGAGGGCCTCGACCTGCTCGTCGAGGACCCCGAGGTGCTCGCGCGCGACGCGCACGCGCTCGTGCAGCTCGCGGATCTTCCGCTCCATCGAGGCCGGTCGCACCTCGTCATCCTAGGTGGGACAGCCTGGATCGTCCCTTGCTCAGGCCGTGCGCACGAGGACCTGGCGGAGCGCCGACCGCTCGGGCGGCGGCCCGCAGCCCGGCGCGAGGTGCAGCGGCTGGCGACCGCCGCGCGGGCCTGCGAGCCCGCACGGGTCCGCGTCGAGATACCCCGCGGGCGCCACGACGTCGCCGGGCTCGGTGCCCGCGACCGCCGAGATGGTGCCGAGCACCGCCCTGGCGAGTCCCGCCTCGAAGTACCCCCCGACGTAGCAGCGCAGCCCGAGCTCGCCCGCGGTCCTGAGCGCCTCGACGGTCCGGGCGATGCCGCCGAGTCGGGAGGGCTTGCAGCACAGCACGGTCGCGGCGTGGTAGCGCGCGGCGTCGCGCACCCAGCGCAGCGAGCGGACCGACTCGTCCAGGCCGATCGGCACGCCGACGCGCTCGGCGAGGGCCGCGTGCGCCACCAGGTTGTTCGCCGCGAAGGGCTGCTCGAGCCACGCGATCGGCAGCGCGCACAGCTCGGCGAGCGCGGCGTCGTCTCCCCCCGGCGCGAAGCTGGCGTTGGCGTCGGCGACGACCGGCACGCCGACCGCCGCCAGGACGGCCTCGAGCGCCCTGGTGCCGGCGTCGGGGGACACCTTCACGCGCAGGCGCGTCGCACCCTCGGCGACGAGCGCCTCGGCCCGCGCGGCGGACGCGCCTGGCGCCATGACGCCGACGACGCCGGCGAAGGCAACGTCGCGGGCGCTCACACCGAGGTCCTCGGCGAGGCTTCGGCCCTCCGCGCGAAGCCGCAGGTCCCACAGGGCCGCGTCGACGAGGCCCGCCGCGGCGAGCATCGCTGGTCGAGCGGCCACGAGCGCGACCGTCGGGGCGCGCGGGGCGGACCCGACGGGCCGCGAGGCGAGCTGGGACACCGCGAGGTCGAGGACGCGCTCGTCGAGCGCGGCGAGCACCTCGTCGACCGTCGGGTCCACACCGGGCCCCTCGGACGTCGCGCACTCCCCCCATCCGGGGACGCCCTCATCGTCGAGCTCGAGGAAGATCGAGCGGCGGTGCGCGTGGGTGCGGTCTGCCGCGCGCACCTCGCTTCGAAGCGACAGGTCCGCGACGTGGACCCGGGCGGTCACGGACACGAGTGCGCGCCGCCTCCCCTGTACCATGCGACGTCGGCCCGGATGGCGGAATCGGCAGACGCGGGGGCCTCAAAAGCCCCAGTCCTTCGGGGCGTGCGGGTTCGAGTCCCGCTCCGGGCACTCCTCACTTCGCGCCCCACACGGGGCGATGGCGAAGCGTCGGCGTGGCGGCGCGCGCGGCGAGGACCGCCGAGACGTCGACGTCAGCGACCGCGACCCCCTCGCCGTCGGCGCCCAGGGGCCCCGCGACGGCGTCACCGGTGGGGCCCCAGATCGACGAGCCACCGCAGTAGCGGGGCCCGGGCTGGGCCGCGGCGGCGAGGAAGCACCCCGTCTCGATCGCCCGCGCCCTGCACAGCACCTCCCACTGGGCCCCTTTTCCCGGGCCAGCGACCCATGCCGCGGGAACGCACAGGAGCGCCGCGCCGCTTCGGGCCCTGGCGATGGCGAGCTCGCCGAAGCGCAGGTCGAAGCACGTGAGCACCGCGACGCTCATCCCGTCGACGTCGACGGGAAGGTCGGTGGCCTGGCTCGGGTCCCCCGGCTCGACGGTGGCCGACTCGAGGTGTCCCTGCGCGTCGAAGAGGTGGATCTTGCGGTAGGCGAGCGCGACGCGACCGCCCTCGAGGAGTACCGCCGTGTTGTACGCGACCCGACGGGCCCCGAGCACGGCCTCCTCGTAGACGTGCGCGACGATGCAGACGCGCTGGCTCGCAGAGATCGACGCCAGCGACGACACGTACTCCCCGTCGAGCGGCACCGCGCCGGCCAGGGCCTCGTCGCGACGCTCCGCGAGACCCGTGCGCGCGCCCTCGGGCAGCACGACGATGCGCGCGCCGAGGCTGGCAGCCTCCCTGATCCGCTCGCACTGGAAGCGAGCGGTCGACGCGACATCGGCGCGCGGGGCGTGCTGGACCACCGCGACGCGCATCGACAACTCCTATGTCACCCGACGTCGATGCGCAAGTCCGCGCGGAAAGCGGCGCCCCGAGTGCGCGGAGCGCGCCGGGGACCACCGAGCACTCCTCGGCGTGGTCCACGACGGAGGCCCGGAATCCTCGGGCGGGCGAGGAGCTCGAGGACCGCGGCGATGCCCACCTCGCGTCGCCCTGTCTCTTGCCGTCATCGCCGCCAGCGGGTGCCGCATCCCGTGCGCACTGTGGCGTGGATCCGCGCGAGGCGTGCCTCGGCACGCTCGCGATGCCCCCGGTGCCCACCGGTCACGCGCGCGCGCCGCCTCGACGCGCGTGGCTCGAGCGGGCCAGCACCAAGGGTTGCGCGCGGGTTCGTGCAACACTTCTCGCGTGCCGACCGATGACCTGGTCCTCGCGTTCCCCGGCCAGGGCTCCCTCTCGCCGGGCGTGGGTGCGCCGTGGCGTGATCACCCCTGCTTCGCGGTCGTCGGGGAGGTCGGCGCGTCGACGAACACCGACCTCGGGCGGCTGCTGGTCGACGGCGACGCGGACGCGCTGGTGGCCACGCGCAACGCGCAGCTGGCGACGTACGCGCTCTCGCTGGCGATACTCGATGCCAGCGGGCTGGCGCCTCGGGCCACCTACGCGCTCGGACACAGCCTCGGCGAGTACACCGCGCTCGTCGCGACGAGCATCGTCGACCGCGACGGCGGGGCCCGGCTCGTCGAGGCCCGCGGGACCGCGATGCTCGAAGCCGCGTCCCAGGCGCCGGGCACGATGGTCGCGATGATCGGTGGCGACGAGGCAGTGGCCGCCGCCGCGTGCGAGTCCATCGGCGACCTGTGGGTCGCGAACCTCAATGGCCCCGGCCAGGTGGTCCTCGGCGGCACGGTCCGTGCCGTCGAGGAGGCCACGAGCCGCGCCAAGGAGCTCGGGTTTCGCCGGGCGATTCCGCTGCGCGTCGGTGGCGCGTTCCACACGCCGCTCATGGCGAGCGCGGCGCCCGCGCTCGCCGAGGCGCTCGGGGCCACCCAATTCTCCGCAGGCACCGCGCGCGTGGTCGCCAACGTCGACTCGAACATCGTCGAGCAGCCACAGCAGTGGCCCGCGCTGCTGACGCGCCAGCTCACCGAGCCGGTCGACTGGGTGGGCTGCGTTCGCGCGCTCCCTGCGGGCGCCGTCGTCGTCGAGCTGGGCGCGGGCGGCGTGCTCACCGGACTCACCAGACGCATCCGTGACGACCTCGACTGCCGCAGCGTCGGCGTGCCCGAGGACCTCGCCGCGCTTGAGGGCCTCACGTGAGCGGGCGCGTTGTCGTCATCACGGGCGCCAGCAGGGGCATCGGCCGCTCCGTCGCGGCCTGGTTCATCGGGGCGGGCGACCGCGTCGTCGCGCTCTCTTCGTCCGGGGCGACCGTGGACGGCGCGGCGCTGTCGCTCGCCTGCGACGTGTCGGACCCCGCGGCGGTCGACGCCGCCTTCGACGTCGTGGAGTCCTCCCTCGGCGGGTGCGAGGTGCTGATCGCGAACGCCGGGATCACCGCGGACCAACTTGCGGTTCGGATGCGCGACGAGGAGTGGTCGCGCGTCCTCGAGGTCAATTTGACCGGCTCGTTCCTCTGCGCGCGCCGCGCGCTGCGAAAGATGATCCGGGCTCGGGCCGGACGGATCGTGCTCATGAGCTCGGTGGGCGCCTACGTGGGGCTGGCGGGCCAGGCGAACTACGCCGCGTCGAAGGCCGGGCTGGTGGGCCTCGCGCGCGCCCTGGCGAGGGAGGTGGGCTCACGGGGCATCACCGTCAACGTGGTCGCGCCGGGCCTCGTGGACACCGACATGACCGCGGCGCTCGGCGCCGAGCGACTCGCCGCGATGGCCGGTCAGGTGCCGCTCGGGCGCGTCGCGGCACCCGAGGAGGTGGCCTCGGTCGTGGGGTTCCTCGCCTCCCCCGAGGCGGCCTACGTCACCGGCGTCGTCCTGCCCGTCGACGGCGGGCTCGCGATGGGCGCCTGAGCTAACCCACTGGTAGCCGCGGGCCCCTTCGGCGCGCCGCTACGGTAGGCGCGTCAGCAAGGGAGGAACAGCCGTGGATCGCAACGAGGCGTTTGCGAAGTTCCAGGCGTGCGCCGTCGAGGTGCTCGCCGTGCCGGAGGACAAGGTGGTGCCGACCGCGTCGTTCGCCGACGACCTCGACGCGGACAGCCTCGACCTCGTCGAGCTGGTCATGGCGCTCGAGGAGACTTTCGACATCGAGGTCGACGAGACAGAGCTCGAGGGCATCAGCACGGTGGGCGAGGCGTTCGACCTCGTGAACTCCAAGCTCTGATGCTCGCGGCCGTCGGCCCCGACGGACCGATCAAGGGACGGCGCGTCGTCATCACCGGCGTGGGAGCCGTGACCGCGGCGGGCGTCGGCGTCGACGTGCTGTTCAAGGCGCTCTGCGAGTGCATCGCGCCACCGACCGCGGCGGTGCGCAACTTCGAGCCCGACGCGTTCTTCGGCCCGAAGGAGGCGCGCCGCCTCGACCACTTCTCGCAGTACACGCTCGCCTCGGCGATCGAGGCCGTCGGCGACGCGGGCCTCGAGATCACCGACCCCGACCGCTCCGGCGCGCTGTTCGCGACCGGCGTCGGTGGCATCACCACGATGATCGAGCAGACCGAGGTGCTGCGCGAGCGCGGGCCGGACCGGGTGTCGCCGTTCTTCGTGCCCATGCTCATGCCGAACGCGGGCGCCGCGGCCGTCTCGCTGCGCTACGGGATGCGCGGCCCGTGCCAGACGGTCACCACGGCGTGCGCCGCGGGGACCCACGCGGTCATCGACGCCGCGAGGCTGATCGCCACCGGCCGCTGCGACGTGATGCTCACGGGCGGCGGCGAGGCTGCGACGGCGCAGATCGCCGTCGCGGGCTTCCGCAACATGACCGCGCTGTCGCGCTCGGGGGTGTCGCGGCCCTTCGACGTCGCGCGGGACGGCTTCGTGCTCGGCGAGGGCGGCGCGGCGCTGGTGCTCGAGGAGCTCGGGCACGCCGTGGCGCGCGGCGCGAACATCTACGCGGAGGTACTCGGCGGCGCGAGCACGGCCGACGCCCACCACATCACCGCTCCGGACCCCGACGCGACCGGTGCGATCGCGTGCATCCGCGCCGCGCTGTTCGATGCGGACCTCGAGCCCGACAGCGTCGGTCACGTCAACGCCCACGGTACGTCCACGCCGCTCAACGACCTCGCCGAAGCGCGCGCGCTGCACGCCGTGTTCGGCGACACCCCTCCCCCCGTCACCTCGGTCAAGGGCTACCTCGGCCACAGCCTCGGCGCCGCGGGAGCGATTGAAGCGGTGGTCGCGGCGCTGACGGTGGCCAACGGCAACATCCCGCCGACCACCGGGACGACCGACGTCGATCCCGCGCTCGGGCTCGACGTGGTGCTCGGGGCGCCGAGGGCCCTGGACAACCGCATCGTGGCCTCGAACTCCTTCGGATTCGGCGGCCACAACGGCACGCTCATCCTCGGTCCCGCCTAGCGGGGAGGCTCGTCAGGTCGCGTCGATCGCCGCTCGCAGCGACGCCGCGAAGGCCCCGAGGCGCTCCGGCCCCTCGCCGTCGAGCATCCTGCGGACGATCGCGGAGCCGACGATGACGCCGTCTGCCTGCTCGCAGACCTCGGCCGCCTGTGCCGGCGTGCCCACCCCGATGCCGAGGCACACCGGCAGGGAGGTCCGCGAGCGAAGGGAGCGCACGAGGGCGGCGCCGGTGGGGTCGAGGTGCTCGGCCTCCCCCGTCGTGGCCATCCGCCCGACCGCGTAGACGAAGCCCTCCGCGCGCGCGCAGATCTCGTCGAGGCGCCCGGCGGGGGTCGCGGGCGCGGCGAGCAGCACGGTCTCGATGCCGCGCGGCGAGGCCGCCGAGCGCCACTCGTCGACCTCCTCGAGCGGGAGGTCCGGAACGATGGCGCCGGTGACGCCGGCGGCGGCGAGCCGCGCGGCCGCGTCGTCGTAGCCGTGGCGCGCGAGCACGTTGCAGTAGGTCATCGCCACCAGCGGGACGCCAAGGCCCGCCGAGCCCAGTGCGTCGAGCGCGGACTGCGTGGTCGTTCCCCGCTCGATCGCCGCGGTCGCCGCGGCCTGGATCACGGGGCCGTCGATCATCGGGTCCGAAAAGGCGATCCCGATCTCGAGCGCGTCGACGCCCGCGGCGACGAGCGCGCTCGCCGTCTCGAGCCAGTCGGGCGTGCTGCCCGCGACCAGGTACGCGATGAGCAGCCGACGCCCCGCAGCACGGTGCGACGCGAGGGTGGCGCCGAGCGCCTCGCTCACCGCGGGGCCCCGAGCAGCTCGGCGACGTGCGCCACGTCCTTGTCCCCGCGGCCCGACAGCCCGACGAGGACGGTGTCGCCCCGCCGGATGGAACGGCCCGCCTCGCGAAGCACCCATGCGATCGCGTGGGCGGACTCGAGCGCGGCGATGATCCCCTCGCGGCGCGCGAGGACCTGGAGGGCCTCGAGGACCTCCGCGTCGTCGGCGCACGGGTACTCGGCGCGCCCGATCGACGCGAGGTACGCGTGCTCGGGTCCGACGCCGGGGTAGTCCAGGCCCGCGGAGATCGAGTGCGCCTCGAGTATCTGGCCGTCGTCGTCTTGGAGCAGCATCGAGCGCATGCCGTGGAGCACGCCGGGCGTCCCCTTGCCGATCGCCGCGCCCCCCGCCGCCTCGACGCCCACCAGCCGCGCGTCGGTGTCGAGGAACCCGCTGAACAGCCCGATCGCGTTCGATCCACCGCCGACGCACGCGGCGACCACGTCGGGGATCCCCTCCCCGCGCGCCGCGAGCTGGGCGCGGACCTCGGTGCCGATCACGCTCTGGAACTCGCGGACCATCCACGGGAACGGATGCGGCCCCATCGCCGAGCCCAGGCAGTAGTGGGTGTCGTCGACGCACGAGACCCACTCGCGCATCGCCTCGTTGACCGCGTCCTTGAGCGTCCGCGACCCCGAGGTCACCGTGCGCACCGTGGCGCCCAGCAGCTCCATGCGGAACACGTTGAGCGCCTGGCGCTGGGTGTCGAGCTCGCCCATGAACACGGTGCACTCCAGACCGAGCAGCGCGGCGGCCGTCGCGGTGGCCACGCCGTGCTGGCCCGCGCCGGTCTCGGCGATCAGTCGAGGCTTTCCCATCCGCTTCGCGAGGAGGCCCTGGCCGATGACGTTGTTGAGCTTGTGGCTCCCGGTGTGCAGGAGGTCCTCGCGCTTGAGCAGCAGGCGGATCCCGAGGTCCTCGGAGAGGTTGTCGCAGGTCGTGATGGGCGTCGGACGGCCACCGAAGTCGCAAAGTACCCGGTGGAACTCCGCGACGAAGCCCGGGTCCGCCCACGCCTCGCGGAACGCGGCGTCGAGCTCGGTGCACGCCGGGACGAGGACCTCGGGGACGTAGAAACCGCCGAAGTCGCCGAAGCGACCCGAGGCGTCCGGTGCAAGTCGCTCACTCATCGCAGCCGCCAATCGAAGGGCTCGTCGGGTTGGTCCGGGCGATCCGGCGCCGCGGCGCGGGCCGCGGAGATGAAGGCCGCCACCTTTCGGGGATCCTTGATCCCCGCGGATGCCTCCACGCCGGTCGCCACGTCGACGCCGTAGGGAGCGACGCGCTGGATCGCCTCGCCCACGTTCTCGGGGGTCAGGCCGCCCGCGAGGATCAGCCGCGAGGCGTCGCCCAAGCCCTCGAGCACCGCGAAGTCCACGAGTCTCCCGCTCCCGGGGGTCGGCGCGTCGACGAGCACGAGGTCCGCGCCGAACTCGTCGGCGTCCTGGAGCCGCGGGCTCCCTGCAGGGAACGCCTTGATCACCAGGCCGACGCGCTCTTTGACGTACCGCGTCGTCGCGGGCGTCTCATGGCCGTGCAGCTGGGCTCCCGTCAGTCCCGCGTGCTGGACGATGTCGACCACGCGCTCGGGCGACTCGTCACGGAACACCCCGACCGAGATGGTCCCCTGCGGAAGGCGCTTGACGATGTCGGCCACCCGCGACGCCGCGACCTGGCGCGGTGACGGCGCGAGCACGAAGCCGACCGCCGAGGCGCCGAGGCCCACCGCGAGGAGGGCGTCGTCTTCATTGGTGATCCCACAGATCTTGACGAAGAAGCGCTCCTGGTCGTTCACGGCGCAGCCTCGACCGTCGCGTCGGAGGGCTCCTCGGTCGGCTCCTCGGTCGGCTCCTCGGTCGGCTCCTCGTACGGCGCCGCGAACGACGCGACCGCCGCCGCGGGGTCATCCGAGCGAACGAAGGCCTCCCCGACGAGCACCGCGTCGTAGCCGAGTCGCGCGATGCGCTGGGCCGCTGCTGCGTCTCGGATCCCGGACTCCGCCACGGCCACGACGTCAGAGGGGATCGACACCGCGATCGACGCCGCGAGCTGGTCGTCGATCTCGAAGGTGGCGAGATCGCGCTGGTTCACGCCGATCACGAGGGCGCCCAGGTCCAGCGCGAGCTCCAGCTCGCGCTGGTCGTGGACCTCCACGAGCGACGTCAGCCCGAGGGCGTCGGCGACCTCAAGGAACGACCGGAGCTCCTCGCGCGACAGCGCCGCGACGATGAGCAGCACCGCGCTCGCGCCCATGATGCGCGCGTCGCACACGTCGAGCGCGCTGACCGTGAAGTCCTTTCGAAGCACCGGGAGGTCGACGGCGCCACGAACCGCGGAGAGGTCCGCCTCGCTTCCCCCGAAGTGCGGCGTGTCCGTGAGCACCGAGATCGCCGCCGCGCCGCCGCGCTCGTAGGCCGCCGCAAGGGTCGCGGGGTCGAGTTCCCCGGCGAGCTCGCCCGCGCTCGGTGAGCGGCGCTTGACCTCGGCGATGATCCTCAGCGCCTCGCCCTCGCCGCGCAGAATCGCGTCGAGCATGGGCGCGGGATCAGGCACCCGGCCGGCCTGGTTCATTGCGGACCCGAGCGTCCTCGTGTCCTTCTCGGCGCGCGCACGGTGGTACGCGACGATCGAGTCAAGTCGTGTCGGCACGTCCGAAGCGTAGTGAGGACTCGCCTGCGATCAGCGCCACGCCCGCAGGATCGCTGCGCACCGGCTGGGCCGAAGATGCCTCCGTGCGGTGCAGCACGCACATCGCCCAGCGCCGATTCGACTCGGCGTCGAGGGCGACCGACGTGATCGCACCCTCCTTGTCCTCACTGCCCACCGGCGTCCCCGCCGCTGCGTCCACGTCGAGCAGGCACCGACGAAGCACGTAGGGTGGCGTCGCACCCCTGGACTGCATCCGCGCGACGAGCTCTTGGCCCGGATAGCAGCCCTTCGTGAACGACACGCACGCGGATCGCACCGGGTCCTCGAGTGCGTGCGCCACGAGGTCGCGGGCGAGCTCTGCGGTCCCGGGGATCCCCGAGGTGATCCGCCCGAGCTCGTCGCCGTACCACGCCCGCGGGGGCCCCGCGACGAGGTCGAACGTCGCGTCCGTTCGGATCGCGAAGCGCTCCAGCCGAGCGAGCAGCGCGGGCGCGGTGTCGGCGGGCACCTCGAGGCTCACCTCGTCGGGCGCCGCGTGCGCGACGAGCGCCAGGGCGACGAGGGTTCCCCTTGGGTCGAGCACGAGGGTCGTCAGCGTCGAGCCGACCGCCAGGTCGCCTAGGTCCTGGGTGCACTGGGAGTCCACGTACCCCACGGCGTCGGCGCCGCGGACCACCACGAGCGAGGTCGAGGTCATCGCACGCCGCCGGAGCCGCGGGCCGCCGCGCTGATCGCGGCGAGGAGGGCCGCGGCCTTGGTGTGGCACTCCTCGTCCTCCATCGCGGGGTCCGAGTCAAAGACGATGCCCGCGCCGGCCTGCACGCTCGCGGTGCCAGAGGAGTTCACCACCAGCGTCCGGATGGCGATGGCGGTGTCGAGGTTCCCGCACAGGTCGAGGTAGCCCACGACGCCGCCGTACACGCCGCGCCTCGTCGGCTCCAGCTCGTCGATGAGCTCCATCGCGCGGACCTTCGGGGCCCCCGAGAGCGTCCCCGCGGGCAGCGTCGCGCGCAGGACGTCCACGGGGCCCACGCCGTCGGCGAGTCGCCCGGAGACCTGGCTCGTGAGGTGCATCACGTGGCTGTAGCGCTCGAGGGTCATCAGCTCGTCAACCTCGATCGAGCCGTAGGCGCAGACGCGACCGAGGTCGTTGCGGCCCAGGTCGACGAGCATCACGTGCTCCGCTCGCTCCTTTGGATGCTCGAGGAGTTCTGCGCCGAGGCGTTCGTCGTCGGCCTCGTTGACCCCGCGTCGCCGCGAGCCCGCGATCGGGCGAACCGTCACGCGGCCGTCGCGGAGCCGCACGAGCGCCTCGGGCGATGAGCCGAGCACGGTGCAGCCCTCGAATCGCAGGAAGTACAGGTACGGGCTCGGGTTCAGCACGCGAAGGGCCCGGTAGACCTCGAACGGGTCGACCTCGAGTGAGCAGTCGAATCGCTGCGAGAGCACGACCTGGAAGACGTCGCCCGCGACGATGTGCTCCTTGGCGACCTCGACGGCGGCCCGGTAGTCCTCCGAGGTGCGATTCGAGGTCGTCGTCGGCACGGGGAGCGAATCTCGCGCCGGCAGCTGGAAGGGAGCGGAGCGGGGGGCCACCGCGAGCCGCGCGAGCAGGCCCGAGATGCGCTGCACCGCGGCGTCGTAGCGCTCAGCTGCCTCCGCGTCCTCGCACGCCGCCACCGGGACGTTGACGATCAGGGTCGCACGCTGGCGCCAGTGGTCGAAGGCGAGGAGGTCGCCGATCAGCTGCAGCGCGGCATCGGGGTGCCCGAGGTCATCGGTCCCCGGGGACTCGAGCCGCTCGATCTCGCGCACGACGTCGTAGGCGAGGAGCCCGACGAGGCCGCCGTGCAGCGGCGGCAGTCCCTTTGTGACGGGGGCCGAGTGCGTCGAGAGGAACCGCTCGAGGTAGCTGAGCACGCCGTCGCCCGGCGCGGGCGTCGGCAGCACGCCGGTCGTCCTCGTCGTGCCGTCGGGCTGGCGCACGTAGGTGCCGAGGGGGTTGGTGCCGACGAAGCTGTAGCGCCCCCAGCGCTCGTCGCCCTCCGCGGACTCGAGCAGGAACCCCGCGCGATCCTCGGCCAGCGCCGCAAACGCCGCGACGGGCGTCAGCGTGTCGGCGATGATCTCTGCGGCGACCGCGATGATCGCGTGGCTCTTCGCGAGCGCGACGAACTCCTCGCGCGACGGCACCACGTCGACGGGGACGGACGCCCCGGATGGCGGGCTCACAGGTACAGGCCGGTTCCCGCGCCGTTCTCGCGGGTCGCGACCGCGTGGATGTCGCGCTCCCGCAGGATCACGAACTCCTCACCGTGCAGCTCGACGTCGAAGCGATCCTCGGGGTTGTACAGCACCTCGTCGCCGACCTTGACCGTGCGCACGTGGGGCCCGATCGCCACGGCCGTCGCCCAGCTGAGCCGCCGCGACACCTGCGCAGTCGCCGGTATGAGGATCCCGGCGCGCGATCGGCGCTCGCCTTCAGGATCTGCCGGCCTGACGAGCACCCGGTCGAACAGGACGCTGAGCCCCTCGTGCGCGGTGGCGCGTTCGACAGGTTCGGTTGCGGTCATCGGCCTAGACGGTACCGGACCTGACTCCGGGTCGGTGCAGGCGTTTGTGGGACAGCGGATCGTCGGGCATCATCTGTCGATGCGGGCGCGCGGCGAGCTTCAGACTCTCGGCGCGAGCCTCGAGGCCCTCCTCGCTCGCGTGACCGCACTTGTCGAGGACAGCGGTGTCGACACCTCGCGCGATGACGAGCTCGAGCTCGTCGCGATCGAGCGGGGGCTCGCCTCGACGCTGCGCCGCGTCCACCGGCTGGCTGCGAAGTCCCTCGACTGAGGGGCACTAGGCGACGCCGCGACGGGGGCAGAGGTCCTCGAGCGGGCATGTCGAGCACGAAGGTCGGCGCGCAGCGCACGTGGACCGGCCGAGAAGGATCAGCCGGATGCTGAACGCCCCCCATCGTTCCGGCGCGAGCGCCCGGCACAGCGAGCGCTCGATGGCCACGGGATCACGCCCGCGCGACAGGTCGAGTCGGTGGCTGAGCCTGGTGACGTGGGTGTCCACGGGGAGCCCCGGCTCGTCGAAGGCCACCGAGCGCACGACGTTGGCGGTCTTGCGGCCCACGCCCGGCAGCGTGCACAGCTCCTCTCGATCATGCGGGACCTCGCCGCCGAAGCGGTCCAGCAGGGCGACGGACAGTCCGCGAAGGTGGCCCGCCTTGGCCTTGTAGAAGCCCGTCGAGTAGATGAGCTCTTCGATCTGCCCGCTCGGCGCACCCGCCATCTCGCGCGGCGAGGGGAACCTCGCGAAGAGTGCGGGCGTGACCTCGTTGACCCGCTCGTCGGTGCACTGCGCGGACAGCACGGTCGCGCACAGCAGCTCGAACGCGTTGCGGTGCCGCAGCGCGCACAGCGAGGCCGCAGTGCCCCCGAAGCGGGCCTCGAGGCGGCGGTCCACCTCACGCGTGCGGCTCGCCGCATCGAGCCTCGTCGCTGGGATCGGCATCGTCGAAGGGTACCGACCCCGTCGGTAGGCTCGGGCCGTGGCGGCGACGTGGCGGGTCGTCAGCGAGCTGACCGCCGGCGAGCGCGACGCACGCGACGCGCTGCTCGCTTCCATCGTCGGCGACTCCGGCGAGGAGGCACTCACCGAGGCCCAACGCGAGCGCCTCGCCGAGCGCGCGCCGCTGCGCCATGCGCTGCGCGAGCGCGCGGGGGTCCTCGATGGCTACGCGGTGCTCGCCGACGGCCCGATCCTCGAGGCGGAGCCCGCACTTGGCACCTTCGACGAGGACCTCGCGATGCTCCTCGAATCGGCCGCAGCCCCGACAGACCTGCTGCTGCGCAACGCCGATGACGATGTGGATGCGGTGTTGCGCGCACGTGGCTGGCGACCGGGACGCACGGTGCTGCACCTCACGCGAGGGCTTCCTGCGCCGGACCCGCCGCACTCCGATGTCACCGTGCGCGCCTTCGTGCCAGGACGCGACGAGCAGGCCTGGGTTGACGCCAACAACGCGGCGTTCGCCGGCCATCCCTCCCAGTCGGCGATGACCGTCGAGCGCCTGGGGCTCCGGGAGCGCGCGGAGTGGTTCGACCCAGCGGGGTTCTTGTTCTTCGAGGACCACGGCGAGCTCGTCGCCTCGTGCTGGACCAAGATGCGCCGCACCGAGGACGGCGTCGTCGGCGAGATCTACGTGATCTTCGTCGTCCCCGGCGCCCAGGGCAGGGGGCTCGGCCGACACGCGACACTCGAGGGGCTCCGCTCGCTCTTCGAGCGCGGCGCGCGGCGTGCCGAGCTGTTCGTGGAGTCGACCAACGTCGCGGGCCGGGCGCTGTACGCAGAGCTCGGCTTCGAGCCCTGCGAGCGCGTCGTGGTCTACCGCTTCGAGCCCCCGCGCCCCTAGCCCGCGCCGACGAGGCGGCCGACCGAGTAGGTCACGCCCGCGGCGAGCACCGTGATCGCGAGTGCGCGCAGCGCCGAGTACCACCTGCTCCGGCCGGTGAAGTAGCCGAGCGCGGCACCGAGTCCGAGCGCGGCGAGCGCGCTGAGCCCGATCGACCACGCGATCGCGGCGGTGCCCGAGGACACGAGCCACGGCACGAGCGGGATGAACGCCCCGATGGTGAAGGCGAGGAACGACCAGATCGCCGCGGACCACGGCGAGCCCAGTGAGGAGGGGTCGACGCCGAACTCCTCGCGCGCGTGGGTCTCGAGCGCGAACTCGGGATCCGACATGACCTCCACGGCGAGGCGACGCGCGAGCTCGGGGGCGAGACCCTTTCGCTCGAACACCTCGACGAGCTCCTCGGTCTCGGACTTCGGGTCCTCGGCGAGCGATCGGCGCTCGACTTCGATCTCGCGCTCGAACAGCTCGCGTTGCGCGGTCATCGAGATGTACTCGCCCGAGGCCATCGAGAACGCGCCGGCCACGAGCCCCGCGAGCCCCGCGAGTCGCACGACGCCCGCTGAGGGGTGCGCGCCGGCGAACCCGAGGATCAGCGACACGTTGGTCACCAGCCCGTCGGACATCCCGAACACCGCCGCGCGCGGGCCACCGCTGGAGATGTCGCGGTGCTGCTCGTCGTGGACCACGTCCGCAGCGTACCGGGGCACGTCGGTCGACCTAGGCGCCGCGGCCGCCACGGTACGATGCGTCGACACCGAAGGGATGGCGAGATGGGCATCACCGCAGGCAGCATCGAAGAGCTCGGCCAGCACGTCGGCGAGCATCTCGGGTGGTCCGACTGGATGACGGTCACCCAAGAGCAGGTGAACCTCTTCGCCGACGCGACGGGCGACCACCAGTGGATCCATGTCGACCCCGAGCGCGCGAAGCAGGGCCCCTTCGGCGGGCCTATCGCGCACGGCTACCTCACCTTGTCGCTGATCCCCGTGCTCATGGCGGGGATGATCAACGTCACGGGCGTGAAGATGGGCGTCAACTACGGGACCAACAAGGTGCGCTTCCCCTCACCCGTCCATGTCGGCAGCGACATCCGCCTCGGTGCGACGCTGGTCGAGGTCACCGCGGTCGACGGCGGCTGCCAGTCGGTCGTCGACGTGACCATCGAGGAGCGCGACGCCAAGAAGCCCTCGTGCGCCGCCCAGGTCGTCTTCCGCTACTACGTCTGATCGTGACTGCGTCGCTCACCTCCGGTGGGCTCCCCGTCGGCGAGGAAAAGACGCGCCGCGTGCGCGAGATGTTCGACACGATCGCGCCGCGCTACCAGATGGTCAATCGCCTCATGACCCTCGGCCTCGACGCTCGATGGCGCCGCCGCACCGTGCGAAGCCTCGGGCTGCCCGCGTCGAGCACCGTGCTCGACGTCGCGACGGGAACCGGCGACCTCGCGGCCGAGGCGCGCCGCCAGGGCCACTGCGTCGTCGGCGTCGACCTGTCGATCGGGATGCTCGCCGCGGACCGCGACAAGCCTGCGGCGGCGCAGTGCGACGCCGCAGCGCTACCGCTGTCCGACCGAGCCGTCGACGGTGTGCTCTGCGGCTATGCGCTGAGGAACTTCACCGACCTTCGGGCATGCCTCGCCGAGATGGCCCGCGTGCTGCGGCCCGGAGGCCGCGTCGCGCTCCTCGAGGTGTCCGAGCCTCCTGGTGGGCTCACGCGGATGGGGTTCGAGATCTGGTTCAACCGGGTGGTCCCGCTGATCGGCGGGACGATCTCGGATCGAGACGCGTACCAGTACCTCCCCAAGTCCGTCGCCTACCTCCCGGGCACCGACGAGTTGCGCGCGATGCTGCGCGACGTCGGCTTCTCCGGCGTGAACCGCCAGCTGCTGAGCGGCGGGCTGAGCCAGTTGGTCACCGCCACACGCAAGGGAGCCCCGTCGTGAGCGGCCTCCTCGCGAGGCGCCACGAGCTTCCCGGCGTCGAGGCCCCGACCCGATCGGCCCTGTGGCGCGCCGCTGCCCGAGCGGGGTCGCTGCACGCCGGCGAGGACCTGATCGTCTGCGCCTTCGGCGCCGCCTCGGCCCTCGAGCTGACCGACGGCATCGCCGATGTCGCTGCCCCGCAGAACGTCGCGAACATGCTCGGCGAGATCCGACTCGAGGGCGACCATGGCCCCGGTGGCACCGGGGTCCTCGCCGTCGGGTCGCTCCCCTTTGACCCCGCTGCCCCGGGGCGCCTGGTGGTCCCGTCGCTGCTCGTGGCATGGGCGCCCACGGGCGGCCCGACGTGGGTGACCGAGGTCGCCGAAGACGGCCAGCACCTCGGCGCGAGCGCGGCGATCTCCCGCGCGGCCAGCGACGGACCCCCCGGAGGACCGACTCCCGCGGTCCTCGACGTCAGCGAGCGGCTGAGCGGCGGGGACTACGCCGCGGCGGTGGCCCAGTGCGTCGCGATGATGCGCTCCGGAGACCTCGTGAAGGTCGTGCTCGCACGCAGCGTCGTCGGTCGCTGCGAGGCGGCCCTGGACGCCGCGGTCCTCGCCGAGGCGCTCCACGGCGCCGATCCGTCCTGCGCGCTCTACGCCTACCAAGCAGGTGCGGGCCGATTCGTCGGCGCGAGCCCCGAGCTGATCATCGCGACCTCCGGGAGCGCCGTGAGCGCGCACCCGCTCGCGGGGACCGTCGCGCTCGCCGGCGACGACGGCGACGCCGAGCGCCTGGAGTGGCTCCTGGCCTCGGCGAAGAACCGCGTCGAGCACGGCGTCGTCGTCGACGACATCGTCGAGCGGCTCACGCCGCTGTGCGACACGATCGCCGCGGCGGACTCCCCGAGCGTCGTGCGGCTCTCCACGGACGCGCGGCTCGGCACCTGGATCGACGGCAAGCTGCGCGGCGACGCGTCCGCCGCAGGGGCGCTTCGCGCGCTCGCCGCGGTGCACCCCACCCCCGCGGTGGGCGGTGTGCCCCGGGACGCCGCGATGTCGCTCATCGAGCGGCTCGAGGGGGCGCCGCGCGGCACGTGGGCGGGCCCCGTCGGCTGGGTCGACGCGGACGGGACCTCGACGTGGACGCTCGCGCTTCGCGCGCTGCTCGTCGAGGGTGCTCGCTTCGAGGCCTGGGCGGGCGCGGGGATCGTGGCGGACTCGGTCCCCGACGAGGAGCGCGAGGAGACCGAGGTCAAGCTCTCGTCGGTGCTCCGGGCCCTGTCAGGCTGAGCCGCGTCGGCGCCGCAGGGCGGCCAACGGGCGCTGCAGCGCCCAGAGCGTGACCAGCCACAGCGCCTCCACGACGATCGCGGAGGACATCTTCGAGGTCCCTAGCGCACGGTCGATGAAGGTGATCGGGACCTCGCGGATCGTCGCGCCGCCCTGGCGCGCCCGGTAGGTCATCTCGATCTGGAAGCCGTAGCCCTCGGCCTCGACGGTCTCGAATCGGATCTTGTCGAGCGCGCTGCGGCGGTACACGCGGTACCCGGCCGTCGAGTCCGCCACGTGCAGCCCCAGCAGCAGCGAGGCGTAGAGGTTGCCCCCTCGCGACAGCGCCAGGCGCGCGAGCGTCCAGTTCGGGATCGCCGCGCCGGGCACGTAGCGCGACCCGATCACGACCTCGACCTCCTCGGCCGCGGCGAGCAGCGCGGGCAGGGCCGCAGGGTCGTGCGAGAAGTCCGCGTCCATCTCGACGAACGCGTCGTAGCCGCGCTCGATGCCCAGGGCGAAGCCCGCGCGGTAGGCCTTGCCGAGGCCGTTCTTCGCGGTGCGGTGCAGCACGTCGATCTGCCCGAGCCGCGAGCCCGCGTCCTCGGCGAGCTTGCCCGTGCCGTCAGGACTCCCGTCGTCGACGACGAGGACGTCGACGTCGGGGACAGCCTCGCGGATGGCCTCGAGCATCGCGACGACGTTCTCGGCCTCGTTGTAGGTGGGCAGCACCACCAGCACGCGCATCGGTCAAGCCTACGGGGGCCCGGATCGTGCGTCGATTTCGTCACCGGCCAGCGACTCGGGGTGTCGCAGGTCGTGGACGATCACCTGCAGCGCGCTGCCGATGGGGATGCCCACCAGCGCCCCGACGAGCGTCCCGAAGGCCCCGCCGACCCTCCCGCCGAGCGTCGCGCCGATGACCACCGCGAGCAGGTTCAACAGGGGCGACATCTTCACGGTCTTGGCCATGATGATCGGGTTCAGCACGTGGTTCTCGACCTGCTGGTACACGATGAAGATCACGAACAGCGCGATCCCCGCCGGGAGGCTGTGCAGTGCCGCGATGAGCACCGTCGGCACGCCCGCCAGCAGGCCCCCGACGATCGGGATGAAGTCCACCAGCGCCACCCAGATCGCCAGCAGGCCCGCGAACGGCACGTGGAAGATGAGCAGGCTGAGGTACACCACGAGCCCCGCGATGATCGACGTCATCGCGTTGCCGGCCATGTACCCCGACACGCCCGTCGAGGCGTCGTGGGCCACCCGTGCGATGCGCTGGGCGTGCTGGCGCGGCAGCAGCGACAGGAACCCGCCCCAGATCCGCGGCAGGTCGAGCAGCAAGAAGAACGCGATGAACGCGATCGTGAGGAGCCGAAACAGCGTCGAGAACGCCGCGGCCCCGACCGTGAGCGCCGGGCCGGCGAGGTCCTTGGCGTACTTGCTGAGGTTCGGGGCGTGCTTGACCACCCAGTTGTGCAGGTGCAGCCGGGTGATGATCCGACCGATGGCGCCCCTTCCGTTCTGCGCGTCGCGCACCAGCGTCGGCAGCTCCTTGGCGAAGCTCTGGACGTGCGAGACGAGGGGCGAGCCCAAGATGTAGGCCACCCCGGCGAGGACCACGAAGCACGTCACGAAGACGATCGACGTCGCGAACGACCGTCGCATCCCGGTACGTTCAAGGGCCGCCACGGGCTGGGCGAGGAGCACGGCGATGAACGCGGCCGCGCCGATCAAGAGGAGGTCGCCACGAAGGACCCAGGCGATCATCAGCAGCAGGCCGGCCGCCACGACGACGGCCACGGTCGTGACGATGGTGCCGAGCGGGATCGACCGGTGCTCTGCGGCCGTGAAGACGCGCCGGGTCAGCGAGTCGGACGTCTCGTCCGGCCGCTCTTCGAGATCAGGCACAGATCGAAGCATTGCACCTGCATGGTTCCGAACGTGACAGGCTCTCCGGCGTGCTGAACGACGTGCCGGCAGAGGCAGTCGGTCCGCTGGCCCGGCTGAAGGCCCGCATCCCGCCCCAGGTCCGCTGGCTGTTCACCTTCGGCGTCCTGATCTTCCTCGCGGAGTACGTCGTGCTGCCCGAGGTGGCCTCGGCGCGCCGCAACGTCCACGTGCTCGCCCAGGTCAACGTCTGGTTCCTCGGTCTCGCGGTGCTCCTCGAGGCGTCCGCGCTGCTGGCCTACGCCGAGCTGTCCCGGACGGTGCTGACGCCGGACTCCCCGCAGCGCAACGTGCTGCTTCGGATCAACATGTCCTCGCTCGCCCTGACCCACATCGTGCCCGGTGGCACCGCCCCGGGCGGGGCGCTCGCGTACCGGCTCCTGTCCGACGAGGGCGTCTCCGGTTCCGTCGCGGCGTTCGGGCTCGCCGCCCAGGGCATCGGCTCGGCCGTGGTGCTCAATGTGCTGTTCTGGCTGGCGCTCGTGATCTCCATCCCACTCAGCGGCTACAACCGCCTTTACGGGTTCGCCGCGCTCGCCGGGGCGTTCTTGCTCCTGGCCTTCTTCGGCACGGTGGTCCTCGTCACGAGGGGGCAGCGCCATGCGGACGCCTGGCTGCGCCGCGTGGCGGTCCACGTGCCGTTCACCTCCCCTGACGGCGTGTCGCGGATGCTCCAGCACACTGCGGACCGCATCACCCTGCTGATGACCAACCGGCGCCTGCTCACCGGGGCGCTCGGCTGGGCGGCGGCGAACTGGGTCCTCGACGCGGCGAGCCTCTGGGTGTTCCTCTTCGCCTTCGGCCACGTCACCTCGCCGATCGACCTGCTCGTCGCCTACGGCCTCGCCAACATCCTCGCGGCGCTCCCGATCACCCCGGGGGGCCTCGGGGTCATCGAGGGCGTGCTGATCCCCACGCTCGTGGGGTTCCGGGTGCCCGCCGCGGTCGCCACGGTCGGGGTGCTGAGCTGGCGGCTCCTCAACTTCTGGCTGCCCATCCCCGTGGGAGGGGCGTGCTACTTCTCCCTGCGGGTGCGCCACCGCCGGTCCAGGTGACTGGCGCGGGGACTAGACGTCCTCGCGCCAGTGGCGCAGCCGCTCGGTCGCCAGCGCCTTGAGCTCGGCCTGGACGCTGCGGTGCGCCGTCCCCTCGAGTCGCCGCCAGCGCTGGTCGGGCCCCAGGACCCAGCTGAACGTGTCGTCGGCGAAGGTCCGCTCGAGCGCGTCGACCAGCATCCCCGCGAGCTGGGGGTCGGTCACCGGGGTCGTCGCCTCGATGCGGCGGTCCAAGTTGCGCTCCATCAGGTCCGAGGACCCGATGAGCACGCGCTGGCCGTGGGGGCCCTCGGGGCGGCCGAACCGGAAGATCCGGGAGTGCTCGAGGAACTCGCCGACCACCGAGCAGACCGTGATGTTCTCGGAGAGCTCCGGGATCCCCGGGCGTAGGCAGCACAGCCCACGGACCGCCAGGCGGATGGGCACGCCGGCGCGGGACGCCGCGTAGAGCTCGTCGATCGTCCGCGGGTCGGTCAGGCCGTTGACCTTGATGTCGATCGCGCCCTCGGGGCCGGCCTCGCGCTCCTGGTTGATCAGATCGATGATCGTCGGGCGCATCGACACGGGCGAGACGAGGAGTCGCTCGTACTCGGCGTGGTGGCTAAAGCCCGTGAGGAAGTTGAACAGCTTGGCCACGTCGCTCGTGATCTTCTCGTCGGCGGTCAGCAGCCCTGCGTCCTCGTAGATGCGCGCGGTCTTGGAGTTGTAGTTGCCCGTGCCGATGTGGCAGTAGCGCCGCACGCCGTCGGACTCGCGGCGCAGCACGAGCGCCGTCTTCGAGTGGGTCTTGTAGCCCATGACGCCGTAGACGACGTGGACGCCCGAATCCTCGAGCGCCTTGGCCCAGCCGATGTTCGCCGCCTCGTCGAAGCGGGCCTTGAGCTCGACGAGCGCCGCGACCTGCTTGCCGGACTCCGCGGCGCGGATCAGCGACGCCACGATGGGGCTGTCGCCCGAGGTGCGGTACAAGGTGTGCTTGATGCCGAGGACGTCCGGGTCGTCGGCGGCCTGGGCGACGAAGGCCTCCACCGAGTCCGAGAACGAGTCGTAGGGGTGGTGCAAGAG
>Ga0209698_10001929_pt1 | contig 23808 bp, 14 predicted proteins | sample LitLauG_LLR_2012_FD_187203 | JGI IMG/M metagenome (GOLD analysis project Ga0209698, IMG submission 187203) | Freshwater sediment microbial communities from Pennsylvania, USA - Little Laurel Run_MetaG_LLR_2012 (SPAdes) (version 2) | ecosystem: Environmental > Aquatic > Freshwater > Creek >... | reverse complement strand
TTGCCACCCACCGCAAAGACCTTTCGGCAGCCTTCGTTTTCTACGGCACCGGCCCTGCCGACGTCTCGACCATCACTGCCCCGGTGTACGGCTTCTACGCAGAAAATGACGCCCGCATCGGCGCCACGATCCCCGGCACAACCGCAGCCATGAAGGCCGCCGGGAAGAAATATGAGCCCATGACTTACGACGGCGCGGGCCACGGCTTTATGCGGGCCGGCGAAGATCCGGGCAACGTGGTCACCGGCAACAAGGCAGCGCGGGAAGAAGGCTTTGCGCGCCTGGTCAAGTTGCTGCACGAGATGACGGCGGCGCCGTCGGCGGGGACCAGCGCATCCCGCCCAACGACTGCAAGCAAATCGGCAGCCCCGGCCGCAAGCTGCCACGATTCCAGCACATCAACCACGATGTAGGGAAAGAACTTCGAGCCCCATTCAAGCCGCAAAATGCACGGCTTGAATGGGATTGGGAGAACTACTGCCGCAACTCCACCAGAGTAGCCCCCTGTCCGCCTTCATTTTGCGGGGCCTCTTCGATCCCGGCCACGTGGGGATGGCCTTTCAAGAACTCGCGCACGCCGCGCCGTAGAATCCCCGCCCCATGCCCGTGAATCACGCGCACCCGCGGCAGGCCGGCCATGAACGCGCGATCGAGATACTTCTCCAACTCCCCGGTCGCCTCGTCCACCGTGCGCCCGATCAGGTTGATCTCCATGCGCATGCCATCGGTATTCATGCTGGTGACAGAAACGTGCACGCCCTTCTGCCGGCGCGCAGCAGCCAGCGGGTCGGCCCTCTCCAATTGCGCAGGATCTCCTCCGGGGACCGGAGGCGCGGAGCAGTCGTCGCGTTTGATGCGCATCTTGATCGGCCCGAGCGCAACTTCAAAAACGTCTTTCTCCACCTCGCGCTGCACCACTGCCACCTTGCCCATCGACTTGAGCAGCACGCGATCGCCGGGGGCGATGTGGCGAAGCAGATGCGGCTGCGCGTTCGCATCCCCCTGGTCTGCGCCGGAGCGATGCGCCACCACGGTCTGATTAAAGCTCTCCTGAAACTCGCGCCGCAGACGGGTAATCCTTCGCTCCGCTTCCTTCGACAACTTCTGCTGCGCGGCGCGATCCTCGATGGCCCGCACCGTCTCGCGCATCTGAAACTCGAAGTCCTTGACCAGCGACGCGAGCTTCGCCTCCAACTCGCGGGTGCGGTTGCGCAGCTCCACATCGCCCTCGCGCGCCAGCTTCGCGCGCTCCTGGTTCAACGCATACTGCTGCTCGCGCGCCGCCTTGCGTTCTTCTTCAAGTTGCGTCAACTCGCTATGCATCTGGTCGAGAAAGCGCCCGATATCCGCCTGCTGCGAACCCAGCCGCGCGCGCGCCGCAACAATGATTTCGTGATTCAGTCCCAGCCGCTCCGCCGTCTGAATACCAGCCGAAGCTCCCGGCACGCCCAGCCGCAACTTGTAATTTGGCGCCAGGGTCAGCTCGTCCACGCCCGCCGCGGCGTTCAGGACGCCATCTGTATTCGCCGCGTACACCTTAAGCGAATTGTGGTGCGTGGAAATCAGCGACCATGCGCCGGCCTTCAAGAAATGGCTCGCCACCGCGACCGCGAGCGCCGCGCCCTCTTCCGGATCGGTGGATGACCCGAGTTCATCGAGCAGCACCAGCGAATGCGCACCGGCGAGCCGCGACAGACGATCGAGATTGGTGATGTGGGCCGAGAAAGTAGACAGCGCCGCCTCGATGGACTGCGCATCGCCGATGTCCGCCAGGAACGCCGTGAACACGGGAAAGCTCGCCGCGGTCGCAGGAATTGGCACGCCCGCTTGCGCCATCATGGCCAGTAGCGCGGTGGTCTTCAGCGTTACCGTCTTGCCGCCCGTATTGGGCCCGCTGATAATCATCTGCCGGTCGGCTGACGTGAGTTCAAGCAAGAGCGGAACAATGTTTCCGCCAGTTGCGCGCAGCCTCTTCTCCAGCAGGGGATGGCGAGCCCCCTCGAGGTGCAACAACTCCGGCGTAGTTGCCGGCGCAACGCAGTTGTAATCGCGCGCAAACCGCGCCCGCGCCTGCAGGCTGTCCACCAGCGCGAGCACGCGCGCGCCTTCGACCAGCCCAAACGCATAGCCGCCGACCTGGCGCGTCAAGGCGACAAAGATGCGGTGAATCTCCGCCTGCTCTTCCTCAATCAGCCGCACCAGTTCGTTGTTCTGCTCGATGGTCTCTAGCGGCTCCACATACACCGTCTGCCCCGACGAGCTCGCCCCGTGAATGACGCCGGTGATGCGCCGCTTCAACTCGCTTCGCACGGGAATGACGAAGCGTTCGCCGCGAATCGTGATGAGATCTTCCTGGGTTGCGCCCTCGCCGGACAGCTTGCGCAATGCCGCGCGCAGGCTTTCTTCAATCTGCCGCTGCTGCCGCTCCTGTTCGCGGCGAATCCGCGACAACTCCGGCGATGCATTGTCGGCCAGCGACCCATCCGGCTGAATCGTCCGCTCAATCGACTGGGCCAGCGGCCGCAGACTAGTGGTCAACGCTGCGGATAATGACGACAGGCCCGGCAGCTTGCCAACCAGCCGCGCGGGAGGTGATTGAAGCAGCGCCTGCCACGAGGCCACGTCGTTGGCCAGCCGCGCCACGGCCTGCAACTCCGTGGCCTCCAGAGCAGCACCAGCGATCTGCGCCTTGGCCGCCAGTTGAGTGGGATCGAACAGGCCGCCCAGAGGAATGGATACCTGCTCCTCGAGCGCGAGCCGCACCTCGCCCGTCAGTTGATGCTGCCGCGTGATCCACTCTTCATCGGTAGACGGCCGCAGATCGAGGATCGCTTGCCGGCCTACCGGCGACGCTGAAAATCCAGCAACCAGAGCAAGCAGCGGCTCCCACTCAAGCGCGGCAAAGTCGGCGTGCTGCACGGGAGACGGGATGGGATCGAGCAGGGACATGTTTAAGAACTATCTTAGCGGGCGTGGGGATGGACCGCGATGAAGGGCTTACTTTCCCAGGCCCTTCCACGGTGGCGGACGAGACCTGGGCACGCGCAGGCGGCCAACTTCCACAACCGCAGCCGGAGTCAAGAATAGCGCCACTTGAACGCAGTTGATCCACGCCTGACTCGCCTGGGCGAGCCAGGCTGCTACTGCAATATGCTCATGCGCGAACTCGATCCTGCTATGCAGCGTTCGACGATCGTCGAACGCCGCATAGCAGAACCAAGAACCCGCCCGAAAATGTAAAGGATGTCCGGAGAGGTTTTGTAAGCCATGTCACGGAACCTGACACAAAGGGAAGCGGCCCGGGAGTTCACTTAGCCTTTCCGGCTGCGGACGGCTTCCTTGGCTTCGGCATGGCCGCTTGCAGGGACTTCTGGAACCTCGGCCTTGACGGCGCCGATGTTGAGCTTTTTGCGAAGCTCGGCGTCCATCTTGTCGAAGATGTCCTTGTTTTCTTTAAGGAAGCTGCGGGTGTTTTCGCGGCCTTGTCCGATGCGCTCGCCCGCGTAGCTGTACCATGCGCCGGATTTCTCGACGATGTTGTTGGCCACCGCAAGATCGAGCACGTCGCCCTCTCGGCTGATGCCTTCGCCGTAAAGGATGTCGAACTCAGCTTCGCGGAAGGGCGCGGCCACCTTGTTCTTGACGATCTTGACCTTGGTGCGGTTTCCGGTGACCGCGTCGCCTTCCTTGATGGCGGCGATGCGCCGAATGTCGATGCGGACCGAGGAGTAGAACTTGAGCGCACGGCCGCCGGTGGTGGTTTCCGGGTTTCCGAACATGACGCCGATCTTTTCGCGGATCTGATTGATGAAGATAAGGGCGGTGCGGGATTTGGAGACGCTTCCGGTGAGCTTGCGCAGTGCCTGGGACATGAGCCGCGCCTGCAGGCCCATGTGGGAGTCACCCATTTCGCCGTCCAACTCCGCCTTGGGCACCAGGGCAGCCACCGAGTCCACAACCAGCACATCAATGGCGCCTGACTTGACCAGCGCCTCAGTGATCTCGAGGGCCTGCTCGCCGCTGTCAGGCTGGGAGACGAGGAGGTTGTCCACATCGACGCCGAGTTTTTTGGCGTAGCCGGGATCAAGAGCGTGTTCGGCGTCGACAAACGCGGCCAGGCCGCCGGCGCGCTGCGCTTCGGCAATAATCTGTAGCGTGATCGTGGTCTTGCCGGAAGACTCCGGGCCATAGATTTCGGTCACGCGCCCGCGAGGAACGCCGCCGACGCCGAGGGCGGCGTCGAAGCTGATGGAGCCTGTGGAGATGACGGCGATGGGCAGCAGCGCTTCTTTCGACCCGAGGCGGACAATCGACCCCTTGCCAAACTGCTTTTCGATCTGGGACAGGGCAAGTTCTACCGCTTTGGCGCGGTCGTCTGCTGCGATGGCCATTGGGAGGGCTCCTAAGGGGTCGCCTGGCTCATTTCATGCATTTCAGGGCATGAAACGGTTCGGGCTTGAATTGGATTTCGAAGGGATTGTAGCAGGGCTGAAGAGACAAAGACAGAGAAAAATGGCGAAGATATGGAGAAAGTCGGTTCGTGGCAGGTTATGACCTGAATTTGCATAAGTGAACAGATGAAAAATGGGAGATACGTGGATTCCAGGAAGAGAAACAGCAAGTTAGCCTGCGCCAACGGTGGGGTTCGCAAGTGAGTGGGCGTGCGACAACTCCGCGCCGGCGCTAAACCGTGTATGCGCCGATCCGAGTCTCTCGGCTGGTGAGCGAGTCGCATTCGCGGTCGAGGATCTCGTAGTCGGTGTCGTGTTGCTTACGGAAGGCCCGGAAGTCGGCTTCGCTCGCCCAGCGGTCGATGGTGAGGTAACTTCCGGGAATGTAGGCATCGTGGAGCAACTCGGTCCCGAGGTAGCTGGGCGACGTGCGGAACAGCTTGGCCCAGGAGCCTTCCGGACCATAGGCGGCTTCAAAGCCGGCGATTTTCTCTTCGGCAATTTCGAACTGCCAGACAACGACAAACATATCAAGACCCAATCCTGAAGTTTATGGTAGCGCATGGTGGGTCTATACCCAGCCGCCGTCGATTACGCAGCTCTGATTGGTGATGGAGTTTGAGTCGTCGGCCGCCAGAAACAGAGCGAGGCGGGCAACTTCGTGCTGGAAGATCTCGTATTGCGGTATTGGGTACTTTATCCCGATATACAGGCGACCTTCGTGCGGTGCATACTTATCAGTAGGCTGGGATCGTGAGGTGGATCGTACCCCTGCGGATTCCCTCGTCCTCATTTCGGCCACTACACTTGCAAGATGAATCGTTTTAGGCGGCCCTTATCCACGGGCTGCGGAGCGACAAACCACAGGCGCGGCGCGGTTGCGCACGGACTCGTTTAAGCGGGACCGGGACCTCGATGCGCTAGCCGTAGAGATGAACCTGAAGAACAGAGCTCATTGAGAGGGATTCATGGCAGCAGCACGTTTTCCTGGAATTCGAGTGACCGCGAACGGCAACCAACTTGTCTCCTACCATACCGAGACGCGGATCGCCGACGCCGGCGTGTTTTATCCCATTACGCCTTCCACGGAGGGCGGCGAGCTGTTTCAGCAGGCCTATGCCGAAGGACACCTGAACGTCTTCGGGCAAAACACGATCGCGATCGAGACGGAGGGCGAACATGCGGCCCAGGGCGGAGCCATCGCCCACTCGGTTTGCGGAAAGCGCGTGGTGAATTTTACCTCCGGGCAGGGTGTTGTGTATGGCGTTGAGCAGTACTATCACGCGCCGGGCAAGGGATCGACGATGGTACTCGAAGTGGGCGCGCGCGCATTGACCAAGCACGCGCTGAATGTGCATTGCGGTCACGACGATATATATGGAGCGCTCGACACGGGCTGGATCATGCTGTTCGGCAAGGATGCGCAGCAGGCCGCGGACCAGGCGCTGATTTTGCGCCGCGTGACCGAGCTGAGTTTGACGCCGGGCATGAACATCATGGACGGCTTTCTGACGACGCACCTGGAGCGGACCTTTTACAAGCATGAGTCGGAATTGATTCGCGAGTACCTCGGAGCGCCGGAAGACATTATCGATTGCCCGACCGAAGCGCAGCGGGTTCTGTTTGGACCGACACGCCGGCGCGTTCCAAAAATGATGGACCTGGCCAACCCGGTTTTGCTGGGACCGGTGCAGAACCAAGAACACTACATGCAGGGAATCGTGGCCCGGCGGAATAATTTTGCGGAACCGATTCTTCAGTTCCTCGAAGCGGCCTACAAGGACTTCGGCGAGTTGACGGGCCGCAGGTATGGACTGATTACCGAGTACAAGACCTCGGACGCGGAAACGGTGTTTGTGTCGCTGGGCTCTGCTGCCGAGAACATTGAAGCAGCAGTCGATTACCTGCGCGAGACGCGCGGGTCGAGCGTTGGGTCCATCCATATTAATGTGATTCGGCCGTTCCCCGAGGCTGCCGTTGTTGAAGCGCTGCGCGGCAAAAAGAACGTCATCATTCTGGAGCGGACCGACGAGGCGCTGTCGCCCGACAATCCGCTGGGCAAGGATATTCGTACGGCGCTTTCGAAGGCGATCAAGACCGAAGGGCGTCCGTCGGCCGAGGGTTTGCCCTCTGTGTCGCTGGATGAAGTGCCGACGATTTTCGGCGGAACGTACGGTCTGGGGTCGCGCGATTTTCGTCCCGAACACATCATCGGCGCGTATGAGTATGCGACGGCGGGCCGGGCACGCAAAGACGGCAAGACGGCGGCCGATGGCGTTTCGTTCATGGTGCTGGGCATCGACCATCCGTATTCAGTGGTGGGCGACGAGACGCCTTCATTGTTGCCGCAGGGCGCCGTTGCGGTTCGCTTCCACTCGATCGGCGGGTGGGGCGCGATCACCACGGGCAAGAACCTCGGCGCGATTCTCGGCGACCTGAACGACCTGCTCTACGAGCGCGACGGATTGAAGGACGATCTTGGCAATCCCAAGGAAGTAATCCATGTGAGCGCCAATCCGAAGTACGGCTCGGAGAAGAAAGGCGCGCCGACCAGCTACTTCATGGTGGCCGCAAAGGATCGCATTCGCGTCAACTGCGACCTGCGCCACGTTACGGTGGTGCTCTGTTGCGATCCAAAGGCGTTTACGCATACCAATCCGCTGGACGGCATGGAGGAGGGCGGAAGCCTGGTGTGGGAGTCGGATGTAGACGGCGAGCGCGCCTGGGAGAATCTGCCGCTCTGGGCACGGAAGCAGATCATCGACAAGAAGATTCGCGTGTTCACCTTGCCCGGCTTTGATATTGCGCGCAAGGCGACGGACCGCGGCGATTTGCAACTGCGCATGCAGGGCAATGCATTTCTAGGCGCGTTCTTCGCCGTGAGCCCGATGCTTCAGGAGTTCGGCATTTCGCAGGAGCAGTATCGCGAGGTTGTCTACAAGCAGTATGTAAAGAAGTTCGGCAAGCTCGGCGATGCGGTTGTGCAATCGAACATGGAAGTGATGATGCAGGGCTACAGCCAGGTGAAGGAGATCAAGATTGGCGAGCTCAGCGCGGCCGACCACTCCACGCTGCGCGGACAGGCCTTGATGCCGATCCTCGAACTGGCGACGGCGGGCGGGTCGTGCGGGACGGGATGCCGTTCTACACCAGTGCCGGCAGGACAAGGGCCGCGTGCGCCGATTGACAGCATTGCGACATTCGATGCGGAGTTCCGCTCGCACTATGGATACAATCAGCCGGCGACGCCATTGTCCGCGATGGGCGTGATTGCGGCAGCGACCGGCGACACGGCATCGAAGTACGTGGCGCGGCGCGAGACGCCGCTCTACATTCCCGAAAACTGCACGCAGTGCATGGAGTGCATTTCGGTTTGCCCGGATACGGCCCTGCCCAACTGCTCGCAGGATCTGGGCACGCTGCTTTCGACGGCGATTTCTTACTACGTGGCCGACGGCGTCGAGCGGACGAAGATGCTGCGCGCGTTGCCGGAGATTGAGAAGCGCGCGCGCGAGCGGATGGTGGCGGAGTTCAAGACCGGCACCCCGCTGCAAACGATTCTTCGCGACGTGACCGAGCAGGTGGACGGGTTCAGCGCCAAGTCGAAGGAGCAGTTCTTCGCCATCATGGACAAGGTGCCGATGGCGTACCAGAAGGTCAACGCAATCTTCTCCTCTCCGGAACGCAAGACGCCCGGTGCGGGCGGCGTTTTCTCGATTTTTGTCAGCGACCTCTGCAAGGGCTGCGCGGCTTGCGTGACGGCGTGCGGCGATCACCAGGCGCTGAAGATGGTGCAGGAGACCGAGGAAGTGAATGCCGAGCACGAAAGCGGCACCGGCTTCCTGGACCTGCTGCCGGATACGAGCCAAAAGTACCTTGGCTTGTACAACGGAGCGAATCCCGCGGACTCGAAGACAGCGACCCTGCGCAACATGCTGATGGTGCGCACCAACTATGACGCGCTCGTAGCCGGCGACGGCGCTTGCGCAGGCTGCGGCGAAAAGAGCGTGCTGCGCTCGATTGCCGCGGTGACCGAGGCTTACATGCGTCCGGTCTTCCACGCCAAGAGCGACCGCTTTGTAGTCAAGGCGGGCGAACTGGAGAAGACGGGCGTGGCCAAGTTGGAAGCCTTGAAGACAAGCAATCCGGTAGAATACGCGCTGCTGCGGCAGGCGATTCTGCACCTGGTGATGGGCCTGGGCGGCGAAGACGTGAAGGACACCAAGGCGCGCATCGCGGCGTACGAGGCCGAGCACGGCGCGGTAACTGACGCGCAGCTGGTCGAGGCGATCGCGGCGGTGCTGCTAACCGAAGCCTTCAACCACAAGAACCTGCAGCCTGTGGATGGCCGCCTTGCCAACGGCATGAGCGTGATGGCGATGGCCGCGCACACCGGCTGCAACACGGTCTACGGTTCGACGGCGCCGAACAATCCGCACCCGTATCCGTGGATGAATTCACTGTTCCAGGATGGCGTAACGGTGGGTTGGCTGATGGGCGAAAGCTTCATCGTGGACCACTCGCGGCGTTCAGTGTTGCCGGAGCGGCTGGCAGATATTTTGCTGACGCGCGAAACAAACGTGATCAGCGAAGAAGAGTACTACCACTTCACGCACTTTACCGATGCGCTGATGACCGACCAGGAGATTGTGGAGCTGCCCAAGGTATGGGTGGTGGGCGGTGACGGCGGAATCGGCGACATCGGCTACCAGAACACCTCGAAGGTGATGTTGCAGAACCGGCCCAACGTCAAGGTGCTGATGCTTGACACGCAGGTTTATTCAAACACTGGCGGACAGAACTCCGACTCGACGCCGATGCTGGGCGGCAACGACATGAACGTCTTCGGCTCCGCGACACAGGGCAAGAACACGGAGAAGAAGACGGTGGCCGAGACCTTCCTCGCGGGACACGGATCGCCTTTCGTGGCGCAGGTTTCAATGGCCAACGCACCCAAGCTCTACCGTGCGATTCTCGATGGCCTCGAGTATCGCGGAACCATGTTCCTGCAGGCGTTTACCACATGCCAGCCGGAGCACGGCGTGCCGGACGACATGGCTCTGCACCAGGCGCAGCGGGTGCGCGACTCGCGTGGCGCACCGGAGTTTGTCTTCAATCCGCGCATGGGCGAAACTTACCCTGAAGCGCTCGATATCAAGGGCAATCCCTCGATCGATCTTGATTGGTACGAGACCAAGTCGAAGGAGACCGGCGAGATTTCGCGCTACACCGTGGCACACTGGTGCACAACGGAAGCGCGCTTCCGCAACCACTTGAAGAAGATCAAGCCGGATCAGGCGGAGAAGCTGATTCACCTGGACAACATGCTGGTGCGCATTACGCAGCAGGATGTGGTCTACCGCTACTATGTGAAGCCTGGACACCGGGCATACATTCCCGATTTCGGCGTGTACATCAAGCAGGAGCAGGACGGTAAGACCGTATATTACGCGCTCTCGCGCCAGCTCGTCATGTTCTGCGTTGAGCGGCGGAAGGCGTGGCGGATGCTGCAGTCAAAGGCCGGCATCGTGAACAAGGAATACCAGGCGCAGAAGGCAATCCTCGCCGAAGTCGACGCAGGCAAGCTGCCGCTGGAAGAGCTGTTCACGCGCGGGCATGAGCTGGTGCGGGAGCGGATCGCCGGAGCGGTGCCTGCGAAGGTGTAAGTTCTTTCGAAAGATTCAAAACGCAAAACGCGGACTTCGGTTCGCGTTTTGTGTTTTGCAATGGTTGTCCGACGTCAGCCCCGAAGATCGAGGTCAGCTCACATCTCGAGAGCGGCCACAAATCCTTTGACTCTCTACGCTTCGGTCGCTTAGGATGGCATCTCTTTTTATGAGTGTCTTTAGGAATGCAGCGCCCGGGGAACGTAGAACTTGACGTATTCGCTCACTGATGTTGATTCAAGCCGTTCTCGATCAAGCGAGATGGCGAGGATCCTTTCCTGCTGCGCTTCAGGGAAGCGACGCTGCAGGTTGGTTTTGAATTTCTCGACTAACAGCGGCAAGCCTTCTTCCCGGCGGCGGCGATGGCCGATGGGGTACTCGACCGTCTGCTCCAGCACAGTGCCATCTTCGAGAACGGCCCGAAGCGTATTGGCGATGGAGCGTTTGTCGGGATCGTGATAGTCAGCGGAGAAGGCGGGCTCTTCGACGCACTGGATTTTGGCGCGGAGGGCGTCAATCCTTGCATCTGCCGCAACCGTATCCTCATAATCCGCCGCCGTCAATCGCCCAAACAGCAGTGGAATCGCAATCATGTATTGGATGCAGTGGTCGCGGTCGGCGGGGTTGGCGAGAGGGCCCTTCTTGTCGATGATGCGCAGGCAGGCTTCGTGCGTTCGCACCATGATCGAGCGAATGGCAGAGGCATTCAGGCCGCGCGCGACCAACTGCGCATGCAGATTCATCGCGGCTTCAACCGCGGTTTGCGCGTGAAACTCGGCGGGGTAGCTGATTTTGAAAAGGACGTTCTCCATGACATACGATCCGTAATCCCGCTGGAATTTGAATTCCTGGCCTTTGAATGAAACATCGTAGAAGCCCCAGGTTTTCGCGGTGAGCGCGGTGGGGTAGCCCATTTCTCCGGCGCGGGCCATGAGGGCGAGTCTGACGGCACGGCTGGTGGCGTCGCCGGCGGCCCAGCTCTTGCGCGAACCGGTGTTGGGCGCGTGGCGATAGGTACGCAGGCTCTGGCCATCGACCCAGGCGAGTGAGAGCGCGGCTATGGTCTGCTCGCGCGTGAGACCGAGGAGTTGGCAAACAACCGCCGTTGATGCCACCTTCACCAGAACAACGTGATCCAATCCAACTCTGTTGAATGAGTTTTCAAGCGCGATGCAGCCCTGAATCTCGTGGGCCTTGATCATGGCCGTCAACACATCCCGCATTTTGACCGAAGGTCTGCCATCCGCAAGAGCATTGCGAGAGAGCCAGTCGGCGACGGCGAGAATGGCGCCGAGGTTGTCGGAGGGGTGACCCCACTCGGCGGCGAGCCAGGTGTCGTTGAAGTCGAGCCAGCGGATCATGGCGCCAATATTGAAGGCGGCCTGCACGGGATCGAGCTGGTAGCCGGTGCCTGGAACGCGCGCGCCGTTGGGAACGATGGTTCCGGGCACGATCGGGCCAAGCAGCTTGGTGCATGCCGGATACTCAAGGGCTTCGAGGCCGCAGCCGAGGGTGTCGATGAGGCAGTGCCGGGCGGTGGAGTACGCAAGGTCGCTCTCGATCTTGTAAGTCAGCGCGTAGTCGGCGATGTCGGTGAGGACTTTGTCGGGGGCGGGGCGTTCATTGCTGATGTGCGAGGACACGCGGGCTCCTTGGTGCAAGCGATAGTTTATCCGCTGCTAGGGCCGCTCCGCGAGAGGTACAAATTTCAGGTCTTCGGGTCCGATGTAGATGGCCGATGGCCGAATGATCTTGCCTCCCTGGCGTTGTTCGATGATGTGCGCGGACCAGCCGGCGGTGCGGGCGATGACAAACAGCGGCGTGAACAGGTCGATCGGCACGCCCATGTGGTGGTAGGCCACGGCAGAGTACCAGTCAAGGTTCGGGAACATCCGCTTGGAGTCGCGCATGGTGTCTTCAATGCGTTCGGCGATGGAGTAGAGACGTGTGTCGCCGGAGGATACGGCGAGCGTGCAGGCAACCTGCTTTACGATGTCGCTGCGAGGATCGCTGATGGTGTACACCGGATGGCCGAAGCCGATGATGACTTCGTGTTCGGCAACGCGGCGGCGGATGTCGGCCTCGGCCTCATCGGGAGACGCGTACCGGGTGAGGATTTCGAGGGCCACTTCGTTGGCACCGCCGTGCTTGGGACCCTTGAGAGCTCCAATGGCGCCGGCGACCGCTGAGTAGATGTCGGAGCCGGTCCCGGCGATGACGCGGGCCGTGAAAGTAGAGGCGTTGAACTCATGCTCCGCATACAGAATCAGAGACGTGTGCATCGCAGCCGTCCACTCTGCGCTGGGTAGGGCATCGTGCAGCAGGTGAAGAAAATGCGCGGCGATCGAGTCGTCTTTTGAATCGGCGAGGAAAGCTTCGGGGCGGTTCAAGTCGATGCGGCGGCCGTTGCGAGCGTAATGGTGCCAGTAGAGCAGCATCGATGGGAGCGAGGCGAGAAGCGTGTCAGCAATGGCGCGCTCGCCTTTGTCGTTGTGGTCCGGGCTCTCGGGGAGGACGCAGCCGAGGGCCGACACTCCGGTGCGCAGCACGTCCATTGGGTGCGTCGAGGGGGGCAGCAGTTCGAGCGCCTGCTTGACTGTGGCGGGAAGGCTGCGCAGCGAACGGAGATTGGCCTTGTAGGCGGCGAGCTCCAGGACGTTTGGAAGTTTGCCGTGAATCAGCAGGTAAGCGATTTCTTCAAACTCGCAGTTCGCTGCCAGGTCGCGGATCTCGTAACCTCGATAGTGCAGATCGTTGCCGCTTTGGCCGACGGTGCAAATGGCGGTTTCCCCGGCAGGGGTTCCGGAAAGGGCAACAGACTTTTTGGGTTTAAAGACCAGGGGTACAGGTTTGGGCTGGGGCTGGCTCATCGGGGACCTCCGATTTGCATCAGAGTACTGGATGGACGGTATGGAAGGCTACAAATTGTTGCAGGGATGGACCAACCAAGGAACGTCTTGCGAAAAAGCGGAGAGTCAGCCCGCACCGTTTTATGACTCCGGGTCTGGAAGTCGGCCGGCCGGCAGGCCAGTCAGGTGACAGGGGTGGAGCAGGCCTTTGAAGGAATCGGCTACTTTGCGGGTTTGGTTTTTGCGAAGAGGGCATCGAGTTTTTTCTCGTAGGCATGGTAGTCAAGGTATTTGTACAGCTCTTCGCGGGTCTGCATGATTGGGAGGACTGACTGCTGGGTTCCCTCGGCGCGGATGACCTGGTAAACGTTGAGGGCGGCGGCGTTCATGGCGCGGTAGGCGGCGCAGCAGTAAAGCACGATGTCGACTCCGGCCTGGGCGAGCTGGTCGCGGGTGAATAGCGGTGTCTGCCCAAACTCTGTGATGTTGGCGAGGATGGGCACGCCGGCTGCCTTGCGGAATTCTTTGTAAATGGAAAGCTCGGTCACGGCTTCGGCAAAGATCATGTCGGCTCCTGCGGCCACGTAGGCCTGGGCGCGGGCGAGGGCTGCGGGCAGGCCCTCGTTGGCCAGAGCGTCGGTGCGGGCCATGATGACGAAGCCGCTATCCGTGCGAGCATCGACGGCAGCTTTGATGCGGTCACACATTTCTTCCGTGGCGACCAGTTCCTTGCCGGGGCGATGGCCGCATCGCTTGGCGCCGACCTGGTCCTCAATGTGTACGGCACCGGCACCGGCATCCACCATGGACCGGATGGTGCGGGCGATCGATAACGCGCTTCCCCAGCCGGTGTCGATGTCGACCAGAAGCGGAAGCGTGGAAGCCGCAGTGATGCGACGGACATCGGTAAGCACATCTTCCATGGTGCTGATCCCGAGGTCTGGCAGGCCAAGGGAGTTTGCGGCGACCCCTCCGCCGGAGAGATAAATGGCGCGAAACCCAGTGGCCTGTGCCAGGCGCGCGGTATAGGCGTTGATGGCGCCGGCGACCTGGAGCGGCTTTTCTTCGGCGACGGCTAAACGGAAGCGGGTTCCGGGCGAGTGGCTTTGGATGGGTTCAGGCATACGTCGTCTCTGGGCGGCATCATATCAGGAGGGCCGCAAGCTTCTTCACGGATTGACGGTTTCCCAACGAGGGCTGCTGGTGCGACAATCGTCGGGTTGGGCCCGCTCCAGGAAACGAGGGGCCCTACCTTAAGGAGAGATCAAAATGAACCGTCGAGTTTTTCTGGCTGCGGCATTGCTTGCCGTTACCCCCCTGATTGCTCAGACTGCTCCGAAGAAAGCGCCGGCGAGCCCGCCCGCCACGGCGTCAGCGACGATAAGCGGCAAGACCATCACCATCACGTATAGCTCGCCCGGCGTGAAGGGACGCGAGGGCTCACTCTTCACCAAAGACGGGAAGATCAGCCACGATCCGCACTACCCTGTATGGCGTGCTGGAGCGAATTCAGCCACTACGCTGAAGACCGAGGGTAACCTGATGATCGGCGACGAGATGGTTCCCGCGGGGACCTACACGCTGTTTGTTGACATCTCCGACCCGGACAACTGGACATTGATTGTGAACAAGCAGACCGGCCAGTGGGGTCTGTCTTACGACGGCTCGCAGGACCTGGGCAAGACAAAGATGACGATGAGCAAACCGCCGGCGATGGTGGAGAACCTGGTTTACACAATCACCGATAGCGGCGGCGGCAACGGCACGCTGACGCTGGCTTGGGAAGATCACAGCGCCTCTGTGCCGATCATGGTGCATTGAAGTGCGGTAACCAAATGCCAGCGACGGCAGGGCGGCAATTGCAGGTAATTGCCACCCTGCCAGTACAATGGAGAGAGTGGGTGAATTCTTCCCCTGGGGGTAAGTAACCTTGCCGTTGTACGCATATCGCTGCACCCAGTGCGGTCATAAATTTGAAAAGATACAGAACTTCAGCGCCCCGCAGGAGACGGAGTGTCCCAAGTGCCACGGCGTGCTGGAGCGGCCGCTGACGGCGCCGCGCCTTAACTTCAAGGGCGCGGGTTGGTATGTGAACGACTACGCTTCCACAGGCAGTTCGTCCGGCGGCGAATCGGAGTCCAAGGCCGATTCCAAGTCTGAGTCAAAATCGGATTCCAAGTCCGATTCGAAGTCCGATTCCGGAAGCGCGGCGAAGGAGAACAAGCCGGCTTCGACTTCCAGTGAGAGCAAGCCGAGCGCTCCTGCCGCCTCCTCGACACCGCCGGCGACCTCGGGATCGTAGCCTTGCGCTGACGATCCGAACTTCAAGAGTGAATGTATTCCGCGCTACGGCACCGCAATCGAAACCATGCGTGGATGGGGCTCTCCCATGCATAATGGAGACCTTGAGCCAACAACAAAAATCCGGCCGGCACCCACGGGCGGGTTCTCGCTCTGAATCCTACGGAGGTCTGGTTCTCGCATGCTCGGCGGCGGCAGTGTTGCTGTTCAGTGCCGGGGCAATGGCATCGGTTCTGCACTCGCGAGTCGAGGTGGGAGTTGTTTTGCGCTGGTGCGCATTCGCAGCGATTGTTCCTTATGCATTGCGGCGGCGGTCGCTGCTGGTGTGGACTTTCATCGCCATGCTGGCGGGAGCGGAGCTGGGCGTGGACGCGCCGCAATCTGCTGCGCAGGCCCGCTTTCTTGCCGATATCTTTCTTCGCCTGATTCGCATGATTGTCGCGCCTCTCATCTTTGGCGGCATCGTTACGGGCATCGCGGGGCATGGGGAATTGCGCGGCGTCGGCCGGGTCGCGATCAAGTCGATCGTGTTTTTTGAAGCGGTCACGACGGTGGGGCTTATCCTGGGTGCGGTGGCGATCAACATTACCAAGGCCGGAGTCGGCGTGGTGCTTCCAGCAGCCACCGCCGCCATGGCGCCGGCAACGCGTCCAGAGACCTGGCAGCAAATTCTACTTAATATCTTTCCGGAAAACATTGCGCAGGCGGTGGCGCAGAACCAGATTCTGCAGGTAGCGATTTTCGCATTGCTGTTCGGGACGGCGCTGGCGACATTGCCGGAGGCGCGGCGCGCACCGCTGGTAAGTGTGCTGCAGTCGCTGACCGAAACCATGTTCCGCCTGACAAAGATCATCATGTACATGGCGCCAATAGCGGCGGGAGCGGCGCTGGCCTACACGGTGGGCAGCATGGGGTTGGCGACGATGCTGCCGCTGGCCAAGCTGGCTATCACCTGCTACGCGACGCTGATTGTTTTTGTCGTGTTTGTATTTGGGCCGATCCTGATGATGGCGCGGGTTCCAGTAAGGCGCTTTGCCGTTGCGGTGGCCGAGCCCGCGGCAATCGGGTTTGCGACCACATCGTCGGAGGCCGCGCTGCCGCTGGCCATGGAGCGCATGGAAGAGTTCGGCGTGCCGCGGTGGATTGTTTCGTTCGTGATTCCAACCGGGTACAGCTTCAATCTCACCGGCTCGACGCTCTATCTGGCGATGGCGGCGCTGTTCGCCGCGCAGGCCGGCGGTCTTCACCTGACCGTGATGCAACAGGTTGTTCTCCTGGCCACGCTGGCCCTCTCGAGCAAGGGCATCGCCGGTGTGCCGCGCGCGACGCTCGTGGTGCTGTTGGGTGTGGCCGGCTCGTTTCAAATTCCCACGGCCGCGGTGTTCATGCTGCTCGGTGTGGACACGCTGATGGATATGGGCCGCACCGGGTTGAATGTGGTGGGCAACTGCATGGCCGCGGCGGTCGTGGCACGGTGGGAAGGCCAACTGATCGTCCCCAGGGAGTTGCCATCCTGAGCATCTTGACTCGCCGCAAGCGAGTCAAGATGCTCAGGATGACAGGTCATTTTCCGCCCAAAAGCCGTAGGTTCCGCGAAATGCCGTAGAATCGCCCTAGCGCCATGCCGAATACTGTTAAGGCCCTCTATCCCGGCACATTTGACCCGCCGACCAACGGGCACGTCGATCTCATCACACGCGGCTCCCGGGTATTCGGTCACTTAACTGTGGGCATCCTCGTGAACCCAGTCAAAAACCCGCTCTTCACCGTGGAGGAGCGCGTGGAGATGCTGAAAGAGGCCACAACCTCGCTGGTAAACGTGTCGGTTGCCACTTTTGACGGGCTCATGGTGGAGTTTGCCCGCCAGCAGGGCGCATCGGCGGTTTTGCGCGGCATCCGCGCCATCTCCGACTACGAGTATGAGTTTCAGATGGCTTTGATGAATCGGCGCTTGGCCCCGGAGATCGAAACTGTGTTTTTGCAGCCCGCCGGGCGCTACTCGTTTGTGAGTTCGCGGATGGTGAAGGAGGTTTTCAGCTTTGGCGGGGACGTTTCCGGGCTGGTGCCTCCCAACGTGCTGAAGCGGCTGCGAGCGCGGATCAACGGCGGCTCTTAGCTGGTGCCAGACGGGGCCAAGCGCACCCCGATTTTGCCGATCCCCGAAAATCTGTAAAGATAGAGGTGCTATGACAGTCTCCGCACCCCAAAAAGTCTTTGCCGACCGCATAGGCCGGATCGAGGTTTCCGCAACCATGGCCGTGGCCGCCGAGGCCGCCAAACTTCGCGCCCAGGGCGTGAATCTGGTGGATTTCGGCGCCGGGGAACCGCACTTCCCTACCCCGCGTCACATCAAGGACGCGGCCATCGCCGCCATTGACGCCAACTTCACCCGCTACACGGTGGTTCCGGGCATTCCCGACGTGCGCAAGGCCATCGTCGACAGGCATGCGTGCGACTTCGGCTCGGACTACGGGATCGACGAAGCAATCTTCACCACCGGCGGCAAGCTGGCCCTGTTCAACACCATCCAGGTGCTGGTGGATCACGGGGACGAGGTCATCCTGCCTGTGCCCTACTGGGTCAGCTTCAAGGACATCATTCAGTACGCGGGCGGCAAGGTTGTGTTTCTTGAAACCAGCGAGGCGGAGAGCTTCCGCATTACCGCCGATGCGATTGAGAAGTCCATTACGCCGCGCACCAAGGCCATCATCCTGAATTCGCCGTCGAACCCGGCCGGCTCGGTGGTCTCGGCCGAGGACCTGGAGCGGATCGTCCACCTGGCCCATGACCGCGGGATTTATCTGCTGCTCGATGAGTGCTATGTGTACCTGAACTACGCCGGCAAGTGCGTCTCCGGCGGGTCGTTCACCTGGGCCAAGGAGCACATTGTGGTTCTCGGCTCGCTGTCAAAGACCTACTCCATGACGGGCTGGCGCGCCGGGTTTGCCCTTGCGGCAAAGCCCGTGATTGCCAATTTGAGCAAACTGCAGTCGCAGTCGACGTCGAATGCGACCAGTTTCGTCCAGAAGGCCGCAATCGCGGCACTGGCCGGATCGCAGGAATGCGTAACCGAGTTTCGCGCCGAATTCATCGGCCTGCGCGACTACATGCTGGCCAAACTCGCCGAAATTCCCAAAGTCACCTGCACCAAACCCGAAGGCGCGTTCTATGTCTACCCCAACATTTCCGGTTACTTTGGCAAGGGCGGCATCCAGACAGCGACGGAGATGGCTACGCGACTGCTTCACGAAGCGCATGTGGTGACGGTGCCCGGAGAGGCTTTTGGGACGGCGGAACACGTGCGCATCTCCTATCCAGTGACCAGGCAGAACATCGACGAGGGGACGCGGCGGATGGGCGAGTTCCTGACTGGGTTGAAGTAGGACGGGATTTGTCTAGAGCCGGCGCGCCGAATCAAGAGCGAAAGCCAACCTGAGGCCTGAGGCCGCCGGGGCTGCCTAATTCCAGAATGTGACAAATTGTGTCCGCCAGCACTGTGCAAACATGGTGCGGGTCGCGTAGGATGGCACTTCAATGCCGAAGCCGATTGATTTTCGTCCTGTGATCCTCGCCGGAGGAAGCGGAACCCGCTTCTGGCCGCGCTCCCGCCGCGCCCGCGCCAAACAAGTACTGACACTGGATGGCGAGCGCTCAATGATTCAGCAGACGATGGAGCGGCTGAAGCCGATCGCCGGGCTCGACAAGACCTGGATTATTACCAACGAGTACCTGGCGCAAGAGATCGCCGACCAGTTGCCGGGGTTGCCCGCTGGTCATATCGTGCAGGAACCTGTGGCCCGCAACACCGCACCAGCCTGCGGGCTGGCGGCTTTCCTGATTGAACGAGAAAATCCGAAGGCGGTTCTGGGGATCTTCCCTTCTGACCATGTGATTTCGGACGAACCACGGTTCCTGAAGGCGTTGCAAAAAGCCGTCGCCGTTGCAGCGGCCGATGACAACATCGTGGTGCTGGGCATTGAGCCGTTGCGCGCCGAAACCGGCTATGGCTACATCGAAACAGGTGACCTGGCCAAGGACGATTCTGCCCTGCACGTGCGCAGGTTTATCGAGAAGCCCAACCAGAACAAGGCCGAGGAGTTTGTGACGGCGGGAAACTATTACTGGAATTCGGGCATGTTCATCTGGTCGGCGCGCACGCTCGCTGACGCGGTCCGCGAACATCTTCCTGAAACCGCGCCACTTCTGGAGACGATTGCCGCTGCGTATGGCACTCCGCAGTTCGATGAGGTCTTTCGAACTCTTTATCCGAAGTGCGAGAATATTTCGGTAGACTACGCTGTGCTCGAGCCCCGCTCGGCAAAGGGCGAGCACCTTTCCCACCTTTATTGCCTGCCGGCGGAATTCAGTTGGAACGATCTTGGTTCGTGGACCTCGCTTTATGAGTACCAGCTTGAAACCCGTCTGCGCGGGGACGCGGAAGGCAATGTGACCGATACCGGCGGCCACCTGGCCATTGATGCGAGCGACAACTACATTTTCAGCCCGAGGAAATTTGTTGCGCTGGTTGGCGTGGAGAACCTGGTGATTGTGGATACCGACGACGCTCTGTTGATCGCGCACCGCGACCACTCGCAGGATGTTGGCAAGATTGTGAAGGAACTGGGGCTGTCCGGGCGGACGGATTTGATCTAGCGAAGCTCCGATCAGGTTCTATTTCACGTTGAGCATTCCCTCAGGGGCTAAAGCCCGCGTTCATTTTGCGCCGTTTGCGGCGCGACTAAAGTCGTGCCCTGATACAAAGCCTTCGGTTTTGTGCCATGGGTGAGTTTTTGCGCAGCCTGTAAAGCCCGAGTGAGTTTTGCGCCGTTTGCGGCACGACTGAAGTCGTGCCCTGATACAAAGCCTTCGGTTTTGTTCACAGAACGAGTTTTTCCGCAGCCTGTAAAGCCCGAGTGAGTTTTGCGACATTTGCGGCACGACTGAAGTCGTGCCCTGATACAAAGCCTTCGGTTTTGTGCCATGGGTGAGTTTTTGCGCAGCTTATGAAGTCGTGCCGTTTCAAAACGTCTCCAAATTAAGACACTGCCCCTCATCCAAGCCCAGTTCCAAGGCGCCCCGAGCGCGCACTGTACAATTCTTGCGTGACCCAGCGCGCAGTTTGTGCTGAGTGGGGTGGAAAAATTGCCCGAAACAATCGACTGGCCGCTACATGCGCAGCCGCCGCGGCCGCACCGCCGCAAGATCCTATTCGTAATCGCAATTGTTGCCGCAATCGTCCTGGGGAGTCGCACCGCGATCTCTTATTGGGTGGATCTTCTCTGGTTTCGTTCGCTCGGGTACGGCGAAGTCTTCTGGAAGACGCGCATTCTGGAGTGGGGTGTCTTTGCAGGATTTGCCCTTTTGACACTGGTTATTCTGCTAGGAGTGTTCTGGGCTCTTAACCGGGCACACTCCGCCGACCTGCCTGTCTCGCATACGGTGCTCTTCGCAGGCCAGTCTCTCGATCTTCCGGTCGCGACTGTACTGCGTTTCGTCGCATTAATCGGTTCCCTTCTGGTCGCCGTCGCTACAGGGGGTGCGATGGAATCGCAATGGCCGGACCTGGCGCTTTATTGGTATGCGCCTCGAGCCACGGGAGCGATCGTGGATCCCATATTCGGCAGACCGCTGAATTTCTATCTCTTCACCTTGCCCGCGTGGCAGCTCATCGCTGGTTGGCTGCTGACGCTGGCCGTCATCACCTGCATCATGGCTGTTTTGTTTCTGCTGGCAAGCGGCGGGGCACGCGCGCTTGGCGGAAGGCTCAGCGGCTCCATTCCCTTGCCATGGCGGGGACTCTCCCTGACGGCAGGGTTCCTGCTTCTGGTTCTCGCGCTGCGCGTGTTTATCGGACGGTTCGAGCTCTTGTTTGAACATCACACCATATTCGACGGCGTTTCATATACTGACGCGCATATCACCATCCCCGGGCTGCTGTTTGTCGCCGCAGCATTGATCCTAGGAGCGGTGATTGCGGTTGCAGCCGCAATGCTCAATCCACGCGGGCGCTGGCTGGCCACAGCGATCGCTCCGGCAGCGGTCTGTTATATCGCAGTGGCCCTTGCCGGCTGGTACGTCACAACATTCCTTGTGAAACCCAATCAGCTTGATCGCGAAAAACCTTACATTGCCGATAACATCCAATTGACGCGGCAAGCTTACGGTCTTGACCGCTTCGCGCAACATGAGTTTCCGGCGGAAATAACTCCAGGAGCAGCCGATCCGGCCAACAACCAGGCTACTCTCAAAAACATTCGACTTTGGGATGTTCAGGCGCTCAAGGATACCCTGCGCCAGGTGCAGGAGATTCGGACCTATTACGATTTTCCAGACATCGACATTGACCGCTACCAGATGGGCGGCATGATGCGCCAAGTGATGCTGGCGGTGCGCGAACTCAACGTGGACAAACTGCCGGAGAGCAGCCGCAACTGGATCAACGACAAGTTGATCTACACCCACGGATACGGGATCACCATGAATCCCGTGAACGGATTTACGGCGGAAGGCCTGCCCACGTTGCTGCTTTCGAACATGCCGGTTCAAAGCACGGTGCCCGGCATCTCGGTCACGCGGCCGGAGATCTATTTCGGTGAGATGACCGACACCGACGTCTATGTGAAGACCGGGCAGCAGGAGTTTAACTACCCAGAGGGGCAGACCAACAATCTTGCGTCGTATAACGGCACGGGCGGCATTGTGGTGGGCGGATTCCTGCGCCGAATCCTGCTCGCGTTTGACCGCGGCGACCTGACAAAACTTCCCTTCAGCGACGATGTGAATGCCGAGAGCCGGCTGCTGATGCGGCGCAATATCCGCGATCGCGTTGCGTCGCTTGCGCCGTTCCTCACTTTCGATCAGGACCCCTACATTGTGATTGGCGACGATGGCCGCCTCTCCTGGATCATCGATGCATTCACTTCATCCGACAGTTACCCGTATTCCGCGCATAACAGTCTTGCCGGCGCGCAAGTCAATTACGTGCGCAATAGCGTCAAGGCCGTCGTGGACGCCTACGACGGGACCACCACGTTTTATGTATTCGACAGTGAAGACCCCATTATCAGCGCGTGGCGAAAGATCTTTCCCGACTTGTTCAAGGACGCAGCAGCGATGCCGGCCTGGTTGCGCAAGCATGTCCGCTACCCTGAGCTTATGCTGAGCCTGCAAGCCGATGTATTTGGCCTCTATCACATGACCAATCCCGAGGTCTTCTACAACAAAGAGGACCAATGGACAGTGGCGACCGAAACCGGGACGGGAAGTTCAGGAGAACAGTCTGCGCAGGCGATGCCGCCAAACTTTGTGCTGATGAATCTGCCTGGAGAAACCGGCCTTGAGTTCGTGGAGATTCTCCCTTTCACGCCGTTGAACCGCAACAACATGATTGGATGGATTGCCGCTCGCAGCGACGGAGAACACTACGGCACAGCGGTGGTTTACGACTTTCCGAAAACGAGGCTGGTGGACGGCCCGCAACAGATTGAGGCGCGCATCGATCAGAATGCGCAGCTTTCAGGGCAGCTCACGCTTTGGAATCAGCAAGGCTCGCACGTTCGCCGCGGCAGCCTGCTGGTGATTCCGTGCGGAAAAGCCTTGCTGTATGCAGAGCCGATCTACTTACAGGCGGAACGCAGCCCGATGCCCGAGTTGCGACTGGTTGTACTCGCGCTCCAAGACCGGCTTGCTTATGCGCCAACCTTCGATGGCGCGCTGGCATCGTTGTTTGGGTCAGGATCTTCGTCGCTCAGCTCATCCGAGGCTTCGCAAGCGGCGCCGGAATCCGGCGGACCGGTGCAGCCCAAAGACGATCTCAATTCCCTGATCGCGCAAGCCGGGCGAGACTTCTCCGACTATCAGCGCCTGACTGCGGCAGGCAAGCTGGCCGATGCCGGCCAGAAACTTGACGATTTGAAACGCGCGCTCGACAAGTTAAGCTCGATGCCGAAATGAGCCTGCTCCGGGACAGGTCCATCGCAGCGGGAGCGCGGCAATAGGTTCGCGGCGGCTGAAGCCGTTCGATTGGAACAGCGGAGGCTGTGCGCACAAGTAACCTCAATCACCCCTGGCGACTGCATGTTTTTGATGACAGGCGCGGGAAATTCATGTTTATAATCTTGGAACGGTTACACCCGCGACTGCAGAGTTTCATACTTCCCCAGGCCCTGGATGTCTCGACCTATGCAGGCGGGCAGTTCTTCCGACGCATTTTCACACAGTGCGACCTTCCCCATTCCACGAGGATATTTTGATCTGTAGGCAGCCCAGGAAAGGACAGTCAGAGGTTGATTCTTCCGTCGTGAAAGTGATGAGCGAGTAAGTGCGCTCAAACGAGCCTCGGATAAGAATTGAGCTTCTCCGGTCGTGTTCGCTGAATTGGCATGGCTGCGGTGTTGCGCAGTCCGCCAGGACATAAATGGAAGCGTGATGAGCCATTTCAGAAGGCCATTCACTCGATACATCATTTTCCGGACGGAGATGGACGCATGACTTGCTGCTTGGGGATGAAGTCTTCGAGGTTCTTTCGAAGGCTAATCGCTT
>Ga0209698_10001928_pt1 | contig 23812 bp, 26 predicted proteins | sample LitLauG_LLR_2012_FD_187203 | JGI IMG/M metagenome (GOLD analysis project Ga0209698, IMG submission 187203) | Freshwater sediment microbial communities from Pennsylvania, USA - Little Laurel Run_MetaG_LLR_2012 (SPAdes) (version 2) | ecosystem: Environmental > Aquatic > Freshwater > Creek >... | reverse complement strand
GAATAACAATCATGAAGAACAGAAAAAAGATCATCAGGCCTAGAAATATTCTTTGTATTAGAAAATTATTTTGAGAACTTTTGGTTATTTCAAAATAAACAAACGCAATCTTTTGAGTCTGCACCTCATAATCATGTGTGCAGACTCTACACAAACACGAGACGATTTGTGTTCTAAGGGTTCGTCATTACCTCAGAGCATGAATCGATCGAGTCTGTTATTTTTTTAAAATTTTCTAGTTATTCAAATTATAGGTAACACATTCCATCCAGTCAAATACCGAGTAACCTTGATTCTACAAACATTACACCATTCATATTTCAAGATTCTGTCATCGCAATCAGGGCTGAGACAATCCGATTCTTTTCTACAAAGAGGACAGACATGTTTTTCCATTATTGTCTCCTGCTAGCATTTCGGATCAAAGTTAGCAAGTTGTCATTTCCCACAATATTGATACCGCACTTTTCCGCAGCGGTCTTGCCATTCATGTTCCCTTGTCTATCCAAGGCAATTATGATATAATTGATACTCATTAATGTCGATATATCTCATCTAATATGGCAAGTATAGAGTAAGATGAAAAAGCTATTTTTGATTAACGATTGTTAAAATTCCTCTACTTTCTTCTTTTTCTCTGATTTGGCTTGTTTTGGCCTGGGACTCTTTTTAGGATAAATCTTTTTCTAAAATTGTCTTTGTTTCGTGTAATGGATATGGTTCCATGTCTTTCTCGTGATGGAACCTTTGGAGTTTGTCCCCTTACTTTTCCTGCTTTAGTAAGCGATCCGTGAGTTGGCACGAATGGACTTTAGTTTAATTCAATTTATGTATTTGGTTATTATTACCTACCAGTACTTTGTCTTGATAGTCTCAATTACTCTCTCATGTTCTGGACCCTTTCTTCTTGCATATTTCTCCATCGCAGTCAGTGGAACACCACCCAAAGTTCTTGCAAGACCAGTGAATGCCTTTTTCTTTAGAGTGTTATTGCTGCCTGTCTTGTCCATGAATTTCTGAATCCCATACTTGAAATTGTGCTGCCATGTCTTGTACATGACACCAAGTTGTGGAGCGGTCAATTCATTTCCAATATCAAAGAACTCGGACTTTTCAAGCAGTCCTATTGGGACAAATGTGAGTGGTGTTACAGTAAACTGTGACTCGGGTTGTTCTATCTCTAGCTCGTTTATGAGACGTATCGTATCCCATCCATCTTCTTCTGTTTCGGCATTATCAAGACCCATGATTAGAGTAAATGCAGGAATCCAGTGATTCTCGTTTAGTGTCTTTACACCTTCTTTTACAACCCAGTGCCATTCCTCTGGTTTGTATGGAGCAAGTTTCCTATCGGCATATTTTCCAATCAGTCGAAGACTTCCTGTCTCAAATCCACATTGAACTCCAGTCTTGTTGTTTGGACCTGAACGGATTATCTTTGAAAGATTTGGAAGTAATTTTTCATCAGCAATTGCGCCTGCCAAAGTACCGTGAGTTGGATTAGTATGCTCTATTCCACATGACATGACTGCTTTGAAGAGTTCTTCTAATGCTTCCCTGTTTGGAGCCATGTTTTTTGTTTTTCTAGGATCAAGTCCATAGACAAAGATATCATCACTGTGAAGCCATGCATTTCTCTGTCCCCCCTTCTTGATGTTGACTTCAATCTCTTGTTTTACTTTTTCAGGTGAATAGTATCTCAATGGTCTTAATGTGACATCACAAAACTTGCAACCCCTTCCACAGCCTCGCATGACCTCAACCATCCCGTGCATACTTGGCTCTACTATGTTTGGTATTTCATCCACTCCTGGCTCATCCCAGTAATGGATGAATCTACCATGGAATTTGTTTTCGTCTTTTCCAAATTCTTTAATCTCAACTTTGAAATCGCTTTTAACAAATGGATTCATGTTTTCAAATTCTCCGCCAATAAGTTTGCTAAAGAATTCTCCAGCATGCCCGTCTATCTCTGGAGCTATGCCGCCAAGTTCGCCTTCTAGTACTGCATATAGCCCATATTCCTGAATTTTCTTTGGATCATAATTATACTGCCAAGTTCCTGAGGCGCCAGCTATTACTTTTGCATTACTTCCATTTTTCTTCTTTGCAGCATTAATCTTCATGTGCAAGTCACGGTTGTAAAATTCATCATACGATGTCTGTTTTCTACCATAGGTAAATGTCATTGTTACAGGACCCATTCCAAGGGGATCCATTTCATAGGTACCAACCACTTGAGTTTCAGGACCGATGAACTTGTCTACATGATCTGGATGTGCTACTACAACATCTTCTCTTTTGTATCCATCTCGTAGAAGAGCTGCCTCTACTTTTCGTAGCCCGTATGGAGCATAATTTGCAACACCATTTGTATGACTTATGGGATTGCAGATAAAGTCAAAGAGAACTTTTGGAGTAACCTGATCTTTTAAGATATAATACCAGAAACTGTTTTTTGGTCTGTGTGGGTCTACAGCAGGAGCGCAACCAAAGAAGGTTGCTAAAGATATCCCACGATAGGGAGACATTAGTGTACGATCTGCAGTTAATACAATTTTAGGATGGCCCAATTTTCATTCTACTTGAATTGTGATAGCATTTTAAGTTTTCCGACATTTTCACCGTCTAATAATTCTCAATCATGCCAGATTTGTTTCTATGAGTGTGGCCAAACTCCTTGTTTGCAACAAGAGATTGGCCATCAAAGACAGTACCGTCTTTGCATGCCATTACATCGCCAAAGCAACAGCTGCCACATATTCCAATCCCACATTTCATCATTCTTTCAATACTTGCCTCAACATAGCTCTTGTTTTCAGATGCAATCTGTACAACTTTGTACATCATTTTCTCAGGACCGCATGTGTAAATCGAATCAAACCTATTAGATTTGAACAATTTTTCCATAACGTCGGTAACAAGACCTTTTTCACCATAACTTCCATCTTCGGTTACAACAATAACTTGATGTGTAATTCCTTCAAGCAGTTTGTTTGCAAGGCCTTCAAAAAAGACTTCGACTTGCGTCTTTGCCCCCATGATTATAGTTACATCGTCACTTTTCTTGAGAAATGTCATGAGTCGTAGAAGAGGAACCAGTCCTGTTCCCCCTCCCACTAGAAGTAGCTTGCCTTGTTTTATTGTAAATGAATTACCGTACGGACCCCTGATCCCTATCTGATCACCAACTTTTTTGGAAAATAATTCAGACGTAGCAAGCCCATGTCTTCTTACCGTAAAAGCAGCTTTTCCCTTTTCTTGTGATATCATGACGCTCATTGGAATCTCGTTTATGCCAGGTATCCACACCATTGCAAATTGTCCTGGAAGTACTTTTGATAATGTCTCATCAGAAAAGAATAGAGTCCGAACAGTGGGAGTTTCCTCTATTATTTTTTCTATTGTTACTATCTTTGGAGTATCAAAACTTTTTTGCAATCCCAACCATCTCCTTTATTTTTGTAAAGTTTTTTCTTTCCATATACTTTGATATCCCATTGTTTATCTCAGAGAATACGCCGGTCCATTTTTCTCCAACAGCACTACCAATCTGTATAGCACTTGCCCCTGCAAGTAGAAATTCTATAGCATCTTCCCATCTTGAAATTCCGCCACATCCAATAATAGGAATATCAAACTTTGATGAAATTTCGTAAACACATCGTACCGCAACAGGCTTGATTGGAGATCCGGATAATCCACCTATCTTATGACTCAAAATAGGTCTACCTGTTTCTACATCTATTGCCATTGCCCTAAGTGTATTTATTGCAGTTATGCCGTCAATGCCACTCTCACATGCAGCACTAACAGTTTTCAGATAGTCTGAAGAGCCAAGACCCACTTTTGCAATTATGGGCAATTTGGATTCTTTTTTTACAGACCTTATTATATTTCGAACAAGTTCTGGATCATCGCCTACTTCTAGCCCAACTTTTTCAACATGAGGGCATGATAGGTTAAGCTCATATCCTAGAATCTTTACATTCTCAAATTGTTTTACCATAAAAATAAAGTCTTCAGGAATAGAGCCGACCAGACTAACAATTATCGGAACAGTTTGATTTGGTGACAACATCTTTGCAAAGTAGGGAGCTCCCGGATTTGACAATCCGACTGCATTAAGATACCCATTTCCCATTCCAATGACGGTCGGGTTAGGGTATCCATCCCACGGTTCTTTGCTAAGTGATTTTGTGACAAGTGCTCCCGCCCCTTCTTTATATAATCGACCAAAAACGTCAAGAGATATACCAAGAATACCAGATGCAAGCATCGTAGGTCTTTCAAGTGCAATGGGACCTACACTGGTTGAAATGTCAGGACTCACTTCTAATAATAAAAAATGGTTGTCTTATAACGTTTGATGTGATTTGGAATCCCTACTGGTACATTTTTTAGTAAGACATGAAAATGCACTCTATGTATTCTGTCATTTTAACAGAGTTGGGTGTTGCAGTTTTTGAGGACAACAAACGCGTAAAATCATTTCCATTTTCAAATCCTGCAGCACAGTATGTAGAGCTGAAAAAGGAACAAGCCAATCTCAATGAATTAGAACAATTCCTTGCCAATTTGGGAAGCATCGTTGCTGTAAATGATTCTTCGTTGTTGAAGTTATTGAGGAAAAAATCCATAGAGTCGGATCTCATGGATGAGAAGAAAATCGAGACCATACAATCTTCAAAATTGCATGTACTTGTAGATTCCGGCTTTGCCACAGATGAAGGAGATGCCAGAGGAAAATTACGAGAATTTGCACTCAATTTATCATCATCCAGAGTAACAGAGATTTCCGAGAGTCCCGATTTGCACATAATTCAGGCAATCAGCACATTAGATGAGACAGACAAGATAATCAACTTACTAAGTTCCAGAGTAAGAGAATGGTACGGATTACATTTTCCAGAACTTGACAATCTAATTGATACGATAAGCGGGTATTCAAAAATTGTCATGGCAGGAAGAAGGGATAATCTTACCCAGAATACATATCTTGACGCTGGCTTTCCAGAAGAGAAAGCAGAGATGTTATCCTTACTACAAAAAAAGAGCAGGGGCGGTCAGATCTCAGATGAGAATCTTGCAATAGTTCAAAATATTTCAAAACAAGTTTTAGATCTTTTTGAGTTAAGACAATCGCTTGAAAAACATATCGAGTCGCAAATGGAGATAGTGGCTCCAAACACTTCGGTCATACTGGGGTCTGCAGTCGGAGCAAGAATGCTTGCAAAGGCAGGAAGCCTAAAGAGACTTGCAACAATGCCAGCTAGCACAATTCAAGTCCTTGGTGCAGAAAAGGCATTGTTCAGAGCACTCAAAACTGGCGCCCAGCCACCAAAACATGGTCTATTGTTTCAACATCAACTAGTTCATGCGGCTCCAAGATGGCAAAGAGGTAAAATTGCAAGGGCAATTGCTGCAAAAGCCGCAATTGCTGCAAGAGTAGATGTATACGGAGCAGGGAGAAACGACACATTACTTGAAAAACTCAATATACGAGTTACAGAGATAGGAGAGAAATACAAAGACCAGCCAGAAAGACCGGCTTTCCAGCCACGTCGACAGGAAGAACAACGAGATAGAAGGTTTGGTGGAGGTGGCCGTAGGGATAGAAGGTTTGGTGGAGGTGGCCGTAGAGACGGAGACAAGAGAAACGAGTGGCAAAAGAGCAAGAGAAAAAAGTTTGGAAAACGAAGAAGATAATATTTTCTGGGTAAAAATCGAAGGGGAAAAAAGACTTGCAACCATAAATCTTGTACCTGGAAATCAAGTTTACAGAGAAAAATTAGTAAAAATAGACGATGAAGAATTTAGAGCATGGGATCCTTATCGTAGCAAACTTGGCGCTGCCATAATGAACGGTCTCCAGTTTTTACCTATTGTTAGAAAAGCAAAAGTTCTATATCTCGGAGTATCCACGGGAACTACTGCCAGTCATGTTTCAGACATTGTTGGTCCAAGCGGGATTGTTTTCTGTGTTGAGCATTCAAGTAGAGTTGCCAGAGACTTTTTGGAAAGAGTAGCTTCATTTAGATCAAACATAGTTCCGATTTTACAAGATGCAAGAAGTCCCAAGGAATATTTTTCAGTATATGGTCCAGTCGATGTTGTGTATGTTGACATTGCTCAGCCAGATCAGACAGAAATTGCAATACTAAATTGTAAAACATATCTAAAAAAAGGCGGATACATGATGCTTGTAGTAAAAACAAGAAGTATTGATGTTACAAGAGAACCAGCCCAAGTAATGCGCTCAGAAATAAAAAAATTATCAGCCAACTTTGAGATAATTCAGGAGATCAATCTAGAGCCATATGAGGGAGATCACGGTATGATTGTAGCTAAATTCCTAGGATGATCTACTTAGCAACATTTTGACTGGTTTCCAACTCTTTCTGACAAAGACTGGGACATCCGCATTTTGAGATATCCATTGTTTGATAAATCCCATAGTTTTAGAGTCTGATGGATACCCACTTCCCAAATCATGATGATTCTTTCGTAGTTTTTCAATTTCCCTATCCCTGTTTACTTTGGCAATAATTGAGGCTGCAGAAACTACTGGATATTTTTTATCAGCATGATGGCTTGAGATGATTTTTCCAGTCCTGGCAATATTTGAGATATACAATCCAAATCGTTTTGGATTTACATCACACGAGTCAACGTATGAAGAATTTGCCCCAAGTTTTTTTATTACTTTTGCCATATAGTTTGCTTCAAGTTGGTTTAGTAGGTTTTTGTTGACATTCCTATCTATTGTTCTTGGGGGGATTTTTGCAACATAATAGGCATCCACTAAGGACAAAATCTGATAATACAAGTTTTCTCGCGATTGCGGGCTGAGTTGCTTTGAATCCTTGACTCCAATTGCGATGAGATGTTTTATCTTGCTTCGTTGAATAGAAATTCCAGCTATAACAAGCGGACCCAAGACTGAACCTCGACCTGCGTCATCTACTCCGCAGACTAGCATTTGAGTTATTCTTGCGTTAGATGTATTAAATCATTTTAGATGAGACAAGATGTTGGAGTCCGATCTTGCTGAGATAGTAGAGGGAAGTACAAAGCTTCTAGTACCAAGAGATTCACTGTCAGAAAAGACACCTCCAAAGGAACCGGCTTTTTTCAATCCAAGGGCCAGAGTCAGTAGAGATTTTTCTGTAATAGCATATTCTGCATTTCTTAAAAATTTCAAGGGTCCAAAGATTTTTTTAGATTCACTTGCTGGAATTGGTGCAAGAAGCATAAGAGTTGCAAATGAAATAAGATCAATAGAAAAAGTTGTTGTAAATGATGTAAATGCTCAAGCCCTCGAGATTGGAAAGAGTATTGCAAAGTTAAATCAAGTTACAAAATGCGAGTTTTCTGAAAATGAGGCTTGCAGGTTTCTGAGCCTTCATTCGTCAAGGGACGGACGTGGTGCAATTGTAGATGTAGATCCTTTTGGTTCACCTTCACGCTATCTTGACTGTGCAATAAGAGCTACATTTCACGGAGGGCTCTTGTCAGTCACTGCTACTGACCTCACTGTTTTACACGGAATATTTCCAGAAGCATGTCAGCGCAAGTATTATGGAACCCCAGTTAGAACCACATATGGAAATGAGATAGCATTAAGACTTATTCTTGGATGCATGAATCTTGTTGCAGGCAGAATGGACATCATGATAGCACCATTATTTGTGCAACATAGCATGCATTACTACAAGGCTTATGTCAAGATACTTGTTAGAACAAATACCAAAAATTGCATGGGATATATCTTACATTGTGATAATTGCGGTAACAGAAAAGTTGTAGGCGATATTGAACATATATGCAATATTTGCAATTCAAAGGCAAAATTAGCAGGACCTCTTTGGATAGAGAGTCTAAATGAAAAGAACTTTGTGGATGCAATGGTATCAGAAGAAAAGAACTTGAAGGTAGACAGGTCTTGCATAAAGTTCTTGGAAAAGTGTCAAGAGGAAGTAAATATGCCACCTGCCTATTTTACCTTGGATGAGATTGGACATAGAAACCAATCAGCTCCACCACCTCTTGACAAGATAATAGAAAAGATCCAAGGTATTGGACTGAGGGCAACAAAGACATGTATGAATCCTACAGGGTTTAAGACAGATGCCAGAATAGATGAAATTTTATCTCTAGTTTAATTTCCAAGATACCCCAAACAAACATAGTATAATTCACTACTTGATTTTCTGCTTGCTTGTGGTTTTCGTAGTTGAACTTTGGCAAACTTTTTTCGTATATAGTCTCTGAATTCAATTGAGTACTGACCATCAAATACTTTGAAGAGTGCATTACCCTTTCGTGCCAAAACTTGGTCCATAATTTTGCTTGCGGCATAGTTTAGAGAGATTTGTCTTCCATGATCCACATCCCACGTTCCAGTAACTGTTGGCGAAAGATCGCAAATTACGGCATTTATTTTGCCTCCAAAATACTCAAAAATTTGTTCTACAATAGACTCGTCCTCAATGTCTCCCCTGATGATATGAACTTCTTGAATTTCTTCGACGAATGATTTGTCAATGCCCATAACTTGTCCTTTGTTTCCTGCAAGTTCTTTTGCAACTTGAGTCCATCCACCAGGAGAACATCCCAAGTCTAAAACAAAAAATCCAGGACCTATAATTCGATAAGAAGTGTTTAGTTCTTTGAGTTTGTATGCAGCTCTACTTCTATATCCTTCTTTGTGAGCTAATCTTCTATACAAGTCACGCCTTGCATCAATTAACTTCATTTCTTTACCTTCTTTGTAGAAAGCTCAGTTAAAGCCCATTGTTCAATCAAAGGACAAGTTCTTGGACTAATTTCTCCTTCAAGAGTACATTTTGATTCAACAGGACAAATTAAACATGGTGCAGATTCTATGGATTGTGTAGTTACTGGCACATGTGCAATCTTTAGCTTGTAAGTCCAACGGCCATTCTCAAGAATTTTTTCCCTTTTTACAAGATGTTGTCTCTCAAGCTTTAGTGCAAGTCTAGAACCATCCCGGCTTGAGAGTTTGAGCTTCTTCCATAGTTCGCTTTGAAATATGCCATTGTCTCCGCGTTTTGCAACCAAACCCAGAACAGTTATTTTTAATTTTTCCATATCAAGACCTTCTATCTGGAAGTTTTCTATCTCCTTTTCATCAATCTCTTCAAGTTCTTCCTCTAAAAGTTCGGTCTCCTTTTTCTTTTCAGCCTCGGTTTTTTTCTTTTCTGGTTTAGACAACTCCTTTTTCTTTTCAGTCTTGGCTACCTTTTTTTCTTCGATCTTTTTGATTGGTTTCTTTTCTTTTTTAGCCATTATTATCCATTAACAACAAGAACGTTATTCCTCGATATTACCAATACTCGTGCAATATAATAACATATAATTTTATTATTGCACCTTAAAGTCCGCCTTTACACTAATACTATTTTTATTATTCTTGTCCTTCATTTCTGCCACAATCTGATAAGGACCGGCTTTGTCAATAACAGGTGAAAAAGTATCTTGGATTGGTAGAGTAGAATTGTTCTGTACAAAACATTGTGAGAAATAGGCATGTTGGACTATTACCTGTTTTGGAGATGTGTTTGGATCATATATTGTCATATACAGATCTCCACAATCAAATGAAGTATTGTTTACCATAACACTGAAGCTAAGCGGTATCGATACAGGATAAGAACTGTTCATATTCAACAATCGAATTTCCTTGTCTCCTTGTTGCCCAGTTTGTATTTCAAATTTAAATTGCCACATGTTTAATTTTCTATCGGGCTGTCCCAAAACATCAGATAATACAAATCCTCCAAAAATCAATGATGCTATGACAGGAAAGACAAAAACAACATAAGCAATTTTTTTGACTGCCAATTTAAAGTATAACCGCTCTAGTTCCCATATATCTATTTGGTCGAAAAACATCTAATTGATAAATTTGACGAATAAGTTAAATCACAGCCAAGTCAATAGCCGCTAGATGCGTCTTAGAAAATTTAGAGTGCAAGGTTATCGTTGTATTCATGATTCTGGTGAAATTAGAGTAGGAGATCTTGCCGCATTCGTAGGAAGAAATGAAAGTGGTAAAACCACAATTTTAGAAGCTCTCACATTACTCAACAAGGACACAAAGCTTTCTGAATTGGATTTATGTGATGAAATGACCGAAGTGCTCAAGTCAGAAATAAAATTAGCTGAAGGAGAGTTTGTACTAAGTGAGAAGGAGACTTCGTTAATTCGAGAAAAATTCCCAAATCTCCAAGATATAAGGAAGATGAAGATTTACAGGACTAACAAGAATCCTAGAATACAATATGATTTTGGCGAAGTAAAAATTAGCGGTGAGGCAAGCAAGAGACTTAACTCGTGGGAAAACTTCGTGGACAGAATCAAATCCTTTGTATCAGTTATGCCAAATCCCATACGAATTAGAGTAGACACCAAATTTCTAAATGCCCCTCCACCACGAACACGCGAAGTCTTCATGGACATGATGGCTGAATTCAATAATAATATTTACTTGATTGCGTCACAAGATCAACTAGTAATATCAGAGTGGAAAAACATCTACCAAGACTTGGAGAGCATATTTGACAATATGTTAATAGGAACAAATGAACGTTCGGCATTAGAGAACTTTATTGAAGATAAACTACATCCTCGATTTGTTTACTTTTCAGACTACAAGAAGATACTTGGAAATATCGACTTGGAGGAATTTGTGAGAGAATCAAAGGGAATCAGAGCAAAAGGATTAGAATATGTGGAAGAATTTGACAAGGCGGAGACAGTCAACAATTTATTTTATTTGGCAGAGCTAGATGCCCAGAAGCTTGAAGAGGCTAAAAATAGCCCATCGAGACTGATAAAATTATTAAACGTTTCAAGTAGAAGACTTAGTGAGAGGCTCAATCCAGCATGGAAGGGGGATCCTATTCATGTCGAATTGAGATGGAATCCAGGAAATGTTTTAAGTGTAGTCATATCAGATGTTCACAAAGACGGTACAGTTACAAACACAGGACTGCTTAACAGAAGAGCTGAAGGATTCAAGTGGACTTTTTCGTTTATTGTAAATTTTGCTGCAGAAACACAAAAGGCAGAATTGAAGGAAGCAATATTGCTACTTGATGAACCTGCCAGAAACCTACATCCAGCTCAACAGAGAGGAATTTCAGATCTACTCAAGGGTCTTGCTGGTTCAAATCAAATATTATATGCGACTCACTCGCCTTTTATGATATTTGATTATACTCAAGGCAATCTGCTTGTAGTGGAGCTTGACAAGAGGCGACACCTAAGTAGGATCTATTATGATTATTGGAATGCAGATGATCAGACCCTTATTCCAATTTTATACGGCCTCTCAAGAGGTCTTGTTGAATCCATCGTAGACAAGCAAATTGGTTTCAACTCGAGACCTGTGATAATAGTTGAGACCATGTCTGATTGTATGTATCTAAATGCTTTTGATAGATTCCTAAAGGATCCAAATCTGTCCATGAACCCACTCAACATAGTCCCAGCATATAACAAGAACTCAGTTATGTCGCTTGCCATATTTTATAAAAATCATGGATATGATACTTTCATTTTATTGGACAACACAGAGGAATCAAGAAAAATTTCCACAGAGCTTCAGACAAATGAATTCAAGTCAGTACAGATGGTTTTCTTTGAACTTGCCGGACAGCCTAGACTGTTTATAGAAGACCTCTTGATAGATGAAGATTATCTTTATGCCGTAAACCAAACCTATGAAGTAAAACTAAGAAAAGAAGGTTATACTACATTGACTAAAGATCAAGTATCAAGCAAGGGCAAGAAAAGCATAATAGATAATCTAAATGAGATTTGGAAAGAAAATCAGCATTTAGGTTGGGAAAAGTTTGACAGGGAAGAAATTTGTAGATATATTTGTGAAAAAATGGTATTAGGTGAAACAGACTTTTTATCAGATAAAACAAAGGACCAATTCAGATCGTTATACAGATTGATTGCCGAGAGAATAAGACAGAATCAAAACCTAGTATCGCAAACATCTAAAACCTTTGGTAGATAGAATAAAAGATATTCAAGCATTTGTACTTTACTCATAAATTATATGATAGTGTAAGATGGAAAAGTAGAATTTGTTATTAAGATTTAATTGAGAGATGAGTTTTTCAGTGTATGAGTATAGTGTTAATAAAATCAGTTATTCTTATTGTTCTACTTATTAGCAGTATCTTTACAGCATACACAGTTCCTCAGGTTAATGCATCTCCTACATTTGTAACCGTAACTACTACAAACATAGGGGGAATGACCATACTTTCCGTCAGCAATAATGCAAATAATACCTCAGATGTTGTTTCATTCATTTTACAAATAAATGGTGGGACTTTCAAATCATTTGAGCTTCAAAATGGCTGGGCAGGTATGAAAACTTCACCAACCACTCTTGCATTTAGTGCAACAAATCCACTAAAGCCTGGAGAATCAGTATCCTTTCAAATCAAAACAGACCAGCAGATACCCAACATGACCTGGAAAGCATCAGATGCAAACAACATAGAAATTGGATCTGGCAATATAGGACCTCAACCTGGCAGTACTCAACCTGGCAGTACTCAACCTGGCAGTACTCAACCTGGCAGTACTCAACCTGGCAGTACTCAACCTGGCAGTACTCAACCACAACAATTTGTACGGGGAATATTGGACTCGTCAACATTTAGAATAATTCCCTCATCCCCTGCAGTAGGCAGTCATGTGCGTGTAATTGGATTTAGTTTTTCTGCATCAACTAATCTTGATTTGTATATAGGAAATGACAAGATAGGCTCATTTTCATCCAATGAAAATGGAAATATCATCACAACTGTTATCATACCAAGTTCTGAACAGGTAGGAAGCGTCAACTTTGTTCTAAAGGATCAGCAGGGTAATCAGAAAACATTTTCCACAAATCTCAAAGCATCACAACAACACGGGGGTGTAATTCAGAGTGTTCCTCTAACAGTAAATTTTGATCCAATATTTCACAGGGGAGAAACAAAGCTAGTTTCAGGAACTGCAACTCCTGGAACCACTTTAACTTTCACCATATTTGACTCGAATGGAAATCCAATAACGACATTGGCTGCACAGCCGGATAAAAATGGAAATTACTCATTTAAAAGAGAAATACCTACAGACGCACCTTTTGGAAAATATTCAGTAACCGTCTCAGATGGAAAAGATCACGTTTCCAAACAATTCAGCATTGTGACAATACATGAGATTTCAGTTTCAACATCCGCACAGAGATATGATTCTGGACAAACAGTTGTCATAAATGGCACTTCAATTTCAAATCAGATTGTAAGTTTTGCCATCACAAATCCCACAGGTCAGCAAATTTATTCAAAGAGTGTAAATATAACATCTTCAGGTACAGTATCCGCGTCATACAAATTAGATGAAGCAGCCATGCAAGGAACATATACAATAACTGTAAATCAAGGCAGTGATTCAACAGCACTTTACTTTGGAGTAGGACAAGATCCATCTCCTCCCATAACAGTAAAACTGGATAAACTAAGTTATTCGAACACAGATAAACCCGTGATTAGTTTAACAGGTCCTTCATCGTCAACCACCAATCTCATCATAATAGCTCCCGATGACACACAAAAGTTTGCAGATATTATCAAGTTGGGGCAAGATGGACAGGCAACATATTCTTTTAATCTGACCTCTTACACACCAGGCATTTACTCTGCAGTAGTTACCCATGCAGATGAAAAAATTCAAAAGGAATTTGCAGTAGGTCTAGCGGTAGGTTCTGGAAAAATTGTGTTCAGCACAGTAAAGAATTCATATTTACCAGGCGACAGCATCATAATTATTGGAACAGATAATCCAAATACTCTGCTCGAAATTTCTTTGACTGATCCCAATGGCAACATAATAAAAACAATACAAACATTTTCAGATAAGACTGGACATTTTTCTTCATTTGATTTTAGCATTCCTGCGGTTGCAACACCTGGTACGTGGAAAATTGACGCTGATAGTGGGATAAACCACGTATCATCAAATATAATTGTGAAATCGACAAATCAAGCAGTAACAGCTCAAATTGATAGAGATTCTGGCATCTATACTAGAGGCGACATTATAAAAATTTCTGGATCTGATGCAGGCAATACAGCATCTGTAAAAATCACGATTGGTACCAACAATACAATTGTAGATACTATTACCACAACATCAACAAACAGAGGCGATTTTAGTACAGATTGGCAAGTTCCACACAATATTAACCCTGGAGTATATACAATTACGATATCATCATTTACTGGTAAAGCTGGTACATTATCCACTATCAGAGTAACAATTCAATAAAAAGTTGATTTAGTAATATTTTTTACATACACCACTTGTCAGAAATTTATGAATCTGAAAGACAAGATTGCCGAAATACCAGATTTTCCAAAAAAAGGAATTTTGTTTAGAGATATCAGTCCTCTTCTAAGAGACCCTGCTGCTTTATCTTTACTAATAGAGGAATTTACAAAGATAATTCATCCAAATGATGTTGATATTTTTGCAGGGATAGAGTCAAGAGGTTTTCCATTAGCCTGCGCATTAGCTCTCAAATACAATAAAGGCATGATAATGATTAGAAAACAAGGAAAATTGCCAGGTGTTACTCACAAGGCATCATACAGCATAGAATACGGAACTGCTACGATGGAGATCCAAGTGAATGCAATAAAGAAAGGACAAAAAGTCTACATTTGTGATGATTTGCTTGCAACTGGTGGAACTGCAAAAGCTGCCGCAAATTTAGTTGAGAAGATTGGTGGCCAGGTATCCGGTTTTGCTTTCATCATAGAATTAACAGATTTGAAAGGATCTAAAGTCATCAAAGACTACAAGCATAATGCGTTGGTGAGATATTGATAGAACAGGCAGAGATAGGCATTTTTGGTGGAACTGGAATATATGATTCAGGATTACTGGGTGAAAGTAAGGAGATTACTGTAGAAACACCATTTGGCAAACCTTCAGATTCCATAACGGTCGGAATTTTCAAAGGGAGAAAAGTTGCATTCATGCCAAGACATGGTAAAAAACATACAATTCCCCCTCATCTGATAAACTTTAGAGCAAATATTTGGGCATTCAAAGAAATGGGAATTAAAAGAATTATTGCACCATCGGCAGTGGGAAGTTTAAAAGAGGAATTAAAACCGGGGGACGTTGTACTTCCATCGCAATTTATAGATTTTACAAAATCAAGAAAATACACACTTTATGAAGATGGTAAAGTGATTCACATATCAGTAGCAGATCCGTTTTGTCCCGAGCTTCAAAATGTCGTCTTGGCTGTTTCAAAAAAAATGGATCTCCACATCCATAAAGATGCCACATACATTTGCATTGAAGGACCTAGGTTTTCAACAAGAGCAGAGTCAAAATTTTACAAAAATGTCATAGGCGCAGATATCATAGGAATGACTCTAGTTCCAGAGTGTCAGCTTGCAAGAGAGGCTCAGATGTGTTATGTCTCAATTTCAACAGTGACAGATTATGATGTATGGGCTCAAAAACCTGTCACTGCAAAAGAAGTTTTAGAGACATTGTCTAAGAATGTAGACATTACAAAGAACATACTTGCTCTACTTTTTGACCTGATACCACAACAACGTGGTTGCTCATGCTACAAGGCATTCGAAGAAGCACAATTCTAGCCATCTGCAAAAGAGTCTTTTGTCAATCCCTCTGGAAGAATAATATCCCCACGAACAAGTTTTTGCTGTAATTCATTTATCACTTCATCAACATTATAGCCAAGTCTTACCAGATCCTTTTCAACCGTCTTTGAAATCTTTGCACCAATATTATGTCCACCAATTCTTCCAAAAGCTATTGCTTGAAACTTGAATGATTGACCACCCATGTTAAAAGTACCAGTTATCTTGGCAGCTATTTGACTCCCGCGAACATTATTAATATGAACTTGAATATCCATGCAAAACTTAGATCTCTATTGCCTTGTTAATTGAATTTTCTATAAGAAAGTTCCAGTGTTTATCATCTTCAATCTTAAAGTCCTTTACCTTAAGTTGTATTATTTTTTCATCAACACATTCATGCTGAATTTCATCATTTTGTTTTATCTTTACCAGCTTCCATTTCTCCTTATGTTTTTTAAGATTGCATAAAAGCACAGCCCATTTTTGATCTGGAGATATTTTTGGCATCCCTACATAATCCACTATACTTTCAATACCGAGTTGCTTTTCTTCACAGAAAATTTTCTTACATCTTACGCAACGCCAAGTATCAACTGAGCCTATGGTTCTTTTTTCATAATTAATATTGGTTACTCCAAAGTAAACTATTTCATGATTGCAAGATTCTACATCTGCAGACATGTTTCCTCCTCCATTATCGGTCATATTTAGTTCTTGCATCATCATATGGTTTTTCTAAAATAATTGAGATATTGTCTACCAAAAGATTTTTCTTAAACGCAATATTTTCTCGCTCACACATTCTCCTGTACATGTTAACAACTGCAAATCTTGGATGCATTGATTCAAACTCTGTCTTTGTAATGTCTATGAATCCTCCATTTTGAATAAGGCTTGTTGCAGTTTGGTTTGCCTCAACTTCTGAGATATTCAGATGCTGCGCTATGTCTGGAGCAGACATTTTGCCTTTTTTTACTACCAAAACATAGACCTTGGCTTGAATAGGAGATAGTCTAAGTTCTGTAACAATATTTTCTTCAACTGTGTCCATATTAACACTCATAGATATTGAGAATCATAATACCATAAATAAACATGTTAAATCACAGTTGAAATTAAATAAGGAATAAAGATAATTCCATCATGAGATTAATTATAGGATTAACCGGTAGTTCTGGAATTTCATATGGTGTAAGAATGCTCGAGATTCTCAAGCAATGTAAAATTGATGTTCATCTCATCATGACAGAATGGGCAAAAAAATGCCTAGTACTAGAAACTGATCATGATTTGAAATACGTAAGATCATTGGCAGAACATTATTCTGATGACGCAAATATGGCAGCAAGTATTTCAAGCGGAACTCACAAGACAGATGGAATGATAGTGATTCCTTGTACAATGAAAACACTTTCTAGTATTGCTAACGGTTATGAAGAAACTCTAGTAGCTAGAGCGGCAGGGGTTACAATGAAAGAATCTCGCAAATTAGTTCTAGTTCCAAGGGAGACTCCACTCACCAGCATACATCTTGAAAACATGCTTAAACTTTCTCGAATTGGGGTAGTAGTATTACCTGCCATGCCAGGCTTTTACAACAGGCCAAAGAACATTGACGATATTTTAAATCACATAGTGGGAAAATGCCTTGATCAATTTGGAATTGAGCACAATCTATTCAAAAGATGGGAAACCACCTAAATTTCAAGATATAATGTTCTCTTAGTGCTCAATTATGAAACGACAGATCTAATTTGGATCAAAATTCTACGAGTGTTTATATTTGGATTATGGTAGAATGAAATAGAATATCTTTGGCAAGCTACAAGAGTAGATACTCTAATGACAAGTCATTGGATTTCATAATTCCCCTAATGGTCTTGCTGTTCTTGGGTGTAGTATACATGCTTTCATTAAGATCCTCACAAGGATATGTCAGTCTAATATTAATTGGAATAGCTGCTGCAATTATGATTTATTGGGTAAGAGTATTAAAGAAGATGACAACTGAGAACGTTCCACAATATACATCAAAAGAAGTAGACGCAAAGAATTGGGTCTATGATCTTATAAAGGGAGAAAAAGAAATAATATTTGTAGCAGAAGTACCAGGTCCTGAGGATCAGGTAACTGTCAGATTGATTGATAGAATTTTATACATACGCGGATCTGGACACTTTTCAAAAGAAGTTCCAATTGAAACAACACCAGACATGGGAATTCATGACTTCAAATACAGAAACGGTGTCCTCACTTTAAAAATTAGAAAATTAGAAACTCTTTGACTCTTCTAGTTTTGCGGGCAGATACTTGTCTGTAATATTAGTAAGACCATACTTTGAGAATGCTTCAAGTTCTGCCTTTCTTTTTAACTTGAGAAATACCTCCAATTGTTTTTTCCAATTTCCTTCTTGATATCTTGGATCTTTTTGAAGATCATAAATTCTCTTTATGTCAGATTCTGTCATAGGAATTGTTGGCAGTTTGTATTTTTCAATATCAGTTGCCCAAACACCTAACCATTTTGCGTCTGGCACGGTCAATTCCCTCAAATGAGCTGCATTTGCAGAACCTGATTTTATTACCATTGCAATGTGTTCACCATACACATCACCATCTGCCAGAATGACTACAGGCAATCCCATTTCCGTGTTTAATCTTCTCAAGAGATTTCTTGTTGACCTAGGTGCTTGACCTGCTGTATCAACAATTATAGATTTAAATTTTTTATGAACCTTTTCCTCAACGAATCTTGTAAAAAGACCACCCTTTTCTATGGCAATAACAAGTTCTGCACTAGTATCAACAAGTTCTGCACTGCTCAAACTCGGACCTATCAAATATCCGTCAGGATGATCTGAGAGATTCATTCTTTTTCCTTCATATCCTGGAACAGTATATTCAATTGTCAAGTCTCCAAAGACACTACTTCTTTCCTCAGGAAATATGTGAAATTCTTCTCGAGGACTTGTGAGCACTGCTTCCAAGTCCACTATAATATTATCAGACTCGGGCTGATCCTCAAAATCAATACTAAACGCCTGTGAAGAATAATAAATGTCTCTTAACGTAGATGATTTTCCTTCTCGAACTAATCTATTGACAAAGAAAGCAAGCCAAGCAAGCTGTGTATAGGAACGCAGCTGTGACATGTTCCTGGAACTACGGATAGCGCTTGCGCTACCTAAAATGTATTGTCTTATCTTCTTATCATAAACGATATTGCTTACTGATCTACTAGGTATTACAAATTGTGGAAAGTTTCCTTTGTCAAGACTATCATAGATGTTAAGACCTTGTTGTTCCAATAAAGATAGTAATCGTTTCTTTCTTGCTTCGGCTGTCTTTGCACTAGACTTGTTCTTCAATCTCACTTCCCATCCTTATCAATTGGTTATAATTTGGTTCTTTTTTCTTACCAGCAAGTTCAGTTGCAAATTGTGCAATTAGTGGTACATATTTCGAGTAAAGATTTGCTCTCTTTTTTGCCATGTCAGCTGCTCCCTGTCTAGACATATGAACAGCCAATTTTCTTGCCAGATATTGTAATGCGTTCTTTAGTTCCCTTTCAAGCTCAGGTCTGTCTGCTACATTTTCTTTTCCTACTGTTTTATACGGAATTCTCGTGGAACAGATATGAGATACTATCACAAGGGGAGGATCTCCTTTTATTTTATACCTACTCCATTCAGTTTCATTTACTATTTTGAGGACCACATCACTTCCTTCATCATATAGAAGAGGTATACGATTAGCAAAACGATAAACCTTGAGACCAGTTGGTGGAATATCACCTCCATAGGCAATACCCATTTCTACAACAAATGGAAATCCAGAATATGCTGATGCATTACGTTGCCAGACAGCTGCAAACTCAGGGTTGAAAAACTTCATTATTCCCTTAGAAAGAGGTTCTTCTCCTAAAGGTGCCAAACAACTGGGGTCTGGTGCAAGGAATTCCTCAAATCTTTGTAGTGCGTCAGCCAGTTTTACTAATTCCTCATTTGTCATACTACCTATTCTTTTATCTGGCTTGAATTTAGCAAACTCACAAAATTTTTCTGCAGTAGTAGGTCCAACCCTTTGGAATCGTTTGGTCAAAAAGGTGAGGAGTGTATCACCCTGAACGGTACTTGCAAGTTGCTTGTAATATGGACTCTCTGAGTCTAATTCTACTGCATGCGATTGAGACTCGCCAAAGTCCCAATATGTAATAGTTTTATTGGCTATGTCAATATCATCGACTCGGATTTTTTTCAAACCTTCAAAATCAATGTTTAGAAAGGACATGACAGAAATCACAGTTCTTACAGGCCTTGAGATATCAGACCAGCGCTTTTGCGCTTTTTCTAAAATCTCTTTCGGAGAGAGATTTTTCTTTAGACCTAATTCTTTTTTGACTTTATCAATCATCTTGTTGTCAATAGATGGAATTTGATAATGTGTATCTGTGATCATTCTTCTAATAGTCTCAACATCAATACCGTGTGGATGAGGTTTGATGACTGTTGGTGGACGAGGCATATCCTTTACAATTCGTGGATAATGGAATTTTTCACCACTTGGATCTTCAAACGTTATTGAAGCATATGGAGTAATCAGTGAAGTCTGATATACATAATCGCGGACTTTTGATCCTGCCTTTGAATAGTCCCCTTCAAGAACAATACTTACTGCAAGACCTGTCTTTGATCCTTCTTTTGTTGTATGTTTTAGGATAACAGGTTTGTTTTTTTGAATGTCAAGTAGCATTACAAACTCATCAAGTGTTTTACCATCTGAACAGCTCTTCACAGTAACTGGTTTGTTTGTAGTAATCTGACCATAGAGAATAGCCATCGTGGCACCAAGACCAAACATACCTCTAGCTTGCTTAAGACCAAATTTGGAACCATAAAGAACAGTACCAAAAGCAAGTGGAATGTGTTCAGGATCAATCCCCGGGCCATTGTCTTTCACAGTTAAGACATAATGTTTTGGATCTGGTTTTTCTGCATCTACTGCTTTTATTGAAAGATGAATGTCTGGGAGGATTTTCTTTTGATCACATGCGTCAAGCGCATTTTCTACAAATTCCCTAACAGATGTGTAAAGTGACCTAGTTGGATTACTAAATCCTGCAAGATCTCTATTTCTATAAAAGAATTCACTTGGAGATATTTGACTGAAGACTTCTTTACTCAAGGATATTTCCTCCCTCCCAAAGCTGAAGTCTCTCTAGTTTTTGCCTTCTCCTTGATTCCTGAAGATCATTGTAAACTTTACCATGAGTACTGCCACTTGAAATAGATGTTATTGCATTTACAGCAGATTTTAGTTGAGTTCCGTCTCCAATCAAGGCAACGGTTCTACCATAAACAGATATTTTTGCACCACTTAGGTCCTCTATATTTTTTCTAACGCGTCCACCTTCTCCTATTATTCGACTCTTTATCCTCTCAATTTGAGCAGGAGATCTTCCAACAAATTGACGTAAATCCATAACATGTAAAGAAGTCTCTTCTTGAACAAGACGTATTGCATTCTCTGCAGAGAATCCACGGCCTATAGCCATTACAATTTCTTCGGCCTTAAATGGCATTACATTTTCAACATCCCCCACTCCCTTTATGACTGTCTCGCCTGTTTGACTGTTCACTGACAATGAAACAGAACAAATTTTTTCAATCTTAGCTTTTATCTTTCCGGATTTACCAATCAATACTCCAACGCGATCAACTGGGATTAGTATAATTTTTTCAAAGATCATTTTGTAACCCTCTTAAACACATCAATTGGATTGTCCACCGTTAGTCCTCTTTTAACAAAGAATTTTGTAATATTACTAATATCTCTTTCAAGAAATTCTTTGGTTTTAGGATGCCTTATATCTATTGCAGAGCCAAAATCAAAAACCACTGGTCCTTCCTTCGTATTAAAAATATTATACTCCGAAAGATCCGCATGAACAAGTTCGGCTTTTTTATAGAGATCTGAGATAATCGTTATTGTCTTTTCATAATCAGCATAATCTACTTCTGATTCAACCAATGTCGGAGATGGAACACCGTTAGTTCCTACAAACTTCATTACCAGAATATTTTTTACCACAGTTATTGGTTCCGGACATGGAATTTCACAATTAAAAGACTTGCTCAGATTGCGGAATTCCTTTCTAGCCCATAGTTCCACAAGAGATCTAGTACCACTTTTTATTCTAGTAAATCTCGGATCTCCAATAAGGTAAGGATATCGCTTTTTAAAGTTCGATGTTGTTACAAGATAAATTTTTACAGCAAGATCATTACCAAATGGATCAACTGCCCAATATAGTTGAGACTCTTTTCCTGCCCCTACTGCACCATTTACATAAGAAATAATGCCATTATTTATCAGCCGTGAAAGAGTCATTACAGTGGATTTGTCAAAGACTGCCTCGAGTACTTTGTCTTTGTCAAATATGTCCTTCTCCGTTTTTCTTCCTCTTTCCTTGCCAGCAAGTTTAAGATTCATCTTTCTTGCCAATTTGTCCTGAAGTCCTAAATCAGATTCTTCAGTGGTTGAATCTTTTTCTACATCACTCATGGTTTCTAATGAGTCTAGATCACTTTCTTCTGTAATTCCCAGATTATTTTCTTCCTCGATTATTTCATCATCAGATTCATCCATAGATCCTTTATTCATTTTATTTTGCTCCTATAGACAACATTAATTGTAAAACAAACTTTGTAAAATCTATTACTATTAGAAATCTTGTGGCAAGAGCCCTTTTTGTTTTAGTATATCAACTTGTGAGAGAGTATATCTCCAAGTAATGTCGCCACGATCATCTGCTTTGAAATCCCAAGGTGCAATTGTTACAACATCGTTATCTCTAATCCAGATTTTTCTTTTTAGTTTCCCCCTGATTCTACCCATCCTAGTCTTATCGTCTGTACATCTTACTAGTATATGATCACTACCCAAAAGTTTTACAACTCTACCTAACAATTCTCCTTCTCCAGGCAAATACATTTCTTTTAACTCACTTTCATTTAGTACTTTTCGCTTACCCAAAATTCTCAGACAACAGAGTGTTCAGTATGTATATAATCGTTGTATTTTCAAAATTTGAAAACAATAAGAAATGGAATTCCCTCAATTTCTTTTACACCTTTTTCGGTCCCCACTCCAACCTTTATTGAAAGATTAATTGTTTTTCTACCAGCCATGTTAATGATTGAAGAATTTCTTAGAAGAGATTCTGCTTCTTTTTCATCAACTACTCTATCTCCATAGTAGCTCTTAGTGATTTTTACCTCCAAATCAGATTGTTTGAGTGTTCTGCCAACTAATTCAGCATCACACATATTCAGCATCCTATTGTTTTGTTGATTCACCACTCTTACTGCAAAATTCATTTACGCATATTGACCCTTGAGAGGAGATTTAGCTCCGCAGGCTTCACATTTAAGAGAGGTTACCCTATTTTCCTTTTCAACTCTTGTATCAGGACTCTTACAGGTGGGGCATTCCACATATTCCTTAAGATATCTATTCAAACGAATTGTAAATTCATGAGGGTCTTTTTTCCCTACAAAGACTGCCTTGTCACCTCCAAACTGTGCGGGGGTTGCAAATTCCTTTGATAAATACTGGAGAAGCTTCTCCGGATCCCTTCGCAATATTTTTGGAAATTCTGAAAAGTTTCTGAAAAATGTTCTGTTTCCTTGCCACATTATATCCACTTTGGGAAGTTCAAATCTGGATGTGGAACCTGCCTGAATTTGAGATACTTTATCTTGTATGTTTCTCAATAATTTTTCATATTCTGCCTTTGTCAACTAGATAAGATATAGAATCGCTACCTATATTGATTTACTTGAAAAAGAAGAAAATTATACTAAGGCTTTCCTATGCGGAAGACATTAGTACTACATTTTGGGCATGTACCCTTTACCGCAGGTCGTCCGTTCTTTAGCTTAACTTCCTTTGGATTTGAGATGTCGACTTTTTTCCTACATTTTACGCAATATGCTTGAGTCATTTCAACATCTTACGAATGAAGTGGTATATAGCAAGACTCTGTAAAAATTATTTCACTATACGCTAGAGGGTGTTAAATTTTTACA
>Ga0209698_10001927_pt1 | contig 23821 bp, 22 predicted proteins | sample LitLauG_LLR_2012_FD_187203 | JGI IMG/M metagenome (GOLD analysis project Ga0209698, IMG submission 187203) | Freshwater sediment microbial communities from Pennsylvania, USA - Little Laurel Run_MetaG_LLR_2012 (SPAdes) (version 2) | ecosystem: Environmental > Aquatic > Freshwater > Creek >... | reverse complement strand
ACGTCGACGTGATCGTCGGCACGAACCGCGACGAGTGGCGGTTCTTCAGCTTCATGGACCCGGCCTTCGTGGACATCGACGAAGACGTGCTCGCCGAGCGGGTCGCACGGCGCTTCCCCGGCGACGCCGCAGTGGCGATCGAGACCTATCGGCAGCGCCTTGACGAGCCCACGGCGGCTCGCGTGCTCGAGTGCGTGACGACCGACGCGGTGTTCCGCGCCCCGGCCCTGCGTCTCGGCGAGGCGCACGCCCGCGCCGGCGGCAGGACGTGGATGTACCTGGTCACTTGGGAGTCGCGCTCCTTCGGCGGGGGGCTCGGCGCGTGCCACGCCGTCGAGGTGCCGATCGTGTTCAACACGCTCGATGCCCCCGGGGTCAACCTGCTCCTCGGCGACGAGGTCCCTCGACAACTCGCCTCGGACCTCAACGCGACGTGGTGCGCGTTCGCGCGCAGCGGCGATCCGAGCACCGGTCGCCTCGGTGACTGGCCGCCGTTCGACGAACTGGACCGTGCCACGATGCTGATCGGCGAGCCTCCGTCGCTCGTCCACGATCCGCTCTCGCACGAGCGAAGGCTCTGGGCCGGGTAGGTCCCGGGTCGTTGGCCGCGGTGACGTCCGTGCCGGCAACTCGGCGCCTGCGCGTCGGTCAGCGCCGCGGGGCGTCTGTGGCGACGGGAGCGGCCCGACGTCGGTGGCGCTGCCCGGCGAGCCAGTGCGCCCGGCGTTGACGCGACGCCCGTCACGTCGCCGCCGTGCGCGCACGCGATCGCTCGTGCGGCCACGGTCCTGGGGAGCGACTGGAGGTGAGCGACTGCTGAGGACCCCGTGACGGCCGACTACCCTTATCTGCATGGTTGCGCAGATAATTGAGCTTCCATCGGACGGCGACGTCGACCTCGCCGTCGGGATGCTCCGGCTCCTCGGCGAGCCGACCAGGCTGCGGATCGTCTGGGCACTGCTGCAGGGCGAGCAGAGTGTCAATGAGCTCGCCCAGGTGGCCGGTGTCTCCGCCGCGGTCGCGTCCCAGCACCTCGCGAAGCTCAGACTCGCGCGGCTGGTCCGCTCGCGTCGCGAGGGCACGCGCATCTACTACGCGGTTGACGACGAGCACGTGCGCGGCCTGCTCGAGGCCGCGGTGGTCCACGTCGCGCATCGCGGACCGCCCGCGACGACATCGTCACGCCGACCGCGGGCACGCAGATGAGCGACGCGCCCGGCGCGCGAAGCCGCCCGGCGCGCTGGTGGCAACGTGCGCAGGGGCGTGCGCACGCCCACGGCGGCTCCGATCTCGAGGACGTGCTCACGACGACCTCCGTGGGGCTGCGCACCCTCGCGGTGACCTCCGCGGCGCTCGCTGCGATCGCCGTCATCGAGTTCATCCTGGTTGCGCCGACCGGCTCGGTCGGATTGCTCGGCGACGCGATCCACAACGCTGCCGACGTCCTCACCGCCGTCCCGCTCGCAGTCGCGTTTCTCCTCCAGCGCCGTCCGCCGACGCGTCGCTACACCTACGGCTACGGCCGTGCCGAGGACCTTGCGGGGGTCGTCGTTTGCCTCGTGATCGCCGCCTCGGCCGTCGCGACGGGCATCGTGTCCGTCGAGCGCCTCGTGCATCCTGCCGCGGTGCACCACCTCTGGGCCGTCGTTGCGGCGGGTTCGGTCGGCTTCGTCGGCAACGAGCTCGTGGCGCTCTACCGCATCCGGGCGGGCCAGCGACTCGGATCCGCCGCGCTGGTGGCCGACGGGCGGCACGCCCGGGTCGACGGCTTGACCTCACTTGCCGTCGTGGCCGGCGCGCTCGGCGTCTCGCTCGGCTGGGACAAGGCCGACGCCATCGTCGGCCTGGGGATCTGCGTGGTGATCCTTTCGGTGCTTCGCACCGCAGCCACTGAGGTGTTCCGTCGGCTCATGGACAGCGTCGACCCCGAGCTGGTGGCCCAGATCGAGGCCGTCCTCCGCGGCGTCGAGGGTGTCGACGACGTCCTCGGTGTGCGCCTGCGCTGGATCGGGCACCGCCTCGAGGCTGAGGCGACGATCGTCTCGGACGGGGCGATCACGCTGCGCGCCGCCCACGACATCGCGGCCGCCGCGCACCACCGGCTCCTCGATGAGGTGCCGCGGCTCTCCTACGCCCTCTTGCACTCGGATCCCTCTGCCGCGGACCCCGGCGAGGAGGGTCGCGACGAGGCCTGCGACTTCCCGTGAGAGAGGGGGTCGCCCGCGGGTGTGTCATCGTCCCAGCCCGTGGATTCCCCGACGGAGAACCATGTCCCTTCGTTGCCTTCGAAGGTAGGATTCGCCACTGGCTGCACGGCCATCGGCGTCGGCGCCCTGGGAAGATCAACGGTGAATCTCAAGGTCTACACAGAGCGATCCACGCGAAAGGCGGCACCCGCCTCGGCTCGCCCTGGCCGCGAGACGCGCATCGCCGTATTCACCGTGCTCATCTTCGGCGCGGCGCTGTCCGCGGTCCTGTTGCTCAGCCTCTCGGGCAGCGGCGGCCAGTCCCCCATCACGACCATCTCGGTGCCCCCCGACGGCAAGACGCCCTACCCCGTGGGCGCGCTCAGCGCCGCGGATCCCTCCGGCAGGGCCCCCACGGGTGCCACGGCGCTCCCTGGCTACGTGCGGACCTACGTCAGCGACTTCGCCGGCACGACCCTGCCTGCAGGCTGGGACCCGTTCACGGGTGTCCCCGGCGGCGACCCGACGGGCCAGTTCGCGGCGTCGCACGTGACGGTCGGATCGGGGATGCTCCAGCTGAGCAGCTGGCGCGACCCGGCCTTCGGGGGCCGGTGGGTCACGGGCGGCCTTTGCCACTGCGGGCACCCCCAGACCTACGGGGCCTACTTCGTGCGCTCGAGGATCACCGGCGCGGGTCCCAACGAGTCCGACCTGCTGTGGCCCCTGAACAACCAGTGGCCCCCCGAGGTGGACTTCAACGAGACAGGGGCGGTCGCGATCTCGACGTCGTGGACCGTGCACTTCGGCGGCGACAACAGCATCGTCCAGCAGACGTTGCACCTCGACATGACAAAGTGGCACACCTGGGGCGTGATCTGGACGCCGACGACGCTGACGTTCACCATCGACGGCGTCTCGTGGGGGGCGCTGCGCCTGCCCGCGGCCATCCCGCACCTCGCGATGACCCTCGACCTCCAACAGCGGACGAGCTGCTCGACGCCGGACGCCTGCGGCCCCGGGATGCGCCAGTCGATGCTCGTCGACTGGGTCACCGAGTACGCCCCCGCCTAGGGCTCCACGCGGCACCCGCGCCGCGGTCCTAGGCTCCCGTGCGTGCGCAGGGGTGTGCAGCACGTGCAGGGGAGTCCACAGAGATGACGAAGGGGAACCGGCGCCGCTGGCGCCGCGCGAAGGGCGCGCCGACGGTGGTCTTCGTCGACGACGTGCGCTGGGATGCGTTCACCCAGCTGTCCACGCGACTGCATCGCGCAGGCGTGCGCACCGTCCGGCTGACCACGCGCGCCGACGCGTGGTCGCGTGCCACCTCATCGCTGGACTTCGACCGCCACGAGATCCTGGCCGAGGGGGTCGAGTCGGCCGTCATCGCCCAGGTCTTCGAAGAAGAGCACGTCGTCGACGTCCAGTTCGTCGAGACGCTCGGCGACCTCGTCGGCAAGCACCTGGCGCTGCTGGACCGCGACGTCGCCACCTCGGTGGCCAAGCGACTCGAGCTCACCGACAAGCTCGCCGCCGCCCGACGCTTCGAGTCCGCGGGCGTGCGGACCCCCGCGGTGCGCCCGGCCGACTCGACGACCCCCGCCGCGGTGGCCGAGGACTGGGGCCTGCCGGTGGTCGCAAAGCGCCGGGTCGGCTGCGGAGGCGACAACGTCGTGATCGCCGCGGATCTCGCCGAGCTGGAGGCGGCGTCGCGCGCCTGGGAGGGCGACGAGGACGCGCGCTACTACGAGCGCTACGTCGAGGGGATCAAGCTCAACTACGCCGCCGCCGTGGGCCCGGGCGGCATCGACCAGGAGATGGCCTACCGCGTCTCTCGCTGGCGCATGCCCGCGGGGACCGCCACGGAGATCGAGACCGTCGACGACGCCGCGCTCGTCGACCTCGGCCGGCGCGCGCTCCAGGCATCGGGCTGCACGGGACTCGTCAACCTCGACGTGATGCGTGACGTCGACGGCACGGACTGGCTCATCGACTTCAACTCGCGCGCCTTCGGCGGCGCGATGAACTTCCTCAGTGTCGGGCTCGACGTGTCCGAGGGCTACCTGCGGTCCCTCGGGCTCCGCGAGGAGCCGCCGACGATGCGCACGCCGCCGGTGGGAGCGAGGATCGCCATCTTCCCCACGTCGCTCAGCGACGAGCGGAACCTGGGCAGCACCCGGCGGATGGCGGCGGCGTTCGCGAGTGAGTCGTGGCCCTACCTTCGCTGGCTCGGCCCGCGCTACTGGGCCTCCGAGCTGCTCCGGGTCCCTGACGTCGCTGCGGCGCGCCGGCGCGCGCGTCGCGCGTCGGCGTCCTAGCGCGCTGGCCCGACGCGCTCGAGCACGACCGCGTTCTCGTACTGCGCCGCGACGCGGTAGCCGTGGCGCAGCAGCTGGCGCTCCACGACGTCCTGCCACCCCTTGGGGTAACCGGCGACGATCTCGCCCCACATCTCCTGGGAGTGGCTCAGCACGATGTACGCGGGCTTGACCTTGCGCAGGATCGCCACCATCTCAGAGAGCGACGGCGTCGTCCCGTTGGACGCGACCACGAAGAGACGGACGTCGTTGACCCGGCGCTGGTCGATCGGCAGGTAGGCCGCGATCATCGCGATCTGCTGGCCCCCGAGGGCGTGTGCGTAGGCGAAGTTCACCGCCGAGAGCTCGCCGAGCGAGAACGTCTCGTAGGCGTCGTTGCCGCCACGGACGACGGTCGTGGTGAACGACAGCACGACGAGCAGCGCAGCACAGGCCACCGCGAGCACGCTGCGGCCGTGACGCCCGACCCCGAAGCTCGGCACCAACGGCCGGATCGCGCCGGATCTGGCGGGGATGATCGCCGACGCGGCGAGCAGCGAGGTGAACGGAAGGGAGAACAGCACGACGCGCAGGAGGCCCTCTCCTCCGTAGTTCTGGAAGAACAGCAAGAAGAACGGCGCCGCCGCCACGAGCTCGAGGGTCCGCGAGTCGGCGGCGCGGCGCAGCGCGCCGATGCCCGCGAGCCCGAGGACCGCAGCGGTGAGAAGGATCCGCGCCTCGACGACGAGCTGGTGCGAGGAGCTGCCGGTGACGCGGCTCGAGACGTTGGAGTTCACGAGGCTGCCGAGGTGCCCGACTGAACCGAGGATGTCGCCGAGGTGGCCCGACCAGTAGTTGGACGCCCCGAGGCTCAGCCAGCCGACCGTGAACAAGAACACGGCGAGCGGCAGCTCGGGTCGGCCCAGTCGCCGAGTGAGCAGGCAGGCGCCGAGCGCCGCCACGAGGGCGTAGGGCGTCAGCTGGTGGCCGATCGCGACGGCCAGACCGACCAGGGCGAGGACCCCGAGCACGCCGAGCACCTGGGCGTCGGGCCAGTGCGTCGTCGCGTCGTAGCCCAAGAGGCGGCGCAACCGGACCGACCGGCGCGTCGAGGCGAGCCGGGCTCGAATCGACAGTCCCGCGGGCGCGGCGTGCTCGAGTGCGACGGGGCGCCAGATGCACAGCACGCCGGCGAGGGTGGCGAGGTACAGGACGTAGGCGAGCGCCTGGGGCGAGTAGTAGTCCTGGTAGATCCAGTTCGACGAGTAGAAGATCGCGATCGCGAGCCACGCGACGCGCTTGGACACGCCGCTCGCTCGGGCGATCGCAATGAGCGGTGCGAGGCACAGCAGCTCGAAGATCGGAGGGAACCACCGCAGCATCCCGATCGCGTCGTGCTGGCCCGCGACCGCCACGAGCAGTGCACCGAGCGAGAAGCCTCCGGGCCAGGAGAACTCCGCGGCGAAGTTGTCGAGCGAGTGGCCGTGGGTGAGGATGTACTGGACGTAGCCCGCATGGACCCAGGAGCTCGTGAGCGCCGCGGTCGGCTCGATCGCCGACGCCGTGCCGTAGAGGTAGGCGATCAGCACCACGGTGAGGACGAGCATCATCGAGGTCCGCACGTGGGGGCGGAGCAGCTCGAGACCGAATCCCACGGCCACGAGGGCCAGCCCGGCGAAGTACGAGACGTGCAGCACAGAGACTAGGCCGAGCACGCCCATGGAGGCGAAGTCCGCTTGGCGGATCGACAGGATCCAAAGGGCGACGGCCGCCGCGGCGAGCACGGGCGTGGCGGTGGCCGCCCGCGCCACGTACCGGTCGGTGCGGGGCCTGCGCACGGGCGCTGTCGCGACGTCAGCCACCGGTCGCGAACCTCAAGGTGACGAGCCCGAGGAACAGGACGAACAGCACCGCGATGGCACCGTCGAGCAGCAGGAACACTCGATGGCTGAGCTCGAGGCCCGTCACCGCAGCCCACGCTCGCAGCCCGAGCAGGCTGACGCAGGCGACCAGCGTGATGAGGACCGGAGGTGCGGTCGCGAAGACCGCGGCGAGGTCCGGGGTCATGTCGTCGTCCTCGGCGCGCGCGCCCGCTCGGCGAACTGCCAGAGCAGCGACGGGGCGCACGCGAGCGCGAGGAAGATCGCGAAGGCCTCGAGGTGCCACAGCGACAGCGACAAGAGCAGCTGCGCGCACACGAGCAGCAGTGCGAGGCTCGTCGCGATCGTGAGGGCCAACTCGAGGGCAGGGCGATCGAGGTGGAGCAACCCCACGATGGACCACCCGGGGACCAACAGCGCGAAGGCGAGGCCGACCGCGAAGCGCGTCGGCCCGTGGATGCCGGCGACCACGAGCACGACGAAGGCGGCATCCACGGCGAGCAGCGCGAGTGCGGCACGCGCGCGCCACGGCGCGCCGCCGCCGACGCGGCGCGCGCGCGCGTCGGCGGGGTCAGTGGTGCTGGTCATCGGGCGCCGCCCTCGGGGGTCTCGTTCGTCGGGCCGGTGGGCTCCTCTCGACGCTGGGGGGCCCGGCCGAGCGCGAGGGGCCGCGAGGTCGCCTCGCCCTCGGCGGGCCCCGGTTCCGGCGCGCCCTCGACGGCTGCGTCGGCGGCGGCCGACGACGGGGCCACGAGCTCGGCGTCCTCGGAGAAGTCCGGTGCCATGTCGGCGCGACGGTACTGGCGCACGACCGAGGGGAGCACGACGACGGCGACGGCCGCCTGCCCGACGAGGAACCCGATGCCCACGGCGGTGATCCCGTGGGTCGACAGCAGCTCGGCGGAGACGCCCAGGACGATCGCGGCGGTCACAACCTGGACCGCCACGATCCTGCGGACGCGGCGCGCGAGACGCGCCAACGTCACGTACAGCACGTTGACCGCGAGGAACGGCAGCGTGAGGGCGAGCAGCTGCAGCAGGCGCGTCCCGGCGTGGGCGTAGTCCGCTCCGAGCACACCCAGCAGGTACGGGGCGAGCAAGACCAGCGCGACCATCCCGGGGAGCAGCAGGACCACGGCCATCTTGACTGCGCGGCGCACCCCCTCTGCGGCATGACCCGGCCGCGCCGAGGACTCCGCCACGAGCGACGTCGCGATGCTGAAGAGCAGGAAGTCGAACGACGTGCCGACGAGCCAGGGCGGCTGGAAGTACGCGGCCTGGGTGGTTCCGAGCTGGCCCGCGACGAGCAGCGCGGGGATGGTGGCCAGCGCGATGTACGCGACGCTCCCTGCGTACTCGCCCAAGAGCACGGTCGAGACGATCCGTCGCGACGGGAACGACGCTCGACCCTCGGCCCACCTGACGTGGCGCGGCAGCGCGCGGCGGAACAGGTAGTAGTTGATCGGCACGACGCACGCGATGACCGGAAGGACCCAGGAGTAGAACACCCCCGAGGAGGTCGCCAGGGCCGCGAAGATCGGGAGCAGGACGATCTTGGCAGCGGAGAACGACGTGTTCTCCACGGGCACCCAGAACGTCGCTCGTAGGCCCACGAGCGCGGCGTCTTCGATCGAGAAGATCACCCACAAGACGACGGCCGCGACGAACGCGACGGTCTGCCAGCGTCCGTGGGAGAGGAACTCGTGATAGCCGGTGAAGTTGATGAAGATGAGCGACGCAGCGATCGCTGCAACGCTGCTGGCCGCGTAGCCGAACGCGAGCATCCTCGGGGCCTTGGCGCCGGCGGCGTGCAGGTAGCGAGGAAAGATGATCGAGAGGTTCAGCTGCGCGAGGCTGGCGAGGAGCACCATCGCCGAGATCGCGGCCACCCCGTCGCCCACGTCCTCGGGCTTGTACAGCCGCGCGGCGACCGCCCAGAAGGCAACGCCCAGGGCCGCGCCGGTGGCGTTGGAGATCAGCAACGCCGTGGCGCTGTGGACGAGTCGGTCGCCCGAGGCGTCGGGCAGCTCGTGCTCGGCGGTCACGGGCGCGTCCGCGCGCTCATCGCGCTTCGCGCGTAGGCCAGGGGGCCGTAGGCCATCCCGAGGAGCTGGTAGCCGAGCGTGGCGCGCGGGTAGCTGGGTGCCGTGGAAACCGAGCGCGACGACCTCGGGCGCGTGAGGAGCCGCAGCGCGGGCGGGATCCTGCGCGCCATCTCGACGAGCTGGCGCGGATCGTGCACGACGAGGTCGGTGTACATGGCGGTCAGGCCGGTCCCGTAGCCGCGAACCTGGCGCAAGAACTCCGCCTCGGTGCGGCGGTGCGCGTGGCGGACGACCGCGGCCGGCTCGAAGGCGAGCGTCGAGCCGGCGAGCACCAGCCCGAGGAACATCGCGAGGTCCTCGCCGCCCTTGGCCGGCGTCCCGACCCCGAGGCGCTCGTCGAAGCCGCCGACGCGGTCGAGCGCCTCGCGGCGAAATCCCATGTTGCAGCCGGCGCCGAAGCGCCCCGGCGCATAGGGGAACAGGACGTCGTCGGCGTCGGGTGCGGCCGCGCTCACCACCTGGGCGCGGAACGACCGACTGAACCCCCCGTAGAACTCCTCGAACCACAGCTGGGGCTCGGTCTCGAACTCCAGGGGCAGCACGAGCCCGCCGACGCCGTCGATCCGAGCGTCGGACGCAAGTCGCGCGCCGAGGGCGCGCAGCCACCGAGGATCGGCGACGGCGTCGTCGTCGGTGAAGGCGATGAGGTCGCCGCGAGCCACCGCGATCCCGCGATTGCGGGCCGCGGAGATACCGGGGCGTCGCTCGACCTCGGTGCGGACCCGATCCCCCCCGGGCAGCGCGGGCAGCGGGGCCGACGTCGCGTCCGTGCGGTTGTCGACGACGACCACCTCGAAGTCGGGGTGGTCCATGGCGAGCAGGGCGCCGACGGTCCGCACGAGCTGGTCGGGCGATCGACAGATCGTGGGGACCACGACGGTCGCCGATGCGAGCTCGGCGGGGGGAACCTGCTCGAGGGGAACCTCGGACCCAGGATGCGCGGCCACGAGCGCCTCGAGGGCCCCTTGGTCCAAGCGGGATCCGGCGCGCGCCTCGAGCACGCCGAGCACCACGCCGGCGCTCGAGATCTCGACCCACACGCGGGTCCCCGGGGCTTCCTCAGGCGCCAGGAGCACTTCCGCCTGGGCGAGGTCGACGCGCGCGAGCGCCACGTGCCGTGGGGGCGGACCCTCGTCAGTGCGCGGCGATGCACTGCCCACCCGCCGCTTGGACATGGGACAAACCTAATCCGCTGGACTCGCGACGGACGTGCAGGTCCCGTCGCTTCCCCCCTTGGACTGGACCAGTTCGCCGAGGTCGTCTCCGCCCGGCTGCAGCGGTGCCCGGCGCAGCGCGAGGCTGCCTCTCAGGAACCCTGCGGCCGCGACCGCCGTGCCGACCAGGATCAGGGCGAGCCTCGTCGCCGCGGCGCGTGGCGCGCGCGGCAGGGCGCGGATCGTCGAGGCGATCTCCTTGGGCAGCGAGCGAAGGACGTGCGCGCGCTCCGAGGCGAGGCCGGACTTGGTCCCGACCAGCGACGACACGGCGGCCTTGGAGAGGCCCTCGGCCCAGCACCTCGTCCAGAAGTAGTGCCAGGTGAGCCGTGACGCGGGAACGAGGTGGTGGACCACGGCGTCGTGGGTGAGGACGAAGCGCTGGTCTGGGTGCACCGCGGTGTAGCGGATGCACAGCTCGGTCTCCTCGCAGCCGAGCGGGACCTTGCCGATGCGGCCGATCCCCGAGGTGAACCCGCCGACCTCGTCGAACACACGCCGCCGGATGGACATCGACGCGCCGATGGGGTTGCGGATCGTCGCGCCGGACTCGGGGAGCCCCGCGTAGCTGCAGCCGAGGATCCAGTAGTAGGTCTCGGGGAACCACGCAGCGGGCTCGGCGGTCCACTCGGGCACGATCCACCCGCCCGACCCCGCGACGGCGTCGTCGCCCAGCGGGACGAGGAGCGCCTCGAGCCAGTCGTGATCGGCGAACGCGTCGTCGTCGAGAAAGACGATCACGTCGCCGCTCGCCGCGGCGACGCCGGTGTTCCTCGCGCCCGAGAGGCCCTTGGCGCCGCGGTTCGCGAGCACCGTGGCACGATCGAACGCCGCTGTGGCCCGCTCGAGGAGCTCGTCGTTGTGGTCGATGACGACGAGGACCTCGTCGGGGGGCGTCGACTGGTCCAGCGCGCTGTCGATCGCCCTGGAAAGTGCGTCCCAGCGCTCGAGCGTGTAGGCGCAGACGACGACCGTGACCGACATCAGCCCTGGGAGAGGGGCTCGAGGACCATCGGCGGCGATACCGGCGCCCCGCCCCGAAGTGCCTGCGCCAGGTCATCCCAGCTGGCGGGCTCGGGGAACCCGAGCTCGGCCAGTCGGAGTGCGTGGGCCAAGGCGACGTGGACCGATGCGGGGTGCGCGAGGTCCGCGAGCAGCCCGCCGACGTACCCGCGTCCCACGTCGGGGAGGCTCACCGACGACAGCACGACCGTGGCGATGCCGCACTCGACTGCCGTGGCGAAGGCTCGCGAGTCCATGGCAGGGTCCGCGACGGTGAGGATCGACGAGGAGCGGCACAGCTCTTCGAGCTCGTCACCGGACAGATCGCCGTCGATCAGGCGGATGTGGTCAGAGTGGAAGCAGTTGTCGATCATCTCGGGGAGCATCGGGTCCGTGTGCCGCATGACGATGCGGAGCTGGTAGTCCTGGATCCACGCCTCGGGGATCGCGTCGAACGCGGCCAGCACGGTCGCGAGCGTCTGGGCGCCGTCGCGCGGCAGGAACGCGGTGATCGTGTGCAGGTGGGAGCGCTCGTTGGTTCCCGTCAGCTCGAGGGCGGGGTGGACCTTGACCGTCGGGCCGGCAGGGCCGAACTCCGCGCGGAGCGCGGCCGCATCCTGCTCGTCGCCCACCAGCACCAGGTCCGCGCGCGAGATCGACTCGGACAGCGTGAGCGCCCGCGCATGGCTCGGCCTCGGGAGGCTCGCGCACGCGACCACCGTCTTGACGCTTGCCGCGTTGGCGATCTGGACGTACTGCTTGACCCAGGAGTTGTCGATGCCGGGCCAGACGAACGCGACCGCCGTGCCGACGTCGCCGGAGAGCCAGCGCTTGAAGGCCTGTGATCGGAACCTCGCCGAGTCGGGGGCGCGGTGTCGCACGACGTGGTCCGCCACGTCTTCGACGTGCGCGATAGCGAGCGAGGGGGCGCGGTGCAGTCCCACGGTGAAGTCGAGGCCGAGATCGACCTCGATCCGCGTCACCGGGCCGGTCTCGGCGAGAGCGAGCACGATCTCGGACGCGACGATGCCGGGGATGGTCGTGGCCGAGCCGGGGCCGGCGACCACGATGACCGGGCGCTCCTCGCTAGGGCGCACGTGGGCGTCCATCGAGTCCTCAGGCCGCCGGAACACGGTACCTCCGGAACCTCTCGCGAAGGATGACGCGGCCGCAGCGAATCCCGTCCTTGAGGGCATTGAGGTTGCTGTGCCCGTGGATGCGGTCGGTCTCGAAGCAGGGGACCTCGGCGATCTTCATGCCCGCGCGGTGCGCGCGGATGTCGAGCAGCAGCTCGACCTCGAACCCGTCGGTGTCGATCTGGAAGGCGTCCAGGTTGTGTGCCCACAGGCCCTTGTAGCCATAGGTCCCGTCGGTGTACTTCGCACCGAACAGCACGCGGATGAGCATGCAGATCCCCGCGTCGCCGAATCGCCGCAGCTTGGTGATGTCCGTGGAGCCACCGCCCTTGCGGAACCGGCTGCCCTTGACGTAGTCCGCGCCGGCGACGAGGGCGTCGCGGAATGCGACGATGTCGGCGCCGTCCATCGAACCGTCCGCGTCCATGATGATGAGCAGGTCGCCCTTCGCGGCCTCGAGGCCGGTCTTCAGTGCCGCGCCCTTGCCGCGACGCGTCTGACGCACGACGCGCACGTCGGGTCGAAGGACGCGTGCGACGCGCTCGGTGTCATCCTTGGAGCGGCCGTCGACGATCACGACCTCGTCGACCCAGCGAGGGATCGTGTTGAGCACGTAGGGGAGGTTCCCTGCCTCGTTGAGGGTCGGGATCACCACCGACACGGTCGGTGAGGTGGCGGTCGAGCTGCGATGCTCGACGTCGCGCACGCTGACCGACAGCGTTGCCGGGCTGGGGGTCCTCACCGTGGTCCTCCTCATCAGCCCTTGCGCCTTACACACTCGCCGAGGGCGGGATTCTTGTCAATTGCCACTATTGCGAATGGAAAGGTGCACTGGGCTCCCCCCGGGGCCTTGGCCGTCTCCGCTGGGCGCCGCCCGACCTCGGCGCCGAAGCTGGGGTGACGCCGACGACCGAGCATCCCGAACTCCGCGCGCGCAGCGTAGCGTGCCGGTGGCTCACCGCGGCGGGCGGGACCTGCAACCACAGGTGACGCTTCGCGCGTCGCGAGCCCGCGCGGCGGCGAGGCGAACCCGAGCACGGGGGCTGCGCCCCGATCGATGGAACTGTCCCGTACGTACCTCACGTCTGTGCCTCTCCTTGCTCGCGACTGCATGCCCTACGTTGCGATCTGTTCGGGGATCGGCCTACTGAGGGGCGTACTCCGCCACCCAGTCGACCTGGGTCGACTGATTCGACGTCGGGCATCCCCAGCCCGACGAGCACCACGTTTGCTGGGTGATGTCCAGGGTCATGTCCTGGTGCGGGAGCTCCGAGGGAATCGAGACGCTCCCCCAGACCTGTCCGTCGACGGTGTAGGTGACCGAGTTGGCGGTCCACACGACCCCCCAGGTGTGCCACTGGGTCATGTCGATGCCCGAGAGCCGGCGCTGGTCGAAGGAGGTGGCGTTGGTGAAGTGCACGGTGGCCGAGGTCTTCGACGTGGTCCCGTCGGTCTCGTTGAAGTCGATCTCTGGGGGCCAGACCTTGGCGGTGGGCCACAGCAGCTGGACCACCGTGGGTCCCGGGCCGGTCTGGCGTGAGCGCACGAAGTAGGCGCCGTAGGTGCGGGCGAGGCCGCACTGGCACGTGCCGCCGGTGACCCACTCGTTGCCGTACGCGGGGTCCTGCCAGGCGTTCAGCTGCATCATGCCGCCGCTCACGGTGATGTGCGACGACGCCCACTGCGCGCCGGGGTCGCCGCCGGGCTGGCCGGTGAACGGCAGCCAGCCGCTCGGGAGCGAGGAGCCGGTGAAGTCCGTCACGTAGGACTGCGAGTAGCCCGGCAGCGCCGAGGGGTCCGGGGGTGCCATGCCCGAGGGCTCCGTGGCGTCCGGAGTGCCGACGGGGTACGCGGCGCCCGTGGGCGGCGTGGTCGTGGTCGTGGTCGTGGGAGCGACGGTCGTCGTCGTCGTGGTCGCCACCGTCGTGGTCGTCACCGGCGGGTGCCAGGGGTGGTGGGACTTCGGGGTCCAGCCCGTGCTGGCCAGACCCGAGTGGATCGCGGCGACCGCCTGGGGGGCGTGACCGCGAACCGACCGTGCGCCGAGCAGCGACGCGTCGGCGCCGTTGGACAGCATTGCGAGGAGGAGGCTGCTCGCACCGGCCAGGGCCGCCAGCTGCATGGCGCGCATCCCGGTGCGCTTGGACGCGCGGCGAGTGGCCGGACGGCCCGCGGCGACGAGGTCGTCGCACGCCGCGTGGCTACGGGCCGCTCGGTGCTCGTTCGTCATGTGGACCAACGTCGCAGCCTCAGGTCACCGAGCCGCCCACGCTGCGTCAACTCGCGCCCAATTCACCCCCCTTGCACACCGAGAGGACACGGCGCGGCCATCGTGGGGACGCCATGGGCAACAACGTGGGTGCAACACGTGGTTACCTCGGTCGCACCCGGGGGCACCGCGGTGCGCGCGACGGGGCGCGGTCCCGGTGCGGTCAGATCCGCTGGAGGATCTCGGCGACGAAGCGCCGCGCGGCACGTGCCGACATCGGGCCAACCTGCTCGGTCTTGCGACCCCCGCGATCGACGATCACGAGCTTGGCGTAGCAGTTCAGCCCGTGGCGGGCGTAGCGGGCGCCCTCGATGTGCGAGAGCGCGATGGAGCGCTCCTCGCGATTGAAGATCCCTCGCGAGATCAAGAGCCGACGGCTCGTGACCACCGCCGTGTCGCTTCGTCGCCACAGCTCGTAGAACCCGAGGGTGTAGATGTACTTGTAGAAGTTCGCGGCGGCCGACGGGCTCGCGGACATCACCGCTTCCTCGCCTTGCTGCAGGGGAAGGCCCCGCGGCGTGCGCGCGCGCCGGTGGTCCACGTCACCTGTCTCATCTTTGTTGCGGCCCATGTCGCTACGACCTCCTCGCACCACACTGCCTCATCGCGCGGCCCGTGACCAGCCGGGTCGCGCGGTGGCCCGGTGGCTAGATGTCACCGCCGAGGAACGACGAGGCGATCGGGCTCCCCCACCCGCTGGCGTCGTCGTAGCCCACCGCGGCGGTGTCGAAGCCCGCGATGTCGTAGGTCTTGTTGTTCCCGAGCGTGACGTCGCTGAAGTTCACGCCGGGATGCTGGACCGCCACCTGGTACAGCAGCGGGTTGACGAAGCCGAGCGTCGTGGAGTTGTACTGGTTCGCCAGCGCGAGGAGTGCCGCGACCATCGGCGCGCCGCAGCTGGTTCCGCCCACGTCGGCCCATCCGCCGGCTCCCAGGGAGTAGATCATGTAGCCGCTCGCAGGGTCGGCGTCGATCGACAGGTCCGGGACGCTGCGGCCCGACGTCGACGTCCCCGCGACGCCGGCCTGCCACGTGGGCTGGGGCCACAGCGAGGAGACACCGCCGCCGCCGCCCGCCTGGTCCGCGGTGTCCCAGACGACCTCTGCGTTCGGGTTCGTGCCGATCGAGGCGGCGTTGGCGACCGTCGTGCCCCCGATCCCGGTGACGTAGGGCTGGCTGGCCGGGTCGTCGACGCCGATGGCGCCCGCGATCGGGTTGGTCCGCGTCGAGAAGTACCCGAGGCAGTCAGATGCGCCCGTGTCGCCCGCGGCGGCGACCACGCTCTGGCCCTGGGCGGCCATCTCGGCGAAGATCGCGCTCTCGGCGGTCACCGTCGGCTTGTCCGCGCTCTCGCAGAACCCCCAGCTCGTCGAGACGACCTTGGCGGCGTCGTCGAGCGCGATGCGGTGGTAGGTGTCGATCGCGCCGGCCGGCGCGTTGGGCCCCTGGTACACCATTACGTTCGACTGCGGCGCGAGGGTGGCGACGATCTCGATGTCGAGGGCGGCTTCGACCGCGGCGTTGAAGTTGATCCCCCCGCCGCCGTCGACCATTACTCCCGAGACCGCCGCGGTCGCCGCAGGCGGCGTCTGCTGAGCGAGACAGTCCGCGTAGTGCGACACGTCGGAGGCCAGGTAGTTGGTGAGCTCGTAGACCGCGACGGTCTGGCCCTGGCCAAAGGCGCCGTGGCTCGCGAACGCGCCGTACTTGTAGGCGGCTCCCGCCTCGGCGATCGTGAACGGACCCGTGGTCGCGCTGGTCCCCGCGCTCATCGACGAGCAGTCCGTCGAGGCCGTGCGGGCGTGCGGTCGGATCGAGAACGAGGTTCGTGCCTCCGGCACGTCGGAGAGCCCGACCACCGTGCGCACCTGGCGCGAGATGGCCGCGGGCAGCACCGCGGGCGTCGTGTTCGCGTAGACCCGGTGGCCCTTGAGGGCGAACTGGCCGATCCTCGTGTGCAGCAGCGCCTCGACGTCGCGCACCGCGCCGGTGGCGTGGATGAACAGGTGGTCTGGGCTCGTCGTGACGAGCGTCATGCGGTGCGCCGCGAGGTACGCACTGACGTGCGCGATCGTCGCCGCGGTCGCCCCGAAGCGCGCGGCGAACCGACCTCGCCCGAGGTAGTGGTGATACGACGGCGAGCCGGGCGTGGACACCGAGGCGATGAACGACGTGAGCGCGGCGGGGTCACGCGGCGGGACGTAGAACTCGAGGCCGATCCTCAGGGGCACCGACGCGAGGGGGCGCAGCTGGGTCCCAGCGACCACATGGGCGCCGATCACGACGCGCGGCGTCGCAGCCGACGCTGGTGACGGCGCCGCGGCGCCGAGGGCGCCGACGGCGGCGACCAGCGAGGCGGCCGCGGTGAGCTTCGTCGTGAGTGCTCTCATTGCGGGTCCTTTCAGGCCGAGGCGGTGAAGTCGACGACGGGGTAGTGACCGCCGATCGTCAGGTGCCTGGTCGGTCCGAGGCGCTGGTCCGTTGCGAAGTTGGGGTCCGTCGAGCCCACCACCGCGAGGTTGAAGCCCCCGTGGGGTAGGTCCATGCCGTAGCCGAACTGGACCGGGCCGCTGAAGTTCTGCTGGTTGTAGTAGTTGGGCAGCTCCTGGGAGATGCCGCCCGCGCAGGTCACGTCGAATGCCTCATTGTCAGGGCAGGCCTGGAGCCACACGTCCGAGAGGTTGGACGAGTTCGGTCCCGAGATCGTGATCTGCCCCCAGATCGTGGGGTTCCGATAGGGCGCGTCGAGCGTCACGTCCTGCGCCGTCGGTGACGCGGGGACCGTGACCGGCGCGCCGACGATGAAGTCGCCGGACAGCGACGTGTACGCGAAGGCCATCGTCGCACCGCCGGTCACCCCGTAGAGGTTGAACGTCCCGCCGAGCAGCATCGTCGAGGAGACGAGCAGCTGGTTGGAGCATTCGGGGCTGAAGGGCTCAGATCCTGGGCAGACGATGACGTAGGACAGCGGGTACGCATTGTCCTCCCCGTAGGCGTTCGCGGGGTCCGGGAGGCCCGGGATCGCGAATCCGCCGTGGACGGTGACGGCGATGGGCGTGAGGGCGTACTTGACCACCTGGGCTGCTCCCGAGGAGCCGATCGTCACCGCCGGGCCGGCCTGGCGCAAGATGACCTGGACGAAGGCCGCGCTCACCTGTGGGCTGAAGTGGGTGAACGGGACCACCTCGGTGTAGGGCACGTAGGTCCCCGGGTCGAAGTAGCCCTGGAAGCTCGTCAGTGCCCCTGCCGAGGCATTCGCGTAGGTGCCGGCGACCACCTGGTTCGTCACCGGGTCCACGTAGACCAGCGCGGAGAACGACACACCGCCGCTGACATGGCCGGCGACCGATCCGACGACGGACGGGGTCACGTAGCTCGTGGTCGTGGCCGCCGTGACGCTGGAGGCCTCCGACGCCACCGACACCGTCGGGCCAACGAGGTCGAATTTCGAGGCGATCACGTCGCTCGCGGCGAACATCGACGTCCCCGAGCGGTAGGGCGCGTAGAAGACGCGCACCGTCCAGCTGCCCGGGGTGACATACAGCGGCAGGCTGGACCCGCCGAGCGTCTCGGCGATCGCGCACGCGCCGAATGACTCGTAGAGGATCAGCTGATCGGGTGTCACCGATGAGGGGCAGGCCACCGCCTCGAAGATGGTCTTGTAGCCGCTCGGCGCGCCGCCGACCGAGAATGTCGCACTTATCTCGGGCACCACGAAGGGCATGGTGAGCTTCTGGCTCACCGCGGTCGTCGAGCTCGCCTTGGCCACGAGCACCGGCGTGCTCGCCGGGTAGTAGCCCCCGTTGCTCATGCCGTCGAACAAGATGATCCCGAGCTGCCAGCCGGTCGCCGACGTCGGGATGCTGCCGAAGTCGTAGGTCCCCGTCGAGTCGGAGCCCTTGATGAAGTTCTGGTTCGCCAGCCACGCTGGTGCAGCAGGTGTCCCGCAGTACGGGCCGTAGGTCGTGCCGCCGGGACACGCGAGCACGAGCACCTGGATCGTCGAGTGCGACGGCATGGAGGTGACCGAGAACGTGCCGGTGATCCGAACCGTTCCGCTCGATTTGCGCGCCGCGTTCGGCGAGAGGTCGCCCGCGCCCGCGGCGAGACCGTAGAGCTGCGCCGCGCCGACGTGATCGAGGTCGGGGAACTTCGGGGTCTGCACGCGCCCGTCGAGCATCGAGGTCGCGGTGCCATGCGACAGCAGCGGCAGGCCCTTGACGTCCGAGACGATCCGGTCCGTCCCCTTCCTCGTCCACAGCATCGAGGCGTAGGGCGTCTTCGACGCGACCGCGGCGCGCGTAGACGACGCGGACGCTGTGCTCAGCGCTCCCGCCGGTGCGGTGGCCGCCATGAGCGTCGCCCCGGTGAGCGAGACGGCACACGCCAGGGCAAACGAGTTAACGGCGGTCCTTTTCATGCCCCTCCCATCGGACGAGTCACCATAACGCGGAAGCCCTCTTCGTGCGGGGGTCCTCGCGTCGCGTCGCCAGGAGGGGCCACCGGTGACGAGCACGCACGCGGCACCGCAGAATCGGCGTGTGCGGGTCGAGCGAGGTGGCGGCGCGCTCGACTCGATCCGGTCGGGCGCAGCTTCGAAGGAGGCCGAGGGATCCTCGCGCCAGACTCGAGGTCGGCGCCATTGCGCGACGTCGGCCTCGTGGGCGCTGAGGGACTCGAACCCCCGACCTGCTGGTTGTAAGCCAGCTGCTCTGACCAGCTGAGCTAAGCGCCCGAGCCCGCGAGCCTAGGTCCGCGGCTTCAGCCGGCGGTGACGAACCGGACGACCTCGTCGCACAACTCGGGGCTCGCGGCGCCGACGGGTCGACGACGAGCGTCGGAGACCTCGATCAGCTCCTCGCCCCCGGCGTCGCGGACGCATCCGCCCGCTTCTTGGACCACCAGCAGCGCGCCGAGGTAGTCCCAGGGACTCAGCTTCGACGCACCGACGACGGCGTACGCGTCGAGGGTGCCGTCCGCGACCTCGCACAGCTCGAGTGACGCGGCGCCCAGCGCACGGAACTGCGCCCAGCCTCCATGGCGTGGTGGGAGCCCCGAGAACGCGACGATCGACGTGGACATCGCGGTGGCACCCGAGACCCTGATGTCGGTGCCGTCGCGCGTCGCGCCCTGGCCGCGGACCGCCGCGTACGACGTGCCGGTCGCCTGGTTCACCACGAGCGCGCAGCGCGGGCCGTCCGCATCCAGCACGCACATGCTCGTCGAGTAAAACGGGATCCCCCGGTCGAAGTTGGTGGAGCCGTCAATGGGGTCGAGGACGCACACGAGGGGTCCGTCGCCCGAGGTGCCCGACTCCTCCGAGAGCACGCGCAGGCCGCCTTCGACGAGGACGTCGAGCGCGGCGGCGTCGGCGACCAGGTCAAGGCGGTACTGGCCCGGTCGCGCGCCCGAGAGGCCCTGTCGGTGCCCCCCGCGGATGGCGTCGCCGACCGCGTCGGCCGCGCCGCGCAGCAGTGAGAGCACTTCTGCGTCGCGCACGCCGAGAGCGTACCGTCGGCTGGCGGTGACGCCCCGCGGGTAGTCTTCGCTTCGTGGCAGCCATCGACGTGGCGGGATACGTCGCGGATCTGAAGGACCACTCCGTGGACCACGGATTCCACGTCCATGACGAGCGGCACTTCGTCGAGACCTACTCGCTGCGCCAGGTCTGGGAGGTCGACTTGCACCCCGAGGACGGGTGCGGTGGCCCGCTCGACCTGCACCTCGCACTCGACGTCGACCCGAGGATCCTGCTCAGCTTCGAAGACGCCGTGCTGGGCCTGCCCGAGGACGAGGAGCCGCCGGACGAGTTCCACTTCCCAATCACCTTCACCTGGGCGCTCCCGCCGCTTCCCCACGCCCCCGACCTGCTGCGCCTCGCGATCGACCTTGCGCCCGTCGGCGGCCTGGTGCTGCCCCTCGAGGTGTCGGCGACGGACTCGTACGCGTCGGCGACCGACGGCTCCGAGCGCAGGGTCACGATCGTCGCGCGGCATCCCGTGTCGCTCGCGGCGGTCCTCAAGGGTGAAGAGCTGCTCTGCGACGTCTTCGACCGCTGCCGCGACGTCAGCGAGTTCCTGCTTGAGCGTGCAGAGGCGTGGCTCGACTGACGCGGCGCCTCGCGGTCGCCGCGGCCGCGATCGCCGCTGCGGCGGGGCTCGCGGCGTGCGGGGGCGGCACCAACTCGAGCGCGGTCGCCGCCTGCGGTGGGGTGCACCGCGCGCTCGCAGACTTCGCTCGCTCCCAGCATGCGCCGACGCGTGCGATCGCTGCGGCGGACCTGGCGGCCGCCCAGCACCAGATCGCGCTCGTGATGCAGGACGCGGCCATCGCGAACTCCCAGGACGGCACCTACAACGCGCTCATGACCCTCATGCAGCAGGCCCAGGAGGTTCCGTTCCGCGACGTCGTGCCCGCCCTCACGGTCGAGTGCAGGGCGGTCGACTCGCCGACGGGCTTCCTCTGAGCCGTCCTTCTAGCCGCGTGCCGCCTGCTCCTGGGCGAGCCTGCCCTGGGTGACGAGCACCGGATAGATCCTCGGGGAGAGGTACGGCCCCGCCTGGACCGAGAAGTGCACGCCGTCGGGGGCGCGCACCGTGACGCCGTCGATCGACTGGTGGAACACCCCTCCCGGGCAGACCATCGAGTACACGTCGAGCACCGTTGCCCCCGTCCTCCTCGCGACGGCGCGGACGATGTCGTTGTACGTCGCGATCCGCTCGGGAGAGTCCTCGGGCCAGGGCTGTCCGTTCGCTCGCTCGCCGCTGCTCGCGCACGGCTGGGTCATCAACACGACGCGCGCGCCGTGGGCGCCCGCGATCGCGACGGCCTGGGTCAGCCCGGCGGCGACCTGGGCCTGGAACGCGGGCTGGGTGATGTTGACCAGTCGCCCGTTGACGTAGAGGTTGTGGACCTCCCAGCGCCCGGCGAGGATCGCCACGACCTGGGGGTCGAAGCTCGACACTGCGTGCGCCCAGATCTGCTGCATCGTCTCGTGGGTCCCGGGCTGGCGACGGCAGGGCCAGTTCGTCGGGATCGCCACGCCGTGTTCGATCTGCGCATCCGAGGTCGTGACCCCGCACCCCAGGATCGTCGAGCTCGCGTTCTCGTTGACGTCGTAGACGTGCGACCACGGCGCGATCGCCACGCCGAGCGTGAGCATCGTCGAGTCGCCGAGCATCAGGGCGCGGACGGGGTCGTGGAACGGCGGCTGGGGCGGCAGCGCGCCTGCCGCGGGCAGCGCAGCGGCGAGCGACGTCGAGACGACGACCGCGACGGTGATCGCGACGGCCCCGGCGGTCGCCGCGACGGCGCGTGCGCCGCGGAGCACGAGCCCGTGACGGATCGGGCGCTCCACCAAGTAGAACGACGCGGTCGCCACGAGCACGGTCACGCCCACGCGAAGAGCGAGGAGCCGCACCCCGAAGAGGCCGGTGCGGTCGTGGTTGAGCCACAAGAACAGGGGGAAGTGCCACAGGTACAGCCCGTAGGAGATGCGGCCGACGAAGCGGATCGGCGACCACCCCAGCACCTTGGACAGGGCGCCGTGCGGCACCACGACGACGCTCGCGATCACGGCCGCCGTGGCGAGCCCCGCGACAAGGAAGCCGCCCTTGTAGAGCCATGACGTCTGCCCGGTGACCCTGAGGACCATGGCGGAGAGAACGACGACGCCGCCGAGCCCGCCGAGCTGGACCAGGATCGAGGTCGCCCCGCGTGCGCGCAGCGACGAGGGGTCGCGGTCCCTCGCGAGCATCGCGAGCCCTGCGGCGAGCGCGGCGCCGCACAGCATCGTCATCGCGTGGGTGTCGGTGCCGTAGTACAGCCGGGTCGGGTCGCCGCCGGCACGGTGCAGCCATGCCATCCACGCCGTGGAGCCGAGCGCGCCCGCGACGGCGAGCACGAGCAGCGTCGCGGGCGTCCTGCGAAGCTTGACGAGCGCGAGCACGACGAGCGGCCACACGACGTAGAACTGCTCTTCGATCGCGAGCGACCAGGTGTGGGTGAGCGGCGACGGGGCCAGGGCCGCCTGGAAGTAGCTCGATCCCTCCAAGATGAAGTGCCAGTTGGCGACGTACAGCAGCGTCGCGAGCGAGTCGAGCCGAAGGCCCGGGTACGTGCCCTGGGGTGCGGCGAGCCACGAGAAGAGCCCGACGAAGCACAGCACCAAGAGCAGGGCCGGCAGCAGGCGCCGCGCGCGGCGCGCCCAGAACGATCCGAGGCGGATGGTCTGGGTGTGCCGCGCCTCGCCGAGCAGCAGCGAGGTGATGAGGAAACCCGAGAGCGCGAAGAAGGTGTCGACGCCGAGGAAGCCCCCGGTGACGTGGTTGACGCCCGCGTGGTACGCGATGACCGCGGCGACCGCGAAGGCGCGGATCCCGTCGAGCCCCGCGACGTAGCTGAGCCGCTCCCCGACCGGGGAGGCGTCAGGGTCCTCCCTGGCGACGTCGTCGCTCACGCAGGCGGGTAGGCCTGGACCCTGTCGCGGACCCACTGGAGCGAGCCGGGCTTGCCGACCTCGTCCTCCCAGCCCGACAGCGCGAGGTGGACGTCGTCGACGCCCGGGATGCTCGCGATGACCTCGACGGTCAGCGCGTCGACGGGCTCTTGGTCGACGCGGATGTCGCCGAACCCGTCCTCGAGCATCTCGGTGTCCGGCGCGGTCATCGTGTACAGCTCCGAGGTCCCCACGACGTAGTTGAGCGTGTAGCGCATGCCGCTCGCGTCGTACCACCGGTCGCCGAGCTCGAGCTCCTCGCTCTCGCGTCGACGCTCGTCACCGTCATAGAACGCCTCGATGTCCACCACGCCACGCTACTCCGAGACGGCATCGGCCCCTCGGTGCGCGGGCCCGCGGGGAGCGATGGGGGGAATCTCGCGCGGATCCTCCCGCGATGCGAACTCCCACCTCACCTGACGTCTTGTCCCAGCTGCGAGCCGAGTGGCGGCGGCTCGGCCGCTCCCCCGCCGCGCGGCACTGCCTGTGCCGGCTGCGCGGCGCTGCGCACCAGCTGGTCCCGTGCCACGTCCGCGACCTCCACGGGCTCGTCGAGGCGCTCGAGCCCACGGGCGGCCTCGACACGCTCGGGCGCGCCAGGGTCGTCGAGCTGCTGCTCGAGCACGCCGACGACCCGCTCGTGCGACGGTGCCTGCTGCAGACCTTGCTGCCCGGGATCGTCGCGGTCGCGCGCAAGCTCCGCTTCGGCGAGGGCATCGCCGAGAGTCCGTCGAGCTTCCTCGCCGACGCGCTCTGCGAGGCGTCGGACCTCCTCGCGGAGTGGGCGGGCCAGAAGCGGGCCTACGCGGCGCCGGACCTGCTCAGTGCCCTGCGCTGCCGGCTCCGCCGCCGGCTCCTCTCAGAGAAGGCGCGCCGCGCGGAGCTGCGGTCGGTTCCCGAGCGCCCCGCGGCGCCCGACCCGCTCGCTCCGGGCACCATGGCGCACGAGCTCGCGGTCGCCGCGGCGAGCGGCGGGACTGCGACGCGGCTGCTGTACGCGCGCTGCGTCCTCGACATCCCGACCTCCACGCTCGCTGCGGCGCTCGGCGTCTCCACGGGCGCGGTGCGTCGACGCATGGTTACTGCGGCGAGCTCGATGCCCCCGGCGTGGTCGTAGCCTGAGGCCGCGATGTCGAGTCGTCGACTGCCGACCGGAGGGCTCGCGGTGCTCGCGGCGGTGCTCGCCGCGCTGGCCGTGCTCGTCGTCGTCGGCGCGCGCGCACGTGTCGTCGAGGTGC
>Ga0209698_10001926_pt1 | contig 23831 bp, 19 predicted proteins | sample LitLauG_LLR_2012_FD_187203 | JGI IMG/M metagenome (GOLD analysis project Ga0209698, IMG submission 187203) | Freshwater sediment microbial communities from Pennsylvania, USA - Little Laurel Run_MetaG_LLR_2012 (SPAdes) (version 2) | ecosystem: Environmental > Aquatic > Freshwater > Creek >... | reverse complement strand
TGATTGGGGAAGACATTGAACTGGTGATTCGCGGGTCTGAGGATCTGGGTGCGATACGTGCGGACGCGAGCCAGATGGAACAAGTGATTATGAATCTGGCCGTCAACGCGCGTGACGCCATGCCGACGGGGGGGCGACTGCTGATTGAGACGTCGAATGCCGAACTGGATAGCAACTACAACGCGGTGCACCCCATTGTGCGGCAGGGCCGGTACATTCTTTTGGCGGTTTCGGATACCGGAACAGGAATGAATGCTGAAACGCAGGCGCGCATTTTTGAGCCTTTTTTTACGACCAAACCGCAGGGCAAGGGCACGGGACTAGGCCTATCGACGGTGTACGGTGTCGTGAAACAGAGCGGCGGATTCATCTGGGTTTACAGCGAAGTGGGGAGAGGGACTTCGTTCAAAATTTATCTGCCGCGGGTGGATCAGGCCGTGGAACGCACCGGCGCGGTGCGAGTGGTGTCCGAGGCGCCGCGAGGGACGGAGACAATCTTGCTGGCCGAAGACGAGCAGGACGTCCGTGAGGTGGCCTGCGAATTTCTCGAATCCGGCGGTTATACCGTGATTGAGGCGCGCGACGGTTCGGATGCCCTTATGAGAGTCGAGAAATACGATGGCGCCATCCATTTGCTCCTGACGGACATGGTCATGCCGGGAATGACCGGGCAAGAACTTTCCGCAAGATTACTGGAACGTCGCCCAGAAATACGCGTCCTCTACATGTCGGGATACAGCGAGCGGGCCGCCGCTGAATCTACGCGGGAGGACTCCGCGATTCGCTTGCTGGCGAAACCCTTCAGCCGCTGGGCGCTGCTTCGCGCGGTGCATGAAATCCTGAAGTCATCCTGAAGTTGTCCGTAGTTTTTCGCGGAGACGGGCTGCGGCGAGTTTCAATGTAGCTTCGGATGCTTCCTATGCCAGTCGGTATGAGATTGAAATACTCGCCCCGCCTGGATAACCGCGTAATCGTCACCAGCTCTGCCCACAAACTGAAGTCCGACAGGGAGGTTTTTCTCCGTGAACCCGCAGGGAACGGATATTGCCGGGAGCCCGCAAATATTGCCAAGGCCGCCGAGAGGATCGGGAAACACGAGGCCGGTTTCGAGATTCAAGGGCAGCGGAGTCGCTGGGACCGGCTGCGAAGCCGTGGCCAGCACGTCAAACGTCTCGAATAGGGAATCCATTTTTTTCTGAGCGATTTCCCTGACTTTAAGAGCCTGCAGATAATCGGCTGCGGAATACTGCTCGTTGACATAGCCGGCGATTTGTCCGAGAGGATCGGTCAAATCGCTCACTCGACCCGAACGAATCAGGGAGCGGAATGAAGCGGCAGACTCCACGGCCACGATAATGCCGCCTGCCTCCTCCCAGGGGCCAACAGGGAGGGCCGCATCTCTCACGCTGGAAGAGTATTTTCTGAGGACCCTGGAGGCGGCTTCGACGGGTTTCGCAACGCCGGGTTCCAGCGATTTCCAAGCATTGGTGAGCCAGCCAATTTTCAGTGGGCGCGCACGCAACTCCATGGACGGTGAATAGGTGAAGGCGCCTTTATCGATGGGAACGGTGCCGCGATCCTTTGGATCGTGACCGGCTATGGCCGCGAAGACCCGCGCGCAATCCTCGGCGCTGCGGGCCACCGGGCCGATTTTGTCCATGGAAGGCGCGAGTGCCATCGCGCCGTAGCGGCTGACGCGTCCATAAGTAGGCCGCAGGCCGCTGACACCGCAGTACGCGGAAGGGCAGATGATGGAGCCCCAGGTCTCCGTGCCAATGGCAAACGCGGCCAATCCTGCGGCTACGATGGCGCCCGATCCTGAAGATGAGCCGCAAGTCCAGCAAGTGGCGTCCCAGGGGTTTTTAGCTTCACCTTGAAGCGAAGCGGAGGCGAAGCGGTAACCCATCCCGCCCGCTAGCTCAATCATCGAGGCTTTACCGAGCATCACGGCGCCGACGCGGTTCAGATGGTCGATCACGGTCGCGTTGTAATCGAATACCTGGTTTGCAAAAGGTTTCGCTCCCCAAGTAGTCGGCAGTCCTTTTACTGCCAGCAGATCTTTCGCGGCATAAGGAATGCCGTGCAGCGGGCCGCGATAGTGGCCGCGTTGGATCTCTTTTTCCGCGGCCTGAGCTTGTTCGAGAGCAATTTCGGGGGTCAAGAGGGCATAAGCATTGAAGCGTGGCCCAAATTTCTGGCTGCGCTCCAGGTATGCCTGCGTCAGATCGACGGGCGAGAGCTTTTTTGATTCGATTCGTTTCGCCAGTTCGCTAACCGAAAGATAGAAAATCTCTTCGCCAGGCATTCGGAGGCTCCTCAGGAATTCTTCGGCGCACTTGCGGGTTTTGGGGGCGCCGGCATCGGCGAGGGCTTCTTTTCCCGTTCCATCAGGGGCTTCAAATACAAGGCTGGGCCATCCCCATTTTCCGTCGCGAACGCCCGAAGACGATCGAGTGATGGTTGCGCCTCGATGGCCAGTCTGCGGATATCGGCCTTCTGAGTGTCGGAGAGCCGGCTGCCATATTGAGCAAGAATGGATTGAATTCGTGAGTCGACTTCGGCTTGTCCTTCCGGAGAAAGCTTGGCGGTATTCGCGGGCTGCTGCTTCGGAAGAGGCCCGGCGCCAGACTTCGCGCCAAGAAGATTTGAGGGTGTCAGGGTTGCGGCGGCGGAGACAAAGGCGGCACGGCGCGCAAATTCGCGCCGGCTCATCGCGGAATCGGGTTTGTTGCCCATCGCGGTCCCTCCTCGAATCAAGTCAAGCACTGCAAAATGACGCGCGAAAGGCGCGAACCGAGGCTACTGAATCCGTGTTCGAGCGTCAACTGGAATGGCTGTAAGTTGTAAGCATGGTGTTTGCGGCAAATTAGGATCATGCGATTGGGAGTCACTGAGGTCTGCATGGACGCCGGTAGTCAGTATGTCTACGGCTCGAAGCGGAAGTGAATGGTGATGGTGACGTGTGAGGGAACAGGCTGGCCGTTCCGAGTAGCGGGTTCGTATTGGAATTCCTTTAGGGATTCAACCGCCGCTGGTCGCAAAGAAGGCGGGCCTGAGATGACACTGATAAAATTCACTTCGCCGGCCGTGCCGACAACCGCATCAATCACGACGTTGCCCGTTTCAAAGTCCCGCAGAGCTTCCAAGGACGCCACGGCGCGCACCGATTTGATCAGCTTGGGTGGCACGAATCCGCTCTCCACAGCGGAGGCCGCAGCCAAGTTAGGCGCGGTTCTTCCGGTGTTTCGATCCGGTGATTTTTTCGTTGCCGGCGTAATCGAGGGAGAGGTCTTTTTGGAGGACGGCTGGGCTTCGGAAGCGTTCGAACCCACCGGCGTGGAAGGCTCGACCGCATCCCCGGGCTCGGACGGAATGGTGCCAGTCACAGCCTCGCTATGCGAAGGCGTTCCTGCTGAGGTTACCGGCGCATCGCTCGCCACTCTCGCATTGCTGAAATCCCTGTGCCCGCTCACCGATTCCGGGCTTCCCGGCGGCAGCGAAGCGTTCGCATTGCCGGCGTTCACGGATCGGCCGCTCATTGATCTTTTTGTCCCGGACTGCCATGGCAGCCAATGTTTGAACCACGCGGCTCCGACCACGGTGAATGCCAGCGCCGCCAAAAGCAGCGCGAGGCGAAGGACTCCGCCACGGAAATTGGGGGTGAAACTGCCTCTGGCACGCAACGAGCGCTTAGACTTTGGCAGCGCCATACTAAAGTCCTGCGCGGGCTGCGGCAGTTGCAGCTGGTCTTCAGAGGGCCATTGCGCCGGACCAGCAGGTTGTTCGACGGGAAGAGCATTGTTCATTGAGCCGCTGGCAACGGCATCGATGGACCTGGTGCCGGCGTTCGATTCTGCGCTATGCACGGCGTCCGCGAGAAATGCCACCGGAGACTCCGCAACCGATGGCGCTGCCGGAGGCGTTGCAGACGGTAAGGGAGTCTCAACGTTCTCGGGAGGCGTCTGTGCCAACACTGGTTGTACCCGCAGCGCAGCTACATCACGCTTAAAAGCGTCTAATTCCTCGGCTACCGGCGCCGCAGGCAGTTCCCCTGGCTCGTCTGCTGTGGCTTCTGCGGCGATCACCATCTCAGCGGCTTTCGCGTCCAGACTGTTTTTGGGCAAAAGCGCGGAGGCTGCGGAAAATTCCATGCCCCAAAAACGAGGAGCGGCTTCGGCGAATTCCAGCTCCACATAGCAGATCGTCGGGCGGTAAGCGCGTTTGCGTTTCACTTGAGCGACCACTTCGCGCTTTGATTCGACGTTGGTCAGCACCAGCAACTGCCCGGGAGATACGGCAGCAGATAACTGGATTACGCCGCCTGTTTCACAGACCAGGACCGAGGTGGTTTCTTCCGCGAATAGCTGGCGGTCGAGCGCGTTCTTGTCAGGAGGGGCGCCACTCACCGTCACGCGTACTTCCTGTGCAACCATGTTTGCTTTTAGAAGTGGTTTGGGATCAGGCGCGGGAGATGCGATTTCTTCCATCTCGACCGGAGTCTCCTCGAACGGCGGCTCGGAAGGTGCTGCCGTGGGCTGCGAAGGCTCAGCCGAGGGCTCCGCTGACTCTGCCGCCGGCGGAGTAGTCAAGAGATTCATGTCTTCTGCGGAAGACAATTCGCTCAATCCTTTTGCCGGGGTTGCGAGAGGCCCCGGATGAATTTTAGGCTGGGTAGGACCGTTCGGGTTGGGAACGACCCACGCCCTTCCATTTTCTGTGCGCGGCCAGCAAGCTCGCTATGGTACGAAGGTACTGCATACCATATTAAACACCAGCAAGCCGAACGTTAAACTGCAAACTATTACGAAGCCGCACGCAAAATTTGAATCTACTGCTTAGCACAGAAACCGCTTTTAGAGTAGCAAGCCGGTCCGCGCGCTGCTAGCTCACCTCCGTGAGCGAGCGGATCTGCGTTTCCAGAGCTTGATTGTATTGCCGCTCGATCTGGAGTTCCGTTTGCAATTTCTTCACGAGCAGATCCAAATGGGCAATTTCTACGCGAAGCCTTTGGATATCGGCGGACGTTGGAGCCGGCCGGGCAGGGGCTCCTGCCAAATGCTGAGGATCATGCTGGGGCGGCGAGGGCGGCCGCGGAGTGAACGCTTCGGCAAGCGCGCGAGGCCAAGCTGATTCAGGAGTGGCCGGTGGCGCCGGAGGAGTCGCAACAGGGCGAGGTGCGGCTGGCGCGGGAGGCGGCGAAAAGAGATTGCTGAGAGCATTGGACGGCGCTGGGCGCTCCGCGATTGGTGCGGGCATCGCGCTCTTCGGCTCCAAGAGGCTCTTCACACGGCCAATCAGTTCTTGCGGTTGAAAGGGCTTGCGAATCAATTCATCCGCTTTTACCGAGACCGCTTTGTCTGCGACGCTCTTATTGACCACTCCGGACATCAGCACGACCGGAGTTGTGCTGTACTCGGGATTCTGTTTGATCTGGCTGCAGACCGAATAGCCATCCTGATCGGGCATGATCACGTCGGTGATCACGATGTCGGGACGATTCTGCTCGAACTGCGCGAGCGCCGAAGCCGCATCGGCACAGGTAATCACGTTGATGTTTTCGCGGCGGAAAGCGATCTTAATGACTTCGCGCATCGTCGCGCTGTCATCGATGAAATAGACCGTAGGAGTCCGTTTGGCTGGAGCTTCGCCCAGCGGTGGGAGGGTCATCGCTTCGCTCATAGCGCTTCCTTGTCCGCCATGTCACGCGTGCCTTCGTCGAACTCGCGCATGGCATCCAGCATAAGATCGGTTGCCGAACGCAGTACGGTGCGCTGCGTCGAGGTGGTCCCGTACGTAAATTTGTAAACGCCCTCGTTGCTGTTACCGAGGCTCTTCAAAATGTGAATGACGGCTTCATCGCCAAAGAGATTGCCGCACTCGGCGTGGGTGATGGCCCCGGCATCGTAGAACAGCACGCCGTCCGTTTCGCCGGCGTTGATGTGCAACGCGCCGGTCTGGTGTGCGTGCCCCAGCATCTGCATGACGCCCGTGAGGTCGTGATGCGTCAGGTTGCCGCTCAAGCTGGTGTCGGACTGGTCCAGCATCTGTGTAGGTTGAAAACCTTCCGCTTTGCTGACGAGGATCTGTTTTACGTGGGCGGCGATTACCGCAGGTTGGCGGTTCCGGTCGATGTAATCGTCGCAGCCAGCCTGAAATGCTTCCATCAGGGCGCGCTGACTCCCGTCGCCAAGAGCGATAATGGGCAAATTGGAGTTTTTTGAGTCGGCGTGAATGATGCGTGCCATTTCCAGAGCGCCCATCTCGCGCATGTTTGTGGCGCAGAGAATCGCGGAAGGCGCGTCATATTCGAGGGTGGTGAGGGCAAAAGCCGCCTGGGTGCTGGAGATCACTTCAAAGCCCTCGCGTTTCAACGCATCGCCGAGCCGCTTGGCGAAATAGACGTTGCTGTCGATCAACAGAACTCTCACGGGACGCCCGGGGATCACGGCCGCGCCTCCGCTGTTTGCAGGGCCGCCGGACGAGCAAGGGTTTGCTCTGAACCAGGCGTGAGGGTATCGAGGTTCAGGACCTCGATGACGTCACCATCATGCGAAAGCCAGCCCCCGACATGCGGCGCGTCCGATTCCGATGCCGCCATCATTTCCGAATTGATGAGCTCGCACTCGCCGGTCACCGGGACCGCAATCCACTCTTTCAGCGTGCCGTAATTGCGCACCGCAATCAGGTAAAACCGGCGCGAAGTCAGGCGCTTGCCGAGCAGCATTTCCGAAACGTCGCACACCGGAACAATCCGGCCGCGCCGCAGGATTACCCCTTCCAATTTCGACGTGCGGTGGGGAAAGCGAAAAACCCGGCTCGGAGCAACGAGTTCCGCAATCTGATTCGCCGAAACGGCAAACCGCCTCTCGCCCAGCCGTAGCAGGACGAAGGACTGCAGTTCGAGTTCGGCGGATACCGTCATTGTGCCAAGCCTGTCTCTTCGAGTGCCGCCGCGGCCGAATTGTCCTCTTTCAGAAGCGCCGCATCGAGCAAGGCAAGTTCTTCGGGCGACAAAAACCCCTCCGGGTTCACCACCGGCACGACGGTTTGATCGAGAGCGGTCAAACCCCGATACCACTGCCGCTCTTCGTGGCAGAAGGAAAGTGGCAGGGCCTGCAGGCGGGTCATGGCGGCCATTTTATCGATGCCGTCAATCAAGAGCGCCGTGCGGGTCTTACGCAGCACGAAGAGCAACGCTCCTTCCGCGGCGTGCAAACCAAAATGCATGGCGCCATTGACGATAAAGAGAGATCGATCCCCGCGCCGCACCACGTGGCGCACTTTTCGAATCCCCGGCGCGGCGATTTCGGTGGCGGCACCGGACATGCTATCGACGCTGCGCACTTCCTGTACGGAAGCGGAGGAGACGGCGAACAATTGCCCGCTGACTCGAAACAAAATAATCTGTTCGGTTTTTGCGGAGCTTGCTTTCGCTGGAGCCGCCAGACGCATCAACGAACTCCCGCGGGCGCCGTGCGGCAAATTCCCAGGACGCGCTTTTCGATGGCGGCGTAAATATCATCAATGCCGAGAACCTGATCGACGGCGCCGGCTTTGATGGCTTCGGCGGGCATCCCGAAAATCACGGAGGTCGCTTCATCCTGCGCCAGCACCAGGCCGCCTGCGTTCTTGATGGCCAGGGCGCCGTTGGCGCCATCGTTGCCCATTCCGGTCAGCACGCCTGCGATGCTCAGTGGGCCGGCGAAAGCCGCGACCGATTCCATGGTGACGTCAATATTTGGCAAATAACCACTGATGCGGCCGGTAGTTCCATCCAACTGAATGCGGCCGGTGGCTGTAACGCGAAGATGCTGGCCGCCCGGACAGATGTAGAGCGTGCCGGGCTGCAGAGATTCGTTGGCTTCCGCTTCTTTTACACGGATTTCGGTGAATTCCGCAAGCTGCGCCGCGTATTGCGTGGTGAATGCGGCAGGCATGTGCTGAACGAGAATCACCGCGGCTGGGAAATCTGCCGTAAAGCCGGGAGCGATGCGCATTACCGTGGCAGGCCCACCAGTGGACGCTGCCAGGACCACAACCGGGAAACGCTGGTCAAGACCGGAAGAAGGTGCAGGCCGTGCGCTCACGGGCGCGGGCGCCGAAGCCTTGGAGCCATTCGCATTCTGAATCGTAGACGCCAGACGCGATGCGGTGCGAACGACGCGCACTTTGGCGGCCATGCGCATCTTGCGCAGCAGGTCTTCTTTCACGCTCTGCATATCGAGATCGATGGCGCTGGACGGTTTGGCGACAAATTCGATGGCGCCAAGTTCCAGCGCTCGAAGAGTGCTGGCCGCGCCTTCGCGCGATTCAGAACTGACGATGACGATCGGCCGCGGATTCGTGGTCATGATCTCCGCGGTGGCCTGGAGGCCATCCACATGCGGCATATTGATGTCCATGGAGATAACGTCAGGCTTTAGCGATTCCGCCAGAGCCACGGCTTCTCGGCCGTCTTTCGCGCTGCCGATAACTTGCAGTTGATCGTCAGCGTTGAAAATGCCCTCGAGGACTTTTCGCATAAATGCGGAATCGTCCACTACGAGCACGCGAAACTTTTTGATAGGGGTCGCCATTGTTGGTTTACGCTACCGGCGCGACCGGGCGTGGCGCCTCCGTTCCTATAAGTTGTTCGACAGCAGCGATCAGTTGATCCTCCTGCACCGGCTTGGTGAGGAATGCCGTGGCGCCTTCCTTCATCGCGCGATCGCGATGCTTTGCGCCCGCGCGAGATGTAACGACCATCACGGGAATTCGCCGTGTTGAGGGACTCTGGCGCAATTGCACCATCAATTCGTAGCCGGTCATGCGCGGCATTTCGAGGTCGGTGATCACCAAGTGGCAGCCGTGCTGCGTCACCAGTTCGGCGGCTTCCAGTCCATCCGCGGCAAGTTTTACGCGATAGCCGTTCTTCTCCAGCATGCGGCCCACGAATTTGCGCACGCTGATGGAGTCATCTGCCACCACGATGACGCGTTCTTGCTCGACGCGGTCGATGGCTTCGGAAGGAATGTTTCCGCGAGCAATGGCCGTCGAACCCGGCGCAAAGATGCGGGCGGCGCTGGCGCTGGCCTGGATGGGACGGCGCTCGCTCGGTTCCGTCGCAACCATGCGGTTCAAGTCGATCAACAGAATCAGGCTGCCGTCGGGGGCGATGGTTGTGCCGGGGAAGAGCTTCACACGGCGCAGGTATTCGCCGAGGTTCTTGATGACAATTTCGTCTTTGCCGAGAACTTCTTCCACAACGAGGCCAATCTTGCGGCTTCCGGCGTTTGCAACGACCATGCGGAAATAGCCGTTGATGGGTTCAAGCGGTGGCAAGCCCAGATAGGTGTCGAGGCGGACGACTTCGGTGACCACGTCGCGGACCTTGGTAAGCAGTTTTCCGCCAACGTCCTCGATTTCGTCGGCGCGCAACCGGCGAATTTCCTCGACGACCGCCAAAGGTAATGCAAAATTTGTCGTGCCGCAGCGCACAAACAGCGCCGGGGAGATAATTAGGGTGAGAGGCACTTTCAGAGTGAACTTGGTGCCTTTGCCGCTGGTACTCTCGATTTCGATTTCGCCGTTAAGCGCGTTCAGGTTTGCGCGCACGACATCAAGCCCGACGCCACGTCCGGCCAGTTCTGTTTTTGCGGATGCCGTGGAAAAGCCAGGATGAAACAATATTTCTCGCAGGTCGCGTTCGGTAAGCCGGTCAGCGGTTTCTTCGGAGACCAGGCCGCGTTCGATGGCGCTCTGCTTCACGCGCTCATAGTTGATGCCGCCGCCGTCGTCTTCCACTTCGATGTAAATGTGATTGCCGCGGTGGTACGCGCGCAACATGATATTGCCGGCGGACGATTTGCCGGCGGTTACGCGGTCGGCGCTCTGCTCGATGCCATGTGCCACGGAATTGCGCACCAGGTGAACGAGCGGATCGGAAATCTGCTGAATAATATTGTTGTCGAGTTCCGTTTCGCTTCCGGATAGATCCAGTTCGACATGCTTGCCTGTGGAATTCGCGGCATCGCGCACAGCGCGCGACAATCGCGAATACAGCGTGCCAATGGGCACCATTCGCGCGGCCGTAATCTCGTCCTGGAGGTGATGCGCCAGCTTTGTGAATTCGTCGATGTCTCCTTCGACGCGTCCGATGAACCCTTCGAGTTGTGAGAGCACTTCGTTGACGTCGGCTGAAATTTCCGCCATGGAGCGCGACAGAATATTGAAATCGTCGTAACGGTCCATTTCCAGTTCGCTGAATTCGGACCAGAACGAAGTATCGCCCGCCGCCGCGCTCGTAAGCATCTGCGGTGTTGGTTCACCGCCAAATGATCCGGGCGTGTTGCGGCCGTTGCTAAATGACCCTGGCATTGCGCGGTTGTTGCTGATGCGGTTGAATTCGTACTTCTCCTGGAATTCGTTGACTTTTCCCTGAAGGCGCTCTTTCGAGAAACTCAACGTATCGACTAGCTTTTCGAGTTCCGCAACTCGGCCGACCATGCGCGTACGGTTGATAACCAACTCTCCGACCGTATTCATCATGCGGTCGAGCCGTGCCAGCGCGATGCGGACGGATTTAACCGTCGAAGTGCCGCCCGCAACCTGTTTCGCGGCCTTCTTGGCGGCCGCGGCGGTTTGCGGCGCAGCCATTTCGATGGCTTGTTGGGCTTCACCCGCAACGGCTAACGCGGACGAGGCTTCTGCCTCTTCCGGATCGACCGGGGCAAACTCCGCAATCCGGCCCAGCAGGGAATCCACGCCAGTGCGCATTTCAACTTCATCGGTCCACTGCCGGTGCAGCGTCTTTTTCAGCGTGTCCACCGACTCAAGGCACAAATCCACGACAGCGGGCGAGGGCTCAATCTCGCCATCGCGCAAACGGCCGATCAAATCCTCTACCCGGTGCGCGATGGCCCCAAGCCTCTTCAACCCAACTTGTGCCGCAGAACCTTTCACCGTGTGAATCGCGCGAAACAGCTTGTTGATCTCTTCCGGATTGTTGTTGCCTTCCAGAGAAATCAGGCAATCGCTGACGACTTGGAGATGTTCTTCCGCTTCCGGCTGGAAGAATTCCAGAATCTCGTCGGGCACTTCATCGTCCGTGGGAAGCGCATCGAAGTAAGATCCTGTCGCGGCAGCCACCGCAGGCTCGCGGGTCTCTGCCGAATCGAATCGTTCGCGCGGTTCTGGCTGCGAGAGATTCAGCGGCGGCGGTTCCGTGGGGAACGCAAAACGATACCGCTCCTTGAAAACCGCAATATCATCGACACTTTCCTTGCCCGTGTCGCTGATTTCCAGTAGATCCGTTTCCAATAGCGAAATGCCGTCCGAGAGGAATTCCGTTAGCGGGCCATGCAAATCGCTACCCAGGGGCGCGTTCAACGCATATTGAAACACGTGGGCGAGTTTCCCGGCGATTTCAGAGAAGCGCGGAAATCCATAGCTTGCCGAAGTTCCGCTCAGCGTGTGCGCCGAAATGTAAAGCCGCTCCAGATCCTCCCGGCGCGGCTCCACATCTTGAAGCACACTCACGTATTCCCGCAAATACTGCAGGTTCTCCGAGGCTTCCTGGAGAAATACTTCAACGGCTTCGCGGTCCAGCGTACTCACGCTCGCCCCTCCGCCACGAGTTCCGGCTTCTGCAATTCATCTGCTGTCGGTTTCCGGTAGAGAATGCAGTCATTCAAAACAATGGCTTGAAACTTCACCGGCATCTTGGAGATGGACTCCGAGTGCCCCAGGAACAGATACCCGCCCGGTTCCAGCGTGTCGTAGAACCGCTGCACCAGCGAGCGCCGCCGCTCTTCCGTAAAATAAATGAGGACATTCATGCAAAAAATCAGGTCCATGCGGCCGACGTACACCGCCGACGCAAGATTCATTTGCGTAAATGAAATCATCTTGCGCAGCCGCGGTTTCACCTCATGCCCGCCGCTTACCTCGGTGAAATGCGCAGCCAACTGCCTCTCGCTCACGCTGGCGATGCTGCGCCCCTTGTAGATCCCGCGTTCGGCATGCTTCAAGGCGTGCCGTCCAACATCCGTCGCCAGTATTTCCACGTTCCAGGAATCCGCGAACGACAACGAATCCGCGATGGTGATGCCGATCGAATAAGGCTCTTCGCCCGTCGAACAACCGGCGCTCCAGATCCTCAGCGTGCGGGGATTCTTCCAAAACTTTTTCGTATGCAGTTCCGGCAACACGCGCTTCTCGAAGGCTTCATACACGCCCGGGTACCGGAAGAAGCTCGTCTCCTGCGTCAACAGGCGCTCCAGCAAACCCTCGTACTCGACGTTAGACTTGCGCATGGCGCGCAGCAATTCCGTGCCACGCTCCATTCCCTTTGCGCGCAGGTGGTCGCGCACACGTGTTGAGAAGAAGCGCTCTCGCGATTCATCGAAGCAAATTCCCGTGCGCTCTTCGATCAACATGCGAATCTCGCTCAACTCGTGCTCGCTCAACCCTTGCCCATGTCCCTGGCGTTCGCTCATCAGTCTCCCGTCTTCTGGGCCGCGCTCTTACTTCTGCCGATTGGCGAAGAAGAGCTTCGCTTTTTAACGAACGCCTGCCGGGACGGGCCGTTCGGATTCTTCATGCACTGCACCCGCTTTGGAGGACGCGCGGAATTGCGCCAGCGCTTCGTTCAATTGATCCGACAACTTGACGAGCTGGCTCACCGTGGCCACCGTGCCACGTGTACCTTGTGACGTCTGCCGCGTAATGCTGGAGATGATCTGCATGGCGTGCGCTACGCCTTCCGTACCGCGCACCTGTTGTTTCGATGCCAGCGAGATTTCCTGTACGAGTTCTGCCGACTGGCGCACCACGTTGGAAATGGCGTCTAGCGCGCGGCCTGCCTGATCGGCAAGGGTTGCACCGCTTTCCACTTCCTTGGTGCCTTCTTCCATGACGACCACCGCTTCGTTCGTCTCGGCCTGAATGGCTTTGATGAGTGCCGCGATGTCCTTCGTGGCGCTACGGCTGTGTTCGGCCAGCTTGCGGACTTCGTCAGCGACAACCGCGAAACCTCGTCCCGCTTCACCAGCGCGGGCCGCTTCGATGGCCGCGTTCAACGCCAGCAAGTTGGTCTGTTCCGTGATGTCGTTAATCACGTTGATGATTTCCGAAATTTCCAGTGAACGGTCGCCGAGGGACTTAATCTTTTTGGCGGTCGCCTGCACCGACGCGCGAATGCGCTGCATGCCTTCGAGCGTATCGCGCACGGCTCGGTTGCCCTGTTCGGCGGCATCGAGCGCGCGGCGTGCGGCTTCGGCGCTCGCTTCAGCGTTGTTCGACACCTGTTTCATGGAGACCGTCAGCTCTTCGACGGCGCTGGACGTGTTCGTAATTTCCTGGTCCTGTTGGGTCGCGCCGGCTTGCATTTCGTCGGCGGCCACCAGAATGTTGTTGGAACACGCGGTCACTTCCATGGCCGCTTTGCGGACGCGCTCGAGAACCTTGGTGAAGTTGTCGAGCATGTAATTGATGGAGTCCGTCACGTTGCCGAGGGCGTCGTTGGTCACCTTGCCGCGCTGCGCCAAATCGCCGCGGGCCACTTGGTTGATGACGCTCAGCAATTCCGTAATGCTGCGCTGCAACGCATCGTTCGCATCCTGGTTGCTCGTTGCCTTGGACACGCGGGCGACCGCGCGATTCAGGTTCTCCGCGATGTAGCCAAGCTCGTCATTCGAAGTGACTTCAGCGCGTGCGCGCGGATCGCCGGCGGCCATCCGCTCGGAGAATTCCGCCAGAGCTTGCACCGGCCCCAGCAGCGCGCCGAACCGCCACGCGAGAATCACGGATGCCCCCAGCGTAATCACGAGGGCGGCGAGGACGTTGAACCCGCCCGGCGACCCGAAGTCAAACAGGGACGCCTCTCCGGCCTTCTTGCCGGCGCTGAAGGCCAGCCCGAGAACGAAGAAGCCAACCACTCCGTTCATAAGGACCAGCGCCCAGATTGTGGAACTCAGTCGCGATTTCATGCCACCCTCCAAATCTCTTCCGCGGAGCCCGCGCCTTCGATCGGCGTCGTCTCCACAAAACTCAAATGCTGGGCCCCGGAAAAACTTCGAGCAGCCGGCGCAAATCAATCACCAGCGCCAGGCGGTCGTCGTGCCGCAACATCCCGATGCAATGCGGCACGTTCTCCGGCGCTTGCTCGAGCAGATCCTCGGTGTTCACCGAATAGGTTCCGATGACTTCATCGGATGCGATTCCGATGCGCAGATCCTCGTGATGACTCTCGCTGCGCAGGGAAGCGACCACTACATGCTTGGGCAGCAAGCCCGGGCGGCGTCCTTCCGTAATCGCAATGTCGATCAACGGCACGATCGCTCCGCGCAAATTGAAAATTCCTACCAGGTACGCTGGCCCAAGCGGCAGCTTGGTCAACAGCGGCCAATCCAGCACTTCCTCGACATCCAGAACCGGCAGGCAGAATCGCTCGCGCCCGCTGCGGAATACGCAATACTGCGATTCCGGCGGCCGCTCTTCGATGGGCCCAAGAGCTTCGAGCAGATCGCCGGTATCGGCGTCCGCCGGAAGTGGCTCAAGATGAAAATCTTCGCTCATCGCCTGTTCTCTCGCTCCCAAACTCTCATGCGAACCGCCTTACCGCGCGAAGCAGATCTTCCCGTGTGAAGGGCTTGGTGACGTACGCGTCCGCGCCTTGCTGTTGCCCCCAGAACTTGTCGCTGGCCGAATCCTTGGAAGTCACCATGATCACGGGAATCATGTTGAATTCCGCGTTCCCCTTCAGGTCGCGGCAGACCTGGAAGCCGTTGCGCCCCGGCATAACGATGTCCAGCAGAATTACGCTGGGCCGCTCGTTGGCAATGGTTTCCTCGACGCGCTTGGGGTCGTGCAGGGCGATCGGCCAATAGCCTTCTTTCTCCAGCAAGCCTTGCATCAGCTTGACCTCAGCGGGTGAGTCATCAACGATTAGGACTTTTTTGTGCACAGCCGTACTCTCCCCGTACTTGTCCACAGAGCAGAGGTGCACGTCAGCGGCCAGCTTTTGCCTTCCGCAGGCCCATGTGTCGTTTTTGATTAAAGCCCTTGCAATGAGCAGGTTACGGAGGCGCTCGGGGGGACTTATCGGCGGCGCGATGCTGGTGCGGTCGTCTCTACCGTCTCAGCTTGAGAAGCATTCTCAGCTTCCTGCATCTCGCTCGCCAGCGATGAGAAACGCTGCATCACTTCATTGATTCGCAGCGCCATGCTGTGCATGGTTTTGATCTGTGCCAGTGATTGCGCGGAAAGCTGTCCCGGTTCGAGCAGCAGAAGTTCGGCGTTGCCTAACATGCAGGTGAGCGCATTGTTCACGCTGTGTTTCATGTCCAGCATGTAGCGCCCGAGCGTGGCGTGGTTTTCATTCTTCGCCGCGTTACGCTCCGCCTGCCGTGCGATCTGCATCGCTTTCGCACGGCGCAGCGATTCGCCTGCGACTAGCAGCAACGTTTGTGCCCAGTCTTCACGAAGGGGAATATGCACCAACCGGGGATACTTGGTTCGCAACTGCCCGAATTCCTGGGAATCCGCCGGGACGCACAGGATTACCGCGGCCGCCGGGTCGAGTGACCGCAATATGCTGGTGATTTTCCCTTCCCGTACGGGGCCGACTACGACCAAGTCCTGAGCAGGCGCATCTTGTTCACGCCAGGCATCGCTATTCACGACCGCAATGTTCGGAGCCTGTCGCTCGGCCTGCCAGCAAGCCGTCAGCAACCGCGCGAACTCGGTTTCATCGGTCAGGATGACTACGTTGGCGTTTCGCAATGGAAAAGCAGCTCCCTGAAATTTCTATCCGGCAATGCCAGACAAAATCGTCACCCGCTATAGCTTTTCTGCCTCGTCTAGTGCGGAGAGCAGACGCTTTGTGCTGATGCCAAGATTTACCGCTGCTTCGGTGTCCTTCGCTTGCTTGGCCACGTCCACGCGCTCTTGCAATCGCGTTACTTCCACGCGAGCCATGTTCATCGCGCGGTCCAGCGACGTCGCATTGCCAGTTTCCTTGGCGGATTCCATCGCCGCCGTAACCAGCACTCGAGCCACGACTGCTCGCCGCAAATCCTCCGCGGACGGCCCATCTTCGCTGACGAACGCCGTTACCTCCCACGAGGACATCAGAATTCGCGCTCCACCGATTTTCACGGTGGTCATCGACCGCCCGCGCGATGGCGGCGTGGCGATCAATTGTTCCCAGATCTGTTCCATGCAGTTTTCAAAGTCCAAAACAACTGCGGAATCCGGTTGCGCCGCTGCTGGTGCGGGTGCCTTCTCCTTCGTCTTGCCGTTGGCAGAGGGAGCGGGCGGTGGAGGTACGGATTTCTTTGACCCCTGGGCAGGTTTTGCTGCCGGGGTAGTCTGGAGAGGAGCGGCATCGCCCGATTTTCCGAGCGCCTTTTCTAGGGCCAATTCCACGTCCGTCCGCAATCCCAGCAACTTGTCAAAAGCCTGGCTGACGGAGCGTTCCGTGTATTCTTTTTGGAAAGGCTGCTTCCACTCGTCGGCGATCGCGGAGATCTTTGAGAGCGGCTCCGTTGCCGAAAGTCCCAAATGGTGGCAGTCGATGATCCGCGCGCCGGCCGCCTGCAATTGGCTGAGTCCCGCGCGGATGGCAATCAAGTCTGCGTGCATCAGCTCGATCAGCGTCCGGCGTAATAGAAAATTAAAGCGGATAAAGGCAACCAGCGCCGCGGGATCGTAAAACATTCCGCCGGCTGTTTCTTTTACTTTGCGGCCTTGCTCGATGAAATTTGTTTTCAAGATTTCCCTGAGGCTGCGGAAACTTCGCAGCGATTCGATCATCTTTTCCAGTGGCGCGCACCACTCGAGCGGGTCGGGATCCACATCTCCGAGCACCGGCTGCATCACCTGGGCGACATCTGTCGGCTCAATCTGTTTGTGATAAATTTTTGCCGGGGCGCAGAGGGCGAAATACTGCACCAGCAGGAAGTCGATCTTATCCCGATCAACATTGGTCTTTTTGGACTTGCGCAAATGGCGTTGGATTAGCGCGCGCAGTCCCGTTTCGCTGGCATTCAGCGTGGTCATCTGCAACAAGTGCCGAAGTTGATGCACCTGGACGCGCTGGTCCATGGAGTCTAGCCATTCGTGCACCTGGCTGAAGGTCTCCAAATCCGGCTTCTCGGGGAGGTTCCGCTTGGCTTGCGTGAAAGGGATTTCGATTTCTAGTTGTTTCGCGAGCGCCAGGTAGATCGGGAATACGGAGCGCGCTTCTTTCCATTGCGCTTGCCGCGGGCTCTCCGATCGGGCTGGAGCGGGGATATTCAGCGTTGTCGTCGTTTTGCTCACGGCTGTGTCACCACCCAGTCGCAGGGGCCTTGCAAGAATCGGACGGCCACCGCTTTGCGTCCTTCGTGATATTGCACGCCGACGACGGTTGCATCCGTCGGCTGCCCTTCGCCACTGGCCTCGATCCGCACGCGATCGTCGAACTCCAGCGGCAAAGTCGAGAGAAAAATTGCATGCTCGGGGCCGCTGAATTCCACCACTGCCGCCTCGCGCAGCCTGGTACTGCCTCCGCGTGACGCGGTCACTTGTACTGGAATACGGACCGGCCTGGCCTGCGGAAAAAATCGTGCCAGCTGCCCGGCGCAGTCTTGCTCGTTCGCAATCAGTGTCAGACCGCCGGATTTTTCCACTTCGCCTCTCACACTACCGGTCAGGTTCCGTAGCGCCTCCAAGCGGCGAGACACACTTCGCTCCGCAGGAGGCGCAGACTTCCGATGACAGAGATGCACGCTGGACGCCAAAGAACCGGAAACGCGGTGCGATTGCAAGTTGCAGAAATGGTGAGGCTTAGGATTTTCTCGAGGTGCTTCGTTGGCTCACTCGTCTCACCGTGAAACGATTTCGTCTCACTGCGTGACGGCGGACGAGAGGGCCCGGTATTTTCGTTTGAGACGTTGCTACGGCTATTGAGCCGCAGTTTCCGCGGTGTCTGCGCCGCCAGTGGCGCCGGACTTTACGGCGATGTTATAGCGCTTCAGTTTGCGATAAAGCGTTGCGCGGCTAATTCCAAGCATCTTTCCCGCCAACGCTTTGTCGCCGTTCGCCTGCTCAAAAACCCGCAGTATTGTCATTCGCTCCATCTCCGCCAGCGCCGTGGTGGACATGGCTGCAGTGTCTTGCGAGGTCACGATTCCCGGCTCGGTCTGCTCGCTGCGAATCGCCGGTGGCAGATCGGCGACGTCGATGGTCTTTCCGTCGCCGAGAGTCACGGCGCGGGCGACACAGTTCTCCAGTTCGCGGACATTTCCCGGCCAGTCATAGTGCAGCAAACTCTTCATTGCCGCGGCTGTCACCTGAATGTGCGAGCCCTTGGCATAGCGATCCAGAAAATGATGCACGAGCACAGGGATGTCCGAGCGCCTTTCCCGCAGGGGAGGGAGGTGCACGGTCACCACATTCAGGCGGAAATAGAGGTCCTTCCGGAAAGTGCCGGCACGATAAGCCGCTTCCAGATCGCGATTTGTCGCTGCAATCACGCGTACATCCACGTTTACCTTCTCGTTGCTGCCCACCGGGCGCACTTCTTTCTCCTGCAGCACGCGCAGCAATTTGGCCTGCATTTCCTGGGGCAATTCCCCGATTTCGTCCAGGAAAATCGTTCCGCCATCCGCTGCTTTGAAGAGGCCGGCCTTCGATTTTGTCGCGCCCGTAAAAGCGCCTTTTTCGTATCCGAAGAGTTCGCTCTCCATGAGTGTGGGAACCAGCGAGCCACAATCGACAGCGATGAACGGCGTTTTTGCCATGGACCCGCGGAAATGAATCGCGCGCGCGGCAAGCTCTTTGCCGGTACCGCTTTCGCCCGAAATTAATACCGGCGTCCGGGTATCTTTCAGCCGCGAAATCATGCGCAACACGTCCTGGATATTCGCGGAGCTGCCAATGATGCCGTCGAGGTTTTCCTCCGTGCTCACGCGCTCGTGCAAGTACTCATTTTCCGTGACCAGACGCACCTTTTCGGCCATGCGCTGTAGCAGTAGGCGCATTTTCTCCACGCGAAATGGCTTTTCAATATAGTCGTAGGCTCCCAATTTCATCGCATCCACTGCCGACTCAATCGAGCCGTGGCCGGTCATGATGGCGACTTCTAGGTGGGGAAGTTGTTGTTTCGTCTGTTTGAGCAACTCGACGCCGGACATGTTCGGCAACTTCAGGTCGGTCAGCAGCAGATCCGGAGTATCGGAATCCAGCCGCGCCAACGCTGCTTCCGCACTTTCCGCCTCCGCGCAGACATATCCCAAAGTGTTTCCGATGGTCATGCACAGGCGGCGGATACTCTGTTCGTCATCCACTACCAGTAATCTGGTCTTCATCTCGTCGCTCATGGTTTCCCGAATGTTTTCTCCACCATTGATATCAATTGCTGCACGCGAAAGGGCTTTTCGATGCAGGGCGTTCCGCTTTGCGCCAGGAATGCCTGCGTCTCGCTGTTGGCGGTGTCTCCGCTGATCAGAATAATACGCGCCTTCAATTCCGGCCGGTTCTTCTGGATCCATCCATGTACTTCTGCCCCATTTACGGCTCCAGGCATGCGAATGTCCGAAATCACACCGGCATAACGCCCGTTCGAAAGCCGCTGCAGTCCCTCCGCACCCGACGAAGCATTCACCACCGCGTATCCTTTGCGCTCCAGCGCGGCGCGCAGAAAGGCAATGACCGAAGGCTCATCCTCGATCAGCAGAATCGGCCCGCCAGTCCACAAGGCTTGTTGCGTGGTCATCGCCCGGCTTCTTTCGAGGCCGCTGCGGCCAGCGCGGCCTCCGTTGCCACGGGGATACGCACCACGAAAGTGCTCCCCGGTCCTCCCTCATTGTTCCAACACTGAATTTCCCCGCCATGCGCCCGCACGATGCCGTAACAAATGCTCAGTCCGAGCCCTGTGCCCTTGCCGGCCTGCTTAGTCGTATAGAAAGGATCAAAAATCCTTTGCGGATCGACAATCCCATTTCCATTGTCACTGATCGCTACCTCGATCATCTCCTCATGCCGCCGCGTGTGAATCTTGATGCGCCCGCGCTGCCCCGCCTCCTGCACCGCGTCGTAGGCATTGTTCAGGATGTTCAGAAAGACCTGCTGCAGCTGCTGTGAGTCCCCCAATGCGGTCGCCAGCTTTTCCTCAAAATCTTCCACCACTTCAACCCCATGGCTCGCGAAATCGTAGCTCCGCAGCTTAATCGTCTGCCGCAAAACGGTGTTCACCTGCACAAGCTCGCGCTGCACTGGCCGCTGCCTTGCAAAGCTCAGCAAGTCCTGCACGATATCCTTCGTCCGCTGGGTTTCCTGCAAAATAATCTGCAGATCTTCACGCGCCGAAACCGGCACTTCCGGATTCTCCAGCAGCAAATCCGTGAATCCGAGAATCGCCGCCAGTGGGTTGTTCACTTCGTGCGCCACACCCGAAACCAGCCGCCCAATCGTGGCCATCTTTTCGCTGTGCGCCAGCTTGGCCTGCAGCAGCGCCGCGTCCGTGATGTCCGTCATGACCACCACCACGCTATTCACCGTATTCTGCTCGTCCCTCATCGGGCTCAAGCTGATCGAGAAATGTCCCATCGATCCGTCGCCTCGCCGCACGCGCAGCTCCAGGTTTTCCACTTGATGCCCGTTCGCCGTCGTTTCCAGCGCCGCCTCGAAATCCTCCGCGTGAGAAGCCTCCACCCAGTCCACCAGCCGGTGCCCGATCAATTCGCCTTCCTGGTAACCTGCTTCGTAGCACCGCCGGTTTGCATAGCTGATCAGCCCCGCCGTATCCAGCACCAGGATCATGCTCTGCGTGGTATTTAAAATCTTCTGATTGAAGTCGCGTTCCCGTTGCAGTTGTGATTGAAACGTCTTTTGCTCCGTCACATCCAGCATCAGCCCGCGAATTTGCGCAATGCGCCCCCGCGCATCGCGCACCGCCGTAATATTCTGCAACGTGTGCAGCAGCGTTCCATCCTTGCGCCGCAAAGTTTCTTCGTAGTTCCGCAGCACTCCTCGCTCCGCCAGCGCCCGCAAAAATTTCTCTCTCACTTCGGGCGCCGGATACAGGTGCGGACTTACGTCCGCGCGCAGCAATTCCTCTCGCGACGCGTACCCCAGCATCCTCACCATCGCGTCATTCACATCCAAAAATCTCCCGTCCGGTGTAGCGAAAAACAATCCTTCCTGAATGCTGTCGAACAGCTCGCGATACTTCCGCTCCGCTTCCCGCCGGTCCGTAATGTCCTTCAGGACGTGGATCGTCCGCGTGTCATCATCCGACACGCCCGGCGTCCGCGAAGTCGACACCAGAAAGATCCGCTCCGCCGATGCGGCCACGTACTCTTCCCGCGACCGCTGCGTATCCCTGCAGAACGGGCAGGGTAGATCGCTCCCCGTTTCCGCAATCTGCCTCAAACTGCTCATGGCCTCGCCAACCAGCGCCACCGGCGGCACGCCCAGATGCGTCGCCAAGGACCGGTTCGTTCGCACGATATTCCACGCCCGGTCGTGGACCACGATGTAATCGCTGATCGCATCAATATCTTCCACCCACTGCCGTTTGGACCGCTCCAGTTGCGAGAATCTCCGGAAATTTTCCAGCGACAGCGCTGCATGGCTCGCCAGCGCATGCAACAAGCGTTTCTCTTCCTCTCCCAGTGCCCTTCGATTTCGTACCAGGCACAGCGTCCCAAGCCTTTCATTGTCGCTCGCTGCGATCCGCACAAAGACTGCTGTCGCAGGTTCTTCGGCTGACGGCCATTCTGCCCCAATCTCCTTCGGTATTGTTCGAGTCTCCACTCCGTTCTGGATTGTCCGCGTTTCCGAGACCAGCCAGCTCATAACTGTCCCCGCCATCGGGGCTACCCCTGGCATGGCGTGCAGTTCCGTCTCGCGACCCCGGTAAACCGCTACACCACCCCAGATGGCTTCCAGCATTCGCGTCGCACGCAGTGCAAACTGTTCCAGAAAATGCCCCAGATTCCTCGACTGTGCCGCTTCCACAGCCAGTTCCATCAACTCTTCCGCATGGCTGGACTTCGGCAGGGGAAGCTCCGCCCGCCCGCGTTTTGGTGTGGGACGCTGCGACGTTCTGGGTTTGATTCTGCGCATCGACAAGAGGGAAGCGCCAAGCGTCTCAAGTTGCGAGGCACTGTCCATTCCCACCCTACCGGGGAGTCTCAAGGTGAGTCAATTGCCGGGCTTCATCGTGTAGCGAAATCGCCTATAGCGGCGGCGCTCCCATTCTCTCTTCGTCTCAGCCTGAGACCTCAACTTGAGGAGTCCCGCCCTCCTGAGACAAATCGTACTCCAATGCTTCGTCGCATTCACTGTCTAAGATTTCCATAACTCGCCATTCTTCTACTACTTACCGAGGCTCGAGGCATTCCGGTTCGCCCATTTCCCTACGCCGCGTGCATGGCATCCCACGTGCCTTCTCTTACGCGGGGCATCTTCCAATCCTATGAGGAGTAGTGTCGATGAGAACTAGTCGGTGGAGGAAATGGGCTGTGGCTACAACCGCGGCTCTTGTATTTTCGGGCGTCTCTGGATTCGCGCAATCAGGAACTACTGACGAGTCCAAGCGCAAAGTAAAGACCAAGACCGCACCCGCCTATCCGGAGCTCGCCAAGCGCATGAACGTTTCCGGTAAGGTCAAAATTGAAGTGGTCATCACTCCGGACGGGCATGTGAAGAGTACTCGGGTTGTCGGGGGACACCCTTTGCTCGTTCAGGCCTGCCAGGATGCGGTGAAAGAGTGGAAGTTTGTGCCTGCGGCCGAAGAAACCACGCAGGTTGTCGAGTTTGAGTTTCACGCCAATTAGGGGAATTGGGTTGTACCAGCAGAAGAAGCCATCTCTATGCGGGCCTGCTGAGGTAAGCGGAGGCATTTTGCAATGACCATCGGAAAAAAGCTTTACGCGGGGTTTGGCCTGGTTCTGGGCATCCTCACACTTTTGTTTATCGTGAACATTTTTGCCGGCTACCGCGGAAAAACGGCGCGCAACGATGCCAACGCGGCCCTCGATGGCGTTCGCACCATCGAAGCTGTTCGCAATCAGGTCATGATGAATCGCCTCAACATGAACAATTTCCTCCTTAGCGGTGACCCCCGCGACGAAGAGAAAGTAAACAAAGGCCTGACCGACATTATTGACATTATCAAGCGCGGCGAGTCCAACGCCTCCAGCGAGGATGTGCGCTCCGCTCTCATCCAGGTCGAGAGCACCGAATCCAGTTGGGCGGACAATTTTGCCAAGCCTTTGATCGCCAAGCGCCATCAGGTGGATTCCGGGGACGCCACCGTTTCCGACCTGCAAATCTTCTATCTGCAGAAGGATCCCTCTTCCTGGCTGACCAAGTCTTCGGTCGTTCTCGATCAAAGCAATGAGAAAATTACCAAGTTAGGCGAACAGACCACCAAGTCCGCAGACACGGCCAGCAATGCCAGCATCATTGTCACCCTCGGCGGCACCTTGTTCGCCTTGGTTCTCGGCAGCGTGATTGCCCTCAAGACGGCCAAGTCCATTACTGAGCCTTTGACGCACCTCATCACCGTCGCCCGTGAAATCGGCGACTCCGGCGACCTCGATCAGAACATTGATATTCATCGCAACGACGAAATCGGCGCTCTCGCCACTACCTTCAACAACATGGTCGCCTATCTGAAGGAAATGGCCAGCGTTTCCATGGCTGTCGCTGAAGGCGATTTGACCGTCGAAGTTGTGCCGCGCTCCAAGCGCGACACTCTTGGCAACGCTTTCTTGCGCATGTCCCACGGTTTGCAGGATCTCGTTCGCACCACCCGCGATTCCGCTGGCCAGGTTTCTGCCGGTTCGAATCAAGTGGCC
>Ga0209698_10001925_pt1 | contig 23835 bp, 29 predicted proteins | sample LitLauG_LLR_2012_FD_187203 | JGI IMG/M metagenome (GOLD analysis project Ga0209698, IMG submission 187203) | Freshwater sediment microbial communities from Pennsylvania, USA - Little Laurel Run_MetaG_LLR_2012 (SPAdes) (version 2) | ecosystem: Environmental > Aquatic > Freshwater > Creek >... | reverse complement strand
GGGGAAGATTGACGTGGTGCAGTCGCTCGAATGGGGCACGGACATCTCGCCCGAGAAGCTCGGCGACGGCTTCACGCACTGCTGGGTGCTCACATTCAAAAACGAAAAGGATCGCGACGCCTACATCGCGCACCCCTCCCATCAGGCATTCGTGGCGACCTTGAAGGGCGTGCTCGAAAAACCGCTCGTCGTGGACTTCATCCCGAAGAAGTAGAGCTACCAAAACACAAGACACTGATATAGAGAGTCTTCCGTATTCCGATGTATGGCTTTTCGCCATTCTCAGAATACATATCGGAATAAGCTCACCCGTATTCAGCCTCGTTTGCCGATGTCTTTCGCGATCGAAATTCCGCCAGAACTGGACCCGCGACACAAGCCTCTCCGCGCCGGCCCCGAGCAAAAATCCGCATTCTCGAAGCCCAAAAATGCACGAATTTTGAGCATCGAGTGTCCACCAAAGTCACAGATGTTCACGGATGTTTGTAGGCCCGTATTCTCACCGATTTCCACCCATGTCCTCACCGCGCCCGGCAAATCAAAATGCGCTGGCGGGCATTTTAGAGCGTTCGGTTTTTCGGCGACTCGGCAAAACTTATCATTGCGTTTCAGCCGTTCACACTTGCCACGAGAACTGAGATGCACTGCCGTTGCACCTGTGAAGATTTCCGTGCAACCACTCACGAATGAAGAATGGATGGTCACTGTGGATTCAGTCGTCACCACAAAGCATCGAGTGCGAGCGAGTGATGCGGACGTGAAGAGATTCGGCCGTGGTGCTTCTGCTGAAGAGTTGTTGACCGCAAGTTTCCGTTTCTTGCTCGAACGCGAACCGAACACCTCGATCCTACCGTCTTTCCATCTGCCGCTCATCGGCCGCTACTTCCCGGAATTTGAAACGGAGATCCGCCGCTACCTCGCGTCAACAAAAGAAGTCTGAGCACCACCACAACGTCTATGTCGTCCTGCTCGATGATGCCGTGGCGAAACATCCATCCGTGCTGCGATTGAATCCGAATCGTGACCCGTCAAAGCCGTGTGTTTACGTGGGCATGACCGGGCTGCCTGTTGAACATCGATTTGAGAATCACAAGCACGGCTACAAATCAGCGTGGACAGTGGAGAAATATGGGAATCGATTGATGCCGGAATTTTACGAGCACCTGAACCCGATGCCAACCTCGTTAACTCGATTCGTTCATTCAGCTCCATAGCGATGATCTCGCCGGCTCTTAATTCGCGGTCTTCCATCATAAGGACATCACGGCGCACAGCGCTATGCAGAAAGCCGGGGCGCATTCGTAGGAGAAGGCATGCTCGCTACACATTCTTCATGATATTTGTCCGTGACAATGTCTTGTGGAATTCTTAAAGGAGCAAATATGCTTGGTGCGCTCACGCAGTACGTCCCTCGGACCACACGGTCTTTAATTGCATTCGCGTCTATACTCCTACTTTTGGAGGCAGCGTTCGGCCAGAAACCTCCCACTACACCACCTCCGTCGGTAAAGGTTCCTTCCGTTACCGCAGATCAACCGACGGAGTCTAATTCCGCCGATGATTCAAAGAAGCCACAACCAGGGGTGTCGACTTTCGAGAAGAAGACCGACCCTGACGTAATAAAGGCTTGGGCGAGCATGATTTTAGCAATAGTCGGTGCACTGGGCTTCGTATGGGGAATTGTAGTTCACGTCATAGGGCTTAAAGAGCGGAGAATCGTAACTGAAGATCGGCAGGCCCTTACAGCTGATCGCCGCAGTCTTATTGCAGAGAGGGATCGACTCGAAGAAGTCCGCCGAGGGCTTAGAATGCCTGAAGAAGTCCCATCGAACCATAAGAAGAATGTTGCATTGGTCATCGGTTTGCAGAACTGTGGAAAAAGCAGTCTCATTCAGGCGCTTGTTCACCAATTGACGGTAGCTCCAAGCAAAACCATAGAATTCGAAATTTTCCACTTGCAGACCGGGGCCGAGGCTGACCAAGGGCGCGGAACGCAGCCATACCATCTTTTCCTCGCAGATTATGTCGGCCAGAATCTCGGCGACCTTTTCAGCAATTTTATCGAAGCGCAATTTATAAGCTATTCGCCGATCGCCTTCGGTTATATCGATTCACTCATCTTTGTTGTTGATGTCTTCGATATGCCTGTGAACGGACAACCATATCCAGAGGCGCGAAGCTTAGAGGAGGTAGACGCTAAACGCGTAAAGCAACAACTCAACGAGTGGTCCCAAACTGCTATTAATGCGGTGTTCGGTTTATTAACCCACTCGGTTCGCTATGTATGTCTTTTCATCAACAAAGCGGATCTTTTGGGAGATGCTGCTGCCGATGAAGAAGTCTTAAAATTGGAGACTTTCGGGCCATTATGGAAGCGCTTAGAAGCGCGGGAAAAGGGCGCTAACGGCAGTTTTAAACTCGAATGCATTGTGGGCTCTTCAAATACTGGGGCCGGACTGAATCGATTGAGAACGTCGCTACGCGAACGCGCGGTGGCTGGCACAGGCACGACAACCGCAGTAACTCACACCTAAGAAATGCCTGAGATCCGTGACCCAACACCTGATGATTATCGGCTGCACCGCACAAAGCGAGTCGCAAATGAGTCTCTATTGACTCCAGAATCTCAAACTGTAGAACAAGAAAACGCAAAACAGCGCGCGTTCGAGCAGCAACTTACACGGCAGGCGCATTCTCTTTGGCTCATCGTCTTAGGTCTTTGCGTCGCCGTAGTTGTGTCCATAGCGGTCATTTTCTACCTTTTTGGAAAGCAAAAATATATTGAAGATTACCTGACTAGATTGCCTAAAGAGTTAAATCAAAATTTGGTCGGCATAGGTGGCGATCAAAAGACATTGGCAACAAGGTTAGATGCAATCGAAAAGACCATCGCTGAATTAGAACTTCAACTTGGTTTTAAGCCTGGACTGGAACCTCGGCCTGCTTCATCTAAACTTACGTTATTGGAGCGTGTTACTACGATTGAGCGGGATCTTGGAACGACTAAAGAAACAGTTTCTAGTAAGGGAACAACGGCCATATTGAAATCGCGGATTTCTGACCTAGAAGCTTCAGTGGAAAAGCATCAGACTGTTCTCGATGCATTGCGCGTGCAACTTACGAAAATCGAAAAAAGCATCAAAAATTGAAAACAAGGCAATAGTCCACGGTCTCTAAGCCCGAAGAATCTAGTTGAGCCAAATCAGTGACACCGCCTACCAGGCCTCCATACCGGACATTGAGCTTTTCCGTTTCATAAGACGTTCTTGTTGCCCGTCTAGATACTTTCTTCAGCGATTGATCCACAGAAGCCATCGCGGCATACAATGGCCTCATCTTCGGTGTTGTGAGCCTCAAAGCTGACGGAAAAATTGAAAGGATGGAGACAGTGCCGCCCAAGGATTACGATGAGCAGCAAATACCATGGGTGAAACGGCAACTCGAAAAATCTGCCGTGCATCTCGCTCAGCTCTTGAACAGTGTGAGGTCGGAATGAAGACGGCACTCAGTGGAAAAATCGCGGCACCCCAACACGGTCGGCAACGTACTACCGCACGAAATCAAACGCCTCCACGTTCTTCAATTTTTCTGTTGACTCGCCGCATCTGTTTGATGCAAAGTGATGCACTGTGCCGAATCACCCATGAACACGCGAATAACGGTGACCGTTGATCAACCTGTCTATGAACGACTTCGCGAACTGGCGCGCTCGAAACGCCTTTCTCTGTCTTGGTTAGTCCGCGATGCCCTGGAAGCATATGTGGTAGCCGACATACCGCTGCTTGCTCCAAGGAAAAAAAGTCCAGAGTCGGAAAAATAAGGCATCTTTACTACCACTTTTGTGACTAAAATCAATACCTCCCATGGGCGACGACAGATCCTTAAAACAATCGCTCCACCATTACGTGTTTCCGACAATCAACGCACCGCTCTTAATGACGAAGTGCTGCATCGTTTATCAAAGGGCATCCCATTGGAAAATGACCCTAGTCTCGCTCAGTTAGTAAGACCTTCAGATGGCTTTGAGCCAGTACAACGTTGGTTTACCTATCGGGAGGGGTACACTGTAGAATTATGCCGCCGATACTTTTCCCCTACGGACGATCTCGTTATCGATCCATTTTGCGGCTTCGGCACGACTCTCGTTGCCGCAAAAGCTGTTGGTTTGCAGTCGATAGGGCTCGATGTTAATCCTTTAGCTGTTTTTGTGAGTCGTGTAAAAACACGCTCCTATACAACTTACCAGTTACGTCTAATCAGACGAGCCATCGACGCATTGAGCTGCCTTAAGCGCAATGCGAATTGCCACCCGACCCCTGCCCTCAAGATATTGCCTCGACTTTTCCATGAAGAAATTTTAGATGCCTTATCACGATTTCGATTTGCGATTGAATCCATTGATAATGCAGTGGTTAAGGATTTTATTCTTCTGGCGTGGATCGCAATACTGGAAGATGTCTCAAACGTATATCGTGAAGGCAATGGCATAAAGTATCGAAATCGGCATCGCAAAGGAAACAATTACTCTGTAATTCCATACGCAGAGTGGGAGCAGGGGCAGTTTCCGTCTGATAAGTTTTTGTACGTAAAAGAACGATTAATTGGGCATCTAAATCTGATGATTGCAGAGGTCAACCATTATGAAGGGCCCGCCCCAGTCATTCATCAGGCCGATGCGGCACATTCACAGTTCGCCGTCCCGCCTAAAGGCGCTTCACTAGCGCTTTTTTCTCCGCCATATTGCAATTGTTTCAACTACATCAAAGCTTACAAACTCGAACTTTGGATGGCAGGATTCATTCAAACGTATCCTGATATCCGCCTATTGACGCAGATGGGAATGCGTTCAAGACTAGAGTCCCTGTTAGACCCTGTGAAAGAACCTTACCCTCAGATAATCGAAAATCTCGTCGCATTGATGAAGGCAAATGATTTGTGGAGTCCTCAACTGCCCGATATGATTCGAGGTTACTTTGCAGACATGCTTAGGACTTTAACTGCTATTTTCCTGTCGCTTCGGGAGGGTGGTAAATGTGTGGTTACAGTTGGCAATTCATGTTACGCGGGTGTGTTGATTCCATCGGACCTTCTTCTTTGTCAGGTTGCAAAAAGTGCAGGTTTTGTTGTTGAAAAATTGGTCGTCGCTCGTCATTTGACCACAAGCTCCCAACAAAAAAGAATGTTAGCGGATTCAACTAAAGTTTTTCTTCGTGAAAGCGTTCTTCATTTTAGAAAGCCGTAAATGGAGGAATCAATGGACCTAGCAATCGCACCGATCTCTTTGGGTGATGGACCTAGGGTCGTTGACGTTCTACCTATAGATGGTGTACTCGATGGAGAGACGTTTGTTATCAGGAACTACGAATCCCGCTATTTAACACACATTTTCCACAAATACGCTGGGAAATTCACCCCTGCCATTCCGCGATGGGCATTATCGCGATACGGAAGCTCAAGTAGGCAATGTGTTGTTTTAGACCCTTTTGTAGGTTCGGGAACATCAATGGTCGAATCTCTAGTGGATGGTCATTCGGCCTACGGTATTGATGTTGATCCACTTGCGAGATTAATCACAAGGGTAAAAACAAACATCTTACCTGACAAGACACGATCTCATTTGCTTAAAACAGTTTTAGAACGGTTAGTCGGTCAAACTGACGGTAATTGGATTCCATCAATCCCAACGTTGGCACATTGGTTTTCTCCGAAAGCCATTGACGAGCTATCCAGAATTCTCGCGGTCGTAGAATCGTTCAGAGAAGACCCTGGTATCTATGATTTTCTGACTATCTGCTTTTCGTCCGTTGTACGTAGAGCGTCAAATGCAGACAATCAAACGATGAAAACTTATGTGTCTCACACACATCAGAAACAGCCGGAGGAGGCCATTTTATTGTTTGAGCGCAATTTGCACTGTTATTTGGACCGATTGAATAAACTTGCCATGGTCTGTAAACCAGGTGGTGCGGTTAGAGTTATTGACGAGACTGACGCATGCTCGTTAAATGCATCGTGGATTCAACTAAACGGTGAACCCGTGGATCTTGTAGTCACATCGCCGCCGTACATCAAGAGCGTGGACTACATTTATAATCAAATGGTGGAACTGTTCTGGATCGGGCAGCGCTGGGGGCTTGAGACCCAACCCAAACAAAATGCTTTCAAAGCTCGATACATTGGTAACGAGCGTCCTTCGACCGAATCTCTCAACATATACAGGAATCAGCAAGGGCGTACCCACCAAACATTGGATCAGTTAGCGAGCAAGAACGCTCGTCTTGCCAGCATCGCCTATCGCTACTTTTCCAAAATGCAGCAGCACTTTAGGGCCACTTCAGAAGTTATGAAACCTGGAGCCCATTACATTTTAGTTGTAGGAGAGTCCACATTAGACGGCGTGCTAGTTCCCACTCCTGAAATCTTGCTTGAGTGTGCAGAGTCATGTGGGTTTCAATGTACCTTGCGTTTTGCTTATGAGATACGCAATAAGCATATGCGTTTTCCTCGCGGCGGTCGCGGTGGACAGATCTCCCATGACTACCTGCTGGATATGATATGGCACGGATAATTTAACGTTTCTTTCAAATGCCACAAGATCCAGTAGAATCGGACGAACCCGCTGACGAGCAACCTCCAGAACCGGGAAATCCCGACTTCTATTGGAAGCAGGGAAGAGAGAACCTTACCACGGAGGCAGGCTTGAAAATGTTTCAACTGACATACGCGCATAAGGACGAGCCTTACGACACGGCCAGAGCCACAATTGACGCAGAATACGAGGCACTTTCACCACGCCTACAACGCAAAGGGCGGCCTGGGCAAAGACATGGAGGTCCTTTAACAAATTACATCGTACTCTTTGAAGAGTTGGGATTGATGTATCGGGAAACCACTCCCGATGGCACTATTCTTCGGGCAACGCCTGCTGGTGACCAGGCGGCTATCTTATTGCACAAGGTGCCTGATTATTTGAAAGCAGTGCCTTATTTTCTCTCGCAGATACTTTGTCGTTATCGTTTCAACAATCCGTTAAATCGCAATGAAAAGAACCGTGCGTTAGCAAAAGAGAATGCGAATAGTGATATGTTTCCATACTGGACTCTATTTCACGTCATGAGGGAAAGCGGCGACTATATTACCAAGGATGAATTGGCGAGGTTCGTCTTTAAAACGAAACGGATGGAGGAGATTCCTACGCTGTTGCGAACAATTGATGCTTACCGTAGGGATATTATAGCGGGGTTAGAAGAATCTGCCTTAACAGAAAAATATGGAGCGCCACTTACGGGAGCTATAGCACAGCCGAAATACATCATGGGGCGCGCTGGGGTTCAGCAGGGGATAATTGAACAACAGGACGATATATATCGCATTAATCCTTCCTACCTGAACTTTGTCGATGAGCTGCTAAGCACTCCACCAACATTTGAAGACTTGGACGAGCAATCATGGATACGCGAATACGGACAAGCGCTAGATGTCAATGGAGATGCTTCAGAATGGCAAGAACCTCTAATTGATGACACCGATCCAATCTTTCATCAAGTTACGACTCTATTGCACAGTGACAAATTCGCAGGCGTTATACTCATAGGTCCGCCGGGGACTGGGAAATCATGGTATGCAAGGCAAATTGCCATAAAGCTTACTGCGGGTGATCCGGCTCGGCTACGGGAGGTTCAATTTCATCCCTCTTACCAATATGAGGATTTTGTGGAGGGTTACGTTCCCGATACTCAAGGCGGTTTCCGTCTCGATGATAAGCACTTGCTTTCTATGTGTACGAAAGCTTCTCAATCAAAAAGTGGGGCAGTTTGCGTCCTCGTTATCGACGAGTTGAGTAGAACAGATCCGGCGCGTGTAATGGGAGAGGCGATGACATACATGGAATCATCATTACGTGGAGTTTCATTTTCACTACCATCTGGAAGAAGGGCATTTATTCCTCCAAATCTCATCTTTCTTGCGACTATGAATCCAGAAGACAGATCGGTAGATGACATCGATGCAGCTATGGACAGACGATGGGGCAAAGTCTATCTAGCTCCAGATGTTGCGGTGCTTAGGTCTTTCCTAACCGAAGGCGGCATGTCTCCTGAGAGCATGGGGCAGATTGCAGACTTCTTTGTTTGGCTACAACCACACTTCAAGCTGGGTCATGCCTTTTTCCGTACGATACGGGATAATGATTCGCTCAAACGCTTATGGAATAATCAACTACAATTCACCTTCGGAAAAGCGTTTAAATATGATCCTGAAACGCTAAAGAAGATAAGCGATCGGTGGGCTGAGATGATGCAGAAGCTAGAAGGAGAGTCGGGGCCGGTCGTTGCGTAATACGACGAAGGGGTATCTCCGACGAATGACCTCCATTGGTAAAATCTCGATTGTCGCTTCACGTCAATCAATTGGTGTGGATTTGGCAGATTTGCTGGTTGATGGTAAGGTGCTAGTGTATCCCGAAGTAGAATCAAAGGGTTACTTCACGGTTCGTTTTTCGGGAAATAAGCTACAATTAACAGCCGGTCCTTTTGTCGGGTTGATTCCCATCAATCCTAATCTCACGTTGGACGTGCGACCAAAGGTACCAACAAAAAACTTAGGGCGTATAATAGCGCTATCGCAGGAGAGTATTCGTCCGATTGAGGCAATAGAGCGGCTGTATGCGACGGAAGATTCTCCAATGGGTAGCATTTTGGAACTTTTGACTCTCGGTTTGTTGCAAGCCGTACGTCCTATTCGATTATACGGGTTTCACAAGGAATATCGTGTGATCTCGCGCAATTCTTCCCATCCTAGAGGTAGGATTGATATGCTCGGTTCGATCAGGAATAAGAGTCGAGGAATTACCCATCGCCTCGTTGATCGCCGTTTTGAACATTCGATGGATACGGATTTGAATCGCATCGTGAAATATGCGCTTTGGTTCGCGGCGCAAAGATTGATGAGAAGCCCACGAACTAATCGTGCCCTTATGGCTGAAATCAACGATACATTGCTGGACATGGATAGCGTCCGGCTTGAGTGTGACTCTGGTCTCTGTCAAAGAGTGGACAAAAGCATTCGATTGGGCTGGATACCTGCTAATAGAGGGTACTACGCAAAGGCGCTCAAGATTGCACTTGCTCTCATCGCAGGAAAGGGTGTCTCTCTTATGCATGGCGGTAGAGACTTGGAGCTAGCTTCATATGTGGTGAATTTTGAAAACGTTTTTGAAAGCTATTTGTTGGCTGTGTTAAGGCAGAACCCCAATAGTTTCGGTTCGGGTTATGTTGTAAAGGACGGCAACGCTGAAGCGAAACAGGCGCTATTTGACGACCGGCCAGAGCCCCTAGCTCAACCTGATTTTGTTATCAGTTCTTTGGTCGGGAACTGCTTGGTGGGCGATGCCAAGTACAAAGATAAGTACGATCGCTCTGATTTGAACCAATTGATCACATATGCTGTGAGTTTTCGAGCCAATACAGCGCTCGTCATTCACGCTAAAGCCGTCAACGGTCCCGGTGGTCTTTCCCTGCTTGGTATGGTGAACTCTGTAGCGGTGTATGCTTATGTATTCGACCTAAGTGGAGACGACTTGCTTGTGGAGGAGCGCGCGTTTTGCAGGGCGGTTGCAAGCATCCTTTGAGGCATCATACACACCCTTTTTCTTTTTGGGGCGTTACTTCTCCGGGCTAAAAAAAGGCCGCGATTGAGTGCCGTTTGCTGAGGCTCGACGATTTTGGAGGGTTTTCCAGAACATGCAATAGTAGTATGCAGCTATAGCAACCTTTGTTTGGAAAGCACGCGAGTCACGGGTAGAACATGACTCACCTGCGTTTAGGGTTTTACCGTCGTCGTCTGTCAGCCCTACAAGCCGTCTTCTCTCTATCCACAGCAATTGAAGCCTTCCATTTCGGCGTTTGAACAGATTGGGCAACAGCGTCATCCCCCAAGTATTCACGAACGTCCTCAGCCAATCTATCCTTGAGGCCGTAGAGGCTTGCGTAGAGGTGTCCTGAGCGTTCTGCCGTGGCTTTCATCGTCTTTCCCTCTGCCATGCCCTTGATGATGACGCCATAACGGTAGTCGTGCGTAGCGATGAACATTTCCCAATCCACATTTCGGGCTGCTTCCATCGCTGGGTCTTCGTGTTCGGACGCCAGCAATTGTTCAAGCGTGATGGGTTCATCAAGTTCAGGGTCGTATCCCACTTCTTCTTCAAGGGATAACACCGCACTATTTCCATCGAGCTGTGTTCCTGCCGCCATTGTGTCCACACGGCTTGATCCCTGACTACGACGGCCGGATTTCATATGCAACACCGTGTAGAATGCGATGGTGCCGGCGGTGAACTTCTTTCCGCTCTCTTCTACTCTGTGGAGCATTTGAGCCGCGATGGTGATGGCATCTTGGAGCAGTTCTTGTTCATCTTCCGCTCCTACGGGTCTCACTGACTTCGGCACCAGGGTTCGAAGTCTTGGTGCGATTTGTTCAACAAGCAAATTTCCGGCTTGTTCGGTCATTGTGGTTTCCTCCTGTGGTTGAGGTAGCCGCATGAGCTCACCCCATGCAGCCACCAGGTGTTGTTTTTGCCGCATGGATTTACGGCGTTAAATCACTTGCCCGAATGGACGAGTGAAATTGGGAGAATCGGTCTCGGAGGTGTCTTGACGCGGTGAGAGCCTTGTTCCATTTTAGGTTTGTCAATGGCCACCGACAAGACAACGCTGGGTAAAGTGAGCTTGGGAACTTCAATCATCGGCGTGTTTTTGCCGATTCTGCTCGCTTACTTTATTGAGAAGTTTACCAATCCATCTCGCCACTACAATTGGGCTTACACTCTTTGCATTGTCCTATTCCTGTTGCTTGAAGAGATAGCTCTTTGCTGCGGAATTTCGGCGAAAATCACAAAAACGGGAAAGGCGGGTATGGTCCTATCAAGCTTATTACTTGGTTTGTGGTTGTGCTCACTTTCAATTTGGAGAGCTTAGTCCGGGACTTTCCTCTGCTCATTATTGTTCACGAATGAGCTGTGGAAAGTTTTACGCGAGGCTCTTTCGCTCTATTCCGGCTTCGTATAAAACGCACCTGAATTGCCAAAGTGTTCAGAGCCTCATGTCCTACTACTCATCCTCAAAATTCACTTTTACGCATGGTTGACATTCTTTTGGCCAGCCACGGGTTTTGAGTATCCAATCCCTCACAAACTCTTCCACCAATATCCTTGCTTCCTTACGTCCGAGTTCAATGTATTCCTTGGATTGCGCGAGGGATTCAAGCCTTGGCGATATTTCCCGTTGTAGTGCTTGAAGGTGTTCGTGCTTGTCAAATTTTAGGAAGCCCGAGAGCGACCATGTGGAAATTGTGCTTGTATCAATGGCGACTGGAAGGATTGGATGAAAAGCGGGAGCTGTGACGAAAGCGATGTGCCTGGTGTCGTCAATGTTCAGCGTCCATTTGTTGCGGAGTTCAATGAAATATCGGTATGTGGCCCTGACGCTAATTTCGGAAGATGTGGTCCCGAAGAAAGCACTGGTCTCTTTGTGGAATGTCTCTGTCCTTTGAAATCCGTGTGTTTGAAGTATTCCACCGGGTATCCTTATGGAAACGAATTCCGGTTTGGTCTGGGGTTTGAATGATGAATCTGCGCACTTTCCCAGGAATACGAGTGTGCCGATGATTGTTAAGGCCAAGAGCTTCATTATTCCCTCCTTTCTCTTGGATGTGAAAAGAGCCGACTCCTTTGTGGGAAGTCGGCTCTATGTTTCAGAAAAGCAGCCTTTGCTGGCTACTTCTCCGGCGATGTATTATACCAACAAATCAGGGATTGTTTGGGTAGGGGAGGAAGTAGCAAGAAGGCAGTGGACAATCATCATCCACAAGCTCGCCCGCATGGTCTATCACCTCCTAAAGTAAGGCCCCGCCTACGTTTACCTTAGCGAACAGGCCAGCGAGCAACATTTCAAGAACAGACGCCTGCGCAACCTCCAAAAACAAGCCGCCCACCTCGGCTATCCACTAATCCCCCAAACCGAAACCGTGAGTTAGTTTCTTAGGAGGCGTTTGGTTGTGCATCCTTCCCTGGTGTTGTTACATTTGTCTTGTCTGTCTTTTGCGTGTTTCCGAGTAAGTATCCTGCGATTGTGCCTAGCAATCCCATGACAGGGGCAATTTGCTCTTGGGTGTAGCCAGCGACTACCAAAAAAATGGCTGCGACAATAATCAGAATAAGTGCAAATGCTCGTATAAGTGCGTTAAGGTCCGTGCCGCGCATAACCAAGCGTGAGATTAACAGCATGACGAGAAGGCCAAATACCAAGATGGAAAAGCTGAGGGAAATGACCAGGGATGGAGTCCAGCCTGGATAAGGTGTGTGCTGTGCGCTGCCCTGTGATGGCGAAATCTGTAAGGCCTCGTCGGCTGCTTTGGCAGCCTTCGCTGCATCGTCGCGGAGCGTTTGGAGTTCTTTGTCGTTCATGGTTTGGGTTGTATAATGCTGTGCTTGCTTTCACACTCAGCCAATTTGGTTTCTAGCGCTCGGATGAGTTTCTCTTGGGCGGCAATGCGAGCTTCGAGCGCAGCGATCACTGCTTTAGATGGGTCTGTTCCTGTTGGCCCGGCCGGCACCCATGTATCTCCAGGCCGTCGTGGAAAAGTGCCACTAGGAAGTTTCGGCCCCGCCGGTATCTGATTGTCATCGGGGATACGGAGCTTGCGAATCTTGAATGTATCACCCTCCTCTATGGTTGCGCCGCCCGAATTAAATTTAAGCACAGGATTGCCACCTTCGGTGAGGCGTTTCTTGTAGATGTCATAGGCATTGGTGAGGTCTTTCGGAGTCGCCCCGGATGTGGGAACCCGATCGTCTTGCGCGAGGGCAGAAGTGAGGACAACAAGACTTGCTATTGCTATTGATACTGAATGGTATTTCATAGAGTGATTGTGCTTAGACGCCTAACGACCCCAAGCTCAGCGACGGCGGAGGCTGGCGCGGCCCGTGCATGGCGGGCGGAAAGGTGGCGGCGGAAGCAGGTGCCGTGACGCACGGAGCGGTTAGAGGCGCTGCAGCGCATGGTTAGGCCATTGTTGGTGTTTTGTGAGCATCTACTTGGATAGAATCCATGACATAAACCAGAAAAATGCGCAGATGAGAATAAAGGCAATGATGGCCCCGACCGCGTTTCTAACATCCCTTCTGGCTTTAATGAACTCCCGCATGTCTATTTCACTGTCGGGGTGATAATGGGTGGTCTCGACACGAATGTTTCCGCGATGCTCTACGTCCTCGCGAACAATGTGCCGCGAAATGTCGGGCTTGAGTATCTTGCAGGTCAGAAAGAAAGTGAACTTGTAAAGGCCGGATGCAATCGCAAAGCCGCCAATCACGCATGGCCAAAACTCATGAGTGACTACCCCGAGAATGAATCCTCCGACTCCGACTAGGACGGCCACAACCCTTGCGACGGTCGTAGCCTGTGCAGTTATGTCTTGCGATTGTGGTGCGTTACGCGTGCGAGACGCGGGATCAGGAATGTTGACTGGTTGTGTTGTGAATGAGGGATTGAGCGCGTTGGAAAGTGCTTCGGGGGAATCGAAACTCGGACGAGGCTCGCTAACTGAGTGCTGGGTTTTCTTTCGCTTTCGGCTCATGACGTGTGGCTAGTGGCCTAACAAGAAGTAGGCGAAATCCGGGTTCGCCTAAAACGGTTGCGGACAGAGGCGGGCTCGGGGTAAAGGGAATTCATGAGCGGGAGTCTTTCGCCGAATAACGCCTCGGGCAAGCCAAAATTGCTTGATGAAGTCAGGCACCCTCTGCTCACCACCGAATCTGATAACAAGAAAGCTCGGTCCGTTCATCCTCTGTATTTTTTCGCGTTCAATGTTCAGTGCTAGATTTTCCTCTTTCAACAAATCGCAAGTGAACATTCCCAGACCAACCTTTCCAGAATTGACGAATACTGGCTTGGACCCCTGAACAGTGATGCATTAAAATCCGTCTAAAAAGCCTGTTGCGACCTCTTTCTTCATGTTGGGCGTCCGAGCAGGCTATCGGCTAATTTGCTTCTGCTGTCGTTGCTTCCTGTAAACCGATGATTTCATACCATCCTTGTGTGTTTTTCTGTCTTGAACAAGAGCAACAGAGCATCACCTTAGGCCGTCTGGTGAAAGCGAGGAAAGGGTTGAAAGCAATTATGCAGGATGTTGTTTGGGGGAAAGGAGTGACAGTCCGACTGTTATTTTGTCATACCAGATTCGTTTTCATTTCAAAGTGGGTTCTTGATTGACGCCCTGCACAATCCGAATTTCGAACTCATGTTCTTCTTCCTTGAACGCCGCGAGTATATATGTCTCTTCTGAAGTATGTTGCTCAAAAATACGAATACCGTCTTCAAGTAGGCGCCACAGAACAGGGAGATTATTGCCATAGTTCTGAAAGACCATCACCTTAATCGGAGCCTTCGCCACCAATAGCTTTTCGAAGTCCTCTTGGATGTGCCAAGCATCTCTCGACCATTCGGACTCAAGAACCAGCGCAACTTCGCAAAGTTGGTGGTTTATTGGATCGTTTCGGAACCATATGAGGTCATAAAGCCATTCCTTGTTGTCGTCATCTGGACATGGGGATACCAAGTATCCATGCTTCTTACCGACTTTTCTGAGTTCACTCTTCAGAAATGAGGTCCATTTTGTGTCGCCTGCGGCACCGCGAGAGTGATGCTCAGGAATGCTTTTGATGGTGGCAATGATGTCTTTTATAAGGTCTGGTTTGATGGTGGCAGTGGGGTTCATTGATTGCTCTTCGGCATTTCCAGATGAGTTGTCAACACTTGTCATCTCCCCGCCAAACGCTACACACAAAACGATGACCACCGCACCCACACTCGAACAACTCACACACGCCGTTAAAATTGCCGAAAGCATTGCAGCACTTAAAGCAGAGCTGGCCGCTATTTTTGGCAATCACTCTGCGCCGGCAGTGAAAACATCAGCACCAGCGCCAGTGAAGAAGAAGGGCGGGATGTCGGCAGCAGGAAGGGCTCGTGTTGCTGCAACTCAGAAAGCGAGGTGGGCAAAGCTTAAAGGGATGAAGACACCGAAAAAGGCAAAGGTTGAGGCACCTGTGAAGAAGCGCACGATGTCACCGGAAGCTCGTGCGAAGATTGCTGCTGCACAAAAGGCACGGTGGGCTGCGGCAAAAGCTGGAAAGTGATGGCTCAAACATCGAAGAAGGGGTAATCGCTCCGTTCAGTGAAAGGCATCATGCGTTTCTCTTGAGTTAAATTCATTTTTTATGAAAAACATCATTCTTTGTTGCGACGGAACAAACAACCAGGTCTCCGGTTATCACACCAATGTGATCCGACTTTACAAGGTCGCAGAGAAAAGTTCTAAGCAGGTTGGCTTCTACGATCCTGGCGTGGGGACAATGCCTGAGCAGGGCTGGCGGACGCAGCTTGGCAAACGATGGTCCATGATCGAGGGGTTGGCGTTTGGCGTAGGCTTTTTCGACAACATTTCAAATGCCTATCGTTTCCTTATGAAAGAGTATGAGGCAGGCGATCAGGTATATATTTTCGGATTCAGTCGAGGGGCGTTTACCGCGCGCGCCGTCGCCGGTCTGCTCCATGCAATCGGTTTACTGCATCCGGGAACAGAAAATCTGCTTCCATACGCTCTTCGCTATTGGCAGCAAGCGAAAACGCAAGATGGCAGAGCCTTGTGTGCGGAGTTCAAAGCAACGCTCGCCCGCGAGTGCAAGCCGCGGTTTATCGGTGTCTGGGATACCGTTGGTTCCGTGGGTTTCATCAACCACTTCAAATCGTTCCCATACACGATGCACAACCCTGATATAATGACCGTCCGGCACGCGGTATCCATGGATGAGCGGCGATGCTGTTTCCGGGAAAACCTGATGGAACCCTGGCCTTCGGATTCCGGCCAGGATGTAAAAAACGTGTGGTTCCCCGGCGTCCACTCGGATGTCGGCGGGGGCTATCCTACAGATGAGAGCGGATTGGCAATGGTTGCCTTTGAGTGGATGGTCCGTGAAGCAAAGACGGCAAAATTATTGGTGGACACTCCTGCATACGACCACGAAATGACAAGATGTATGCCCGATCCATCTGGCCCGATCCATGACTCCCTGAGAGGAGGTTGGTGGATCGTGGAGATGCTACCACACCGCAGTTATTCATTTGCGGACAAAAAGCGCCACTGGCGCTTTGAGTGGAACAAGCCGCGGTTTATTAAGGATGGCTCTATCCTTCATGTCAGTGTGCTCGAACGACTGAAGCATAAAGGTGACTATGAACCCGTGAATATTGGAACACGGGATGAGATTGAACTGAGAAAGCGTTTCCGAATAGAAATCTGAGAAAGCCGATTTCAGTGTGCTTATGCCTTAAACCGGGTATGACTCTTGTGAAAGCTCAACAACAGCCTTCATACTTGTCCGGGTCAGCCTCGTAATTGAAATTCAATCGCGTTCCAGGAGTGCAAATCATAGAGTCACTTCAAATTTGTTTTCAGAAAGGAAATAATTCTTTCAAGCGCCGCCCTAGTAGGAGTTCCGACAGCGTCGTTGTAGTCATTCGTTAGAACAGCGTGTGCGCGGGGACGGATACCAAATTTGTTGCCGGGTGATGAATCGATCTCGATTCGTTCAAATTTGTTTCCAAATCTGGCGCAAAGTGTTGCAAAACGCAATTCAGGGCATATTTGATCGCCGGAAAACCGAAGTCCTAACAACGGTATTTCTCTGGCAACAGCAATATTAAGTTCTTCAGGATCGACTCCGAGCGCTGCTTTTGCTTCATCTGTGAATGCCAACAACGGCAGGGCCGGTTCACTTATGACTGGGGCCATTAAGTGCGGTTCAATCATGAGGGACAGGACGAATCCACCCGTAAGGCAAAGGCCAATCGCACCAACACCGCGAGCCCCCAAATTCTCGGAATCAATCCTCCGGCTCAATGCTCGCAGCCAGTGTGTGATTGGGCTGCTTTCATGGTTCGCCAAACATTTGAACTCCCGGCTGATACAAACATGGAACGTATCCGAAATTACCGCAGTTTCGTTCGGGTTGCCAAACAGCAATGGTAAAAACACAGTAAAGCCAGCGTCAAAAATACGCTTTGCTAACTTCAAAAACTCGGGCGTCATTCCGGGCAACTCATGCATTAAAAGAACACCAGGACCATTTGTGAGACTGCGAAACACTGAATGTTCGATATTGTCGCTTTGGAACGAAAATTCGGTGTAGCCGGGTAGATTCATACTAAGTAAAATGGATGAATTATCGAGATACTGCAACATCAAAAGCACTCACAACACACTAATCGACAACCCAGCAAACCAATAAAAACATTCATTATTAGGATTTTTTGAAAACACCAGCCTTCGCGAACAAGTGAGACACCAGCAAAGCGAATGTTCCCAACGTCACAATCTGATACGAAATCAGACTATCGTCGTATGACGCTGTCAGATTGCAGCAAAGCACCAAAGCTGATGGCTTCTGTGTGGAGTGACTATCCGATGCTAAGCAAAAAGAAACCAACTCATCAAATCATAGATTTCAGGCCGAAAGATGTCCGAATGGTGTCCAGAGGCCCCGCCATTAAACGTGTTTCGAGTGTCAGAGTGCACAGGTGTCAGATCCGCAACAACGAGCGTTGATGCACGGGATGGTGGAGTAATTGTGCCAACAAACGTGCTGCCAAAGTCAACGGAAACAGATTGAGAAGTTGCAAACGCTGCCACGGTTGCAGCAGTAGGACCTGTTGCTCCAAGACCAGTCCGAGACCCCCTACTGAAAAAATTAATAGTGTGAGCCAACGGAAACGCTTTGCCCACTGCGTCATCCTTCGCGGAATGGGAAATCAACATGCGCAGCGATGAGCCGAATGTTGAAATGACCTCGCCGTATCCGTTGCCAATATCCAAAGCATCAGTGGTAAAAGCCGCTTGAAGAAGGATGACATTGAACGAAATATTTGCAGGCAGCGAAATCTGGTTTTCGGCAAGTTTTTCAAGAGCGGCGCAAACAACCTTGCAGCCGAAACTGTGACCGAAAAGATTGATACGAATTGGCTTGTTTGATGGAGCGGATGACAGAAGTAGTCTCAAAATCGAGTAAAGTCCCTCTTCGCCAATGTCATCCGCACGTTTTTCCATCGTGTAGAAAGACAAAACCTCGATATTGTTGAGCACTGCGTTTGGGTCATCACTCAACATGGAGGGCCAGTGAATGCCGATCAAAAATGGCAATTGGGGCGGCGCTGTCAGATTTGTTGCATTGCTGCGGAGTGCATAGATGAAATCCGTGGTGGCAAAATTGTATTCCTTTAAGGCGGCGTCGGCACTTGTCCACCAGCCATGAGAATAAATGAAAACGTCCTGTGAACCGAAGGCGGGAGACATTGCCTTCGCAATAATGTCGTCAATCAGCTCATCGGGGTCTATAACACCGTTGGGATTGATTGGGATTGTGATGTAATGAGACATGGTGGACGGGAGCGGTTTGCTTTCAGTTGTTGTGCCGCTTATCTGCATTTCCCAAACCGTGGTCAACACACATTTTATAACCACCCAGCAATCGAACAGGAGCAGATGTAGAATGCATTTGTGTTCTACACAGTCAGGGTCTTCGTGTCTGTGTTAGCTGGTGGGTTTCCAAGCGAGGGAAGCAAAAGAACGTTGCCAGTAAAAGGGTCGGAAACGAGATCGCCGAAAGATGAAGAAGCGCGGAAAACACAATACACGAGAGCCAAGGCGTTCGTGTGTGGTGTTCATCGTGAATCGTTACATCGCCATCCCAAATTGCACCACTCCCTACAATGCCCCCAGAACGCGCTACAAAGGCCGTGGCGGGGCTTTTATTGTCGGGGTGATGGGCCTCGGATGTACTCGTTTTATATCTCAAGAGCAGGTTTTCCAATAGAAGCCCCAGCAGCCAGTTCAACACTTTTTGCGAGCGTCCATCCTTTATAGGCCAATCGCTTGCCCAACAGCACACCATGAAGGTTTTTAGTGGACAGACCGTGACGCCGGCAGAATGCTTTCACTGATTGGCCGACTATTGCAGTTTCGCCAGTGGTCATATTGTGAAGCTTTGTCGTGAACCGCCTTCTCACTCTTGCTGCCCGTTTATGAGTCGAGCACCAGCCCCTGCATCTTTTCGCAGCACCACATGCCAGTCTCCGAACGTTTGAATCCCTGATGCCCGTGATGCGAGCGAATTCCTTGATGCTGGTTGTAATGGTGTTGCCTTGGGAATCGATGAAGGAGGGCATGGTGAGCTTAATGTGTTCACATGAGAGTGATAGCTGCGCTGTTCACTTGGATGTGATGTTTGTATAGTATCAAAGATTGGGCAGTAAAGGCAAGTATTAGCTTACCGCCGCAAACGTTTATTCTTTCACAACATCCGCAGCACATAGTCCCAAGGTGTAATCAGAGAAATTTGCATGGTTATGGAAAAACTCTTCCATCTTGCTTTGGGTGAGCCTGCCGTCGCCAATGTAGTGACGCCTGATTTCCTTCGCAATTCGTAGCTGGTCGCAATTTGCCAGTGTGTGAGCCTCCACAAAGAAGCTTGCCGGATGATATGCTGTCCAAGAGCCACCCATGTATTCGCATTCGCTGCAATACAACCCCACCATGCCGAGATTGCCGTTGCGTTGCCATGTCAATCCAAGCCTGCTGATGGGACGTTCATTGCATCCTCGGCACTCTCCCGTTAAGCCGCAGGCCCGACGGTGAAGTGCTAGGAAACATTCTCCATCCATCCGCTCAGGCTGTTCATGGATTTCATTGTCGTAAATGTATTGTGCATACCAGGGAGCGTTGAAGAACAGCCATTCGTAGGTGTGTCCATCGTATTTGCCAAAAGTTAGTCTCATAATAGGAGGACTCAGTGGAGCAGTGGGGCAGATAGCGCAGGTTTATGCCGCAGATATCATATATTCTTTATTTTTTCTTTTCTCTATGAATAAATCACAACATCTGCTCCACTGCTCCACTGAATCTGGTTAGTTGTTGCCTGATTTCATGATTTGCCACACAGTATTACCATCAGTTGTTTTCACTTTGGCAACACGCTCTGGATTCTGCGAGGCCAGACGGCCGAGCAGGGTGCCGCAGGTGTTCTGATAGGTGAGTAGGTTGCGAGCCTGATGTCCCAACGACCAATCTTTGTCACTCAACAATGATTCGAGCTTGAGCGCTGTGCCTTGCCACTCTTTTGTTCCGAACCCAAAGAGATGTTGGCAATCGTCAATAAGGGACATCAACCGGTATTCGGGCTGAAGTTGTCCCACTTTTTCCAGCAAGTCGGGGTGATGGTATGTCTTTGTCGCAAACCGGCTATGTTTTAATTGGTGTGGTATCTGATATGCCTCCATTGTCGCCAGAAATGCGGGCACTTCGGATACCAATGCATTCCAATACGCTTTTCTTTCCGGCAGCGTTTCAGTAGGCATCGGCATCGTGACAGGTGACGCCTTGAGCAGCAGTATTTTTTCCTCCACACCATCATAGAATGGCGGCAGCACCATTAAATCCTCTGGTTCTTCGTTCATCGTGATGCTCAAGCGCCAGAATGGTGTCAGTGTGATTTCCTCGCCGTGCTTTGTGTAGCACGCTTGGGTTTCATTTACAGTGATGGCCTTGATCATGGCTCCGAGCGCCTTTCGATTCTCCATACGGGTCGAAGCTGCTTCATCCTCAATCATCAAATGTTCCGCCGCAAACATGCCACTGTTAAAACCGGTCTTGCCGGTCATGAAGTGGTATGGTTTCGCAACACGACCGCCAATCATCTCGGTAATAAGGTTTTGTAGCAGTGACTTGCCTGAATTCTTCGGTCCGGCAATGGCCAATGCTTGTGCCGGGGCAACGTAGCCGGATTTTAGTGCCTCGTAAGCCCGGTGAATCCATCCGTAAAAATATGGACTTTGATCCACCTCATCAGTTTTTAACAAGCCTTCAACAAGATGCGTTATGAGCGGATGCGGTCCTGGCTGCGGAACAATGATGGTGGGTCCCTCGGTGACAAGGATGTTGCGACCGAACATCTTTAACGGCCCAGGCTGATATCCTGCCAATCGTGCAGCATACGCCAGATTGTTATGCAACTGGATATCCCGTTTAATTCGGTCCTTCTCACACAAAAGCTCACCGGGTTCTTCCTCCGATGAATACCCTTGTGCCTTCAGTTCAACATCGAGTGCTTTTTCATTGATCCTCTGCCAATTGCCCAGTGCGGTTTGACGCCAGAACACTTGAGAGAAATCGGCGAAATACAAATCCGGCAACGGCAGCACATCAGATGGCTTTTTAACCGTCGCTGTCTTCTTTGCTTTGTCGAGGTAAAGAAGTGTTTGATACCGGCCATCACGCAATGCACCTGGAATACGGCACGGTTGAGATGCACGAAATAGACCCTTGTCACACGCGAGCTGCGGCAGGATGATTTCCAATTCTTCAACCACGGATTTCTTCGGATAGTCGAACCAGCCGTGTAATGATTTGCCGGCAGTGTCCACAATAGCACGGAGCCTCAACCCCACCTTGTCTCTGAGCCATTTGAATACAGCGCCGATTTCATCCTTTGAGAGCACATCAGATTCAACCACCAGAAAACGGCGCTGGAGAACGTTTTCATTACTACGCGAGAACGAACCCACTTTGAACGTAGCCGGGCATGTGAGCTGCCCTGCTACACCGGAGCCATTCAACCATGTCTTCACACACTGAAAATGCCCCTGTTTCTCTGTGGAGCCTGAATCCCATTTGTCCCCAATCCACACAACATCATCATCCTCAAACAGTCGAACGATGTCCTTCCACTGATTTTCCGCTGATGTTTCTGGTGCATCTGGTGAATCTCCCGTTATTGTTTCGAGTGTCCACCTCTGGCCTTTTAGGATTTGCGGCAGTGCTGTGCGTGACCGTTGCTCAAGACGCACACGACGCATTTCTGCTTTCGTATGTTCTTTCAGTTCACGCTTGGATGCAGTCGCAGGCAATATCCCTGCATTGATGCTACGGCGAAGTTCCTTGTTCGCTTCCTGCACCTCGCTGATGCACGACTGGTGGAGACAGAAGATCGTGGGCGCACCCTCTAAGTAGATGATGCATTCACGGTCTCCCGTTTTACCCGTGTGTTTGTTTATTCCGGGGCATTGACAATATCCGGTGAAGTCTGTGGCCCATTTGATTGTTCCCAATAGTTCTTCTGCGACATGTTTAGGATCGACATGCGCTTGTTCTTCTTTTATACTCATCCTTGTTATTTGTGTTCATGTTATTTAATTTGCCCGGTAGTTGATGCTGCCGGGCTTTTGTTTTGTTTTAACGCCAGGGACATCCATGATAGACTTCTCCGACGAAAAAAGTGGTTAGACACAGACAAGCTGCGTCTTTAATGTCGCCTTCTTCCCACTGCCAAGTGTGAGTGTAACATCCTGCTCGTGTTCATCACCGGCAACATTGCAATCGAAAATGGATTCCGCACGGATTCCAGCCCGATGAAGCTGCAATGCGACGAGGTTCAACAGGCGTGACGGGTAGGGTTTCGCATCAGTCAAGATTTTCTCTGTGCACGTATTTACAGCCGAATAAACGAAGTCTTCCAATGCTTCACCTGTAAGCTTCAATGCCTTGCCAATCTTACGCGCCTGGTATTCCCCCACACGGCGACGGTTGTTCTGTAGGCCCGATATAAGTGACTCTGGGACATCCGCCAGACACGCAAGCTCATAGTTAGTCAGCTTGGCGGTGGCGCGGAGTGTTTGTAATGTCTGGGAGAAAGAGTTCATGCTATTAGTCTATCAAAAATAGCTATTATTAAGCAAGCTATTTCTATCTTCGGTCTATTAGTTGCAATAATAATGCTCTGCTGCGTGTCTGCTAGCGTCCAGGATAATTTGCGGTTGATTCCAATGCGCGGCGACTGTTCGAAGTGAATCCGCAGGAAATGAGTATTGTCGATGATGTTCGCAATCCTCATTAATACAGAAGACACGAAGCCTTCCGTTAAAATGAAAAGCAGCGTTACAGGAACGGCTTGCGTCGCACGGGATAGTGCAAAAGCCAAAGTGTTCGTTTTGCCACTCCATTGAGTCGAGAAATTCCGCGGCTAGTGTGTGTGCGGTAAGTTGCTTTTGGTTTGTATTTAGTTTCATATTGTATATCGGAGGTGTCCAACCGTTTTGGTGAACACGTCATGCTGGAGGATAAACAGGTGCCTATTGTGACGCCTGGTGGAATGCAAAATGTCCGTTACTGCTCTTCCGCATTTTGCGAACCGAGAGAATTGCCTGCGAGCACAACCTTTTAGGTGTTAGCTGCGACTCCGGGAACATAACACATCGTGGATGGATGTCAACGGCTAGTTAACGGCGAATAACGAATAGTTACATGCGGTGTTATGCATTTAACACTTTGGCATACACTAAGGCGGATAAGGCGAATCGGGTTATTCAACACGCCAACGCTTGCATGTTCAGATGTTGTTTCAGCATTCACGCTCGGATGTATACCAGTGCGCCTAGCGGTGCTGAACATGCGCCCGTATCCGCCTGGCTCCCGTCTCGCCGCTGCTGTTTGTTTTCTCTGTAAGACGCTCAGGAGCGGAAATGCCCGAAGCTCGGCGTATCGACGTGCCGTCGGCTGCGTGGACTGCGGCTCCAGCGAATTTGTCTCGTCCGTCGCATGCCCCCGCCGGTCATGTTTTGCGGGCGTCTCGGATGCTTGAAACAGCCCGGTATTTTCGTTGAGTGAAATTGAAGAGGAGCGCAGCCAACGACGCTCCGCTAACACGGTATGCGCGGAACCGCTCCTTCATAT